>Ga0181590_10000098_pt1 | contig 55253 bp, 27 predicted proteins | sample 071ome_34_FD_132446 | JGI IMG/M metagenome (GOLD analysis project Ga0181590, IMG submission 132446) | Coastal salt marsh microbial communities from the Groves Creek Marsh, Skidaway Island, Georgia - 071411BT metaG (megahit assembly) | ecosystem: Environmental > Aquatic > Marine > Intertidal...
ATTGGATCTAATACAGTCACTTCCGTTACTCAAAATACAGTTTCGTTTGTATTGCCAAATGAGCCAGATAGTGGATATGCGAAATCTAACGGTGTAATTTACTCCACAACTTCGATTTATCCTAGCGGCGGTATTGCGTCTATTAATATTGGTGATAAAGGTAGAAACTATTCTACTCTACCCAAGTTCCTTGGTGTAACAAGGTCTGGTAATGGTGCTGCTGCCAGAGCAACCATTTCTGGATTCTTGGAGGACGTTGCTATTCTTGAAAATGGAATTGGATATGAACCATCCAATCCACCTTCTGTATATTGTAGTCTTCCAGATTTCGTTGACCTCACTGTAGATAAGGTATTTGGTACATTCTCTCAAGGTGATGTAATTACTTCGGAGAAGGATCTATCTGGAGATAGTGCTCGTGGTAAGGTAATTTCCTGGAATCCTAATACATCGACTCTTAGAGTCCAACCACTCAGAAACAATCTGACAGGGGCTACTGATCGTGGCTTCCTAATGTTTAATGCTAGCAACGCACAGAGAAATAAAGTCTTTAGTGGTCCTAACCAAGCAGAAATTACTGCTGTATCTGGAACTCACGCACAAGTTGCTGCTGTTGTACCTCCCAGTGGTCCAGAACTCGGAACTATTGCTAATATCGCTATTAATAATGGTGGATCTAATTATAGACAGGCTCCAACAATTTTCATTGATGATCCTTACTATGGTGGTGTTAAAACTGCTGAGGTTCAAAACCAAAATAGTTCTGCCAACTTTACCCCAGGAGTACATACTGGTGTAACTCAAAAATCTGTTGCTCCTACTGGTGGATTTGGAGTTGAATTTACTATAACTATCGATGCTTCCACCCAAGACATTATTTCTGTTGTAGTAACTAATGTTGGCAGTACATATTCATTGGGCGACCTTATTACTGTTTCTGGAGCCCAAATTCCTGGTGGCGTAGATGGAACCGATGATTTTGTTCTTAGAGTTGCTTCTCTGGAATTTGTAAGACCAGCAGAAACTTCTACTACAATCAACGCATCCATTGACGAGATTATTCTAACAAGTTCTGGTTCTGGATATTTGTCTGCTCCAGAAGTTGCTATTTCTGGTGGTACTGGTATTGACGCAGTATTGAGAGCAGAAATTGTAGATGAATCGGTAACTCAGATTATCATTGAGAATGCTGGATCTAAGTTCCAGAATGCTCCAATTATTGCTATCAACCAGAAACTTGGTAGAGGTGCTTCTATTCTTCTGAAGTCTAGTGACCTTGGTAAGATCATCAATCTTGGTGGTGACAACATTACCTACAACTACTCTCACGATAGAACTCTTAAGCCAGAGGTTAATACAACATACAACCTCCAGTTGGTTAGAACTCAGATTGTAGATTTCTTCACCGTAACTAATGGTGGATACTCTTTTGTATCTACTCCAACTATTGAGTTTGTAGGTGGCGGTGGATCTGGATTTGAAGTCAAAGTTAATGTAGATAACGAAGTTATCCAAAGCATTGATGTCATTAACCCAGGTAAGGGTTTCTCATCCACCCCCGATGTACTTGCTAGAGTTACTCACCAGTTTGTACCTCTGACATCTAACAATACCCTCAACTTCCCATATAATACTAAGATCCCAACTGGGACTAAAGTAGAGCTACGTGAAATTGATGGTAGCCTACCACCACCTTTGCTTACCAATACAACTTACTATGCCATTGCTCCAAGCCTAACTAATGGTCTTGGTTCTAACCAAATGTTGCTTGCCACTACGTTGGCTAACGCAGTTAGTGGAGTTTCTGTCACATTTACTGGACCCGCTACTGTTGGCAACGGCGGTACCTCTACATTCCAACTTACAACTACAGACTTAGGAGATAATATTAATGTTACTCTGACTCCCGCATCGTTTGCTGTTGGTGAGACAGTTTATCAGGGTACATCTACAGCATCTTTCAATGCCGTTGGTATTGTTAAAGCGTGGGATCCATTTGGTAGAATTCTGTCAGTTGAAGTACAATCTGGCGAGTTTGAACTCAATCAACCAATCTTTGGTATTGAGACAAAAGCATTTGGTGAAATTCACGACTTTGATAAGGCAGACGCTACATTCCAAGTTTCTCCAATTGCTACTGCTACGGCTCAATTTAAGAGAACAACTGGTATTCTTGATCTTAATGAGCAGCGTCTATATGACTCGGATAGATTCCAAGAGTTCTCCTACGTTGTAAGTTCTCCGATCAACGTACGTGAGTGGAAGAATCAATTTAAGACAACAGCTCACCCTGCTGGATTTAAGGTTCTTGGTACGCAGGTTATCTCTCAAACCGCATTTAAGAGATACAATGCTGCTTCCTTCAATAACCCATCAAACCCAGATCCAAACAACTGGTATGCTCAAAGGTTTGGTAATGAATTCCAGTCTTTCAATGGAACTACATTCTTTACACCAAAACCCTCTGCTTCTAATGCTGGTAAGCTTTCTAGGATTCAGAACTACTTTATGGGCAAGCCAGACTACACGTCTTCAGTGCCTACAAATGTTCTTGTTGAAGGTAAGCAACTTCTGGACATCCAGAGAATTCTTAGTGCCATTGTAAACAAACTGGATAAAATTGAATCTAGAACTTACACATTTGATGGCACAGATCCAGCTGTAGTTCTAGATGCTAGTGACACTCTTGCTCTCACTAACCATGGATTTATTACTGGTCAGAAAGCAAATTACTCTGCCCCTGCTGACAGATACCAAGATGCTAGAGACCTAATTCTTAAGAACATTGACTATATCATTGATCAGTCTATTGTATTGTTAGAAGCAAATTATCCAGCTCTAACCGATGGATCTAAACCAGATTACGATAGAACTATATGTGCTCGTGACCTTAGATTGGTTGTCGTAGCATGGGTCAATGACCTCCGTTATGGTGGAAACGCATTTACCTGGGATGCTGTACAAGAATATATCGGTGGTGTTGGTACCATTGGTAATCGCTATGCCAATGCTAGACAGAGCATCCTTGACAACAAGGTACTGATTGCCGAAGAAGCAGTTGGTAGAATGCTTGCTGATCCAAATAATATCGCATTTACTGTTCCTACTGGCAACAATCAAGATTGTATCGATGATGTTATCGATATCCTTGAGGCTTTGGCTTATAACCTGTCATTCGGTGGAAACAGCGAAGTATATGATGCTGCTAACCTGTATATTACAGGAGCACACGTATCTGGGGAAGAAACTCAAACTATTGAGGTATTCAACCACGCTAGAGACATGGCAATTCAAGCCATGCAGAATTATCCAATCAATCCACAGTATACCAGCCAAACTCAAGTATTTGACAATACTATCACTAAAGATCCTGCTGGTTACATTAGTGACAGACATGCTGATGCTAGAAATCTCATCCTCTCTAATAAGACTCAGATTGCGGTAACTGCTGTAGACAGAATGCTGTCTAACTTCCCATCATTCTCTGTACCAAACGGTAGAGTTAATTGCGAAGATGACATCGTAGATGTTCTCGAAGCACTTGCTGAGAATATGTCTCGTGGTGGAAACGACGAAATTTGGGATGCTGCGAACTACTATGTAACTGGAACTCACATCCTTGGTGAAGAAACTGAATCGATCTATGCTTTTGAGCAAGCAAGAGATATTGCGATTCTGGTAATTCAGAATAAGCCAGTCGGTGACATGTCTGGTCAGGTCTTTGATCTGACAATTACAGATGATACTGCTCCCGCTGATGATCCTTCATACGTCAAGTGTGCGGATCAAGTTTCTGCCATCACTACTCTGATGGACATTGTGACTGCTGCTATCAGCGCACCACTTTCGCACCTTGTAGCGAATAGAACTGAAAAGACAGGTGGTTATGTAGCTTCCTGCCAGAATGTCGCTAGTAGCATCACTAGCCTTATGACAATTCTTACAGATGCTGTTGATTCTGGTGCTAACGGTCCATTTGGTAGTCTTACTAGAACTACACCTAATAATAGTGTATATCATATTGGCGGCGAAGAAGAGGAAACAATCGGTGCTATTCAATACGCCAGAGATCTGGCTAAGCAAGCGATCGTAAACCAACTCCCAGTCACTGATATTACTATCACTCTGGATAGTAACGGTTGTACAGATGTCAAGAATACTATTGACACTCTTGCTGAGATTGTCTGGGGTGGTATTGATAATCCATCTAGTGTTCCAGAGCGCAACCCAGGATACTATCCTGAAATTGCCAACTCTGTTCCCATTGGTGGTTTGGATGCTAATACTGATTACTACATCATCAGAGTTGATGATGATAATCTCAAATTGGCAACAACCAAAGCTAATGCTATTGCTGGTACCGCAGTTCCACTGACGGGAGTTTCCACAGGCATTAAGCACAAATTGACCGTTGCCTTTGATGATGAAACTGTTGATTATCAGTTGAGATTCAGAGATACTGCGATAACACCTCTAAACAAGAATCAGTTGATGGTAACCATCAACGGTATTGTACAGAACCCAGTTTCGTATAGTGTAAGTGGAAGCACCCTCACCTTCAGTGAGCCACCGATTAAGAATTCGGTCTGTATTGTCATGTATTATCAACGCCAAGATATCAGTGGTAATTTCCAACTAGATATCTTTGGAGACGTTATTACTGCCCTGAATACCACAGATGGTATCTACCAGGGTAGTGGATACACTCCTGGCGTATACAATAATGTACCATTTACCAATAAAATTGGAAATGGCACTGGAGCTACTGGCAACATCACAATCACCAATGTTCTCGATACGGCTACTAATGTAACCGCTGACAGATTTGGCGATGCTCGTGTATTGATCAACAACAACGCCAAACTCATTGCTGATGTTGCTGTTGGTTTGATGAATCGTTTTGGCACACCAGTAGCAAACAGATTTGCCGATGCTTCTACTCTGATTACAACCAATAAGAACTTCATTGCTAACGAAGCCGTTGAGCGTATGCTGCTCGACATTCCTTTTGAGGTTCAAAGCAACAGACACTTTGACGCATACAACACAATTCTCGCTAACAAAAACCTGCTAGCATACGAAGCTTATCACCTGATGAGCACCGTAGATTTCCCTGGATTTGTAACTCCAACAGGCAACTCTCAGGATTGTATTGATGACCTCCTGGATATCGTAGATGCTGTAGCATTTAACGTTCTCCATGGTGCTAACAACCAAGTCTGGGATGCTGCCAATTATTACGTTGGCACAACCCATATTGATGGCGAAGAGCAACAAACTCTTGCTGCTATCGGCAGACTCGAAGAACTGATGGAACTGGCTATCGATAACCAGACAATTAGTATTGCTGGTTCTCATGGATACACCCAGACGATCGACAGTGGAATCACCAACGTATCTGGTGGTTGTACAAACGTCATCTCTGGTGTTAACACTTTGATCGACATCATTGAGTTGGCAATCCAAACAGATCTGATGACTCATGCCACCAGAACTGAACCCGCTGCCTTTACCGTTCCAAACGGCAATGTCAACTGTATTGATGACGTTGTTGATGTTATGGAAGCGCTTTCTATCAACGTCAAGTATGGTTCTAACAGCGAAATCTATGATGCCGCTGCTTACTACGTAGGCACCTCACATCTGGATGGCGAAGAGATTCACTCTAAGTACGTTTATAGAGAAGCCACTAAGATTGCTAAGGAAGTAATTGATAATACCGCAGTCACCGTTCGCGGTGCTCACGGCATTTCTCAAGTTACAGACTCTAGCATTACTAATGTCGTTGGTGGTTGTACAAACGTAACCGCTGCGATTGATACTCTGATGAATATCATCGAAGTTGCGATTGATACCGATTCTCTCTCCACCTTTACTAGAACTGCTCCTACTGGATTTAATTCTCCTGGTATTGGCGATGAGCAGTGTAAGTCTGACACCGTTGATATTCTGCGTGCCGTTGGCGTTAACGTCGCATTTGGCGGTAACCACATTCTGTGGGACAACCTTGATATGTACTTCAACGGAGGTCACGTACAAGGTGAAGAAGCCGAGACTCAATACGTGTTTGAAGAAGCACGTCAGATGGTCAAGAAGGCAATCAATAATGAAACCTATGAGACCTATCCTCAGTATAACTTTAGCACAAGAAGTCAGTACAAAGATCCTAGCATTACCTCGGTTAGTGGAGGTTGTACAAACGTAATCTCTACCATCGAAACTTTGATGGATTTTGCCTATACCGTGATTGGTCAAGGTAACTTTAACACCTTTACTAGAACAGTTGGTCAGTGTGGTGATGGATATGAAGGTGCTCCTACTATTGTTCAGTCTGGTTATACTGCTGTTTCAGATGGCGCAATCTCTGCTGTTCTTTCTTCTGAAGGTTTCATCAAGAGTATCGCAGTAACCCAGCCAGGCGCTGGATATAACAATGTTCCAACTGTAGTGATCAAATCCAATAGTGGTTTTAACGCTACTGCTACTGCTACCATCTCTGGTGGAGCAGTTACTGGAATCAATGTTACTTACGGTGGTTATGGTTACGATGACGTTGTTGTTGAAATTATCAAAAACCCCGCTGATACTATTACCACAACTGCTTTGGCTTCTGCCACTGTTGGTAGATTTATCGAGCGTCTTGAAGTTCAACAAACAGGTGAGGATTACAATCAAGCACCAACTTTGGCATTTACTGGTGGCAATCCAACAACTGCTGCTACCAATCCAATCGCTAGAGTCACGGGTGCGGTCACCGACGTAACTTTGGTAAATGGAGGTACCGAGTATCTGAATACTGATATCCTTGGTGTTGATGCTGCTGATGTTGGCGGTACTGTAATTAACAGTTTCCAAGTTGAAGTTCAGACCGTTACCTTTGACGGAACTACAACTTCGTTCCCCGCTAAAGTTGGTGGCACTGGATATACTCTGCCAGGTAACGACAGATTCCTGCTATTCCTCAATTCCCACATTCAGGAACTTGGTGTTTCTTACACTTACACAGGAACTCCATCTACAATCAATTTCACTGAAGCCCCACTGGGCAACATGGATTTCTACTGCTTCTATGTTGGTCAGTTGAGAGATCTAGATCCTATTGCTCCATTCTTTGATAATGAGAGAAAATCATTCATTCTTAAAAAGAATGATCAGCCATTCTCTCTGGAATCTGATTCTCCTTCTGTTATCCCAGCAAACAATATTATCATGTTCATGAATGGTGTTTATCAGGAACCAGAAGTAGCATTTGTTCTGAATGGTTCTATTCTTGAATTCACTGAAGCACCACGAGCAGGTGCCGAGTGTCTGATCTTTATCTACACTGGTTCTGACCTAGACATTACAGTTGAAGATACTTACAACAGTATTGACCCTGGAGATCTTCTCAGAATTGACTCCGAAGGTGAAAATCGTATTCTTGCTCAGATTGCTTCTTCGAGTTCTATTGAAACTTATGAATATACTGGTCTCCAACCATCTGTTGCTTCCTTTGAAGCCGTTGTCGTTGGTGGAAAAGTAGTTAAGGTCAATATTATTGATGCTGGTGGCAATTATGAATATCCACCATTCCTCTCCTTTAATGGTGGTGGTGGTACTGGCGCTAGCGCTAGAACTGTTATTGAACAAGGTAGCGGTAGAGTTATTGATGTTATCGACCTCAAAGGTGGATCTAACTACGTCAATGCTCCAACTGTACAAACCTTCCACCCAGTTTCTGTTGAAAGAACTCAAAGAAATAGAGCCATTAGTAATGGCAGATTCCTTTACACCGCGATTCTTTCCTCTTCTATTACTTCTACAGCACAAACTATTCCTTGCCAAGACTTTGGATACGATGCTGGTGAAGGTTTCCCAAGCAACGGTGAAATCATGATTCCTTATTGGAATGGTACCAATTGGAGTGTTGAAAGAATTCTTTACGGAACAGTTGATTATAACGCTAATACTTTTGCTGTTACAACTAATGGTAGAGGTTACAAGCGTACGGGTCCAAGCCTAGGTGTTGGACACGACATTAACATTGAAAATGGAACTTGGACTGCCAACGGCACCACCATTTCTGTAACTATGTCTGGTGATCATAACCTTGAAACTGGAATGGAGAGATATATCTTCTTCACTTCTGGCGGAACAGTCCCTGGTTCTAGTGGTACTTTGTCATATAGTTCTTTGAATGGGGTATATAGAATTACCAAGACTGGTGACGCAACCTTTACAATTACCTCCACTGTAGCTCTTCAGGAAACTAGCGCTACACTACAGATTCGTCCAATCGTTAGACTCTACGCATAAAGTAGCTAAAGCTCATCCTTGAACCCGCTACACTGTAGAGTCTACTCCCGAATCTCTTCTTTGTCAAGTATAAATACATCTAAAAGCTTTGTCTGATGGCTCTTGTAACCGACAAATTTAGGATTTATGCTGCCGAGGCGTTCCGAAACACCTTGGGCAGCGCAGGCTCTGATGCCAATAGAGTCTATCTCTTTGTAGGTAGACCTAAGGCATGGGCAGGTAACACGGATTCGCCTCCCACAGACGAGCCTATTGACTCCTTTACATACCATCGTCAGGTATACTCGGATTCGGTAGCATATAAGCGTGTAGATATTTCTGACACTGCTTTGGTTATTCCTAGAGTCGATTGGATTGACCCAACAGAAACTACTGGTGGTACAGGTCGTACATATTCAATGTACAAACCTGATTATTCACCATCAAAGACGACAGCAAATGGCGCGACCCGTTTGTATGACTCTAACTTCTATGTGATGAACTCTGACTTTAATGTCTACAAGTGTCTTTATAATGGTCAGACTCCTGAATTTCCTAAAGGTCGTCCCTCGCTAGTAGAGCCAACTGGCACTTCGACCACGGTTATTGAGACAAACGATTCTGCTGACTATAAGTATCGTTGGAAGTACATGTACACCATCGATGCTGATAACATCCTGAAGTTCGTTACCTCTGAGTTTATTCCTGTTCTTGATAATGCTCTGGTAGAAGCTGCTGCTGGTTCTGGTTCGGTTGACACCATTGTTATTGAGAATGCTGGTGCTGGTTACAACAATGGTACATTCACTAACGTACCCATTCGTGGTGATTGGGAGATCAACGGAGGAACTCAAGCATACTGTTCTATCACTGTTGTTTCTGGTAGTATTAGTAATGTTACCGTTACTCAGTCTGGATCCAAATATAGTTTTGCTACCATTGATGTTGGTTTGATTCCAAATATCGGTACTGGTGCTAACGCAAATTTGGATATCATTATTCCACCCAACGGTGGTCATGGTTCTGATGCTGTTAGAGAACTTGGATCTTATCGTTTGATGTTTGCTTCCAAGCTTGAAACCTCTACTGCGTTTGTTGACTTCCCAACAGACCTCACATTCCGTAGAGTCGGTCTGGTTCTTAACCCATATGACTACAACACCACAACGGTGTCTTCTCAAAACACAAGATCTGGTGTAAAAGCCATGATCTTCCCTCAGTCTGGAACTGGCGCCCCTAGCGGAACATTCCAGCCTGGATCTACAATCTCACAGGCAACTACACTCGCAAAAGGATATGTAGTTTCCTATGATTCCAATACTAAGCTTTTGAAGTATTACCAGGATTCATTTGATGGAGTTACTTCAGGTAACATCATTGAGTTCTCTGGTAACTATGAAATTACCTCATCTGATTTGATCACTGCCACTCCCGACTCTACTTTTGGTACAGCATCTGTTCCTAAGAGTCAGATTCAGATTGGTGTTTCTGTTTATGAACTTGGTCTCTCTTTTGTCGAGGGTTATGCTAACGGAGAGGTTCAAATCAACTCTGGAGAAATCCTCTACATAGATAATAGGAACCCGATTTCCAGATCGGCGGATCAGAACGAAGAGCTCAAAGTAGTAATTGAATTCTAAATGGCACAGAATACCAACCTTAATATCTCCCCTTATTTTGACGACTTTGATGAGGATAAGGGGTTTCTCAAGGTACTGTTTAAGCCTGGATACCCAGTCCAAGCTAGAGAACTAACTACCCTACAGTCACTGCTTCAGAACCAAATCAACTCGTTTGGTCAGGGCATCTACCGTGAGGGTAGTATGGTTGTGCCTGGGGGTATTACCCTCAACAAACAGTATCCAGTTGTACTTGTACAAAATAACTATCTCAACCTTCCCGTTGAGCTCTATAGGGAAGCGCTGAATAATAAGGTAATCAAAGGTTCTAACTCGAACATTCGTGCTCGTGTAAACTTCAGTATTAGTGCCGCTGAGTCTACTCGTGGATACGTTTCGTTCTATTTGACCTACCTGACAAAAGCAGACGATAATACTACTAGCGTCTTCCAGGCTGGCGAAGTTCTGACTTGTGAAGAAGATATTACTTACAGCACATCCACTATTGTTGCTGGTACGCCTCTGGCTCAGTTGCTGAACTCCAACAGCACTGCCATTGCTTCTACCGCTAACATTGGTAGAGGTGTTTATTTTGTTCGTGGTTATTTTGTAACCGTACCTGAGCAAACAGTTGTTCTTGATCAATATAGCAACAACCCATCATATAAGGTTGGTTTGAAGGTTGAGGAAAGAATCATCACTGCTGATGAAGATCCTACCCTTTATGACAACGCAATTGGTAGCACAAACTTCTCTGCTCCTGGTGCTGATCGCTTCAAGATCAACCTGACCCTAATCAAAAAGGAACTTAAAGATCCTAACTCCGCTGACTTTATTGAACTTCTCCGTACCAATGAAGGTAAATTGGAGAGTAAAGTAGAGCGTAGTGATCTTAGTTATATTAATGATATTCTGGCTCTTAGAACAAAAGAAGAGTCTGGAGATTATTATGTCAAGAGATTCTCTATTGATGTTAGAGAAAATCTCAACAACGCTTTTAATAATGGTGTATATGAATCGGATGCTGTTACTCAAGATGGCAATGATCCATCTGAGGACAAGATGTCCATTCAGATCTCCCCTGGTACTGCCTACATCTCTGGTTACAGAACTGAGAAACTGGCAAACACCTTTAAGGATAGTGATAAACCAAGAACTTTTACTGCTGCTGATTCCCAGTCGTTTGCTTCTGACTTTGGAAACTACGTCCTGGTGGACGAATTGTATGGTGGCGTAGAACTTTACGAAACTGTAGAACTTCGTGATAGACTGGTAACTACCCCTGGCACTGCTGTGGGTAATGTTATCGGTCTTACTAGAGTCTTTGGCTTTAGTTTTGATTCTGGTGTTAGAGATGCCTCTAGCACAATTTACCGAGTAAATGTCTCGGATACGACGTTGTTCACCACCCTCACCATGACTGGTGCGGTAACTTGGGTCCAAGGAACCAAAATTGTTGGTGTCAACTCTGGCGCGTCTGGCTTTGTTAGAACCAATGGTTCTAACTCCACTTGTACTGTATACGGAATCACTGGCAACTTTGTTGCTGGTGAAGCCGTTAGGTATGAAAGTGCTTCCAGCAACCTGGGAACAATTTCTAGCATCTACGGATATCAATTTAGCGATATCCGTTCTATGACCCTCAGTGGCACTTTTACTGCTAATGTCCTTTTGGACGTTCAAGCAACTGTTTCTGCTAACGGTCCTGTTGTTAGTGGGGTATCTGGAGGAAACGCTACTATCACTGCTAGCCTGTCTAACTTTACGGCTCAGTTGAGAATTGGTGATATTATTCGTTTCTCTAACAACAATCAACAACATACCGCTAGAGTTACTAATGTAACTAGCAACTCTAGTTTCACTATTACTAGAGAGGGTTCTACTACCCTGACTAATAGTGCTGTAACTTCTGCTATTACTCTTACGAGACCTCAGATTCAATTCGCTACTAAGCGTGCTCTGATTACTCCTATTCCCAAGGCTGCTGTCAAATCTACCAGCACAAATAGCCAGGGTGCTTCTGTAACTCCTCTGGGTTATTTCCGTAAGTCATACGTTATTCCTTCTTCTGAGATCACTAGCGGTTCGTTCTCGCTTTCTGCTGGATCAAACCTTGTCTTTAGGGCACCACAAGACGCTGATGATTTCCAAATCATTGTAACTAGCGTCTCTTCTGGAACTGGTGTTCTTGGTAATAGTTATACTTACCCCAATTTTACTACTAGCACTGGTGCTGGATCTGCTTCCGTTTCTGTTTCTGGTCTTCCCACTACAGTTAATGGTTGTATTGTAATTGCCACAGTATACAGTAGCAATAGATCTGCTAAGTCTAAGACCACTGAACGCATGAAAGTGGCTTTGATTAATAGATCTGCTCTTGGCAGTTCTAATGGTCTTACCAGTTATACAACTGGTTATGGCACTAGAGTTGAGGATCGTACAATCTCTTTGGGTTGTCCTGATGTCTTTAAGATTAAGGCAGTCTATGAATCCAAAGATTCTCAGTCTCCTGTTATTCCACACTTCTCATATACCAACCTAGTTGGTTCTTATGCGATCAACCAGATTATAACTGGTGCTTCTTCTGGCGCTAAAGCACAGATTGTATCCTTTGATAGTAACTATGTTTACTATGTGATGCTAACTGATACTCTGTTTGATAACGCAGAGATCATTACTACTGAAACAACCAGCGCTCGCATCGTAGCCAATAGCATTGTTTTAGGTAGTTCTAATGTAACCAGTGCTTACGAATTAGACAATGGTCAAAGAGAGCAGTATTATGATTATTCCAGACTGGTTAGAAAGTCTGGCTATGCTGCTCCTACTCACAAACTGCTTGTAATTTTTGATAGATTTGTAACCACTGGTGGTGATGGTTTCTATACTGTAGATTCTTACTCTAGTGAAGTATACAAAGAGATTCCAACTTTTGCTGAGTTCCCACTGAGAAATGTTTTGGACTTCCGTCCAATGGTTCCAAGCCTGATCAGTGGATCTGGTACAAGACTGTCTCCTTTTGAGCATACTTCTTCGGGCAAACTTGACTTTGACAATAGAGACTTTACTGGTAATTTCGTTGGTCTTCCTGGTCAGTCTGATACCACTATTCTTTCTTATGAATATTACTTGGGTAGAACTGATAAAGTATTCATCAACAAAGATAATAAGATTCAAGTAATTAAAGGTGAACCTGCTGAAAATCCAGTAGAGCCTTCTGAGATTGAAGATGCCATGCTTCTGGCTACCATCTTCATGCGTCCCTACATCTTTGATATCGACAAAGATGTCGATATTACTCAGACAAACTATAAGAGATATACTTTTAGAGATATCCAACAGTTAGAAACCAGAATTAAAACTCTGGAATACTACACTCAACTGTCTCTCCTTGAAACTGAAACTGCTACTCTTCAGATCAGAGATACCAATGGTCTGGACAGATTTAAGAATGGTTTTATTGTAGACAACTTTGCTTCTCTGGGAACTAGCGATACATTCCATCCAGACTACAGAGTTTCTATTGACTTTGAAGAAGGTCATCTGCGTCCTTCTCACTATACAACTAACGTTCCTTTGATCGTTAGCTCCAATTCCACCAACATCCAGCAGACTGGCGACATCATCACCCTGCCTTATAGTGATGTTGTTTTGGTTGACCAGCCATTTGCCTCTGCCCTTGAGAATGTTAACCCATTCAACGTCTTTACTTTCGTTGGTGATATCAAACTCTATCCTGAGTCTGATGACTGGGTAGATACTAAATCTCTGGCTGCTCTTCAGGGTCCAACTGTTGAGGGTAACTACCAGACCACTCTCCGTGATATGAGAGCGGACCAGAATGGTATTACTCCTATTCAGTGGGGTTCCTGGCAAACCACATGGTCTGGTCGTATTTGGTTTAGTCGCCAAGTTACTACAGGTAAGGGTAAGAATCGTTCGACTCGTACAGAACGTTTCTCTAGAGTTAGAACAGACCAGACCAGAACTGGTGTCCGTTACAGAATTACTCCTATCATTGAGCAGCAGTCTCTTGGTAATAGAGTTGTTTCTGTTGAGCACATTCAAAATATGCGCTCTAGAAATATTGAGTTTAAGGCAGAGAAACTTAAGCCCAAAACTCGTTTCTATGCTTTCTTTGATGGCGTTTCGGTCAAGTCTTACATCACACCTAAGATGTTGGAAGTGACTAAGAATCCCAATGATGACTCTGACACCAATAGTATTCCATTCCAAGTTGGTGAAACTGTTAAAGGTTTGACTTCTGGTGCGACCCTTCGCATTCTTGAGCCAAACAATGAGTACACTGTAAACCCATACACTAACCAGAATATCGCATCAGTTAACGATTATACTGCTAACCTTGGTTGGATTAACCTTGACACCACTTCGCTTGCCGCTCAGGCTCTGGGTGCTTATTCGGGCAATCCTATCGCTGGTGAAATTCTTGTTGGTCAGTCTTCTGGTGCTAAGGCAAAGGTTAAGGAAAGAAGATTGGTTACTGACCAGGCAGGTTTCCTGAAAGGTACATTCTTTATCCCCGATCCAAGCAAATCTACTAATCCCAAGTTCAAGACTGGTACTCGTGTATTCCGCTTGTCGGATACCACTAATGATTCTACAGTTGTTGGTGAGTCTGAGTCCAGCGCTCAAACTGAATACAGCGCAACTGGTATTCTCCAGACCACTCAGGAAACAATCATCTCGGTTCGTAATGCTAAACTCGATGAAGAGAGATTGACTCAAAACAGAACTCTGTGGTCTGACCCACTGGCTCAAACTTTCTTGATTCAAGATGACGAGCTTGAGGGTGGTGTATTCCTTACCAAGATTGATCTGTACTTCCAGCAGAAGGACTCTGAGATTCCTGTTGCTATTGACATCCGTACAGTAGAAAATGGTATTCCAACTCAGACTATTCTTCCTTTCTCTAAGGTCATTAAGAAAGCGGGTGATGTAGTTACTTCTGCTGATGCTTCGGCTCCTACTACCTTTACATTTGAATCTCCCGTTTATATCCCCCACCAAACTGAGCATTGTATCGTCGTAACCTCTGACTCTAATCAGTACAAGGTGTTCATCTCCTTGCTGGGTGAGGATGCTATCGACGCTGCTCATGCTGGTGAGAAGATCTCTGAGCAACCCTATATCGGTGTACTGTTCAAGTCTCAGAACGCTTCTACTTGGACACCTTCTCAGTTTGAAGACCTGATGTTCAAGATCTACAGAGCAGACTTTGTTCTGCCTACTACTCTGAATCAGTCTCAAGTCTTCCTGAACAACGCTACTCTCGAAGAGAACAACGGTGGTTTCCTTCCACTGCTGCCAAACTCGATTGCTGTAACTGACGATCAAGCATACATTGAAGTTTTCCACAGCAACCACGGCATGCAGAGTAATGCCAACTATGTGATATTGGATGGTGTTATTTCTGAAATTGGTGACACTGTACTTTCTAGCGATTTGTCTGCTACGGCTTCTCAGATTGTTGTCTCTGATGCCTCACTATTCCACCGCTGTATCGGCGGCAACAGCACTCAAGCCGCTTCTCTGACTGCTTCTAACACTGGTCCTGGTAACGCCGCTCCTGCGGTCTCTGACACCAATCCTGGATTCATTAAGATTGGCGATGAGATCATTGCTTATGAGTACATTAACAATGGTTCTCCCAACTGGGTAATTAACGTCCTGGGTCACAACTCGGGTACCGTATCTGGTAGAAACTGGGATGCCGCTAGCAATTCTGGTGGCGCTTCTGGAACTGCTCATACTGCCAGCGCCTCTGTTCAGTGCTATAACCTTGCTGGTATTCCTCTGACAAGAGTTAATGGAACTCACCACACAACTACTTTTGGTGGTCTTTCTTCTCTGAATAGCCCCCATAAGTATAGATTGAATATCACTGGATTCAAGTCACATAAGACTATCAATGGTGGTGGTGAAAATATTCTTGCTTCTCAAAATGTCCCCTGGGATGTTTTGACACCACAAGTTCAGACTCAAGTACAACCTGGATGCTCTATTGCTGCTAGAGCAAGAGCCACCAGCGGTACTTCCTGTGGTCCTTTCCCAGCTGGTGTTAGCCCTGAGACTTCTTTCCAAGCAGATTCTACCTGGAGAGAAATTACCCTTAACGATATTAACTACTTCCTGTCCCATAAGATTATTGCTTCCAAGCAGAACGAAATCAGCAACATGTCTGGTGGTAAGTCTCTGACCTTGGAATTGAACATGTTCTCGGATGTAAGCCATCTGTCACCAGTCATTGATACCCAGCGCATGAGTGTCACCACGACTGCTAACCTCATCAACTACGCTACTCCTAGTCAGGGTATCGGTGATGAGAACGCCGCTATATACATCACGAGACTTGCTAGACTGGAAAATTCGTCTACAGGTGTTAAGGTTGCTTTGTCTGCTAATACATTTGAATTCTCAGACATCGTTGCTATGTACAAACTCGTTCCCGCTGGTTACACTGGCGATCCAGACGACATCAACTATGAATTCTTCAACACTGATGGTCGTCCCGATAGTGGAAAAATGGTTCCTCAAAATGACCCATTTGTCTGGAATGATTACGAGTACACCCTGAACGACGCGGCTGCTTTCGATGGATTCCAACTTAAGTTGGTACTGAGAAATTATAACCAGCCATACATTCCAAGAGTTAAGGATCTTAGAATTATCGCTCTGGCATAATGGACTTTGATAAAATTGAGGATATAGTGAGACAGCGGGAACAAGAAGTTCTCGCTCGTCGTGATAAAGCTGAGTATGAAAAAAATAGAGATATTAGATCAGAACTTGGATTGATGAAAGTTGAGGGTCACGAAACCTTAGGGCGTGACCCTAAATCCAATGCGATCATTAATACCGATAAGACTGGTTATCAGCAATACATTCAGGCTAGGGAAAAAAATAAACTCAAAGTCTCTGAGACTCAGGAACTGAAGAACGAGATTAACGAGTTGAAAGAAATGCTCAAACTTCTAGTTGAGAAGAACGATAAATAAGAGTGAGCTAAATACTAAAGAGAAAAACCTTAGCGAATGGCATCTGCTGTATCCAATTTATTGATCTATCAAGGTGCCGATTTCACCATCGACTTTTCAGTCGAGAATGATAACGGGACCGAGTTCAATTTGTCAGGGTATTCTGCGGCATGTAAGATTAAGAAGCACTACACAAGTTCTTCTGCGGTCACTGTTACTACCGCAATCATTACACCCGAAACCGCAGGACGCATTCAACTTTCTCTTAATAACTCACAGACAGCAGCAATGAAGTCTGGTCGTTATGTTTATGATGTTGTCATCACCGCACCATCTGGCTTAAAAACTAGAGTGCTTGAAGGTACTGTTAGTGTTCTGGAGGGCGTTACACTCTAATGGCAAGATTAAGATTCGGAGATCAGTCAGTTCCTAGAGTGACCCGCGTTGCCACTGGTGGTGGCGGCGGAACTATTGGCGCACTTGCGGACATTGATTTGACGGACACATCGTTGGGTGGATTACAGGATGGAAGCCTGCTTGTTTATGATTCCAACAAAACAAAATTTATCCCAACAACGGTTCTGAACAACATCACAGTTAACGGAGGCACCTTCTAGTGGCATCGGAAATTCTAATTAAAAGGAGTACAGGCACAGTTGCGCCTGGTACTATTAACTACGGTGAACTTGCCGTAACTGTCGGCGCAGGTACTCAAGGTAACCTGGGCGACCGTCTTTTTGTTGGTGATAATAACTCCGCTGCTCAGGTAGTTGGTGGTAAGTATTTCACCGACCTTCTGGATCAGGTACATGGTACTCTGACCGCATCTAGTGCTGTAATTGTTGACAGCAATCTCAAAGTTGATCAATTCCTGGTTGATAACATTACCCTTGATGGTAATACTATTACCACCAACGTAGTTGATAGCGATCTGATCCTCGGCGCTAACGGTGCTGGTAAGGTTGTCCTGGAAGATGGTCAAGAACTTGAGTTCGGTACATCTGGTGATATCGAACTGGCTTGGAACGACACTACTGGTGATCTAGAGATTCGTAGAGCAGGTGGTAATGCCGCTGCTGCTCTTTTGGTACAAGATGACATTTCCCTGAAGTTTGGTACCAATAATGATGCTCGTGTTTATTACGATGAGGCAACTCTCGATAAACTGCGTTGGGCTGGTGCCGATCAGGAGTTTGACCTTGGCGTTCAAGTAAAGTTTGCCGATAATACTGCTGCTACTTCCCAAACAACTGGCGCTGTTCAAGTTGTTGGTGGTGTGGGTGTTGGTGGTACAGTCTGGGCAAATGGTTTGGCTGTTGATGGTGATGCCACAATTGGTGACACCACCTCTGATAATCTGACTGTAAACTCTGCTACTACCTTCAACGGCAACGTTATCTTCAATGGTACTAGCACTGTTACTGGTAACACCTCTCAGTCTGGTTACATTGATATTGACCAACTGAGACTTGATGGTAACGCTCTGTCTACCACCTCTGGTACAGAACTGATCATTGACCCCTTCCCCGCTGGTGGTGATGCTGAGGGTCTGGTTATCATCAAAGGTGACCTCCAGATCGACGGTACTACAACTACTGTTAACTCGGCTTCTATGTCGGTTAACGATCCTACCATTGAACTGGGTGATCCCACTACTGTACTGACAGCAACCACTACTGCTCTGTCTGGTGCTACTACTATTGAAGTAGATAAAGTAGATGGTATTGCTATCAACGATACTATTTCTGGTGCTGGCATCCCTGCTGCCACCACAATTAGCAATATCTCTTCTGCTGGTGCTCCAACAGTTCACACTCTTACTCTGAGTGCTGCTCTCACCGCAGACTGTAATGCTGGTGAGCAACTGACAGTTGTAAGAGACACTAACGATGCTCTTGATCGTGGTGTTAAACTTCACTACCATGATGGTAGTGCTGCCAAATTTGGCTTCTTTGGTTACGATCGCAGCGGTGGTGCTGACGGTCAAGGCGCTTGGACCTTTATCGAAGATGCTACCGACGTTGGCACCGTATTCGGTGTAAATGGTAATCGCGGTACTGTTGTACTGGGAGATCTGGAACTCGATACTGATCTTGCTGTTCAGTATGGTGGTACTGGTGGTTCTACCTTTACTCAGTATGGTATCATCTACGGTAACGCTGCTAATCCTTTCCAAGTTACAGATGCTGCCAACATGGGAGCACCTGGCACTGGTAGCGATGCTACTACCTCTTACCAAATCCTGACAGTGACCTCTGCTGGGATCCCCGTCTGGACTAACGTCCTCGATGGCGGAACGTTCTAGAATTAAATTAACATGGATGTAAACCTTATTATTGCTACATTACAACGTAAAGTTTCTGAGTTGACCTTGAGTAACATTATGTTGGAAGCGAAAATTCTCGATTTAACTAACCAGTTAAATAGTATTAACCAAGAAAAAAACTCACCAGAGAATGCTATAAATGGCAACGAGGATCAAACTCAAAAGCTCAGTAACACCTCAGGCAGTTCCAACGACTTCTAATATAGAAGATCGTGAAGTTGCCCTAAACATTGCTGACCAAAAATTATACGTCAATGACAATGGTACGATTGTGGAGGTGGCTAACGCCGAACCCAATCCTGCTAGTGTTACTACGGCGATGCTTGCCACGGACATTACAAATGGTCCTGGGCAAACTTGGTTTGTCGCTCTAAATGGTACTGATGTAACCACCTTGGGTGGTGGTGGAGCAAATGGTAAACACCCTGACACTCCATTCTTAACTGTTGCTAAAGCACTGAGCGTGGCTCAGTCTGGTGATGCTATTGAAATTGGTGCTGGTACTTATGTTGAGACCTTCCCTCTAGTTGTCCCTGATGGGGTTCATGTTAGGGGATCTGGAATTCGCCAAACAGAAATTAAACCAACTGGCGGTACAAATGACCTCAACGCTTTCGTCCTCAATGGTGATACCACTATTGAGGATCTTACTGTTCGTGATTTCTTTTATAACAGTACAAACGATACTGGGTATGGTTTTGTATGCGCTAATAACTGGAACTCCAGCAGAAGCGCCTACATCCAAAGAGTAACTATCCTCAATAAGGGTAGTGTAGTTACTGGTTCGGATCCATATGGTTTCCAGCAAGGTGATGCTGGTCGTGGTGCCAAACTGGACGGTTCTATTGCTAGCAGCGCTAATATTGAAGCTGCTGTTCTTTTCAATGAATGTACGTTTATCGTACCCAACTCTATTGGTCTGTATCTGACCAATGGTATTCGCGTAGAGTGGCTTAACGGCTTTATCTACTTTGCTGATGAAGGTATTAAAGGTGTTCAGGGTGCCACAGGTGTATATGGCACTGGTAGAACACGTCTTAGACTTTCTGGTACCTCTGGTACATTCTCGGCTGGTGAATCTATCTACCAGTTGGAAGATCAATTCCAGTCTGGTACATATTCTCGTTCTGGGACTACAGTAACCGTATCTAGAAATGCTCACGGTCTTGTACAAAATGACCGTATTTACGCTGATTTCATTTCTGGTACTGCTACTGATGGTTTCTATCAAATCACCAGTGCTACTACAAATACATTTACTTTCTCTACTGGTGCGTCTGGAACAACCAGTGGTAACGTAACGTATAAAAAAGCCGAAGGTTACGGTTTAATTACCCTTAACGATGGTAACTACATTTACCTGAATGGCAAGGGTGAGGGTCAATTTACAACCACCGTTGAGGGTGGTAAGACCGCTGTACCTAATGCTGACGCTCAGGTAGATAATTCTATCAAGCAGTTTGGTACTGGTTCGCTGTTACTTGATGGTACTGGCGACTACGTTAACTATGCTTCCGAAGCTGACTTCGGTTTCGGTACTGCTAACTTCTGCGTTGAGACTTGGATCTATCCAAATTCTCTTGCTGGCACCCAGACTCTGCTTGACTTTAGAGGATCTGCTGCTGACACTGCTCCAACTCTGAGACTCAATGGTGGTACTGTTGAGTATGCTGTTGGTGGCACAACTCAGATTTCTGGTGGATCTCTTACAACTGGCAACTGGGTACATGTAGCTGTTGCTAGATTTAATGGAGTTACAAAGCTCTTTGTTGCTGGTAACCAAGTAGGTTCCAACTACACTGATACTAATAATTACGGTGCTGAGAAAGGTCTTAAACTCGGTGCTGATTATTCTAATACTGGAAACTACAGCGGTCACTTTGATGAGATCAGACTGAGTAAAGGCACTGCTAGATTTACTGGTAACTTTACTCCTCCTTCTGTTGAGTATGGAACTGATATCTTTACAGTTCTGCTACTCCACTTTAATGCCAATGATGGCTCTACGATCTTCGTAGACTCTGGATCTGCCATTAAGGATATCCGTTCTGACGGCGGCGATTCGGCTACTGGCATTGCTCTGGTTGACTATAACCAGTTTGGTGCTGAACTGAGATCTATTGCTTCGGCAAACGTCTACGGTAATAAGGGTGTTGTTGCTGAAGGCAATGGCGTAAAACTCCTTCTTACTGCTCACAACTTTGCTTATATTGGTGCTGGACAAGACTTTACCAACGACGGATCTCTTGCTGCTCAGAGTAATGAGGTCATTGAACTTAATGGTGGTCGTGTTTTCTACTCTTCTACTGACCAGAAAGGTGACTTCCGTGTAGGTAGCGTCTTTATTGTTGACCAGGAAACTGGTAACGTTAACTTTAGTTCTACCTCTACTTCTCAGGAAGCCGCTAGCATCACCCTGTCTGATGCTACTGGTACTACAAATATCTTCCCAGCGTATATTGAAACTGGGAACCTGCGTCTTGCTGGCAACACAGTCTCCACTACAAGTGGTGATATTATCTTTGACCCTGCTGGTAACCAGGACGTTGTATATAATGCCGAAGCCATCTTTACTGAGGCTGTCTACTTTGATCAACCAAAGGCTGCCAACTTTAAGACTGATGTTGCTGGTAACCTAGGTTTCTATGAAGGTCAAAGTCAAAGACGTGGTGGGTTCAATGGTTATGGTGTACAATCTGACACCAACCTATATCTATCAAAAGAAATTGTTGCTACTGTTAATGTAGACACCTCTGGTGATGGATATGCTGGTGGTGCTACTACAGTTAATGCTGACACTAATCCCCCAGTAGTATGTACTGCTACTCTGTCGCTTGACCTTCAGGATGGTTCTCTGAAGACTGCTACGGTAACCGCTGGTGGTGATAATTATATTTCCGCACCAACCGTTAACTTCAGTGCTCCTCAGGATCCTCAGGGATCTGCTCCATCGGTCACTGCTGTTCTTTACAGCTATGGTGATGTTCAAGCAATCACTGTAGACGACGGCGGCGCAGGGTATACTGCTGCTCCTGGTCTTGTTGTTGATGCTCCTGGCAACTTCTCATTTGATACTGAGACGGAGATTGTCAGTAACGCTATCGTATTGGCTAACCACCCAATGCGTAATGGCACCAGAGTAATCTACAATCAAAACTCTGGATCTCAAAATATTGGTCTTAGTGACGGGACTCTTTATTACGTTGTCAACGTAGTTTCAGATCCTCTCACAGGAGCGGGTGTCAGTTTCCAAGTTTCCGCTACTCAAGGTGGCGGTGCTATTTCTCTGACTCCTTCTACTGCTGGTAATGGCGAAGCTCATCTATTTGATGGTGTACAAGCCACCGCTACTGCTACTGTGTCTGGCGGCGCTATTACTAACGTCACAATCAATGAACCTGGATCTCTGTATGACAGAGGTGCTGGTGTTGCTGTCCAAGAAGATGGATCGCAGTCCCCAACAACTGCTGCGACTCTGACGCTTTATGTTGGATCTCCTGTTGCTAGTTTCATCATCAACAGTAGAGGTGATGGATATAATGCTGCTCCAACTATTAGCTTTACCAATGCTGCTATTGACAGCTATGGTTCTGGTGCTGCTGCTACATCCACTATTGGTTTCCCCCTTGCTCAGATAGAAGATAATGGTATAGTAGTAACTAATCCTGGTGCTGGTTATGCTTTTGCTCCTCAGTATCAACTGAGTGGTGGATCTCCAGTCACGGAAGCCGTTCTTACTCCTATTCTGAATAAAAAGAAAGGAAACATCTCTTCCATTGATATTACTGGATTTGGTGTTTGCTATTCTTCAGCTCCTACTGTAACGTTCTATGGTGGTGCTGGTAACGATGGTAGATTTACTATTAATGTTCAGTCAGTAACAGGTAATATCACTAATGGTGGTAGTGGATATGTTGCTGGCGAATATGCTGATGTAGAACTTGAATATGTTTCTGGTGGCGGTGGGGCTCCTTCTAGTAATGCCACAGCAACTTTTACCGTTAATGGTTGGACTGGCAACATTACCAATGCTGGTTCTGGATATATTGACGGTCAGTATGACGGTCACGTTATGTACAACGTGCCTGCCGCTACTTACACCGTAACTGTAATCTCGAATCCTGGTACACCTCCTCCTGATAATGTATATCAGATTAATGGTGTTACTCAGCAGTCTCTCACATTTGTTGAGGGTAATACCTACAGATTTGATATGTCTGATGCTTCCAACAGTGGTCACCCACTGTCGGTTGGTAGAGAAGATGGTGGAACTCTTTCCACTGATATTGCTGCCGTTTCTTATGGAACAGCAGGAACTGATGGAGCATTTGTTGATATTATCGTTAAGCCAGGTACTGCTGGTGAAGTAGCTGATTATATTTGTACAAACCATGCCAACATGGGTAGTGGCATTACCATTACTACAGGTACTGCTGGTAACTATGGTACTGGACTTTCCGCTGACGTTACCATTTCTGGTGGTCAGATTACCGAAATTAAATCCGATGGGCAGGGTGTTGACTATGCTATAGGTGATACCGTTTCCGTCAATCCATTTGCCATTGATACCAGTGGAGTTGGTACTGGATTTGTTTGGACTCTTGCTGCTAATGATACAACTATCAGTGACGTAAGTAACATTAGCCTTACGGGCGGTCCTTACGAAGTTGGTATGGTTCTGAGTGTTGATAATCAGAACGTTGGTGGATCTGGTTCTAACTTTACATATACAGTAAGCAATGCTGGTTTTGTAAGAGACGTTGAAGTAGTTCAGGGCAGCGAAGGTTATGGATACACCGCAGGTGAAGTCCTGTATCCAAGAATTAATCCCGAAACCGACGGCAATACGTTCCAAATTTCTGTTGGTAGCACTACCACAACAGCTGTTTGGGAATTAACTCATGATGGATCTATTGTAAATCCAGCGTTCAAGGTTGCTGGCGCTAAAGATCCCACCTATGAGCCAGGTACACTCAGTCTGGGTGCTGGTGTTCCTAAGATTGTAATGGAGACTGAGTATGGTCACATTACAACTGATGGTAATCTTACTGTTAAGGGTAACCTGACTCTTGGTGATAATGCTGCCGTTGATACTATCACAGTTGCTGCGTCCACAACTGCTACTGGTGATACGGATCAGACAGGTGACTTCACCTTGACTGGTGATATGACCGTTGATGGTATTTTCACTCAGTCTGGCGGTGCTTCTTTCCTGGAAGAGTTGACTGGCACTATCGCTGATGGTAGTGCTGCTGCTCCTTCTCTGGCTCTCAACACCAGTCCCACGACTGGTATGTTCTGGGCAGACACTGACATCATTGGTCTTGCTCACGCTGGCGTTGAGACTGGTAGAATTGGTCCTTCTACTTATGCTGTTGGAACTAGATTCCAAGTTGGATCAACGGCTCAAACCGCATCACCTCTCCTGGATGTAAATCCAACTACTAACCTTGTAAGAATTGGTAGTTCTGCTACTGGTCTCAGTATTAGTAGCACTGGACTCATTGAAGGTAATGGTACTGCTTCTGATATCGGCATTACCCTTCAACCAAAGGGAACAGGAAATGTAACTATTGTTGGTGGTACTGATAAAGACTTTGTTCTTAATGATGGCACTGCTACGGAACTGTTCAAGGTAGATCTTGACAGTGGAAACGCAGAACTTGCTGGGCACCTTACTTTTGGTGGCAGATTCAGAATTGATGACTTCACACTGTCTAATCAATCTCTGGCTTTGTCTTCCTTTGGGGAACTGGTTTCTCTTGATACCAGTGGCACAGCAACTTTATTTAATAATGGTTCCTATACTAACGTCAACATCACTGCTACGGGTACTGGAAGGGGTACTGGTGGTCAGGTAGACGTTGTTGTTACTGGCGGCACTATCACAAGTGTTACTACTGCTCTTGCTGGAAGTAGAGGTAGAGATTATGTTGCTGGTGATACAATCACAATTGACCCTGCCGTTATCGGTACGGATCCTTCCCAGACAGTTACTATTACTGATGTAAGTGGTAGTGGTATTGACATTAAGCCACAAAACCGCAGAAACGTTAGAGTTGATGGTACTGGTACGTTTATCGTTCCAGTAGGTAGCACAAACGATAGACCATACTCTGACGATCTTTACGTTGGTGGTATCAGATACAACACAACTACCTCTCAGTTTGAAGGTTACAATGGCATTGACTTTGTATCCCTGGGTGGTGTTCGTGACGTTGACCAGGACACCTACATTCTTACAGAAGTAACTCCTGGTTCTGACGAAGATACTTTCCAGTTCTATAACGCTGGTATCAATAGTCTTAGTATTGATCAAAATAGATTTACTCTTAAATCTACTCGCACCATTGATGTTGAAGGTACCCTTTCCATTAATGGTACAACTGGTCTTGACACTTTAGATGTACAACGTAAGGGAACATCTGTTGTCAAGGTAAGAACTACCAAGGATCTTGAAATCACTGGTGGTCTGTACATTAAGAATCAGTTAGCCGCTGGTACCGTTGCCACATTTAATGATGGATCTCTCGGTGCTTCTGCTGGGTCCTTCAATAGCGCTGGTAATGTTTACAGTCCCTCCCAGACATTCAGCGCTATTGGTGGCATCTCTGAGTTCGCTGGTTCTGGTGCTGCTTTCAATGTAATCACAAATGCCAGCGGTGGAATTACAAGTATCACTATTTCCACTGGTGGTATTAACTATGAAGTTGGCGAGATCATCACTATTCCTGGTGGTCTTCTTGGTGGCGCTGTTGGTACTGATGTTACCTTCACAGTTGCCACAATTAGCAATCCAGATACCGCACACGGTAAGATTAGTGCTATCCAAAGTGAACTTCGCTTTAACCTTAATGGTGATAAGCAGTTCCTTAATCTGGATTCCAATCAAGCGGATGCTAGACTGAAGGTAAATAGAGCATACGCAACTGGTGGCGTTGACTATCTAACCGTACTCGATTCTACGGCTTCTTTTGTAGAACTTAATGATGCCAGAGTTGAAGGTGGTGAAATTACTTCCTTCTCCACAACCGTAACTATCACCCAGTTTGAGAAGACTCAGTATAAGGGTGCTAAGACTTTAATCACTCTTGAGAGTGATGACGGTAAGGTACACATGTTTGAAGTAACAACTGTGTGTGCCGCTAGCGGTACAGTAGCACATGCTACGGTCACAAACTCCATTACATCTGATAATGATTTGATGGATGCTTCCGTCTCGGTTGCTGGCAATAACGTCCAAATTTCCTTGGCTAAATCGTCGCAGGCAACCTCTTCTTCAACCTTTACTGGTAGATTCACTACCACTAAAGTCAAAGTATAAATAACGAAAGGTAACCTAAAAAAATGGCGATTAAGAACTTTTCATCGGTAGGGGGGTTTGCCGTAGGTTCGACCGAGGTGCTTAACACCGAGTTCGAGCTTAAAAACATCTCAGCCATCCATATGGTTAGTGATAATTTTAGCGATGCTTCAAACGATTTGTACATTGCTAAAAGAACTACAGACCCCGCGAATACGGTTCTTCGCCTTAGCCTTGACGGAAGTACAAATATTGCTACCAATACTCCTTCCCTTGGTCATAATAGTGTAGCCTTTATTAAGGCTAAAATTTTCGGACAGGAAGCAAACGACAATACCTACATCCTTGCGGGTATTGACGAATCTGTAGTAACTGTTGATGCTAGTGGAGTTCCAACCCTTCAGGGTAGTTACAAGACGGTTATCCACGAACACCTTCCTGGAATCGAAACCTGGGACTACACTCCTGTTGCTTTCCAAATTGGGGCAGCAGCTTTCTTTAGTTATGATGTTGAGACGGTAACTAATACCTCTACTGTAAAATGGCTTGCGATGATTGAAATCACAAATGTAACATCAGCATAAATTTCGGAGTATCCTTAGATGAGCTTACGCCTTAATTCTTCACAACAGAGACTTGAAGGTAGTGGTCTAGTCCCACAGGGTCCCTGGACTTCCGCCACTTATGGTAGAGCTAATGGTATCGTCACTGTTACTTCGATTGCTCATAGATTAAATGATCAGGATAGAATCTACATTAAGTTTGGCGAAGACGCCCTTCTTAGAACTATCCCAGATGGTCAGCACCTCATCAATGTAATTGATGATGATACCTTTACCATTCTTGGCACTGGTCAGAATTTCATTGAGGCGGCTACAGCTTGCTCTTATCGTCTGGTAAGATCCTTTGTTCTTAACGCCACTGACTCCATGGCGTTCACCGTTGGTACTGGTGCCAACGAAGATGATGCTCTGTTCATCAACAAAGGTCCTACTGGAAATATTCGTGTTGGTATTAACAACACCAACCCTGAGTTTGACCTCGACGTTGAAGGTCAGATCAGAACTACTCGATCCATCATTTCTGATACAGCGCAAATCAGAAACCTGGATGTTACCAACGAGTTTGTAACCAAGGGTCTGGATCTGCGTGGTCCTAACCTTATTAACTTTGAGGAAACTGATCCTACCGCAGATGACTTCGGTACGATCTACTATCCTACTGCTGACAACCCTCCACGTCAGACACAGAATAATAGAATTGCTACAACCAAGTTCGTATATGACGTTGCTACTGCCGATAACGGCGGTCGTGTATACGTATCTTCGGTTCCTGGTATCGGTGACGACGATAACGATGGTCGTTCCGCTGCTAAGCCAGTTCGTACTATTAAGAAGGCAGCACAGATTGCCTACTCCCTCCAGCAGGACACTGAAGTACCTGAGTACGTGTCCATCATCTGTTCTGGTGGTGACTATATTGAAGACAACCCGATCTCTCTGCCTTATAACTGCTCACTGATCGGTGATAACCTCCGTCGTGTTATCCTGCGTCCTCTGAACCAGGATCGCCACATGATCAAAGCGTCTAACGAGACGTATGCTGCTGGCGTTGTATTCAGAGACCACCTTGACAATACAGGATCTCCCGACTGGACCTGGAAGTACGCTTACGTATTTGACGACAAACAGCGTCTCTACTACGAACCTGATCTTGAGCCATTCTCGTTCTCTCCTGGTCTTGGCAACCAAGGTCGTAACATTTTTGCTATTACCTTTGAGAACCACACTGGTGATAACACCACACTTCTTGTAGGTTATGCCGTTGAGGGTGGTTCGTCCTCCTCCAGAGGTATCATTGAATCTGTAGTATTCACTGGTCCTACTGCCTCTCCATATTCTTCTGGTACTATTCAGGTACTGATGAGTGATGACCAGTCAACATTCCTGTTGGCTGAAAAACTGTACTATGCTGACATCTACGCCAACATCGTTAAGACAGGTGCTTCTCCATCTGACTCCCTTGACGTTTCTGACCGAGAATCGCAGAGACCTGAAACTGAAGTTATTAAGCACCAGAGATATCAGCACGTTGTCAGTTCTGAAACTGAGATTCTGCGCTTTGATGGTAGAGATCTTACTAATGTTATTGATACCACTGACAACAGGATTACAATCCCACTTCATAGATTGTACACTGGCGCCAAGGTAATCTATCAAGTTCAGAATGAAGACGGTGCTGCGGTTGAGGGTCTGACTAATAACACCACTTATTTTGTTCGTGTTATTAATGAGAATACTATCGAGTTGTATGACACTTGGCTGGATGCCACAAGTCTCCAGACTACAACTGGTATTAGAAACCTGAGTGACGAAGGTGCTGGTGATGAACATACTCTGTTCACCAGTAGAGTTTCTATAAATGATGACACCATTTACTTCCCGAACCATGGTCTCTTTACGGGCAATGGTGTCTATTATCGTGCTTCTAAAGCAGGTGGTATTGGTGGTCTTAATGACAACTCCCTGATCTTTGTCTATAGAGTAGACAGCCATCACTTTAAGTTGGCTAATACTCAGGCAGATGCTACCAATAAGAACATTGCTGGTGAAGATGCTCCAGTAATTCTGCCCCTGACTAGCGAGGGTATTGGATATCAGCGTTTTGAGAAAGCGCTCAATGTTGTTGACATTGCTTCTGTAACCACTGATGTTGCCACTCAGCAAGAGTATAATGGCATCATCTTTGAAGTAACTGGTGCTTCCAGAGTTATTGAGGGTATTAACTTCGTTGGACACGACTATGAAGTCGGTCAGGAAGTTCATATCTATGGTATGCCATATACCGCACTGAGCTTTGGTTCTGGTGCTAGCGCTACCTATACTCAAACTGCTAATCAAATTACTGTTACCGTTTCTAATACGGACCCAACAGTAATGAACGTTCTTTGGCCAAACCTCAAGACCTTGGGTCCTGTGGGTGGCAAGGGCGTTGGCGTACGCATGGTCTTTGACGATGCTGGAAACACTGGTCACATTAATAAGTCTTTCCATATTGCGACGTATCAAGATGGTACGTTGGCTCAAACCCAGTCCGACTTCGGTGCCTATCTGGGCAGCCCATCTAACTTGGGTGCTGGTGTTGCTAGATATAATTCTTCTACAAATGAAGTTTACTTTGTCCTGAGAGCTGTAGACAGTGCTACTAGAAGTGGTAGCGTTACGGTATTTGATAACCTTGGCGATTTCAACGGTCGTAAGTACGTCACTCATCGTATTGAGCGTGCTGACGGTTACTCGCTGAAATTTGTAACTAGAGGTTCTTGCTCAAGACTCGCTGTAGCTCTGGATCCTAGTGGTGACCAGCAAGTTTGCTCGGCTACTAACTATGCCCTGATGTCGCTGAGAAACTCTCCTTATGCGTTTGATAAGGTAGAGTTTGGTGCTAGCATCCAAGAGTCTGCTAAGCAGAGAGATGCTGCTGAGACGATCAACAATAACCTTAACTTTATTGCTGAGGAATCTTATGCTTATGTTAAGTCTCAGTACAATGCTGGCACTAACACAAGCTTCTCCAGAACTGGTTCTTACACTTGCGTTGGCAATGTAATGACGGTTGTGGCTCCTAGGGGTCATGGCGTATTTGCTAAGAGCTCGTACGCTTTCAACTTCAGTGGTGCTACTCAAGATGGTGCTTACATTGTTGATGACTGTGTTGATCACAGAATCTTCACAATCATTCTGCCTTCCGCTAGCACAGATTCTGGTACAGTAACTATCACTGTACCTGCTCCTTGGCAGACACCAAACTCTGTACCTCCCGTAGATAGAAACGGTGATGGTACTTCTATGATCTTGGCTAACAAGCAACTGATTGCTCAAGAAGCAGTTGCTCGTATGCTTCTGAATAATCCAACGTTCAGTATCCCAACTGGAAACCAGGCATGTATTGATGACGCTATTGACTTCTTGGAAGCAATGGCATACAACCTTGCCTATGGCGGTAACGATCAGGTATATGATGCTGCCAAGTATTATGTTCAAGGTGCTCACGTTGTAGGTGAGGAAGATGAATCGGTAGAGGTCTTTGAACAGGCTAGAGACCTTGCCATTCAGGCAATGCGTAACGAGACCATTTCTATTCAAGGTAGCCATGGTCTAACTCAGATTAAGGACTTCACCATTAGTCCAGACTCTGCTCAGTCTGGCGTCGGTGATCGCTTCGGTGATGCTCGTAATCTGATCTATAAGAATAAGCAATTCATTGCTGAAATCGCCGTCGGTAGAATGATGGCGAATATTCCTTATGAGATTGTGGACTCCAGACACATGGATGCCCACGATCTGATTATTGCTAACGTTGATTTCATTGCTGCTGAGGCATATGAAGTTGAGTTGGCTGCTGATCCAACACTGACCACACCAACAGGTGATCCCCAAGATTGTATTGATGACGTTGCTGATGTTCTGAGAGCAATTGCTTTTAACGTCCAGCATGGTAGCAACAACCAAGTCTGGGATGCTGCTAATCTTTATGTTGGTACTCCTCACCTTGATGGAGAGGAAGCAAAGTCTATCGCTATCATGAACCATGCGAGAGACATTGCTAAACTGGTCATCACTAACAGAACCCATACTAAACTGGGTAGTCATGATTTCGATCAGGTATTTGACACTACAATTACCCACGATCAATCTGCTGCTGGTGGTGCTTATAGTGCTGCTGATTGTGCTAACGTACAGTCCACTATTGATACTCTCTTTGGTATCGTCACTGATGCCATTCAGAATGACACCCTGGCTGGTGTCACTAAGACAACTCCTGCTCCTTTCTCTGTTCCAACTGGAAACCAGGCATGTATCGATGACATCATCAATATCCTGGAAGTAACTTCTTGGAACACTGCGATGGGTGGTAATGACTTCACCTATGATGCTGCCCAACTGTATATTTCTGGTGCTCATGTTGCTGGTGAAGAAAATCATTCTATCTACGCATTCCGCCAAGCCAGAGATATTGCGATTGAGTGTTTCCAAAACGAACTTGTTTCCGTTGGTGGATACACTAACCTGACTCAGTATAGAGATCTGACCATTACTCAAGATACTGGTCTACCTATCTGTGCCAATGTCATCGCAGCATTTACTGCTTTAATGAATATTGTTGAGGTTGCTGTTGATACCAATAGCCTCTCGACTGTCACTAGAACTCTTTCTTACGCAAACCGCTGTTCTGATACAGCAGCTGCTATCACATCGCTGACCGCTATTGTTACTGATGCTATCGGTAGCACAGGTTCTCCTGGTAACCTGAATGGTGTTACCAGAACCTATCCAGTTGGAGATCAGCAGTGTATCGATGACGTATATCACGTACTCCGTTCTTGGATGTACGATATGCGTTATGGCGGTAACTCCAAGACTATTGAAGCCGCACAGAAATACCTTCAGGGTACTAGCATCAATTATGTTACCAATGAGGTACCTCAGACTCGTGAGGTATACGAAAAGGCGAAGGATATGTCGATCCTTGCCATTCGCAACCAACTTCCTCAAGGTAATTTCTCTCAGATTGCTCCATTCCACAACGCATCTACTACAGTTGATAGCAACCAACCTGAGTGTGGTGCTTCCATCAACTTCCTGACAGGTCTGTATACAATCCTGGATGATGCGCTTACAACTGCTGGCACATCACTCTCTAGCGTAACTCTTACCGAGCCAAGCTCCTTGCTGAGAGATGATAGCGGTCTTAAGAGAGTTCCAATGCTCTCTGACAACCTTGACCTTCCTGTCATTGAGGCATCTCCTTACATCCAGAACGCATCGCTGATTTCGTTCTTGGGTGCGTCTGGTGCTGAAATTGATGGTGCTAAGGTTGCTACTCCAAACGTTCCCCGTCCTGGTGTATTCCTCGATGGTAACGGTGTTGAGCGTCCTACTTTCCCACCTCAGGGTAAGTCGATGGTTGCCAACGCCTTCACGATCATTTCGGTCAACGGTGGTGTTGGATATAACATTCTGAACGATGGTTACACCCAGTTGGTGTCGGTCTTCGTCATCTTTGGTGGTGACGGTGTTATCGTACAGTCTGGTGGTTACGCTTCTCTGACTAACTCTGCTTCTAACTTTGGTACTCGTGCTCTGAAGGCAACTGGTTACCGTTCTGAGGCTTATGAGTTTGACGTTGGTACTGTAACTCAGGTTAGAAACCAGACAGATAATAACGGTGCTCAGACTGGTCGTCAGATCATTGAGGTTGGTGGTCCTATGACCAACTTCCCCGTTGAAGATTATATCATCAAGTTTGATGGATTTGTAAATAGCGATCCATCCAAGGAATACTTTATTCTCGGCACCGAGAAACTGTCGGGTTCTATTGGTACCCAGATCACCGCTAACATCACTACTAACGATGGTCTCGGTCTCGATCTGATCAGAACTTCTGACGGTACAAACGTATCGTTCCAGAACGGTAACCTGGATCTGCTGAACAATGCGGTCATCAGACTCCACAGACCTTCGGTATGTAACTCCTCCTCCCACACTTGGGAATATGTTGGCGCTGGTGACACCTATAACGCTCTGCCTCAGAACGGTGGTGTTGGTATTCCTGCTAACGAAGCTGTTGAGGAAGCATACGGTCAGGTCTACACCTCTGGTACTAACGAGTTTGGTGACTTCAAGGTTGGTGACTTTGTTACCATCTTCAACAGAACTGGTAGTATCAGCTTCGTTGGTACTGTTAGTATCTCCGAACTGTCTTCGATTAAGATCGTTGGTGGCTCTATCACCGTTACTGGATTCTCCGATAGTGATGAACTGGGTGGTGCTTTTGCTTCTGACTCCTTGCTGCCTACACAGGCTGCTGTTAAGGACTACATCACCAACAAACTTGGTCCTTATCTGAACCAGCCATACTCAACTAACGCTGTTCCTAGCGCTCTGGTTCAGTTGACTACTAGCGGTAAGATCAACATTGAACAGATCCCCGCTCTGCGTCCTTTCAATATCACATCGGTTACATCTACCGCTGAGCGTCTCGCGATTGAAGATGCCAGCGCTGGTGACATTGCTATTGAAACAACTTCGACTTCTTTCCAAATTGCTCCATCTAGCGTCGATATTGTCAACAACGTCATCACCATTCCATCTCACGGTTTGAATACTGGTGACATTCTGACATATTTCCAAGGTACCTCTAACATCGGTAACCTGGCTGATGGTGCGAACTACTATGTAATTCAACATGCCGTTGGTGCTAACACCACCGACTACATTAAGCTTGCTACATCACTTGCTGATGCTCAGGCAGGCACAGAAAGAAACCTGACATCTCAAGGTACTGGTACTCATGTTTTGCGTACAGAGGGTGCTGCCATCTCCTACATCCTGGAGAATGACCTTGATACGATGTTTGCTGCGTTTACTCCAAACAGTCAGTACGTATTCAACAACAACAGTCTGCTTGTTGGATCTCAGACCACTGCTCAGGTAATCGTCACCAACTACGAAGGTGGTGTTGTAAGAGACATTCTGATCGATGATCCTGGTTCTGGATACGCTACTGCCCCTGGTATCACCATCGGTGCTCCTCCAAGTGGTGTTCAAGCGACCGCTACTTGTACCATCACTAATGGTCAAGTAGCATCTATCACGATTACCAATCCTGGTAGTGGTTACTACACCGCACCTACAGTGTCCTTCACTGGCGCTCCTACTGGTGGTACAACTGCTACTGCTCAGGGTAATGCCGCTAGAATCGAAGCCAGACTTTATGTCGATCTCGCTAACAATATCAAACTCTCTGATATTGACTTCCTTCTCGATGAAGCAAACGTAACTGTAGCAAGTGGTGTCTATACCCACGATACCTTCGATATCACAATTACTGAAACCAATCACGGATTTAGTCAAGGTGATACCGTTTATCTTGAGTTCACCTCTGGTTCTTCTACCAGTGGATTCTACGCTATTGACACCATTGTCAACGCAAATGAATATACAGTTGTTGCTCAGACAGCACTTCTGACTTCTGGTAACTACAACAGAAAGAGAATTGTTGATCTTACCAGAGTTGTCAATACCTCTGCTAGCAACGCTCAAAACTGGACTCAGTTGTCCTCCACTAACATTGATGCTTCTAACATCGTTGCTGGTGTTATTGACCCACAGCGCTTGGCTGATACTGGCGTCGCTAACTCGTTCACCTTCCTTAGAGGTGATGCTTCCTTCCAGTATGCTGTTCAGTCGATTAAATTTACTACAGATGATGTTCTGGTTGGAGAATCTTCAATTCAGGATAATAGCTATATTGAAAGAGTTGATATCATTAACCCTGGTTCTGGATATACCGTTGGTACATACCAGAACATTCCAATGGTCGGTGGTAATGTTCAAATCTCTGATGCTGGGGTCGCCCGTGCGACATATACAGTCTCTGACGTTGTAACTGGCGGTATCGTTGACAGCGTAAGTAATCTCAACTTTGTTCCTGGATCATATACTCCTAACTCCACATTTGATGTAGGCGCGTCCAACACTGATGGTGCTGGTCTTGGTGTTCAGATTAGATTCCTCACTGATTCCGTCGGTGACATTTCGGTTGACATCATCCTGGATGGTGGTTCTGGTTACAGTGGTGGTGACACTCTTGAATTTGATGGTCCACTCTTCGGTGGTACTGTTCAGCAGGGTGTAACCTTAAGTGTATCTACTCTGACTTCTAGCACAACATTTGGTGCTATCTCCAGTGTTTCTGTTGTTACTCCTGGTACTGGATATAACTCAGACTTTACTCTGACTGTTCCTAGCGAACTGGGTCAGCCAGCTGTAGCAGGTAGTTTGACTGCTGTTAAGGGTACACTTTCTCGTTACTACGGTAACACTTCGATTGACCTTCTCAAGGCAAACAACCTTACCCCAACAACTCTTCAGGCTGGTGGTTCGGTCTTTGGTAACTATGGTATCGCCAAGTTCCGTAAGCCCGCTGCTGAGCAAGCACTGGCTAACCAAGACCTCGGCGGTTTCGTTATTACCACTAATGGTGAAGTTACCATTGACCAGGGTCCTGGTTCTAAACTGAACGCTGATAAACTGGATGGTAACGAAGGTTCCTTCTATCAGAATGCCACTAACCTCACTGAGGGTATCCTTGATCCTCAGCGTCTGGCAAACACCACCTACAACATCTCGATCTCTGGTACAGCAGACTACTCGAACACTCTGTTCTGTGAGACCACTGCTCCATCTTCTGCTAACGCTTCCCTGGTTAGTGCTGCTAACGTAGGTACTCAGCTTGCTCTGAGATCCAACTCCGTAACTGGTATTCCTACCGATGCGGGTGGTACCAGAGCGGGTATCATGACCTTCCGTCGCTCCGCAACTGGTAACTCTGTTGCTCAGTTGGCTTTCTCCGCTACTGACAACCTGTACCTCAGAGGTAACTCTGACACTGGTACCGTTTACGGTCAGTGGGCGAAGGTCTGGCATTCTGAGAATGATGGTGCTCCTGATCCTAACGATCCTCGTCGTGGCACTCTCCCTGGTCCAGACGCTGATTACCTTGACGGTAAGCAAGGTCTCTGGTTCCAGTCTGGTTACAACATTAATGACCAGAGAACAAGTGGTGTCATTGGTGACACTGCTCTGCCCGAACTCCTGGGTCGCAATAAGTATTTTGCTGACAACCTCTATCTGGTTGCTTCCAGCGAAACTTATGAACTCTATATCCCTGACTACTTCGCTTCTACTGGTACTGCTCCTATTGGCAACTTGTCCAACAACGGAGTCTATACTATCTACTCCGATGAAGCCGCTGTCAACAACATCGGTACAATTACCGTTCTTGCTAATGGTATCACTGAAGTAAATGATTCAACTACTGGATCTGTCTACACGTTGGTCAGAGGTACAATTAACTTTGTTGGTGCCTTTAGCAATAAAGATATCAAGGTCTTTGGTCCCAACCCTGGTACCAAGTGGACTGTAACTTCTTCCAATCTCCTGACCACTGGCGCAAGTCAAGTGTTTGCTATGAGCAACACCGCTAACGGTGCTTTGCTTGAGATCGGTAGAACTAACGTTGTTGCCACCCCAACTATTGATTTTAGATCTGGCGCTCTGGCTGCTGACTATGATGTAAGATTTGAAGTCAGTGGCGGTACCGCACAGGATGGTCAAGGTGTTCTCGAACTCAAGACCAGTTCCTTTACTCTGAACGGCAACACTGTATGGCACTCTGGTAATGACGGTGCTACCTCTCAGTTGGACGCACACTATGTTGATGGTTACATCCAGAGCGCTACTAACACTGCCAATGCTCTGGTTCGTAGAGACGCTAGCAGCAACATCTTTGTTTCGGACATCACCGCTGACCAGGGTATCTTCGCCAACACTGGTGAATCGATCCTTCAACTTGCTGATGGCAACGGTATCAACCTTGGTAAGGCAGGCACTAACAACCTGTCCATCAGAGGTAGACAGGACACCAACTCTGGTTACGTCCAGTTTGGTAATGATGGTAAGAGCCTTGGATTCAATGGAACTCATCTGTCTTACGGCACAATCTACTTCCGTAATGATAGAATTGGTATTGGTGACAGTGACCCAGCTCAAAGTCTGACTTCTACTGGTAATGCCGTCTTCGGTACTACAAGTAGATCTGCTAACACCTTTGTCCGCGCACTCGCAGGCGATAGCAACCAGGCAGGTTTTGAAGCATACGGTAACAGCCAAGGTACTGGTTACCTGTTCGTAGGTCAGGACAGCGCCTATGGTGGTGGTATTGCCTACAACGGTGATAACTCACCTGCTTCGTTCGGTTCTGAACAGGGTGACGACATCACCTTCTACAGAAGAGATAACGGTACTGACACTCGTGTCATGAAGTACCGCTACAACGATTCTACTGTACACTTCTTCGGTCAGATTCGTTCCCGCGTTGCTACTGGTACTGCTCCAGTGAGCACTGACTCTACTACAGTATGTACTAATCTGAATGCTGACCTGCTGGATGGTTATCAGGCAAACAACCTGCCTTACCTGTCTAGCCAAGTCAATACCTGGATCAACGATGCTGGTGGTCAACCAAGATTCTACTTCAGCAACAACTCTCATACATACTTCAGAACTGGCAATGACTTCTTCTTCAGAAATGATTCTGACAATACCTTTGCTTCTTGGGATCAAGGCGGTAGATGCCACTTCCACGAACCAGGCAGCAACAGTATTCAGTCTAGCTACAGAGTTCAGATTACTGGCGATAATGGTCTTAACATTAACGCTTCTGAAGGTCTGTCCAGTGGTCAGAAGTCTACGGTTCTTAGAGCAAGTGGAGACAAGCAGTATCTTGACTCCTATGGTATCATTAAGAGAAACCGTAACAACATTGGGGAGAGCATCACCATCAACAATGGTGACTCCTGTGGATCCTTTGGTCCTATCACTATAAATAGTGGCGTGACCATTCAAGTCGCCTCAGGCGGTGCCTGGGTAATTCTCTAAGTAAATCTATGAGTAGGTTATACGTAAATAACATCCGCTCTTATAGCGGAAGTACCATTACAATCCCTGCTACCACTGCCCTCTCTCTTGGTGGAGCCAAGATTGATGAGAACTCTGTTCTGCCCAGTGCTTCTGGGCAGGCAAACAGAGCAGTTGGTAGTGATGGATCGTCCGTGGTATATGACACTTACGGTGCTCAAAGTATCCAAGTTTTCCAGAGTTCTGGTACCTACACTAAAGGCGCTGGCGTAAATACGGTCCTAGTTAGACTCGTAGGCGGCGGTGGCGGTGGTTCAGGTCATGCTGAATCTGGTGGTGCTGGTGGATACGCCGAAAGAGTTTGTGATGTGTCTGGAGTAAATACTGTATCCGTTGTCGTTGGACAGGGTGGTGCGGGGACTTATTACTCTGGCAGATCTAGCCAGGGTGGTTCTACTTCTTTTGGTTCATTTTGTTCTGCTACTGGTGGCGATGGTGCTAACCAGTCATTCCAACATGCTGGTGGACTGGGTGGCATTGGTGCTGGTGGTGATGTCAATATGTACGGAGGTGGTGGATCTGCTCATGGTAGATACAACGGAGCAGGTGGTTATTCCTTCTTCGGTGGTTGCGCTGCCAGAGGACATCCCCGTGGTGGAGACTATTCGAGAAACCACCAAGCCAGGTGTGCTCCTGGATCGGGTGGCGCTAATGGCTGGTTCCGTTCCTACCTCGGACCAGATGGTAAACACGGTATGGTAGTAATCTGGGAATTCAAGTAAACAATGTCTATTCTTAAGGTCAATGAATTGAGAGCCCAGTCGGGCAGTAACGTAACCATTCAAAGTGGTTATAGTCTTCGACTGGGCACTAAGACACTGGATGCTTCTAGTGTCATGCCTTCTCCAGCTGGTCAAAATGGTAAAATCTTGACCAGTAACGGGTCTACTAGATCATGGACTGAACATGGTGCCGTATCGATGCAGGTATGGACATCCAACGGAACTTGGAGTAGACCTTCTGGTGTAAAGAGAATTCTTGTTAGACTTTCTGGTGCTGGCGGTGCTGGTTCGGGTGTGGGTGAAGCAGGTGGTGCTGGTGGATACGCCGAAGAAATTATCGACGTTACTGGCATTTCTTCTGTTTCTATTACCGTTGGGCAACCTGGATCTTGGGGTGGTACTTTCTACTCTGGCGGTGCTGCTAATGGTGGTACTACTTCTTTCGGCAACTATCTGTCTGCCTCTGGTGGTAACGGTGCCAACCGTAACTACCAGCACTGTGGAGGACTTCCTGGCGTAGGCTCAGGTGGTCAACTTAACATCTATGGTGGTGGTGGATCTGGTCACGAGTATTGGGCTGGATATCCTGGTGGCGGATCTTTCTGGGGCGGAGCAGGTGCTTCTGGTCACCCTCGTGGTGGTCACTATGCTTACAATCACCAATACAGAGCTGCTCCTGGCAGTGGTGGTTCCCCTGGCTATCACACTTCTACTCGTGGTGCTAGAGGTATGGCAGGTATTGTAGTAGTTTGGAACTTCGCATAAACAATGTCTAATATTCGTATCAATGAACTCGACGCTGCGTCGGGAACTACTATTCTTATCCCCGATGGATACAACCTGTCCCTCGGTGGAACTACTCTGAACAAGAACTCTATTCCACCCCCACCAGAAGGTAACGCTGGTAAGTTTCTTGTCAGTGACGGAACTTCTGCGTCGTATAAAAATATCGGTCCCTCTAGTATTCAGACTTTTTATAATAGTTCTACTTGGACTAGACCAGCAGGCATCAACCGTGTCTTGGTTCGTGTCGTAGGTGGTGGCGGTGGTGGATCAGGGCATTCCGAATCGGGCGGCGCAGGCGGCTATTCCGAAGAGGTAATCGATGTCCGTGGAATCTCGTCTGTTACTGTTACTGTGGGCAATGGCTCTCAGAGCGGCACTTATTATTCTGGTAATGGTGGAGGCGGTCAGACATCCTCGTTCGGAAACTACCTTTCTGCGTCGGGCGGTCTTGGTGCTAACCAGTCTTTCCAACATTGCGGTGGTCTTGGTGGTTTGGGCTCTGGTGGCAATCTAAACATCTATGGTGGTGGTGGAATTGGTCACATGAACTACATGGGTCATGGTGGCAGTTCTTTCTTTGGTTGCGGTACCATGAGCGCTCATGGTAACTGGGTACAAGGTACTCGATCTAACCAACTACGTGCTGCTTATGGTGCTGGTGGAACAGCTGGTTATCAGCGTTCTTATCAAGGTGCCAATGGCATGAAGGGCTGCGTTATTGTTATGGAGTTCGTTTAATTCTAAATAGTTACCAAGGAATCTAAAGTAAAATGGCTAAAAGTTGTCTTGTAGATTACAGAGGATTTATTACTGACATCAGAGATGTTGGTGATGAATTTGAAGTATATCAAGGTCCCGATTCTCATATCCGCTGGGTCATTTGTGATGATGACAACGTGGATAATACTTGGGTCCTTTATAACGGAGAGTTTTTCTCTGGAGATCTTCGCCTGGAACGTAACCAGGATATGAAGCGTAAGGTCGCATATGGCTCGATCGAAGAGCAGCTGGATATGATGTACTGGGATCAGGTCAACGGAACGACTACCTGGAAAGATCATATTGCCTCGATCAAAGCAGCAGAGCCTACCCAGTCTATTGCTGATGCCGATCCTGCTTTCTACGCTGATAAGAGAGAGTTTGAAATGGGTACCGAGGATGCTCCTGCTTGGGAATCTCTTCCCGCAGAGAAGCGTCAGAAAGTTACGACCTTTAAGAATGGGACAGTTTATGAAGAGGGCTGGGGTCCTGATCCCGTAACTGGTAAACCTGTTAGAATCTCCTGAGGATATCCATCTAGATTATGATTGATAAAATTTGTATTGTTGGTGGCGGCACCGCTGGATGGATTGCCGCCGCTTCTTTGATTAGATTTTTTCCTGAAAAGCAAATTACTCTAATCGAGTCACCAGACATTCCTACGATTGGTGTCGGAGAATCGACTACCCAATTTTTTAGGGACTGGACTAGAGAGATGTGTCTCTCTGATGTCTGGATGGATGAGTGCGAAGCCACTTATAAGTACAGCGTGAAGTTTAAGAACTTCAGCGAGTATGGTGATTTCCACTACCCATTCTTCCCTGGTAAAGAGCCACCCAACGCAAAGGTTGGACTTCTGGACTGGTTCCTTCATTACCGTGCTACTAACGGTAATCCAGATAAGTCCTTCTGCGAGTGGATGGTTCCTTATTGGAAGATTATCGAAGATAACAAGGTCGTTCCTCGGGACGTTGATTACTTCAGCTATCTAGACAATGCTGGGTATCATATGGATGCTCAGAAGTTTGCTGAGTATCTGCGTCGTGAGTTCTGTGTTCCCCGTGGCGTCAAGCATGTACAGGGCACTGTCACTGAGATTGATCACGACGAGACTGGTATCAAGCGAGTCTACGTTGGTGATACTTTCTACAGCGCTGATCTGTTCATTGACTGTACTGGATTTAAGTCTCTGCTTTTGGGTGAGACCCTGGGTACGGAGTGGGATGAATTCCCCTTCCTGATCAATGATCGTGCCTGGGCAGTTCGCCTCAAGTATAAGGACAAGAAGACAGAGATGCTCAACCATACTCTTTGTACCGCACTGGGTAATGGCTGGGTCTGGCATGTTCCCCTCAGCACTCGCTACGGCACTGGATACAACTTCAGCAGCAAGTTCATCTCGGATGAGGATGCTCTGGAAGAGTTCAAGGCGCACCTAGGCGAGGGATTTGAGGATCGTCAGATCAGTGACTTCCGTTTGATTGAGTGGAAGAACGGCGTCTCCAAGAAGATCTGGAACAAGAACGTTGTTGGTATTGGACTCTCTGCTGGTTTCATTGAGCCACTAGAATCCAATGGACTCATGAGTGCTCACAACTTCGCCATGTATTTGTGTGATGCTTTGTCAGCACATAATGGCAAGGTGAACACGATGATCAAGGATCAGTTCAATCGTCGTTGCCGTCAGAACTTCCAGAACTTTGCTTACTTTGTGGGCAATCACTTCATGCTATCCACCAGGGAAGATACTCCCTACTGGAAGTACATCACTCAGGATATTGATTATCTTAGTGCTCACGTTCAGGATGAGTATCGAGTCTATCCTCAGAACCAGATCTTCCTGGACATGCATGATATGAGCATCTGGAATATGAGTAACCTTGAAGGTAACGCATATCTTGCTGCTGGATTTAACCAGCATCCAGTGACTTCATGGCACGCTGATTATATGGAAAGGCGGCATAGCCTTGACTTAAGTCAGTGGAGGACGCTAGAATCTGGGTACGAGCTCCACCCCGATACGGTACGGGAGATCGATGAATTCCCCACGCCAGAAGAGTTCTATTACGAACGTGTCTCTGGTGTTGATGTTCCTCACTATATCCATGCGTAAGATTTGTATTGTTGGCGGTGGTAGTTCTGGATGGATGACTGCCGCTGCTTTATCTAAAAGGTTTCCCCAGTGGGATATCACCCTGGTTGAAAGTCAATACTCTAAGCCTCTAGGTGTAGGTGAGTCTACCCTAGGGCATTTTAATCGGTACTTAGATTGTCTAGGTATTGAGGATAAAGACTGGATGCCTTCCTGTAAGGCGACCTATAAAGTATCAATCCAATTTAGTAACTGGAAGAATGAAGGAGATGTCTTTCAGTATCCTTTTGGTGACTTTGATTTCTCTCGTGGTGGATTTTTAGATTGGTATCACCTTCATAACTTCTTCCCAGAACAATTTCCAGACACATCGTTTGCTGAGTTTTATAATCCAATCTCATATCTGGCTTCTGCTAATAAGATGTGTGATCAGGATCAATACATTCCAAACTTCAGCAAACAATGGAATGCGGCTTACCACTTTGATGCTGATCAGTTTGGGCAATGGTTGCGTAAGAACCTTTGCCAGAATGTGACTCACTATTATGGTGACATCAGTGGTGCCTCACTTAATCATAAGGGTGAGATTGCGTACCTGCTCGATGACGAGGGGCACCAGTATCATGCCGATTATTTTATTGACTGTACTGGATTCAAGTCAGCAATCCTAGAAGGATATATGGGAGTTCCCTTCATCTCCTTTGAAGATGATCTTCCTAATGACTCTGCTGTCGCAGCAAGGGTTCCTTACACTAATCGTAGGGAGCAGATGAGCAACACGACAGATGGTTATGCTCTAGGCAATGGATGGGTATGGACTATTCCTACCTGGGATCGTATCGGAACTGGCTATGTTTATTCCTCTAAGTTCTGTTCCCAAGAACAGGCAGAGAAGGAGTTCCGTGATCATGTCAAGTGGGATGGAGAAGTCAAACACATTAAGTTCCGCCACGGTAAGCACAAGTATGGGTGGTGTAAGAATGTTATTGGTATTGGACTATCCTATGGTTTCCTAGAGCCACTAGAATCTACAGGTCTCTTTACTACACACGAGAACATTCTTCGATTGATCGATACCTTTGAAAGAAGGAACGGTAAGATCACTCAGTTGGATATTGATGGTTTTAACCATGCGGTCTCATACGAACTCGAAGCAATGAAAGAGTTCGTGTACATGCATTATTATCTGTCACCTAGAGATGACACTCCTTACTGGAGATATTACACTGAGCGTAGTCCACTGACATATGAGGAGATGTATGATAAAGTGGTAAGGTCACCTAGACTTTATCAAGAGTTCATACATAACTTCAATATCGCAAATGCTCCTAAAGACCTTGGAGGATTGGTTTATATTGCTGCTGGTCTTGGATACCATCCTTTGACTGTTACTGATAGTCTCCACACTAGAAATCGTAGAGAGTATCCACAAGAAGAAATGGAATCTACGGCTAGACAATTTGAAAAGTATAAGATTAGTCTAGAAAGGCACGTTGCTAAACTCCCAAGTCATTATGATTACCTTGTTCAAAACATTTATGGGGTTGATGAAGAAACCCAAAAAACCGCGTGCTAGATTTTTTAGTCTGATTCCTGGGGCGCATACTCTGTACCCTGTGATTAGATCTGAAGAACTGGATCGGGATTGGATTAAGAGTGAGAAGGAAGACTATAGGGAACGGCAAACCAAATGCCCTATGGCTAACATCATGAATGCCATCCCATTCAACCAACCCCATAGTATTGGTAAGTGTCCAGCAATTAACTCGGTGATGCGGACTGGGTACGTTGTTCGTGCTCCAGCTGACTTCAAAGTCCATACCAATGGGGATGGGCATACTATTCTTTTCACTACTACTCCATTCAGTCCTCCTGGTTCTGACTATGTGGTCCTCCACGATAGTGATACCGCCAAGTGGTTGATGGACTCTTCCAAAGATAACGTTATTGATCAAGTCATCAAAGTCAATACGTGTTGGAGAGTACAAGCAGATGATGACATTGTGTTCCTTCAGACTAAGGTCCCGTTTGTAAATGAATCTAGATTCAGCGCTATTTCTGGTATCCTTGATCCACGCTCGGCTTATGAAGTCAATGTCCAACTCTGGTGGCACGTGAAGGAAGGTGATGAAGTAGTTAAGGCAGGGACTCCTCTTGCTTGCTACGTTCCTATTTCCCGCAAACTCCTAGAAAACTTGGATGTATCCATTGACGTTGCTACTCCAGAAGATTTTGTTCTAGAGAACGAGTTTCAATTTACTGCTTATAATGAATTTCAGGAAAACGTTAACGTCACTAAACGTCAACTGAAGACTAATAAAATCTTGAGAAAGTATTGGAAATGACCATCCACCCTTTGTTCTCGGTTCCAGTATTCAAGGGGCATCTTTGCCCCACCGAATATCAAGAAGCCGACTTTGATGATATCCTTACTAGGATGTTTTTGGATTCTAAGTTGGGTGACTTTGCTGGTGAGACTGGTTTGTCTACCGCACCTAATGGTATGAACCTTCATGAGATTCCCGAATTGAAATGGTTCTGGGAAAGGATTGATTATGCTGTCCGAGACTACTGGGTCAATATCCTAGGTTACAGGAAGATGGCTTACGTTGAGTGTCAGCACTCTTGGGCAAACAAACATTTCTCTAATGACAGCACAGCAGAGCACAGTCATAGAGATGGTTGGAATGGTAGATGCCAAGTATCTGGAGTCTATTATTTTAAGAAGCCTAAGGGTTCTGCTAACATTCGATTTTGTAATCCCAATGATTACATTCTAAGGATGACACCCTACGAACACATGGCAGGTATAGATACTATATCTACTGAAGTGACCGCAGAGCAGTACGATTTTATTCTTTTCCCATCTTGGGTAAGGCATAGAGTACCACCTAGCAATGCTTCTCAGAGAATCGCTATATCATTTAATTACCTAGGTTATGATTGAAGACTTTAAGATTCTTCCTGTTCCCAAACATAAAGCCAAGTTCATCAAACCATTTGATGAATGGAACTTTACGTTCCATGGGCAATACTGGCGTATTCGTGATATGTTTTATGACCTCGATGAATTCGTTGAGGTGCTCAAGTGCTATCCGATAGAAGACTACAACAATGCTGGTAGTGCGAGCGATCCAAACCCTTTCGCGCAAACGTCGATATCTCATTGGATATTTTCCCCCATCGCAGAACAGATCCGACATTTCATAATGGTCAACCACTTCAAGCAATCAGTTGATGTGGGGCTACATGATGAGAGATTCTCTGAGTGGGGGAACATCTATGTTAAAGATAGGTGCCGTCCTGTAGGTTGCTGGCAGATGCCACATAGAGACTTTGGCACTGATGAAGGATTCATTGCTAACCTCTGGCTTTCTCACCACGAAGAAAATGAAACAGGAACCAACTTCTTTAAGTATAAAGGAACGATTGATGAGGGACGGTACGATTTCCAAATCGATCCAAGTCACCACAGGTATAAAGAGTGGCATAGTTGGCACGGAGACGGTACCAATCACGACGACGGATGGATCAACTTCGATTCAGACAAGCAACGGCATTGGGGTTTCATTAAGACAGGTTTCGCCGCAGCAGAGTACGGAACTATGACACTGTACAATGCGAACACCATTCACGCTCCTTGGATTCCAGAGAGTGTAGAATGGAGATGGAGTCATTGCTTCGGATTTAAGTATACGCCTTTACGAAATGTTCCTAGATGAAATCTTCCCCACTCCCATATGGGGAACTGACCTAAAACTTGATCTTGATAGCATCATGTATTGGGCTTATCTTGAGAAAGAAAAGGATGAAGGTAGACTGGTATCTAACGTTGGTGGGTGGCAATCAAATGACTACAAAGAGTTTGATAGAACACCACTTAAACCTTTAGTCGAAGCAATTGCTAAGATGGCAGCGGTGGCTTCCAATGAGTTAGGTATACCAGAACCTGCTGATAGTATTGTTAATCTATGGGTCAATATCAATCCCAGACTTTCATACAATCAAGTTCATGTACATCCAGAATGTAAACTGTCTGGTGTCTTCTATGTGAAAGCAGATGAGAACGCTGGCAATCTATGTTTTACTAGAGGGTCCAATGACTTCGCTTTGGGAACCATTGCTCCAAACATGACTAGATATAGTAATGCTGAGTATGAGTATACACCGATACCAAATCGCTTGATTATCTTCCCAGCGTGGGTGATGCATCATGTGAAAGCTAACCTATCCTTTTCCGACAGGATATCTTTGTCATTTAATTTACGATGAAAGAATTTAAGAATTTCCTACCAAACTCTCTAGCACTAGAGGTTCATGATCTCCTTACCTCGAATATTTTTCCTTGGTACTGGCTTGATGATGTAACAGTTTCTCCCGATGCTAGGGATGAAGTTCCAGCGTATTACAGGTCTCAACCTGGAATGCATCACACTCCTTATGTCGATGGTCGCGCTAGTGAGTGGTATGATAAGTTTAGTTTTATCTACCACTACATCTTGGATGCGATGGAGTTAGATTATAGAGATTGGCAACTGGCTCGGATTCGCTGTGGTTTGAACTTCCCTACTTTTAGGGATGAGCATATGCTTCACAATCAACCACATATCGATTATCCAGAAACCCAAGTAGGAGATCACTTTACTTGTTTGTATTATGTAAATGATTCTGATGGTCCAACTGTCGTGTTCAATGAGACTACAGAATCTGACAAATACACTATCAAGTACCAGTGTCATCCTGAGAGGAACAAACTGTTTGTCTTTGATGGTAAGCATTACCATGCTTCTTCTTGCCCCAAGGAGCATGATGCTCGATTGGCATTGACAATCAACCTGTGTAGTAGAGGTCGAAATGTGGAACAGTTTCTTCGCAGCGTCTAATCTACTCGGAAAGGATCAAGCAGCTTATGTTCCAGATTTCCTTAAGTCTCCTGAGAAGTATTGTTCTTGGGAGACAGTAGAGGATGCCTTACATAGATCAGATATGTACTGGGAACTCATCATGCCAGATGGTTCCAAGAGAGACATTGAAGTCTATAAGCCAGCATGGGCTAGAACTCCAGACCAAGATAAGAAACATATTCATAACCATATCATGAGTGGTTTGAGTTTTGTTATCTTGTCATACAGTAGAGCAAATGCTAGAGTTAGATCTCTATGTGCCGAAATCGAAAGGCACTTTGATGTGAATACGGATATTCATGTCTATGGAGCGAGAGATTCTGCTAACTCTTTTAAGTGTCATTATGACCACTTCGCTAATTTTATTATTCAATGTGAAGGTGAAACAGATTGGGTAGTCTATAAGAATAGGGCTACCTCTCTATGGGAAGCAAGAAATGATAAACCCGTAGATGAATCAAAATATGAAGTTGACTGGCAGGGGGTTCTCAAACCTGGAGATATGCTGTATATTCCAGATAGGGCGTGGCACAAAGCCACACCAACTTCCAGAAGACTGTCAATGAGCATCCCATGTATGCCAACCGTGATACCCTCTAATTTCTATGACAGAACCCACTATACAATTACATAGAAAGCCATTTGTTAAACTGATTAGACAGATGGTATCTCCCAATGTCATTGATCTTCTCGCTACCGAGTTTAGACTTATGCGAGATGCTCTAAAGGCTATGGGGAGCGATGAGGGTTATAATGATCCGACTGTTCCTAATACCTTTTCTTGGTATTCTCCACTTTGTTTTGAATCTTTGAGTTTGGTCCTTCAACCAAAGATCGAAAAAATTTTAGGAGAGAAGTTACATCCGACCTATTCTTATGGTCGTATATATACTGAAGGCAGCGAGCTTGTTCGGCACGTTGACCGAAGAAGTTCTGAAGTAGCAGTAAACATCAACATCGCAAGGGACGAGGAGTGTCCGTCATTCCTTTACTTTGAATGGGAGGGACAACTGAAAAAGGTTGACCTTGAGCCAGGAGATGTGGTAGTATATTCGGGATCACTCATTCCACATTGGCGTGAGAAGTATACAGGCAGAGAGCAGATGAATGCTTTCATGCAGTATGTCTTTGCTAATGGTCACTACAGCGATCTAAAGTATGATACTCGTCCCTATCTTGCTACTCCATATGAGCTGACAGAAGGACACATTAAAGATGAAGTGAGAAACTATGTCTGAAGAAACAACAACCGAAGGTCTTCTAGATTTTACGGATGTGTGGGATGACTTTGTTGAGCAACTTGTCGCTTGCCGTAAGGACGTTAAAGAGCGTGAAGATGAGCTCGAAAAGAATTCTGCCCTCCTGACCCGTGTAGATCTTACCGAACTTAATGAAGTTCGGAACAAGTGCCTCAAACTTGAAGGTGCTTGTGAAGCCCTTGACCTTGTACGCACCAAAGTTCTTGGTGAAGAATCCAAAATCCAACGGAGTGAAGCATGACTATTGAAGAAATGATCAAAGACTTTGAAGAGCAGCGCGGTAAGATCCGTGGTGAAATCTCGGAGATCGAAGACGCACTAAAAGCCAGACAGGAACAACTCTTGCGTCTTGGTGGCGCAATCGAAGGTCTCCGTCTGGCTGAAAAGAATCTTGATGATTCTGCTGTGCCTGCTGATGCTGAGGTTGTTAAGTAAGTAAAGCTTTACTGCTAAGCATATCATGCTTCTCATCAAATTCAAATCTTTGAGGAGCGTGATACTTATCACCAGCAACAATTAGGTAATATCTATTACCGTAAATATTTTTGGTAATACCGATGGAACGAATGTCTCTTCCATCATACTTACCGCCTACTTCATAGGGAACAGTCTCTGGAGTTCCATCAAAGGGTGCTTTGATGCGAGACCAAAGATGTTCCCTATTTCTATATTCTCCCGTAGGAGGTTTTCTATCTCTTAACGACATTGGGCTATAAATACAGAAGAGGATAACACTGACCTGGACAGGCGTACATGGCAACCCTATTAGTTAAGGTCGCAGACTCATTTGACGTTAACGATGTAAAGGATACTCTCCTTAGTCAGCATGATTATTTAGAGTTTGTAAAGACACTTAGATCATTCCGTACTATCAGATTCAGCGTAGCCGATGAGTTTGCTACAGCAGAGAATCTAGAGAGTGTGCGTCTAACCGAAGGTCTCCAAGGAGCCACTTGGGATAGAGAGTTTCGCGTCACTGATTATGATGATGGTGGCGAAGTATTAAATGTAGAGTATGTTGGTGATGAGGTTGAAGAAACTGATGCTCAACTTCAAGACACTAAGAACACTAGGATTCTTGCCACTGGCTCTGGTGGTACTATCTATGTGCGTGTTCAAAACTTTACAGCAGGTCCAAGATACGTCTTCTCAACAAGCTCGGGTGGACCATTTAGTAGAATCGGAACCTTTACTGGATTCCTCCAAGGCGGCACTTATACATTTGACCAGTCAGACTCCTCAAACGCAGGTCACCCCCTTAGACTCTCTATTACGCCCGACGGCATTTGGACTGCTGGTGGCGTTATTTACTCCACAGGTGTAACCGCTGCTGGTACTCCTGGACAGTCTGGTGCCTATACAAGAATTACTGTCAGTTCTAGCACCCCATCTGTTATTTACTGGTATAACGCTAACTCTTCCAACTACGGCAACTACAACGATAGTCCTGCTCGTTTTGGTAAGTTCTGTATTCATGACTTCTGGCATCTCGATAGAATTACAAAGCAGAACCGTTCCTACATGAACGGTGTGTACAATAGCCCAGAGGAAGGCGACGGATGCGACCTCTATGTTATTGATACTGGTGTTCGTGGATCTTCTAGACCCACAGGAACTAACGCTGCGCTTCACCCAGAACTGTATGACCCCGATAACATTACTGACCTAAACGGTACTTCGGAGCAACAGTCTTATCGGGTATATGAAGTAACTGGATTCCAATCTGGTTTTACCATTAGTGGTTATGGAACTAACTCTAATGAAGATGACCAGGGTCATGGTACCAACTGTGCTATCTGTGCCGCTGGTATCAAGGCAGGTGTGGCTCGCAAAACAAAGATCTATGCCCTGAAGGCTTTTAATAGTTCAGGTAGTGGATCTCTTTCTGACATCATCGATGCCTATCAGGCAGTCATTGACCACAATGATTCAGGTCACCCTAACTATAAGGGCAATACAAGACCTGCCGTAATCAACGCTTCCTTTGGTCCCACAACTCCAAGCGGTTCTTTCCCCTACGTTGAGATTAACGAGAGTGGGCAAGACGCTGGGTTTGACCTGGAACTCTATGACGAAGCTGAAAAAGTAATCGTCGATAACAATATCATTCTTGTCAGATCTGCTGGCAATGGATTTAGCGATGCCTCTGGCAATTTTGCTGGTCCTCTCCAGACAAGATATGTTGCTGGTGCTAGATCTTCTGGCTTCTCTGATAATGATGTAAACTATCAGGATGTTAATATCAAGAGCATCTCGGTTGGTGCTTCTGATTATAATGACCGCTGGGCAGACTTTTCTAACTACGGATCTGGTACAACCACCGTAGCCCCAGGGGCACACCTGACAGTTCCTCTATATGATTGGACTGCTAATACCCCATATACCAGCACAAGCAACTACGGAAACATCAGCGGTACTTCTTTCTCTGCCCCTGTTGTTGCTGGCATTATGTGTCAGTGGGTGACTAGCAATAATTACAACCTGACAACTACAGATCTCACTGGTCTGGCTAAAGACTTTATCCGCCAGAGAGGTACGGTTGGAGATATCTCTGCTATCAGTAGCACCGCATATCCAATCAATACTGCTACAGAATACAGACTGCCAACGGATCCTTTTGCTACAACTTCCGCTAGCGCTACGCTGAAGATCTCTTTCCCACCAGCACAGTCTTCTGTATTCCTCAACAACATTAACAAGTATATCCAGTTTAGAGTAGGTGCCGCTTCTCTGAGTATTGGTGGTGTTAATGTTAAGGATGAATCCTATCAATGGCATCAGATTGTAGCACAGGATCCTGTAAACAATACAATCACAATCGCTCTACAGAATCCTGCTACTAGCACAGCAAGCGGTGGTGGAACAAACAACTACATGTGTATCATTTCTGATACTCATGAGTTTACTGATGGTCCAGCATTTGCTAACGTAACTCTATACGCTGAGCTTGACTCTGAAGAGTCAACTCATAGTGGTAGAGCCATTAATAATATCCCAGTACATACTGGTGCTGACTTTGATGTATCGAGTACAGATTCGGTCATCTCCAAAGTCATGGGTATGTTCAACCCATTCATTCCCAAGACAATCACTTGGTACACTAGCGCAGGTGATCTAACAAGTGGTCAGGGATATGATAATGGGGATTCAGTGAATGTCCAACTTGGCATCCAAACTATTGTTTCGTATGCTAATGAACCATTTGCTGCTAGGGAATATCAACTGAGTGGAGATAGTATTAGCAGCACAGGTCTTTCATTCGATACTTCTTCTGGTATTCTTTCTGGAACAGTAACTGCTAGTTATCAAGACCTAACTTTTAATATCACCGTCACTGAACTGAAGAGTGGTGAATCTCGCAGTTATTCCTTCCAAACAAATGGAACGGGTGTTCTGGTATTCATCACAACTCAACCAGTTGATCAAAATATTGAAGCTGGTGGTGGTACAAATGCGGTCTTCGGTCCACTCCAAGGATACTCTTCGGATGGATCCACAGTTACTTATCAGTGGCAATACTCTACAGATACAGGCTCCAACTGGAACAACATTAGTTCTTTGGCAGGACACAGTGGAGAACTTACTGATACTCTGACTGTTGATGACGACTTCGCATTTAATGGATATCAGTATCGTTGTATTCTGAATTCCAGCACTGCGGTACAAACAACCACATCTAATGTGGCTAACTTGAGCATGTACAGAGTGATCGCTGTATCTCAAGATCCTCAACCACAGAGCGTCGTTGCTCCCGCCGCAGCTACATTCTCGATTGTTGCTTCTACTGCTGATAGTGCTACTTTGGCATATCAGTGGAAAAGATCCACTACCCTTAACGGAGTATATTCCGATATTGGTGGTGCTACTTCTCCTTCTTATACAACACCAGCAACTACATACGCTAACGATAACAGCACATTCTTCAAGTGTAATCTTAGGGTTGATGGTTCTGCTGATGTTCTATCGGTAGCAGCAGAGTTAACAGTTAGCAGACTTGTTGTTATTAGTGTTCAACCTCAAAACCAAGTTGGATCTGTTGGTGGCACTAGAACATTCAGTGTGACCGCTACCACATCGGACGGTGTTCCTGGTGATCTTACATACCAATGGCAACAGTCTATCGATGGTGGATCTAACTGGTCAAACATTGCTGGTGCCACTACAGCATCTTACACAACTCCTACTCTGACTGCTAATGATGATGAGTATCAGTTTAGAGTTCTTATCGCTGCTGCTGGTGCTCCCACGGTAACTTCTAATGTTGCGGTTCTTCAGGTAGAAACTGTTAACATCAACATCACCCTGGAACCCACTCCTCAGGTGGCTAATGAGGGAGAGACCGCATCATTTGCTGCGGATGGTACTGCTGTCAATCAAGCTATCAATGCTCTAGTAAGTTCTTCCTTCGGTATTGCTGATTGGACTACCCCAGCAGGAGGTGGCAATCAGTTTGACGATCCAGATCAGCAAGCACTTTGGGATAAAACATATGCCCAAATCCTTAGCGATCATACCCCCAGTGTTACTTTCCAGTGGCAGAGATCTGATGATCAAGGAAGCAATTGGACTGATGTTCCTGGAGCAACCTCCGCCAATTATACAACTGGCACACTAACATATGCCGATGACCACGACGATCGCTATCGTTGTAAACTCGATGCTATAGGAGCCGATAATCCAGTATTCACAAGTGCTGCTCTACTAACAGTATACAGAACTCACTCTGTAGATACTGAGCCAACTAACCAAACTGGAGATGAAGGTGGCACAGCAACCTTTACTGTTGTTGGTCAAACTTCTAGTGGCACGCAGACTTTCCAATGGCAAAGATCTGATGACACAGTTAATTACACTGACATCACGGGTGCTACAAGTGCGTCCTACACTACGCCAAATCTGGTGTTCGCTGATGATAACGAATCCAGATATCGTTGTGTACTTTCTCTCGTCGGTTCTCAAGCGCCAGTAACATCTACCTACGCTGTACTGACTGTTAACAGGGTCATCACCATTGATGTCCAACCACAAGGTCAGGCAGTCATTGAAGGCAACAGAGCCACATACAACATCACTGCTTCGATCACATCTGGTACGATTAATTATCAGTGGCAGATCTCTACTGATAATGGCGCTAACTGGTCGAACATTTCGGCTGCTAATGGCACAAGTTATCAGACAGAGGAACTTCCATTCCCCACACTGAATAGAAAGTATCGTTGCGTACTTAGCAACTCCAACGCTATTACAGTAACTTCTGATGCTGCTGCTCTGACAGTTAATGAAGCGGAGTTTGTTGATCCTCCCGCTAGCATGAATGTTAATGTTGATCCTGATACAGGATTGACATTCAATAGACAACCAACCTTCACTGCCTCTGCTTTCAATTCTCAGTATGCTGGTTCTACCCATGCGGCTAGTTTCTGGCAGATCAAGAGAGTTACTGATAACGTTGTGATCTATGACACTTCAGCAATTACGGTTCCCGATCTCTCACAAGGAGATCCCAACAACCTAACAACGTTCACAGTTCCTGTAGGAACTCTGGACTTTGATACTCTATATCAAGTTGCTGTTAAATATAAAGATAACGCAGGTTTGACTTCTCCTTATTCTATACCCATTCAGTTTACTACACCAAAGGTAGATCAACCAGAGATTCAAACTATTACTCCAGCGTTCAACCCAACTATCAATGTTATTACTCCAGCGATTAAGAGTGGGTATCAGCATGTAACTTCTGATTGGCAGTTCTCCCAGTCAGATCAGTTCACTGACATTGTTCACCAGTCTCTTGGTAACTCAACCAACCTCCTGTCATATACTTTGCCAGGTGATGTGGTTGTACTGCCACTGACAACATATTATGTTCGCGTTCGCTTCAACGTAGACACCGTATAAAATGGCTAAACCAGGAACCAGACAACAACTTATCGATTATGCTCTGAGAAAACTGGGTGCCCCAGTTCTGGAGATTAACGTCGATGATGATCAGATCGATGATCTGGTGGATGATGCTATCCAAATGTACAACGAAAGAATGTACGATGGATATATCAAAACCTATCTAAAGTATCAATTTGATCAGGCAACTATTGATGCCATGAAAACTAACACCACCACAACGGTGGCTCAAGTTGGTGGTAAGGCAACTGACTTCTTAGAAGCCAATAACTATATTACAGTTCCCGATTACGTTACCAGTGTAATCAAAATCTTTGACTTTACGTCGAAAAATACTTCAAACCTTTTTGATGTCCGTTACCAGTGGAGACTCAATGATCTGTGGGATCTGACCCAGACTGAGATCTTGACCTATGAAATGGTCAACCGTAGAATGGAAGACATCTACTTCCTTCTGGAAGGACAGAAACAAGTTAGATTTGACATGAGAGGTCAACGTCTGTTCATGGACATTGACTTCCAAGAGGATGTAGCAGCAGGTGATCACCTAGTCTTTGAATGCTACAGAGCTCTTGATCCAGCAGATCATGCTGGTATCTTTAACGATCTCTGGCTCAAGAGATATGTCACTGCTCTGATTAAGAGACAGTGGGGTCAGAACTTGATCAAGTTCCAAGGTGCTCAACTCCCTGGCGGTATTACTCTGAATGGGAGAGAGTTGTTTGATGATGGGAACAATGACGTGAACAAACTAGAAGATGAAATGCTCA
>Ga0181590_10000104_pt1 | contig 53904 bp, 35 predicted proteins | sample 071ome_34_FD_132446 | JGI IMG/M metagenome (GOLD analysis project Ga0181590, IMG submission 132446) | Coastal salt marsh microbial communities from the Groves Creek Marsh, Skidaway Island, Georgia - 071411BT metaG (megahit assembly) | ecosystem: Environmental > Aquatic > Marine > Intertidal...
ATAATTCATTATCATCAAACCCATGACCTTGATAACCACCAATATTAGATCTATCACTGGATGGTTCTGTTGCCATATGAATTCTGCATTTACGTTCTAAATTTGTTAGATTTAGATTGCAGTCGTCAACATAAACGATATTGGTAGAAAACAAACTCCTCATAATCTCTCAATGTCTTTTTGAGTTAAGGTGTAAACTCCTGGATGTTGAACTGCAATGGCTGCTGCTCGGTTTGCATAATCAATTGATTGCTGCATGTCCTTAGTTGTCATGAACTTCGCGACCAACGCGGCCAGAAATGTATCGCCGGCCCCAGTCACATCATAGACTTTTACTTTTTCTGATGGAAATGTAATCCCTGACCACTTGACTCCGTTAGATCCCTGAGTCACAATGAGGTGACTGTCTAGTGGAAAAAGATCATGAGTCTTGTCTAGGAGATCGTATTCTCTTCTATTGATCTTCCAAAATACATTATCTTTATGCCAAATTTCCGTCTTCTTTGTATCAATAAAGATGGGACCTTGGAAAGTATCAATTAGTTCCAGCATTCTATCTTGAGGAACGAACCCCTTTCCATAATCGGAAATGATCATGGCATCGAATCCACCAAAGTGAATAAAAGATGATCTGAGTTGAGAAGCACTAATTGGAGTGACTTCAACCTCCTCATCCATTCTCATCAATTGATATCCACTTTCCTTATCAATGAATCTTGTCTTTACAATAGATTCCTTGTGAGTAAGGAGATCTGTAACTATACCAAAAGACCTGAGGTTTTGGTTGACATTTGCCGCCATACCTCGGGTCTTTTCTACATAATCATATTTTAATACTGGTACAGGTGCCTCGGGACTTACCCTACTGACACTTCCATAGACGTATTCGTCTTCACAAGTATCCCCAATAACAAGTACCTTAAATGCATCAGCCATAATTTTTCAGGATGGTTTGAATAACATTTGAAGAAGAGTACCCACCAACTCTAGGCAAATGTCTAACTTCTTTTGCAAAGTTTGATCCTACCACGTCACCGCCCTTCCAGTCTCCTCCGAGAAGAAGAATGTCTGGACTATAGAGTTCGATTAAATCCTCTAATTCCTGTCTATCATTGAAATAGTGTACAGTATCTATGTACTTAATGGACTCCAACATCGCAACTCGATAACACAAATCGTTAATTGGTTTAAGAGGACCTTTATCCTTTCTGATCTTCTGGTCAGTATCTGTGGCAACAATCAGTTTATCTCCGAGAGATGCGCCAACCTTGAATAGTTCAATATGACCAGGATGTAAAATATCAAAGGTGCCGTTAGTAAATACGATTCTCACTTGGGTTCTCCATATTCTAGAAATTTTTGATACTCATTGCCATTAACAGGCAAGAAGGTTCCTGGTCCACCCAGAAATAGGAAGAACATCTGAACCAATCTCCAAGTATCGCCCACAAACATACCTGGTTTAATATAACCCGTATGGTAAATGTTGGCAGGATACATCACAAACCTATTATACTTCATCTCGGCAAGGTGTATCATCTCCCACTCTTCTTCACTATCAGTGATGTAATTATCGTAGTATGGATACTTTCCTTTCTTTTTTAACCAGGCATCAATTTGATCTGGACCACCCAATTGGTTACCTTCTAGAGTATAAAATGAAGTTCCACCTGCACACTCATCATCCTTATTAAGATAAACTGTTGCTGCATACAACTGACCACTATCGTCATCAACGTGAGGAACAATAGGTTTCAAGTTCTCAGATTGTGTAACATTAACGCAGAATGTAAGTCCTTTCATAGAGTCTTGGACTTTTTGTGGAGAAATTTGATGTTTCTCCATATTATCTCCATAAACACCACCAAGAATATTTGTAAAGAATGGCGTCAATGGTTCAAAGTTATAATATGCGTCTACTCTAGAACCAGGAGCCCCTGCCATAATAATGGGATTATTTGTACACGGAATGGTTAATGCAAGATCCCTAACCATATCTGGATTCTTGTAAAAATTGTCCACATAGACAATCTTAGAATTCTCTGGTCCTATGGTATAAACACTTGCCTGTAAGTCTTTATTAATTGCAAAGACTTCACTTTCATCAATAAAATTCTTCTTCATGGATCTAAGGCAATAAACATCATTTGGATAAGTCTATACAAATCACCAGTGAACATATCTGGTTTCATGTATGCAGTATGAGCAACATTCCCAGGGTACATGACAAGTCTATTATACTTCATCTCAGCCACACTCAATAAATCCCAATCAGGAACATCTTCGGTGTCTGTGATGTAATGATCCCAGAATTTTTCTCTGCCGTGTTTTGTTAACCACCCCTGTATTTCTTCGTTTGTGATTGTTTGTTTTCCATTTAACATGTAGAAGGAAGTCCCTCCTGCACACTCCTCAGGCGTGTTTAAATAGATTCCCGCAGCAAATAACATACAATCCCTGTCATCGATGTGTGGCGTCACTGGCGGGAGGTCTGAGGACTGATTTATGTTCACACAGAAGGGTGTTGTGCGAACGGAGTCATAAATGTGATCGTCAGGTACATCTTTCGTGATATCTCCATACACTGTTCTAAAAATATGTTTGAAGATTGGCACCATAGACTCAAAATCATAGTGACTAAAAATCCTAGTACCAGGAGTTCCTGCCATGATCTTGATATTCTCCGTTGGGGGAATACTTAAAGTAAGATCTCTAACCATGTCAGGATTCTTGTAGAAATTGTCAATAACTACTACACGAACCTCCTCTGGTCCAACTACATGAACGTTGGCTTCTAAATCGGGATTTATTGCAAAGACTTCACTTTCATTAATGAATGGTATCTTCATGCCCATGGATTTATACCTTGAGGTGATAAACGTGTTAATTTTGCGAAATTATCATTAACTGCTGCAGCAGATGGGAGATAATCGTAAATATGACTTTCTGTATTATAGAAATGATTCAGAAAAGATTCAACCATGTGGGGTGGCAAATCTACTTCTTTGTGACAAACTGGATAATCAAGTTGATTCAACCAACAAAACCAGTTTGCTCCAGAGAAAACTTCTTTCGCTGTCATGTTAATATCTCGGAATGCGTATTTTAGATCCGATGCATACCACTCTAACATTGGAGATGGTTTATAAACATCACTTACCCACTGCCAGAACTTACCCTCGCTCTTTGGTTTTGAATAGTGCATGTTCACAAAATCAATACTATTCTCAAAGAAACATGTCATTTGTGCATTGTACAATGTAATATCATTGTCATCATAAAATCTGGTCTTAAGTCTATTCAGCAACTCCCAGGCACCAGCGGAGATAAGAGCCAAACCAGTGCTTTCTAGGGGTTCGATGAATCCTGCAGAGAGACCAATATTAACTACATTCTTTTCCCAGAAATTTTTGTTGTAGAAAGGTGCCCAATCCAAAACTCTAAGGTTATCTCTATCTACTCTTCCGTCCCAATAATCTACAAAGAAGTCTTTTGCTTCTTCTACATCGGTTATACTTCTATTGAATACTAATCCAGAACCAATACGTTCTCTTACTGGAGTATGCCAAATCCATCCATGATCTACGGCATCACATGTTGTATATGGTTTTAATTCTTTATCTCTATCGAGATATTCTACTCTACCCGCAACGGCAGTATCAACATATAATCTATCGGTCAGATCAACTCTTTCATTATTTTTCTTAAGTAGACCTTTAAATCCAGTGCAATCAATGAAGATATCGGATTCATGCACTGTCCCATCGGCTAAACCCAATGAAACAATGTAACCATCTTCATCTGTTGTTATTGTTACAACCTTGGATTGAAGAAATTCAATTTTATCTACGAGTTTTTTCTTGATAAATTGAACCAACAAACCAGCGTCAACATGAAAGGAATATATTCCAAGATTATTTGGATCTACCTTATTGTTTTCTACTGCCAGATTATAATGAATTTCTGTACGCCTTTTTTTATCTGGAAAATCTTTCTGAAAATTAGTCCACAACTCATGAATGGATGTATTATCTCCTTCTCTGATTCTGAGACTATTCAATGTAGGAAATGCAAAAGGATGCCAAATATGATCATCCTTTCCTTTCCAGTTCTTAAATAAGATTCCCCCTTTGAATGTTGCGGTAATATCTTTATACCATTCAAGAATAGAGAAACCACAATCATCCATAAAGGATTTGAAACTGAGAATAGTAGCCTCACCGACACCAATGGGACTACCTATCTCTTTATCAATGACGGTTATCTGATGTTCTTTGGGAATATTATTACGCAATAAGGCGGCAGTCATCCACGCAGATGATCCACCCCCTACGATAGTAATTCTTTTCGCACTTCTCATTTATTTTTAACCTCTACCATCAACCCATACTCGGGAAGATATAGATACTCAATATCACTTTCGGCTAAAGTTCTGCAAGCATCTTCCAAAGTTTCTACCAGTGGTTCTCCACCAAGATTGAAAGAAGTGTTGAAGATAATTGGACATCCAGTCTTCTCATAGAAAGTCTGAATCAGTGAATGATAATTTGGATTCTGATCTTCGGTCACCGTTTGAATACGGCAGGTGCCATCAACGTGAATGATTGCAGGAATCTTTTCTTCAATTCCATCTTGGCACTTAACTGCATACATCATGAATGGAGTTTCATCCATACCACGCAGATCAAACCACTCATGGACATGTTCCTTAAGAATGGATCCTGCAAATGGACGGAAGTATTCGCGACGTTTTACCATATTGACGTGATCCTTTCCATTTGGATCACGGGGATCATAAACTAGAGAACGGTTACCCAAAGCACTAGGACCCGCTTCAGATTTTCCTTGCCAAATAGCAACGATATTCTTGTCGGTGATTAAATTAACAACGTCTTCGTTATTGGCTTCAAATACCCTATTCGCACCAAACTTATCCGCAATATCAACCACCTCATCGATAGTGTGACTATGTACGAATCCAGTATAGAGGTTGGTAATTTGTGGTTTAATTTTTGAATCACGAGTCAGTCTATGGTGCCAGAGGAGAGCAGCACCCAGTGCAGTACCTGCATCATTACTTACAGGTTCAACAAACAAATTAATTCCCTCACCTTCAAGTTGTTCCAGATACCAGTAATTTGCAACACAGTTTAATGCATATCCACCAGATAAAACTACGTTCTTTTTACCACTGATCTTTACAGCATGTCGGATCAAATCAAGAACCATTGATTGAGACTGAGTTTGAATTGCATAAGCAAAGTCTCTACGGTTCTCTAATTTGGTGAGATCAAACTTTCCATTTTGTGCCTTTTCATAGAGTTCAAACTCTGTTCTGAGGTATGGAAATCTACCTTCATTAACAAACGCACCATTAGGATAGTTTGGTGTAATTACATCTCTATTGGATGTTTTCCAATCAGATGTTCCTCCACAGTCTCCATAAATCTTGGGAACATTATCATTTGGTTTTCCGTATGGGAAGAGACCCATAGTCTTACCAGCTTCAATTGGTTTGAACCCACAATACGAAGTTGCGGCCTCATATGCCTTAACGATACCAGCACTATCATCCAGAACCATTTCATGTTTAAATCCTGGTTCTCCTTCATCAGTACTATCAAACTCTGGGAAATGGAACGATTGATATGGTCCTCTTCCACCTAAGTGTTTATAAAGAGTTCTGAACTCTGAAGGATATCCACAATCAAAAATAGATTCCAATTCCCATACAGTTTCTTGGCGACCATTCATATTCATAGGAATGAATGTGCCTGCACCATCTACAACCACTGCAACAGCATCTTCAAAACCTGATCTGTAGAACGCACAGGCAGCATGAAGTTTGTGATGATTTCTACTCAGATCAATTACTTGTGGATGTTGTGGCCACAGTTCGGCCTTTCTATCAATGAGACCTAATTTTCGGGCTAAACCAGTGTAAACATCATCCCCCGTGAAATCAATATGACCAGCAGCACCTGTGTGACCAGGTGTTTCTCGCAGAGGTTGAGTGTGAGCAATTACAAGATAATCAAGTTTGTCGGTATACTTCTTGATTTCAATCATGGCAGCAAATGGGCCGCCATCATATTTGACTCTAGAGAGTCGTTCCTCTTCGATAGAGAAAACAACTTCTCCATCCTTTAGAAGACAAATGCCGCCATTGTGTCCTCTAGTGAGACCAGCAATCCATTGTGCCATAATAAACTCCGAATTATTTTGCAGACTTTAAGAGATTTTCAACTTCAGATTTGAATCCTTTACTGGGTTTCACTGCTGTTGTTGGAATATTCAACTTAGTTGGTTGCAAAGTTGAAAATTCTTGTTGTTGCAGAGGGGGCATTGAAGGTGCAAGTGTTTCTGCCTGACCATTTTGTGCCGCAAGTTGTTCTAGAGTGGGTCCAGTATATTTTCCTGGTTTACCAAGTCTCTTTCTTGCAGATGCAATAACTTGTTTTACTTGATCAGAAGACATTTCACATGCCTGATCATTGTATCTAGTACGTTCATCATCCATCGTAATTCTGATGGGTTCATACTTTCTTTTTCCTTCGCCAATGTCAATGATATCGAAGTCACTGCAATCTGGGTATGAAATATTAATAGGATATGTAGAACCAATTACAACAGTTGCAGTTTTACCAAGTGCCTTTGCAATGTGTTGTCCAACACTATCGCACCCAATAAAATGATCTGCACCTTCAATCAACCCAGCCCAAATTCGGATATCATCGACTTTTGGTCGGGCTACCTTATGTTTTGACTTCTCTTCATTCTCTTCCAATGGGAAGTGAACTTCACTCATAATAACCACGGCATAGTCTTTTTTGAGATCATTAATGATATCAACAGTGTTGACCATATTCATGCTTCTTGAACCAGGATCAACAACGAAATCACCGACACTAGTGACACCTCTACCGAAAGGTTGAACAACTACTACCTTTTCCTTTCCTGTGCCGGCTCTAACTTCTGCAAGAATATTCTGTGCGGTTACTACTTCCATCTTATTGAGATGAATTGATGGATCGCCAACTTCTCTTGGTTCATCGAGTTCGTTGATGATCATATCAAAAGCCTGAGCAATACTACACTTTTGATTGTAATACCACCAATTTCTATATGGTTCTACACTAACACAATCTCTATTTTTGATGTAGTCTTCGAAAAGATTTTTATGCCAGTTATCGAAACACTTCCCATGAAGAACGGGGTGTCCCTTATAAAAGTCTGTGCCCCCCTCACAAACGATGATGAAATCGTCATGGGTTTCGGCGTATTTTTCTAATGCGGGGATGGAGGAAAGAACTCTTCCTGCACCACCATTAATAAAGAATGCTTTAGGTCTCATGTCAAAGATTCATTTTGAAATTATTTAGGGGTCTTTTCAGACCCCCATTTTAATGTATATCAGAGACCAGGATTCTGATCTTCAGTTGGTTTTGCACGTTCCATTTGCTCAAGTCCACGAGCAATTGCACGAGCCTCTTTCTCTTCCTTGCGAGCAATCTGTGCCTCAGTCATAGAGGAATAGCTAGATCTAACCGCATCAGGAGAAAGTGGTTGCATCTTAGCAGCAACTGCTGGAGGAATACCGTGAGTCTCAACAAGAGAAGGCCAATCTCTGAGGTTTTGTCTGTAATCTGTCCATGCAGAAATCATGGCAGCAGGCATATCAGAAGAAATCTGACCATCGCTGGAAGCCAACATAGAGTTTCTTGATTCTCTAATATCTTCTACACCAAACCAATCATCATTTGCTTCACCGAGAATTACTTCATTAACAGTGAACATTCTTGCTGTTGGAACTCCATCTACAACTCTTACTGTGAGGGGATCCCAAACAAATTTTGGAAGAATGGGTAAACTATACTTATACTGTTCAAAACCAGCAATCACTGGGGATTGGGGGTGGGGAACAACTGCACCAGCTGCTTCACCTGTCTGTGGATTTGGAGTTTTGTTATCTGGAAGGACTGGACCAGAGAATTCCTGGGACTCATTAACAATTGGTCCTCTAAGTTGACAAATTAATGGATATACAGTGCAATCCACTTCGAAGAACTCAACAACGTCACGAGGCATTGGACGGCCATCGGCTTTGTCATCTTCGGTCAGTGGACCATACTTTTCATATCCATCTGCGCCAATCTGCAGATAAATCTTGTCGGGTCCATGGTAAGTATACTTACGGGACTTATTCTGTGTTCTATTATGATCTACCATGTACTCATCGGGGAGTGGCAGATCAAATTCTACTCTAATAATTTCGGTTGCCATAACGGTTTCTTTGTTCGAGTAAACATCTCTCGGTATTATTTATAATTTTTTACACAAAAAAAGGAACGGTTTCCCGTTCCTATTAACTTATTTTTTTATGTTTTTAGACGTAAGTAATCTTAACAAGTCCAGGACCACCAGTATTTCCATAACCATTATCCCATCCACTACACTGAGAAGTCATTGCTCCAATTGCACCATGTGCATAAGGAACAGTCCAACAACCATGACGGATCCAGCAGTCATGGAGTTGATATTGGACTTCACCGCCAATGAATGGAGCGGGAGTTGGTTGAGATCCTACACACTGACAATGACATTCCGATGCGTGAGACGCAAATTCTCCTGCGTGAGAACCCATTTGGAAGTCGGCACCATTATCATTGGGACCTTTACAACAGGTAAAATATGAGTTACAAGCTTCGTTCCAAGCAGTGTTTGCCTCACCTCTGTGGCCACCTGGGGTACAGAAGTTGGAAAGGTTGTAACCATTAATGTATGAAGAACATCCATAACAACCAACACAGTCAAAAGAACAACATGGATAAACACCAGCAGCACAGATTGTATATTGACACCCAGGAACTGTACTAATCGTTTTACTTGCGTAGTAACCACCGCCGGCACCCCTATAGTGGTGACAACGGTCCCAGGAACAAGAACCGTGTCCGTTTCCTCCAGAACCCCAAATCTCAAAAGTCACTCTAGCAACACCAGTTGGGACTGTCCAGAGGCAGCAACATCCACCAGTTACACTATTTGGATTTCCATAAACCCACTGAATATTCCAGGTTTTCAATGCATTTGCGTTGATCTTTGCATCTGTGATCACTCCTGCTGGAAGTGAAGCACCATCAACTTTTTTATAGTCGGTATAGTTTGCCATGGGTGAAAGATTCCTACGTTAAATATTTATCAGAAATATGTAATTTTGACGATTCCATTACCGCCTGTATTACCATATCCATTATCCCAGTTGCCGCAGTAACTAGACTGAGCACCTTGAGCACCAGAACCGTAAGGAACGGTCCAACATCCATGACGGATCCAACAGAAGTTAATTGAATAAACAACGTCGGTTCCAACAAGAGGAGCTCTAGAAGGCCTCGTTTGTTGGTGATGACAGTGACAGAATCCAACACCGAACCACCACTGTACAGAACCAAATCTACCAGAGTGAGAGATACCACCGAAGTCACCGTTGTTGAAACCTCTCTGCAAACAGCAGTCATATGCAGAGTAACAAGTTTCGGTCCAACTGGTGTTTGCACAACCTCTAGAACCACCAACGGCACAGAATCCACTTAGGTTGTAACCGTTAACGTAGGAGGAACATCCTTCGCATCCAGTACAATCGAAAGAACAACATGGATAAACACCAGCAGCACAGATCGTATATTGACAACCTGCGGCGGTGTTAATAATTTTAGCGTTGTATGATCCACCACCTGCGCCTTTAAAGTGTTGACAACGGTCCCAAGCACAAGAACCATGTCCGTTGCCACCAGCACCCCACATTTCAATGAAAAGTTTTGAAACTCCAGAGGGAACTGTCCAGAGGCAACAACATCCACCAGCTGCAGAGTTGGGAGATCCATGGACCCACTTGATTCCATAATTTTTTCTAGCACCAGGAACAATCATTTCATCGGTGACTAATCCGTCATCAATTTGGTCCGTAGTTACTCTTTTGTAATCTGAATAGTTTGCCATTTGTATAAAGTTCCCCTGATTAGACGTAAGTGATCTTTACGACACCTGTTCCACCGACTTGGCCAGTGCCATTATCCCAGTTGCCACAATATGTGGTCATTCCATTACCGCCTCCCATTGCATAAGGAACGGTCCAACATGCACAACGTACCCAACATTCTGCAACGTGACCACCAATCGTTCCGAAGGATAGGAATGGTGCAGTTCCAGAACACCAGGTGTGTCTGTAACAGTGACATGCAAATGGTCCTGTACCTGCAGGAGCCATATTACCCATAGCAAATTGAGAGTTGTTTTGACCTGGGCTTACGCAACACTGCCACTCGGAAGTACACATCGTATCCCAAGCAGTGTTTGCACAACCTCTAGAACCACCAGTTGCACAAAAACTACTTAGATTGCAACCATTAACATAAGAAGCGCATCCCTGACATCCAACACACTCATAAGAACAACATGGATAAACGCCACCAGCACAAATCGAATACTGCCACCCAGCTTGAACATCAATTGTTCTAGTGGCATACATTCCGCCACCAGCACCAAAATAGTGATGGCAACGGTCCCAAGAACAGAATCCACTACCATTTCCCCCAGCGCCCCAAAGATCGAAGGTGACCCTCTTAACTCCAGTAGGAACTGTCCAAAGACAACAACATCCTCCAGAAATACCTCCTAACCCTCCACTGATCCACAATACGCCGTATTTGGGACCAGATCCAGGTGCAAAAGCACTATCTGGAATAGATTGATTTGGGATCTGAGCAGCAACAATTTTTTTGTAACTTCCGTAAGTGGCCATTTTATCTCTACATTGGGTGGTTTATATAATAGACAGAAAAGAAAGAGGGGGAAGAATCCCCCTCCCCAGAATCAGATGGAGAACAGTCTCCAACCGTATGTGTCACCCGAGAAGGTGAGTTCGAACGATGCACCCTCAACGTTGACCGTGAGGTCTGCAGCGTCACCCTGAATCAGTTTGCCGTTTCTTTGGACAACCAGTGCGTTGGTGTCGAAAGTCTTGGCTGCGTCGTAGAATCTGATCGTATCACCAAGATTTGGGCTTGCGGGCAGAGTCATTTGAGCTTGACCAGTGTCCGTGCGGACGAAGTAGACATGCGAGGCAAGTGCGTTGTTGTTTCCAGAAACTGTCTCGTAGGTGAGTTTACCAGGCTGGACCCATGCGGTTCCATCGTAGTATTCCAGAGCACCCAGAGTGGTGTTGAATCTCAGAGCACCAGTGACGAAGGACTCATCAACGCCCGAAGGTCTTTGTGCGGTAGTACCAACTGGGGGAACCATCGCACCAACGCCCATCTTACCGCGAAGCAGGAATCCGCGAGTTGCGAATTCAGTTGGGCAAGCGCTGTTGGAGTCACCAGACATGAATTCATCAGAGGAGAATTCGTTAATTGCCTCACCGACCTGACCACCGATCGCACCCAGTCTCAGTTCTGTCAGACCAGACAGGTTGAACGCGGAGGCGTCCAGGGTTGCACGACCAGTCAACTGGTCAACGGAGAAGAATTGACCAACTCTGAAGTTACCACCTTGGTCAGTGGAGACGAAGAACACCTTACCAGGACCGAATGTATTGGTCTCATTACCCTGAATGATTTGAGTTTCGTCAACATCGGGATAATTGGTCTCAACCTTGTTACCAGTACCAACACTCAGGAAGTCGTGACCCGTCAGGCGGACCTGAGAGAATCTTGTTCTAACACTGATGGTGGAACCTGCGCCCGTGACGTTACGGGTGTCAGGGGTTGCCTTACCCTTCTCTGGCGAGATTGTCAGAGTAGCGCGGTTATAGTAGGTGTGTGCCATTCCAACGGTGTCGGTGTAAGTTACTGCGGCCGCGACGTTAGTAACTGTGTTGACAATGTAGAACAGGCTATCTTCACCAAAGTTGGTGGTGAATCCGATTGCGTCACCTACGAGAGGAACGGAATCATATCCATCAATCTCAAGGATTGTACCCTTCTGACCAGAAACAGAGGATGTTGCAGCTGCAACGTTGAAGGAACCAGCATAACCAGCGCCCGAGGTGTCACTGTAAGCATATACAAGTTCACCATCTACGAATGGAGAAGTACCGATTGCAACGTTGCCGTTTTCAGCAGTTGCGGTAGCACCATAACCAGGATGATACTTGAAGTAATACTTATCAGCGGCCTTCTGGTCATTGATCAACCATCCCTGTGCGCCAGAGGCTTGACCAGTAAGGGTGTTACCAATTGCGACTGTACCCGAAACTGTTGTTCCGAGAATGGTCATCAAGTCACCGAACAGTCTTGCAGATCTTGCAACTTCGTCAGATGCGAAACCAGAAGAGATGACACCGTAATCACCATAAGAGTTGTTACCACCAACGGCACGAATTCTCGCACCACCACCAGAGTAGTAACCCCACTTAGCGTAGTAGGTGAAGCAGGAGACGATCTCAGCGATTGCACTCTTATCAAGGAGGAATCCAGCACCGTCAGAGTTAACCTGCGTGAAGGCGTCGAAGACCATCGATTTTGCACCTTCGCTGTGGACACCACCGTCGATGAAGACGCCAACACCACCACCACCGAATCTGCCACTTTCAGTTGCGGGATCCGAGAAAGTCGTACAATCCTTAACGTAAGGCGACTTGTTGTTAATTGGGGAGTTGGGGTTCAGTGCGAAGAAGATACCTGCGGCAGTTGTACCAACACCAGTTCTGATATTGGAGTTGTCCATCTCCAGAGGAGCGTTAGGATCATAATGGAAACCTTCCATTCCCTTGAACGCCAGTGCCTGTACGGTAGTTGCGTCAGACAGTTTGAACATGGTCGATCTGTTGTTTGGCGTGATGCCATCATCAGAGAAACCAGAGGCGGGAAGAACCTGAGTACCTCTCAGAGTATGTCCAACAATCGAAGTGAATGGTGGAACAACAATTGGGAGTTGCTCATAGAACTGAGAAGCAGAGAGTCTCAGAATAGCAGGCGTCAGGTCAGTCAGCAGACCACCCTGTACATAGGTGTGGTTGATTGTGGAAACACCAATGTTAACTCTGAAAGTATCAACATCGGGAACTTCAAGAACTTCGAAGTAGGACTTAGAAGCCTTATCGGGATAAACAGTAGTTGTCAGACCAACGAATGCAGTACCAGCCTGAACGTAGAGGTAATCGGTTGCAGATTGACCAACGTTCAGAATGACCGAGTTAGCATCGGGGATACCTTGAACAGGGAACTGGAACTGACCAGGAGTGTGGACAGCTGGGAAGTTACCTGTGATGGTTGTGTTGCTGGATGCAACACCGATGTTAACAGTAATTGTGGTTGGAGTAACCGATATGATATTGATCGCAGTATCGTAGTAAGGATCCGTTGCACGAGGATAGGTGTGGTCGGTCAGATAACCGTCCATTGCACAACGGAAGGTCAAACTGTTGTTTGCCAGTTTGATGGAGGTGTTGGCAGGAAGTTGGTGAGCACCAATATCCAATGTCATAGCACCAGTCAGGTGATTATAAGTTGCATCCGATACGTCATAAGCAACGAGTGGAGATGCACCAACGTTTACCGTGAAGGTATTTTGGGTAATCGCAGTAACTGCGAGAGTTGCACCAGCAGCAGGGTCAGTTGCACGAGGATATGTCTTATTGGCACTATTGCCATCCATCGCACAAGTGAAGGTCAATGAGTTGGTATCGATGCTGATCGTATCAGCGATCGAAAGACCGTGATTACCAACAGTAAAGATGATTTCGCCCGAAGTTGGGGTATATTGTGCGTTTGTTGGGGTGAATGTCGAACCTGCGAGAGATCCTTGGACACAGGTGATTGCACCAGGGTTTGCAGCAATAAATGTGTGATTATAGTCACCACCAGTGATAACTGCGCCACTTAAAGCACTTTGGAATTGGTGCTCAAATCTTGCATCACCAGTGTACTGAACTTGAAGATTTCTAATTCTAACAAGTGTGCCGATACCGACTTCGGGTGCATTACCCAGTCCGATAGCGGTGATGGTTGCGAGACCAACTGTCTTGTTGTACTGCATACCCAGTACGGTGAAGACATTACCACCAGAGAGACATTCGAATTCTACGCCTTCTAACTGAACGAACGTACCAGTGTTTTGCAGTCCGTGACCAGGAGCAGTAATGGTTGCAACACCAGTTGCGGCAGTGTAATTAAATCCTGTAATAGGTGTTTGGGGACGTGCAGCGGCACAAGCCCTCTTAATTGTCTTAAATGCCAGGTTAGGTGCAAGACCGTTGTTTGTATCGTGTCCAGACTCGGAGTCGCAATAGTAAACTCGGGTTTGAGCACCAACGATTTCGTAACCAGGAAGTCCGTTTCCACCAACTGCAAGAGCGTAACCAGTAGAACCAATACCAATTCTGAAAGGACCAGAGTTATAAGTGAGAATATCACCCTTACTTACCAGAACAGCAGAGCTGTCTCCAGCAGCAAGAGTTTCCCAATATGTTCCGAGACCAGCAGTAGGAATAACGTTAGTAAAGGAATTACCAACAGAAACATAGGAGTTCGAACCGTATCTTACAACGTGACCAGGATGGTACGCAAACGTTGTAGAGAAATTGCCAACGAAATTAAATCCTTTGACCAGAAGATCCCAAACAGATGCACCAATACCAACACCTTGTGTGTTACCAGTAGAAAGAGGTGCAATGTTAGTCGTAATACCTAACTTGTGGCGGAAGATGTCACCACCGTACTGTACAAGCTGTCCTCTGAAGTATGTTCCCTCAGAGTAGGTATTTGCGGCTCCAGCGATACCATCTGCAAGAATTTGCCATGTCTTGCCTTCAGTGTCTGTACCGATAGCAACGTTCTGTGGAGGAGAAAATCCTGCAAGAGATGTCGTAAGGGCAACGTAAGAAGAACCATTGTAGTTAACAACGTCACCAGTTTGATATGGTGTATCGATGTTCCACTCGCCTTCTGCATTGAATCCAGCAACATATTCAGTGACCTTAGTGAGGTCAACGAATGTTCCTTCGGATGTGTGGGCAGTAGTAACTCTATACTGGATGTTTCCGAACCTTACTACATCGTTAACACGATAGTATTCACCAGACATCCAATTCCCTCTGGAATTGATACCTTCTAAGTGAACGTTCCAATTGCTAAGATCCGACGAATAGAAATTCGCAGTGCTCGCAGTGGATGTGTGGTTAACGACGGCAACGTAGGAGTTACCACCGAACTTGACGATATCATCAATCAAGTAGGATTTGGATGGCTGCCAATCGCCAGTCCAGTTGAATTTTACTCTTCCAAGTCTAAACTCAGCCATTGTCTCTCCTGGTAATTATTATTTGGGTCCGATAGAGTTGTAATCATAATCTGGTCCGTTGAACCTAATGACGAAGAATCCATCGTCGTCTATGTAATAATATAAATTTCTGCGGTCAAAACGGATCTGTTGGTATTTATCATTCGGATCATCTAAAGCTTTCTTTTCGGTAGCAATATCATTTCGAATGACCGACGTTTTTCCAACGCCAACATCGTATGTACCATAGTCAATACCATCACCAAATTCTGGGATAGCAGTACCATTAGCGCGATAGAATTCTCCGAGTTCAGTGGAAGCAGCACTAACCTTGGAGAAATACAGCATGTTTTCCGCGTCTCTTCTCAGAGCATATACGAAAAAACCTGAGGATTCTGATGGTAAAAACTCACCAGAAATCGAATTACTTAGGGTTAATGCCATGTTTAACTTCCTCTATTGTTGAAGATTTTCCAAAGAGATCCAGTCCAAATTAAACTTACAGATGCACCTGACACATCCAGAATCAGAGGAGAACTCTCCCTAACCAAATGGCCATTTTCAAATGAATAATTCGAAGTAATAGAAACTGGATTAATACTCCAAAAATTAGTAAAATCTTCTACCCATACCCAGTCACCGACTGCGCGGGGTTCGGGCATGGAGAGAGAATATCCACCAGGAGTGTTTTGTGAATCGACAGTATACTTTTGGTTAGTTGTCATACTGTATGGGCCATCAACGAACGTCCATCTGGACTTCGCCAATTCAAAACCACCTGGAGTAACACCGTCGTGTACAACAGCAACATTCTTGTCTGTATCAACAGTTACTTCTGCAAGGGCACCTGTGAAGTTAAAGTGCTCCGCAGTAGTGCCTTTTCTTAGTTGTACCTGCTTTGTCATGATTCAAATCTCATGAAACGGACTTTGCTTCTGTTTTATTTATACTTATTAAAAATATTGCATTAAATGATAATAACGTATACTCGACCCTCTTCGAATTGTACGAGTTGTGTAGAGGCAATAGTAGTGGAGGAGTATCTGACATTGCCAATTCCAACATATGTCGCTCTTGTATAAGCTTCTTGCGCTGTTCCAATTTTGAACAGAACGCCGCGACCATCGACAGGTGGGAATACGCGACGTTTGTCGGCAGAACCACCAATGATGAACAGACCAGAACCGTCTGGAGATGGAGTGTAATCGACAAATGGGAATACCAGAGTTGTCGAAGAGAGGGTAATTTTTCCAGATGTGCCTGGATCTCTGTCGTCTCCATAGTATCCATAGACTTGAACTTCTCTCGTTTCGCCAATGCCAGAAATCGTGAGAGTTCCAGAAGTACCAGGATCCTTGTCGTCTCCGTAGTATCCAAAGACTTGATTGAGTGCAGTATCTGCATTTCCAAGAACTCTGAAGAGCATTGTTTGCTCGCCAGCGCCCGAGGTGAAGGATACTTCTGCAGATCCAGAGATTGTTGCCTTTCCACCCAGAACATCTGCAGTAAGTTGGAACTTGGGAATTGCAGTTCCATCGATTTTGAACAGACCAACACCAGTGACAGCTGGAGTAAAGTCGATGTTTGGATGAGTAAGTTCTCCAACGATCGAAATTGTTCCAGAAGTACCAGGATCTCTGTCGTCCCCGTAGTAACCGTAAACAGCAATTTCTCTGCTGTCTGCAGAACCACCAACATTGACAAGAACAGTGAATGTAGAAACAACAGGAGTAACGGATTCCGCTCCTCCACCAATCGCGAAGAGAGATCCAGATCCAATCTCGTCAAATGTTGCACTTTCTCCAGCAACACCAGATGCAAAGATAGTGCCACCAAAGTCAGTTGTGAGGAGAACTGCCTTGTCAGCGACTCCACTGAGAGTGAGAGTGATGACATTTTCTGGGGTTTGTGCGGAGTATGCGTACTCTGCACCGTATGCACCCGAAACAAAGATCGTACCAGATGTGACTGGACGAACTGGAATAGATTCCGCTGATCCACCTGTTTTGAACAGAGAACCAGATCCAGAGTAGGCCTTGGATTTTCTCTCGGTGATATAACCAGAGAATGTCCCAATACCAATTCCAACTGCTGCAGTTGTAATTTCCCTGTAAAGAGTTGGTGTCGTTTCTGTGGAGATGGTAATCTGACCAGATGTACCAGGATCCTTGTCGTCTCCATAATAACCATAGACCTGAATTGGTCTGTTTGGTGCATCTCCTTTGAAGAGGAAGAGACCAGGGCCCGCATCGATAGACGCTGGAATAAATCTTTCTCCAGCACCAGTTTCTCTGCCAGAACTGACACCCTGAGCTGCGGTATGAATACCCAGAATGTAGATCGTACCATCTGTGATGATAGGAGCGTTGGTTCTGGAAATAGCTCTGGAACTGATTCCAATAACACCAGACGCTGGATATTTTGGAATAAATCTGGTAGTAACAATACCAGGATCTCCATATTCTCCACCCGCTCCACCAGCGAATAATGTGAATCCAGTCTCGATACCGATATTTCTTTCGATACCGTAGTGTGGAGTGTAATCGATGAATGGGTGAACCAGTTCTCCAGAGAGTCGGAGAGTTGCCTTGGTTGCAACCTCAGAGAAGGTTGCGCTGAGATCGGAGTAAGATCCGTATGGTGTAAAGAGTTGAGTGCCTTCTGGTGGATTCGAGATGAACTTCTCGACTCCAGTACCAGTAAAGGTAGCAGATCCAATACCAACTTCTTCGAATCTGACTCTCTCGACAAGTTCTCCGAAGGAGAACAGAGTTCCAATACCAACACCAACGAATTGGTTGGCGGTGATCGTGATACTCTCTGTACTTTGACCATCGATGAGAATAGTGACGGTTCTCTCTGGTGTTTGTGCAGAGTAGGCTTCTTCTGCAGAACCAGAAAGTGGCAGAAGAGGAACATCTGCACGTTCGAATACAGTAATCGATTCGAGCGCGCTGGAAATCGTAAAGAGAGCTGAACCAGAACCAGGGAAACTTGGAATGAATCTGGTGACAAGTGCTCCCTCGGTGAAGGAGAGTGCAACACCAACAGAAAGTGGGAATCTGGTAGGTTGAGAATCTTCTTCGTTGACCCAACCATAATCTTCATATCCATTGTCAATACTTTGATTGACGAAACCAGTATTGGATGGATACAGATATTGATCATAATCTGGTCCACCAATGGTGTTCGATCCTTCACCATTACCAATGTCACCCCAATCAATACTTGCATTAGTAGTGCTGAAGTTTTCGGCGGAGGATGTTCCGTCGAACGTTGGCAGAGATGGGATCTGTGCAAGATCGAATCCGAAGGTTGGTGTGCCACTGAGGAGACCAAAGTCTTCGTTTTCTTGACCATACCAGATGGAAGACTCGTTGTAAGAATCTGTCTGTTTTTCGCCTGTTGCTCCGCCAGCGAATCCAAAGAGACCAGCGGTTTCACCAACATCAATAATTCTAAGATAAGTCTGACCTTCTTCTCTACCTTGACGCAGAGTGATGAGACCAGACGCGGATGGTGCAGGAGATTGTTTGACATCTGCAGCACCACTGATGAACTTGACCCCTGCAGCAGGAGGCGTAACTGCAGAACTCTCTGCAATGCCACCAATGGTAAAGAGAGAACCAGAACCAATCTCTGTTGTTGGAGTAATGGACTCTGCACCAGCCCCACCGATAGTGAATTTGCCTTCGAGACCAAATACGGTATGTTGTGGAGCCTGACTGAACCAGTTGGCACCAAAGATGTTGATACCTGCCTTATAAGTGGCAATACCAGTAATACCAGAAGTCTCATAATCAAATACAACTGCCTCGACGGCAGGTTCAGACATGAAGAATGTACCGACACCCTGATAAGTTGCTCTACTGAAGGAGTCTTGAACATCTCCGTAGATTTGAACTTTTCTGAAGAGATCGATAATGTATCCAAAGTCGTCTGCACGGAATGCGACCAGACGTACAAGACCCCAATCCTCGTATCCCTCTGGTGGGGGAGCTGGAGCTTCTGAAATGAATCCAAAATCAAGAGGTTCGACAAATCCATCTCTCTCCAGAGGAGATCTCCAATGTGGAGTGAAGTCTTCGATGATTCCACCAGTAAAGGTGAAGAGTCTGAATCCAACGTAATCGGAAATCTGGGCGATATCCGATGCAGCACCACTGATGGAAAGTGTTGCTGTCTGTGATGGTGGGTAATGTGTAAGTTTGAGACCTTCGGAGAATCCAGTGAAGAAGAACTCTGCACGTTCTTCGTCGCCTTGGAAAGTGATTTTTTCTGTACCAGCGCCGCCAGTAAGAACGAGACCGAAACTCTCGATTCCTCGTGGTACAAAGGCTTCTGCACCAGATCCACCGAATGTAAATTGACCTTCTTCGCCAAATACGGTGTGTTGAGGTGCCTGACCAAGACCAAGTTGACCAACTGCAGTAATAGTACCAGAACCTTCGAATGCGAAGACTTTTCTTTCTTCGTCTGGCAGTAAACCATCTCTGAGAGATAGTGTTGCAGTTTCTCCAATGTACCTTGGTTCAAATCTCTCAAATGCCCTAGTAAGAGCACCAGAGTAAGTCGCCTTGGTAGTGATCTTGCCGTAACGTTGATCGGCAACAATCTCACCCCAATCATCAGAAGGAATAGGTACAGTCTGTTCTACTTCATAACTGATCTGAGTTACGCCGTAGTGATCCCAGGTTGGTCCACTGGATACAGCCTGATAAATTCTGTAAGTATATTGACCTCTGTGTACAGCATCCAGAGGAATGGTGATGTCTCTTAAGGTATCGAAAGAATTGTCATTATATGCAATGACAGTGTTAATTCTTACCCAAGAAGTCCCGTTCCATCTATCAAGAACTAAACTTTCGCTTGAAGTATCTGGATCTTCTCCACCATTGGCATCATTGCCTCTGATTGCTCTGATGGTAATGCTTGTTGCGTTGGTAGTATCTACATCCCACTCAAAGGATCTACCATTGGTGATGCTGCCGAATTTAATATGTTCGCCAATATTAAATCCGCCGCCCTGACCGATTCCTGTCCCAGACTGAGCAAGGAATGTTCCAATGTATGTGGGATTGTACGCAGCGAAATCACTGGTAGTGATAATTCTGGTAACAATCTCCGTAATTTCGGTTACGGAAAGTAGACCGTAATCAACAGACTCTACAATATCGGCATCTGCGAAGCTGTTGATAGAACTATTCGTACTATCAAATGTCGTGTTAACTTCAGAGAAGTTGGCGCCCTGTTTGACAGAAATTGATCCGAAGTCTTGTTCTTCGAATGTCCCTGTGAAGATGGAGTAATCGTAGGTTCTACTCTCATCTCCAGTACCGTTGAGAACTTCCTCATTAGGATGAGCTTCAATATACTCATCTGGATATTCTTGAGAAGTTCCACCTGAAACGGTGAGTGTAATTCTGGATACGAACGGATATATGTTGAATTCCGCCGTTTGTGCCTCGTCTGAGACTGTGAGACTTCCAGATCCGACTTCTGTAAATGTCTGTCTTGTGGCCGCTTCCCCGTTGAGGGTTGGTTCTGGTCCTGCGGCACCCAAGTCTGGTACAACCAGTCTCTCCAGACCTCCTCCAATCTCGAAGAGGGTGCCAGACCCCTGCCAAGGTGCCTGAGAACGCGATACCTTTCCTTGTCCCTGTATGAGAACGGGCTGTTGAGGAACTGCTGGTACGAAGGCGACACTTTCTTCCAAAGTATTTTGGATCGTACCCATTGATCCAAATGGAAGTATGTCACCTACCCAGACTACTAGACCGTAATCACTTGGGTTAAAACCTAATTCGTCTTCTTCAATAATATGGGCGTCTGTAATATTGCCAAAGTCCTCCGACGACGTTTCCGACACCGTAATGTCTCCGAAGGTGTCGGTAACGAAGTAATTGATTCGAGTTTCGTCGTAAGTAAAAACTCTGGGCGCCATATTCTAGCCTTCATTTAATGAAAAGGGGAGGCGCTTTTTTGAAGCACCTCCCTACATAACGAAGATCTATAGTATGTATAAATCAGTCAAGTGCAACGTTCAGGGTGATCTTAATTTGGTCACCGTTGTTTTGAATGTTGTAAGGACCGTTTGTGAATCTCTCAGCGTACATGATGCTGGAGTAGAGAGTCGCGGTATTCAGACCAGCAACACCGTTTGCGGTTGCAGTCAGGGAAGGAGATGTGTAGAACTCGTCTGCGTTAGGTACGTTAAAGACGGTGTATACGTTGGACTCAAGAGTTGTGTTACCAGCACCAGCAGCAACGTAAAGGATATCGCCAGCAACCAGACCGTGATTCTGAGCGAGAATCTTACCGAAACTAAATGTAATCGATGGGTCAGTCTGAGGCTGAATGTTGTCGATCAGTGCCTTGTCGAGATAAACAACGTTCAGAGCTCTATCAAGTCCAATGATTCTGGTTCCAGTTTGGATACCAGGGTTACCTGCGACGTACTGACCAAGAGTCAGATCGTCCATGGTGATGTCGGAGTCAACAGTGAAGTAGAAGTTACCAACAACGCCGATGCAAGGATCAACGTTTGTTCCCTTCGAAATGGTTGTTCCGATACCAACACCAGCAGCATGCTCAACACCCTGAAGTGCAACAGGCATGTTATTTGCACGAGTCACATAGTAACCATAGATGTTACCTGCGGGACCAGTGAAGGTGAAAGTTTGTTCTGGATAGGTTGCGGTTGTACCACTACCAACGTTCTTAATAACCCAACGAGAACCATTCAACAGAATACCATACTGCTGTGTGTAATTCTGATCTGTTCTATTATTTACGCAATTAGGATACCCTGTATTTGCTGTCGTTCCATATCCATTGGTGTTACCATCAATGTATGGCTCGAAATACGCCGTGGTAGAAGGAACGTCACCTTCCGCTGGGGTGGTGTTACTCGTAAACAGTTTGAGAACGAGGTTTCTTGGTGAAGTATCCTGAAGGTCCTGCACGAAGTTATTCTGAGCAATCAGATAACGGAGAGACTCAATTTCACCAATATTGGGAACTAGTAATGCCATCGAAACAACTCCTTTTGGGGGTTAGACTTTAAGAACTATTGTTATTTATAATTTTAATTTTAAAGAGATCAGGAATCTTCTAATCCCAGAGACACCAAACACATCAAATGTGAGGATATCGCCCGCAACAATTGTTTTATCCCAATTATTTAGTACATCGTCAAAGTACTTGTCAACGCCAGATAGGATAATTCGGCTTCCACCAGTAATGCTGGTAAAAGTGGGATAGTTGGTAAAATTAGACTTCGAGATCTCAAAAGCTACGTTTCCAGTCTGATCTGAAAGAACTGTAACCGAATCAATAACACCACTAACATCAAGTGTTACCTTTCCTTTGTTACCAGAAAGCATATCAGAACTGCCACTATCTATCACATAGTTGATAGTTCTAGTTAAGTCGGCAGTAGTAGCAAGTGCGATGATAAAGACATCATCATTAGCTAGTGGTGCCTGAGTAAAGATAATCTCGGCGCCAGAAATAGTAAAATCTGTTGCTGGGTTTTGTACATCCCCATTCTTAACAACTATAAGTTGTTGATCGTTGATTGGAGCATAGGGGTTTCCACCATCATTTAGTGGAAAATTGAGTTGTGACCCATCAAATCCACCACTAATATCATCAATAACAATATTTCCATATTGAATTGATTTTGTTGGAATTTCATAGTCAACTCCAACTCTATAATCACCTGGTTGATTTACCTGTACAAGATAATTTGTCATCAGGAAACTCCAGGTACAACGAGAACATTGCCTTGAATTGGTTTGGTTTTATATGAATTGGGCGAAACTAATACCAAATCATAGACATATCTACCGCCCTCTATTGCAGCAGTTGCCGTCGATGCAAACGAAACTTTGCATTGTCCCGCTAGTCTATTGGGAAATGAAATTACGAACGGGTAGTATTTTGTTGCCCCAGGATGTTTTTTCATCTTGGATTCCGCAGTATATCCCGTAAGATTTAATGGGGAACCATTAGTATTCTGAATAGTAAATGTGGCTTCAAAATCTACTCCCTGATCAACCACCAAATTAATAACTCTTGCTGCCATTATCCACAGGGTCGGATTTTAACTATTTATCCAATTTTTCCAATAGTAGTTTTACCATATCTTTCAATTCACTAACCTCACTTTCGAGGTTAGCAATTTTTTCTTTTTCACTTAATGCCTTTGACTTCAGTTTTATATACTCATCATAGTCCTTGTCAGAGGTATTGAGAATTGCATTAGAATTCGTATCTCTGACAAGGCCTACATGATTTTCTACTCTTAAGTGCATGTTAGATGGATGCAATTGCTCTCAGATCGCGAATCTTAGGAACATAAGCGTAGTTAGTACCAGTCATAATGATCTTGATCTGGAATCCTGTGAAAGGAGGAAGATCTCTTACATTGTATTCATATTCGCGATAATCATCTAAAGCATTAGAAGCGGTGATTCTTCTATCAGGCAAACCACTATTCTTAGAAATATCAATTGTCACTCCATCACCATCAAGGTTATCATAACCAGGGAAGAGTTCGAATAGTTGATATTCCGCAGGAGTATCAGGTCTAAAGATTCTGTAAAGAACTCTAATATCATTAGTGGAATGTCTGTAAGCATCAAACATCACTTTCAATCCATCTGCCGACTTTTCAAGATTTACTGGTTTGGACAGATAAATTGCAGCACTTGGATCCCTATCAAGAGAATTCACTCTCAGATCGGTAGCATAATTATCAATCTTATCATTAATTCTATCCATCGTAGTGATGACATTGACTCTATCCAAGTCAATCATTGGACTTACTTTGGTATCCTCTGTAGAGAGTGTAAACTCCATCGTGAAAGACTTTCTGCCAGGAAAATCTTGGAGTCTAGCAAGTTCATTGACTTTAGAGGCAATGATTCTTGGAGAATTAAATGGATTGTTACTATTGAGAGAAACTGGTTCAAATCCCTGATCAACAAAGGGTTGAAGAGAACCATCTGGGCTGTTGCCCGTGAAAGTTCTGACTCTTGCAGAGGCTCCTGTTCCTTCTGGTTGAAGGATAGAAACGTTTGTTCTCAGAGAGTTAAATGGAACGTTTTGAGTTGCTCTAGGAACATTCTGAGAACCAACGATAGAATGTTGATTCTCATAAGATCCAGCAGACTTAGTTTCATTAAAGTAAAGTGCTGGAAGAGATGCAGCAACTCCACGGTCGGTTCCTCTACTGGAAACACCAACCTTCACCCAGTAATGATCAATATCGAGAGGATATTTGGACAAATCAGTAGATTCGAAACTGTGCTCGCAGTTAATTCTTCTCAAAGATATGCCATTGAGTTCATACTTAAAGACGACTTGATTTTCACTATAATCTCCAGATTTAGTATCATCGATTGCTCTAGTAATACCAGTGATTGTTCCGTTACTGGTGGAAACTCCAGTGTATCGAATAATCTCTTGTCCAAGTTTAACATATCCAGGATTGTTACCATCGACAGGATAGTTTTCAAAGGCGGTGAAAATACCAACAGAAGTTACGGGGAGATCATCCGTTTGAGATGAATTATAGGATGCTGTAATCTTTTCTGGTTTTACATCACTTTCAATTCCAAATAGAGATACTCTATCAAGTCCAGAATACATTCCATGATTGGAGTGTTTGACTCTGAAGTGGAGACCATCGGTTACAGTATCAGTAAACTGGATAGTGGCACCATTGAGAATTGTAGAACCACCAGCACCAACATAAACAATATTAGAAGATGCATCGACTTTAGGAGATCCCTGAATATTATCAATAACTAAGGTGTTGAATGCACTAATAATACCAACTTCATTTGGAATAGTGAGAAGAAGATTCTTACCAAATCCGCCTGTATCTACTGCATTAACCGTCAAGATATCGCCAGCAGAATATCCTGTTCCACCGATAGCAACTGTTGCAGCAACAGCAACACCACCGTTGACGTGAATATTTGCCTTAGCACCAGAACCATTACCAGTTCTAGCGATGAGAGGAACGTTACTATAAACGACGGAACCACTAGTGAACCCTGCACCAATAGAACTGAGAACGAGGTCACTTCCGACTCCAACCGCACCGAGAACCTTAGAAAGTTTTGCTTTAAAGTTACTATTGTTTTGTTGTTGAATTGTAATACCAGGTGTTAATGCAGCTGCTTCTGTGGAGGTCAAACTCTTAGCAAGACCAACAACTACATTTCTAGAAACCATATCAAGTGGATTTCTTCTTAAAGCAGCAATTTGTCTGTTACCGACATCTAGATCGGGATTATAGAACCTAACGTTTCCTTGATTTGCTGCGAACTCTGCTCTATAGAGAGTGAACTTAAGATCTTCAAACTGACTGGGATCCCAAGTAGCACCGTTCTGTGACTTGAACAGAGAACCGAGGAGTGGTTGTTGAGAAACAATAATTTTCTCGGAATCTGGTCTATTTACTGTGGTGATGTCTTCCTCTCCCATTCTGGAGATGAAGACGGTATACTCATTAGATGCCGAAAGAAGAACCAATGCATATTCACCGCCACCTTCACAATAAACAGGGGATGGGAACTCAAAAGTAGTTGCCTTTGTTCCATCTTCAGAAACCACAACATTATCTGGATCGAGAATTGCCTCACCAAATGGCAGAATTGTTTGGGTTGGCAAACCAGTTTGCAAAGTTCTAACTTGGAGAGTAACTGGCAAACTCTTAGAGTCCTTAGTTCTAAAGAACACATCACACTTGGTGAGGAATACACCATTTACATCTGGAACCTCAAAAGATTCGGCAAGAGGGTCAACCCATCTTGTTTGTTGAGTTGTTCTATTACTAAATGTAGTATCAGCAACTAATCTAGTGTCGGTCTCAGTAATTGTTCTAGAATCCGATCTAGGAATTCTTTGAACATCTGCATTTCTCATTCTCAGAGTAGATTCCTCTACGTTCTGTAGAGTACCTTGAGAAGTAAAGTTTGTTTCGGCAGAACTATCAGTGAATCCAGAAATAGTTTCATTAGTAGAACTAGAAGACAACGTGAATGTCTTTGTACCAGTGTCAAATGTAGGAGTAGCTGGAGTAACGGGATCGGGGATAAACAAAGATCCAATCAACACGCCTGCTTGATCAGTAATCAGTCTAATGTCCTTAACGGTAGCAATAGCACCACTCGATTGACCAACTAATCTCATTCCCTTACTTACATAACCAAAGAATCCAGATGCAGACTGGAGTTCCAGAGATGCAGTATCAACGTTCAATGCTGTTGCTGTAGAAGAGTATGTCGATGACAATCCATCGGCAGGAGAATATGGATTTACTTTATAAACTTCAGTTGGAGCATTGTATGGGCCATACTTGTGGTTTTGTTGTGCAAGTCTGAATCTAACGTTGGCAGAACCTAAAGATCCCTGAACAACTTCTCCAGTACCAAAAGTACCACTGACCATTTCAATTTCAATCAGTTTGGGTACAGTGTACCTATTCATATCAACGTTATCGAAGAATGAATAGAGTCTGGTATTAGGTTTCAGTCTTCTGCAAATAAATTCAATATTTCTCGATCTCATCGTTGCGACAACATCGAGAGAGACTACTTTATCACCAAGGCTGGTAGAGTCGAATCTCTCACCAACACGGAACTGAATGCCTTCTCTGGTTTGGTTTCTAGTTGTAGTAGTTGTCTGATTTCTGAAGGTTGTCGTTCTACTTGTTGTGGTAGTTGTAGTAGTAATGGGAATACCGCGACCACCTTGGAAACCGCCACGACTTTGAGAGCTGGTAGAACCAATATCTCTCGAAATAGTTTCAATAGCGCCACCAAGACTGACACTTTGTCCAGTCCAAGTAGTCTCCCAAGATCCCCAATCAACTGGAGACATACCAGTATTACTATCTGCACCAGTAATCGCCATAGAGGCACTAAAACTACCTTCAATATCGTAGGTTCTGGCACTTCTTCTAGTCTCGATCCAAGTATCACTAGATGGATTCAGTTCAATTTGACCAATCCAGTTGACAACTGCAAATGGGTTTACGTTTTCAGTTCTCGTAGCAAACTTATTCTCAATATACGTTACATTAGAATAGTTAAGACACACAACGTCACCCTTTCTCACAACGTTCGTATCGCCGAGGTCACTTACAAATCGATAGTCCGCAGATGGGTTGGCAGATGTAGCCGCACCAACAACAACTTCCGAACCCAACAGAAGATCAATAGATGTCGTATAGTGAGATGGTCTCAATCTTCCAGCAACAGTGTCAATACTTGCCTTAAATTGGACATTTTGAATATCACCACCAAGAATAGACTTAAAGTTATCAACAAAGAAACCTGCCTTAAATCTATCCAAGTTAGTCTGAGGATCCCTCAGAGTCATGTTAGCGGTCTCACTTTCCAAAAGAGAAAGTGAAGTATAATATTCTACATTCTTCAGTCTCTTTTCAATACCCGCAATATCCTTCATTCTATATCGCTTGTGCGACTGAAGACGTGTTCTTACCTGGTCTGCAGAATAAACATATGGAGGGACATAGATTGTCGCAACTTCCAGAGCATTATCCAAAGTATTAGGTACTTTGGGCACATCCGCAGGGACACCTTTCTGAAGACTAAAAATGCCTTCTTTTGTCAAGTAAAGTTTATCAATTCTACCAACATAATAATCATAAGAAAGATTTGTAGATTTATCTTTAGCAATGATGTGAGTAGAAGATGATGTTAATGGGTCAAAAGTTCTAGACTCAAATTCAAATGGAGATAATGCGCCAGAGAATGATGTTACTCTTGGTCTAAAATCAATAATGTCAGATGCAGGAAGTCTATCTACCGTAGGAAGATCGTAGGTATATCTGTCAGCATCATAAGAATTGATAACTACGAAATCTCCAGGATCCGAAGAATCAATATAGTAGTTGTTATAAACTACTTTAAGTTTTCTGGAGGGAGAAGAAGAGGCAGACTTTCTGATAATGGCAGAATAGTTAACATACTCTCTAAGTTGTCCAGGATCAAATTCAAAGTTGTCTTTAATATCTCTATCACCAGGAATGATCCCAGAAATGTTTGCAGAAATATTAGATTCTCTAAATTTAACTAACTCATTACTACTAAAGACATTTTCATTTAGATATACAAACTCAATTTCGTTAGTTCCATTGGTTGCAACGAATGCTGCGGCTGCACCAGAATCTTGACCAATAAGAGTTTCGCCCTTAATCGCATTTAAGATATTTGAATTTAAATTTACGAGGGTAAGTTTTGGAAGTGCTGGATCAGAAGAAGTGGAAGACTCGAAAATACCAATGACCTGAGCAACATCTGAAATACCAAGAGAGATTCTTCTATCTTGAACTCTAGTTCCGTAAATCGTGCTGTATGTCAGTCCATCATCTAATTTTTCTACGCCTGTTCCAGAACCACTCTTAGAAGACTTATCGATCAAAGAAATACTACATCTCTGATAAACCTTCTTTTTGGGTTTGAGATTAATTTTTTTCCAAGTAACAGTCAGTTTTCCATCACCATTAGTGCTGATATTACTCAGAGTTACCGTTCTACCAGAAACGGTGAGTTTTTGATCCGTGAGTGGTTCAATAGTTCCATCATCAAATGATAGAGTATAATCCTCTTCATCAAAAGGTTCCAGAGTCAAGTTTGGATCGGTTTCGAGAACCTGGCTGAAAGCACCTCCAGCAACAGATACTGCATAGGACTTTCTGAATACAATAGAAGAAGATGTCAGGTCTACGTTAGATACGTTAGATCTTGTTAGATCTGAAAAGAGATATGCATCTCCATCATTCTTGACCTCTAAAGAAACGTTAAAAAAGTCATTTGTAGTTATCTGTCCAGAGGGCAGAGTTCCATCACAAACTCCAGTAACGTTAGTTGTAGCAACAAGTACAACGTTCTTAGATGCAGTATTAACTGCAGATACTCTGTTGTAAGTTGGAACTGTATTGCCAGTTTTTGTGTACTGAACAATATCACCCGTTTTGATTCCAACTGCAAATGATGCATTTGCAGAAGTAACCGTAGAAACACCACCAGATGCAGCAGAAATCGTATATTGTGTTCCTGCAGGTGCCAGAAGTTTACCAAGATTCAAGATTGGATCTGCAGTAAATGGGACACCAGAGTTTCCTACGATTTGGTGTACATCATCAAATCTATAATCCTTTGCTCTAGTGATCGATCTATTGAATACTTCACCATTTACGATAATTTCTTCACCCGATTGGAAAGATCCAGATACCTGATACAGTACCATTTGGTTGGTATCTGACATATCTTCATACAAATATCCAGATGCATTACTGCTCTGTCCCTCAACAAAGGCAGGTCTAGAGAGAGTCGATGTTGCATTCAGATTCAAATAACTAAATGTCTGAACATCATAAAGAGATGCCTCAAACTTTGTTGTCTCATCTTGATACTCAGAGTTCTTGAGTTTTAAATCATATACTCTAGCAACACCAATTTTTGTTCCAGATGCAGTGCCTGGTGTTGTTGTTCTTTGGTCATACAAATGAACCATGGATGTGGTTCCAAATCCAACAGGAGTAGAACCATATACATTATTGAGTTCAATTTGTCTACCCAGAGTAAAGGAAAGGGACTCATTCTTTTGTGTAAGAGTTGTTCTTGCCTTTGGCAGATCGATATTTGTAGTATTGATAGTTTCTACTTCATATCCCCTAATGTAAGCCTTACCAGGACTTACAGAAAGAGTCAGGAGATCATCGGAAGGAATATTTCCTCCTTTTGTTTTTTGATTTTCAAAATATACACCATTATTACCCTGTCTATCATTCAGAGATTCTCTGGTGGAGAGAGTAAATGGTCTTACATAGTAATCTCCAGATTCGTCATAGGTTCTTCTGGCTAATTCATCTCTAATGAGATTATAATTACTATCTTTAACAAACTTAGAGAGAATTCCATTTTCTACTCTTAGAAGTTCTACAAAGTTTTCATCATCAAAGTCATTCAACGACTTTTTGATGAGAGTTGTGGAAATTTTAAATCTATCAGCACCTGGTGCAGCAAAGTTAGAAAATCCCCTAGCATTATCAAACAAATCCGAATTCGTTTGGGATGCTGTGACTAACTCCTCAGTTACCAACAAACCAACTCTATAACTAGGTCTATTAGAATACTGATCGAGGATTACTGTTTGCGACTGAACATTTACAAAGAAACCACGAATAAAGTATACTCCATCAGCAATCTTTGCAGCTGAACCAGTCCTAGTAGAACTGGAAATAGTCGTAGTTGCAAAACTAGAACCAGATCTAATATTAGAAAGTCCGTATTGAACCTCATCAAGAGTAATAAGGTTTTCCCCATCAGAGAATGTCTGTCTGGCAAAGTCGGTTTCACTAGAACTCTGATACTTTACATACAGAGTGTAGTTACCAAGATCAGACGTAGAATTGGTGATAAAGGTTTCTACCTTAGCAGTTACACCACTATCTTCGCCTTTGATTGTTTTGCCAACCAAACTATTCAGATAAAGATTAACTGGTAGACCCAGGTGGGTCTCGTCAATCATTACTGCGGTGAAATCCGAATCATATGCAATCTGACCAGGAATAACAACGGATCCTTCTTTAAAGAAATGCTTACCGAACTTCTCAATCTGATTCTGAAGGATCGATTGCAGAGTCGTTAATTCCCTAGCCTGAATAGGGAGTCCTGGCTTGAATAATACCTTTTGATAATTTTTATCTTCACTAAAATCGTCAAAATATGGAGACGCATTGAGGTTAGTATTTTGTGGCATTGTTCTTTAGAACTCCAGTACGATTTTAATGTCTTCCTTCTGACTAGATGATCTGGGAATTGCGGTCCTATTATCGATGTAGATAAGCTCTCCAGATTTCTTGTTGTATTCTGCCGAAGCAATACCAGCGACGAAGTTAATGCCTAACTGGTATGTTGTATTATTTATTGACGTTGTAATACCGTTAAAATCAGTGTTCAACGACAAAACTGGTCCAGTTACAGAACTACCATTGATAGTAACTCCATATCCTGCATCTGGATTTGAGGTGAATGGAATAATTTTATATCCACTCTCACTCTTAGCAAGACCAACTGGTTGATAATACTTAAGAACTGCCGTAACGGGATCCCATGATGCAACCATACCGATGGCGGTAGATCCAAGTCCAACTGTTTGAGTAATGGTAGAATCCACGGCATAAGTTGTCTGTGTAGAAACACCAGACAGTTTTAGTGCCTGAAGACCACTGACAACTGATGTATCTAGAAGTTCTTTGTCACTTCCAAATACAGTAGGATTTTTAAGAACTCCAATTCTGGCAAAGTCATTGCCCTCAATAACGTCTGGGTTTGTCTCTTGAGTTTCAAATCTAGAATAGAGAAGAACTCTATATGCACCAAGTTCACGATAAATGTCATAACCATGCCCACCTTTAGGAGGAATAATCACTCCAAATTGAGCTCTTGCTGTAGTACCAATACCAGTGTTAGTGAGGTTTTCTAATGGACCACCAGACTCACTTCCAGGAGCACCTGGATAGAACTGAATATTTCCATGAGTGTATCCTTTACCACCATCAGTAACAAAGATTTCGGATACTTTACCGAAAGAGTCAATTGTAATCGTTGCCTTTCCACCAGTTCCATCGCCAAGGATGGGAACATTTGCAAATGAAGTGGAGATTGGCTGATAACTCGTACCTCTATTATCAATAACTACGACTTCAATTTTTCCATCAATAGCATTATTTTTGGTAGATACAGTCTCTCCCTGCACACCCCAGTTCTCTGGAACTGGAATATACTCAATAGAATCAAATTTTACGATCTCGGATGGTTTAATGGTATAAAGATATTTCCAAATATATCCATCACCAGATGTACCAGCAGCTCTTGGTTCTAAGTCAATAAATTGTGGTTGATCATAAGAAGGACGACCTTTTGGATTCTCGGGGTCAGATCCATTCTGCAAACAAACATAAACTCTCAGATCTTCATTGACAACATAATAATTTGCTTCATACAGATTTGCCTGTGAAGTAGTTGGAGTCAAATTATAGATGCTATAGTCATGTCTATACATCTCATAGGTTTGTCCCGCAACCCAGTTTACTTTTCTAATAAGTCTGCGGACATCCTTATCAGTAACTTTCTTCAGGGCAATAATAGATTCTTTTACTTCACCCTCTTCCTTAAAACCATCTAATGGCGAAGGTGTGTTAGTGTTCCAATCACTAACACCGCCACCCTCAGGATTTGTGGAATTTGGTAGTCCAATAAAAGTATAATACTTATTAACTGTAGAACCAACGCCAACAAAACTTTTCACAAAAGTCTCTGCGTTGAGAATTCTAAATTGGTCTGAAATGATGGCGGGCATTTTAACCGAGCTGATTTTTTCTTTATTTATAGACGTTATGTAAGAGGCTTCGTTCTACTGATTTGTGCAGCAGTGGAAAGTCCAACCAATCCAGCATCAACATTGACAAAGAAGTTCTCTGGATTTCCAGAAATTCTATTCTGGAAATCGTAAATTTTACCCCAAGAATACTTACCATAATAATCACTAATTGTTGTAGTGCCAATTCCAACTTGAATTTGACTATTGCTATTTGGTCCAGGTAAGAATGAACAAGTAACAGTAACAATACCACTTACCACATCAGGCACAGTAACATCATCGACTCTGAACAATCCGTTCAAATTCTCTCCTTCTGAAATAATTCCAACTTTATTTGTAGGATAGTTATTGTACCCACCAACATAAGTGCTGATGCCAGTTAAGGCATGTCCAACAACTACTGGGCTATCGTAAATTACAAAATAATCACCTATTTGGAGTTGGGAATTATTAATACCAAAAGTATTTAAAGAAGAGAATCCATATCCAAGATTAGTATTATCATTAAATTCGGACTTGAGATAGAATTCGAGTTTTGGAGGAACACTAAATCCAATTCCAGTAATAAACGTATTCATTCCAACAATTGTTCCAAAATCACCAACTGTCTTGAAAGAATATACAGTTTCTCTCTTTGGAGTATCTGTTTGCACAACTACTGGTGGATTAGTATCATATTCATATCCAAAACCACCATTAATAATCACTGCGGTGGAAACTCCGCCATTTGTAACGGCACAAGTTGCAGTTGCTCTGTTGAAGATTGGTTCTGCGTAATATGCAGTTCCAGAACTACCAACAACAATAAGTCTGCCCTCTAAACCAAAATCAGAGAACACTAGATCTCCAACTGGTTGACTTTGGCCACTATATCTATAGTTCCAGTTTGCAAGATCTAAAGAATAATAAATTTCACCCAGTGTGGTAATGCCAACATAGATTCCATCCTTATATCTCAGTTTATCAAAATCAAAGGTTGCAGGAGAAGTGGTGCCTGCTGGAAGATTTTCGCTAAATGGGAACCAGAAGTTTTTATCGGTTGAAGTAACAATAGTACCTTGATCACCAACAGCAACAAATCTACTTCCGTCATAGATAATGTCTTTCAAATTCTTTAAGGTATTACTGGTCTTCAGTCCCCAAATTTTACCTTTATTGGAAGCAAGAATAGCACCACCATTTCCAACAACAATATACTCATTTTGTGCATATGTAATGCCATGAAGTGTCTGTGGAGTGCCAGAGTATTGACTATAAAGAGTTGTTGTTCCAATACCAACACCAGTAAAGATAGATCCACCAAATCCAATAGCAACCCAAGATCCAGCAGTAGGATCCCACATAACATCATTGAATTCTCTACTGAAAGTAGTTGGATAGTCAACACTAAGACCAATAGAAGGAATTTGTCTCTGTTCGATAAGATTCAATTCTGTCCAAGGCCCAACGGTATCACCATATGCAACCGCTGTCGCAGCAGCTGCATAATCGCCAACCGCAATAGTTCTATAATTAGACCCTTCTACTCCAACATCAATGGCATTAAAGGTTATTGTTCCACCAAATCCAATATTTCCCCTTTCCCAGAAGAAACCACTAAGAGTATTGATGTATTGACTACTACTACCAACTGCAATAATCGGTTCATATTGGGTAATGGCCTGTAAATTTGAAGAATAGATTTCTCCAGTAATCACATCAAATTTCCAATCAACCATTGGATCTTTTCTTGTCACTTTTGCACCAGAGATAGAAATCTCTGGATTTGTGACATTCAAGTATCCAACTCCAGAAGAAGCAATACTTAAATTAGAAATACTAGAGGAAGTCGATACTACTGTAGTAATAATTGCTGGCTCAATCTCTCTTTCTTCGAAAATTTCAATGTGTCTGTCTTCTTCGGTCAAAAGATCAATTTCACTGAATGTTGGAAACGCATTTTGGACATATATCGAATCATCTGTTTGCCCAACGTTATTGATGATTCTAGTAACTGGGCTAATTTTACTTCTATAATTTAATCTGTTCTTAGAATAATAGACACCCGAAATAATTTTATCCGACTTCTGTTTTTCCCAAGAAAGTGGTCTCTCTGCATCCTGAGATGTGTTAATACCCAAACTATCATAGGTAAAGGTTTCGAGTACGTCAGAGGCAACGATTCTCTTGGTCATTCTCTCAAACTGGTCTCTATCGAGAACATCCAATTTATTTTCTTTAATCTGAATGATATCTCCAGGTTTAATTGTTGTTGGAGGTTCAATCTCCTCAACATCAATAGAAGACCCTCTATAATAGAAAACGGAACACTTGGATCCTTCCTTTGGAGCTTCCGTAAACAGAACTCTACTGCCTTTCCAGGTATATGCTTCTCCTGGGGTCTGGAGAATATCATTGATATAGATGAAAATGTTATTTGTAACATCCATATCACTGCCTTCGACAGTCTTGAGGCTGAGAATTTCTGTTACACCAGCAGTGGTAACGGAGAGAGTAAATTTCTTTCTCTGTCCATTAAAGAATTCTGAAATGTCATCAAAGAGAACAAATTGACCAGGATAGAATCCAAAGAATTTATCATTTCCAATCTCAATAACATTTAATTGGAACTCTGTAAGGACTCCCACTCTTGGGTCACTAGAAAGTCCAGCAATAGTCAACGCATCATTGACTTTAAATCCCACACCCTCTTCTTTAACATCAAATACACCAATCTCACCATCAACATTGACGGCAACATCTGCAGTTGCATTTGTGCCGATGCCACTTGTGGTGTATCCAACAGAATCTTCATTATAAATTAGTGGAAGATTGAAATAACCTATTGGTTCCGAAATTTCAAGATAAACTGGTTTTTCTACAGTACCACCTCTGGAATACATCCATCTAGAAGTAACTAATCCAGACTGAACACGGAAGTTGGCATTATCAAGTTTTTCTAGGACATATTGTCCGTCACCAAACTGTTGAGATGCCAGACCATATGCATCGAGATATGGAAGTGGATATCTATAAACATGTTGAACAGTTCCACTTCCGTCGTAACTATATTGAGTAATTGTAGAGATTCCTACAAAGGAAGAGAAAATAGTTGAAGTGCCAACTGTGTCTACCTGAGATCCGTTATAGTATGGATCGGTAACTCTGGGGAAAGTAAGAATGCCAACTCCGCCATCATAATTGCATGTCATGGCAATTCCAGACATGATTACAAAATCCCTCTCAGAGAGATAGTGTGGTGTCGTTGTAGTTACTGTAATAATTCCAGATGCACCATCATAAACTGCATCATAGATATTCAACTCTGGCCAGTAATTAGTGGTCATTGCAACACCAGCAGCAACCACAAAGTCATCTGTCTTTACTCCATGAGGAGCATAAGTTTGGAACGTTCCTGTTGATTGTTGATGTGTGTGGACACCCAGAGTAGAAATGCCGAGATTTACGGTGAAATCAATTGTACTAGGAGTGGACTTTACCTCATAGTAGGGTTGTCTCAATGGATATTCAAGATCCCCAATAGGAGTACTAAATCCAATTCCAGTAAGTTTGACAACATCGCCAACAGAGAGTCCATGAAGATTTGTGCCTTGGATTGTGGCAATACCAGTAGAATCTGTGTAATAGACGTTTGCAATTGTAGTAACAATTCCAATCGCATCGCCAACTGCGGTAATTGTAGTAACACCATTAGAGGGTTCATAATCTACAAAAGAAATGGTTTTGGGAATGAAATAGTTTGCACCAGGATCTACAATAGCGAGTCCAGTAATAATACCAGCATGTGCCTTAGTTGCAGTACCACCAGAAACATAATTATGAACATGGGTAGTAATACCAACAAAAGCCGTGAAAGTATCTGTAGTGACACCAATCAAATCAAAACCTACAAGATTTCTTCCCTCAAGAATATTAGTATCAATACCAGTTTTTACAGTTCCACCACTATCATATGTGTAAGATGTTGTTCCAATTCCCGCCTGAATTTCTACTACTTGTGTACTTGCAATAGAAACAATGGGATATCCATCCTCCCTAAATGTGACTGTATTTAAATCGCCATCAATTACCGAAACTCCTTCCACAAGAAGATACTTAGATTGGTTCGATCCAGTCCCAATATAGTGACCAGAGTCAACAGTGATGGTTGCAATACCAGTGATATGAGTGTAAGCAAAAGTTGTTATATTTCTGGCAGGAAGGTTCTGTACGACGGTTATGCCTGCACCAACCAGTCTAATTCTATCTCCAACTTGATAATCATGAGATGATGAAGTAGTAAAGGTCATGATTCCAACCACTTCATTATATGTTGCTGTAGAAATACTATATGTTGTTGTCGTATTTACACCAAGATATGCAGTTGCAATGGCTCCAGATCCCTCTGCAGACCGTATACGAACATCAGGAACGTTTCTATACCCCTGCCCACCGCCAGTAAGTTGAATGACACTGACAGTTCCCGTAGACCCAATGCCGACCTTGCCAGACGCTGCCAGTGGGTAGTAGTAACCAGAACCAGTTGTCAATCCAACTCTAATGATTCTACCAGCACGAGGAATCCCGCTTAAGAAATTGATATCATTGGAAATCGAGTCCGCAACTTCAAAATCCAATCCAGGAGTTTGAATTACATTATTAATCAAAACAAAGGGGTTATTTCCAATATCAGATCCCGCATTCACATTGTTATATGCAGAAGTGACATCATTTAAATTCGATGTTAGTGGAAATTGAGTTCCAGCAACACCAGTAAAATCTAAAGATATATCGTCAAAAATAACATTGTAATCTTTTGTTTGATATGGATCGAGTTTTCTGGAGAACATTCTTCCAGAAAATGTTGATCCAGTTTCTAATCCAATAGGACCCTGTTTTCCATATGGAGGAGCAGAGAAGAAAATTTCATCATCGACAATATTGAAATCGCCACTAAAAACGGATGATGTCCCTACAGTATGTGCGGATGCTACTGTACCAAAAACACCTCTATCAATAAAAGCCTGGCCAGCGGTTGTAGTTGAGAAAACTGGAAAATATCCAGCACCAGCAGAGAAGATAACAATTTCTCTGATTGTGCCTACACCACTAATTACTGGGTAGAAAACGCCCTCAACTGAGGGGGTTTGTGTACCATCTACAGTAATTTTTGGTGGATCTGTACTTGCATACCCAGATCCACCTTCGACTACTTCAATTTTTTCGATTCCATAAGAGGAGTTGAAAAACGGTTTAAGAATCGCACCGCTTCCAGGAGTAAATCTGGTTGCCATTTATTCCCCCTTATTGAATATTCAGAGAACTACTGCAATAGACTCTTGTTAAACCAGTTCCGTCCCTAACAATACTAAATGTCAAAATGTCTTCAGCGTTAGTTGCTGGAGGAGCATTTCCACCAACCCATCTAATGCCACCAGCAATATCATTACCATTTACCTTACATGCATCTCCATATGTGGATGATTGTCCAGCATCATTGATAATAGTGACGGTTGTCGCTTTACTATTGAGTGTTGTTACGTTGGTAAATGCCCATGTAGACACGGATGTTGTAAGTCCACCCAACATTACCGTTCCCTGGGAAACATCAACAGTTAATGTTCCACCAATTGCTGTCAATGGAGTATTGAAATTGCCAACAACCTTTTCAGTAATTGATCCATTGAGGTGACTGGTTCCTGTGTGGGTCGTAACACCAATTAGTTCGGTGTCACCATTAACAATGAGTTTTGATGTTGGTGCGGTAGAGGCAATACCTACCTTTCCCGCAGAAGTTATAACAACTGCACTTGAATCAGTTCCATCTTCATCGGATACTTGGAAACCATGTCCATTCGATTTTGGAACAGCATGAATTGCAGGTCTCTCAAGAGAATACGAAGTTACTTGAAGTTGAGAGGTAGGCAGAGAGGTGCCAATACCAACAAAACCATTCTGAATTCGGAAAATTGTTCTTGCAAAACCAACTGCAAAAGTGGTCTCTACAGGAGTACCAAACTCCTGAATCTTCATCCCCTCAGTAAAGTTAGCGTACTGAGCAGTAATCACACCAGTGGTATTAATATTAATATCGCTAGCGACACCCGCAGCAGTTCCCGAGTATACCGAAGTAGATGCAATACCAGCATTGGTAGAGTATCCAGCGGTAGTAGCAAAGGAGACGAAACTTACTAAATTTGTACCATCACCAAAGTTAGCATAGATATCGTCAAAGTTCGCATTAATCTTTAGAGTTGCATTAAGTAAAGTATCTCCTGTGCCATCATTTGGGGCTGATCCTGTGTTAATACCCTGTTTAGCCATTATTCAAGTGAACTTTTCAGTTATTTATAGTTAATATGGAGGGTGATCATCCATGGTCACCAAATTACTATCAACTCTAGTTACAGAAGAGTTAACTCTGTTTCTGTCATAATAGAAATTCACATCAACTTCACTATTCACGGTCGCGGATCTCTGAGAAACAAAAGTACCATCCCCAATGAAGTTAATTCTTACTAATTCCTCATCCAACTTCAAGATATCCCCAATTTGCAGAGAGCCAATACCTGCAGAAATTGCAACTGCCTGAGAAGATGCACTGATACCCTCTCCCGTCTGAATTTCGAGTTTCTTATTTCTAATTGGACTTTGTACAATTCCATCAATCAGAATCAAGGCATTTTCATTTGGATTTTCATATCTAAGTGTATGAATTCCTGTTCCGAAAGAAGTGAGATCAAAAATAATAGAAGTAGAAAGTCCAGAGAATCTAAACTTAACGTCATCAATCTTTTGAACATATACTATATCGGGCAATACATTAGATCCCAGTTCAGTTGGAGTGAGGAATAAATCATCATCTGGAGAAATTCCACCAATGGCAGTGCCTGCGATAGAAATTGTATTTGTGGATGCATAACCAGATCCACCAGAAAGAACAAGAACTTGACTAATATCAAGGTTTTCGTCTCTTTCTACACTGAAGATTGCACCAGATCCTGCGCCGTCATTAGTGCCTGTAAGATTTGTATAAACTGTTTGAATACCAACTCTTGTACCCGTTACTGCAGTAACTGGGAAAGTCAAATCGTTAGTTGGAGTAGCTCCACCAAGGTGAGTACCAGCAATACTTACTGTATCACCAACATAGTAACCAGAACCACCTTCACGAAGAACAACATTAGTTGAAATTGGTTGTCCAGTTCCATCATAGGTAATTAAAACAGTAAATGTTGCACCAGATCCTCTTGTAGAAATTCCAAGAATTCCAGTTCCAAATCCAAACTGTTTTGCTCCAACAATGGGATTGGCAACAGTAGAGATGCCTGTTACTGGTCCAGGAATTTCTACGTTATATCCATTTTCAAACATTGCACTTCCACCAGCGCCAGAAACACGCATAAGAATGTCTTTGGTTGCAGTGGTGTATGATGTTGTAGCAACACCAATAGGATTACCAGCGCCCCTATCAATGATCAATCTTTGTCCACTTTGGAAATTGTGATTTGGAATGGAGAGTGAATTATTATTCAAATCCACAACTGCACTACTTGAAGAACTGAAAGATTTCTTGAACAGTGGTACGGAATTAGTTTTTAGTTTGAAGTTTGTTTTGCCAAACAAATTACCAGATCTATCAAGTTGACCATCAAATTCCTGACTAATATCATCAATTTTCAAAACTTTATTAGTTTTATTAAGAATATAACTCTTGAGTGGTCTTCCTTCTGGGAAGAATACTCTTTGTACAGATCCATCTGGCAATGCATCATCTTCAGTAACCATTGCAAAATTAGTTCTCTTACCAAGATATGCTTCATTATCAATGTTGATAACAAGGTCTATCTTTTGGTCAACTGACCTTACAGCCATGTTGGTGGACTTAGCAAGACCAGCATTCACATAATTGTTTTCAATGGCATCTTTTTTGGGATCACCAACAATAACAAAATCGGAGAACTCTCTAAATCCAGATGGGTGGATGATAGACCTTACTGCCTCTCTCCAAGTATCATAGGAAATATTACTCTTAATAGAATAAGAGAACTTTTGGTAGTAGAAGTTGTCGGATATTCTCTGCAAATAATCATTAAGAATACCTACGGATTGATCTACTTCACCAACTTTCTCTCTAGAAAGTCCAAGAGATGTTCTAATATTAAATCTGTTTACAGATTCAACATAACCACTGAGTTTAGATCTCTCTCCATAAAGAGTGTCTCCGGCTCTCAATTCACCAATACTATTTGTAAGTCTCAATTGACTGAGATTAACATCCCAACCATTTTCGACCACAGTTGCCTCGAATTTGGAAGAGGTTACTTTTTCGCCAGAAATAAACTTAGCATCATCAATAAGTTCCATCTGGAACTTGGCCATATCATTATAATTCGAAATATATCCAAGGGTTAATCCATCTTCATAAGAACCAAGAGTGCCAGTTGCAATACCAACCATACTATAAGTTACGGTATAATTTAGCTCATCAACTGCAGTAACATCAAAGGTTCTATATCCATAGTTTTCGGAGTTAAAATTAGACTCTCCTGCTTGGAGAGAAGCAGAAGTCAATCTACAACCTTCGACATAAACTTTATCGCCTACTGCAAATGGGAACTTAATTTCTGTAGATCCATATCCAGTTTTAACCAATTTATTGAACTGTTCATCCAATAAAAGTTCAACAGTAACGTAGTTATTCGAATGAGTGATGGCATCAATGTCATAACCATTAGTGTTTCTGGTTGGAACAATAGCAAGAGGCGAATCAAATTCAAATGCATTGTTTAAAATATCAACAGCAACAACCGATCCTCCCTGAACATGTGCAGATAGACTGATGTTGTTATTACCCAGAACTTTTAATGTTGGTGGTTGGTGATAATTAACTCCACCATCCGTGACTAAAATTCTATTGATCCTAGAAATTCCACTAATGTCACATACAACAGGAACACTGAGGAATGGTAAGAGAGTTGGATCTGTCGGATAATCAAATCCATCTTTAACTCTTTCTGCCGTTTCAATTTTACCAATTTTATCAGAATTGATTTTAACTACAGCATCCTTACCAGAAATAGTATCAAACCCAATAACCTTTGGAAGTTTCACATAACCTTTGCCCTCAAAGTTAATCTTGGTTTGAGCAATAGGACCAATAGCATCTAAAGAATCAGTCTCGTAGAAAACAGTCGTGAGGCCAGAAACCGTAGTGAATAATTCGGACGATGTTGGTTTCTTATCTAAGTTAAACGAGAATGAGTTTTGATTGTTTACAATAACATTATGATCACTTTCAAGAATACTATTTTCTACAGTAATTGAGTTAAATCCTCTAACTGTGTTATCAACACTAATTTGATTTTTTCTTTGGTCTGTAGGAACAATAGGAGTCAAGAAGTAAAAAGACTTTCTTGGGAATCCAGCAAGAGTTCTAATTTGAACATTTGCTCCAACAAGACCAGGTATACCATCTCTAATTACATTAAACGCACCAGAACTACCATTAACATCAAGTTTCTTTCTAAACTGAAGATCTTCAAAAATATCCAGTCTCATATCGGCAAGACCTGGATCTGAAACATCAATTTTCAGGATATTGCCTTTATTTACGGTAATTGGTGGGTTTACTTTTGCCAGTTCATATGTTCCAAATGGCATACTGGTGATAGCAATACCAACACCAGATTTAACATCCGATGCAAACCTACACAGTTTAATTCTAGTTGCACTCTCTCTGAGAATATAATAAATTTCATTATCAGACAATTCACTGATTGTGGCACCATTTGTATAATAAACTACTTTGTCGCCATTCTTGAATGTTTGATCTGGGAAATCAAAGGTAGAATCAACAGCATCAAAAGATGTGGAAGACCAAGAAACTTTTCCAGTGGTAATCTTTCTAATAACAGGATCATAAATGATCTTTACATTTTCCTCAACGAATGGAACAGCAGATAAAGAAATTTTATCTCCTGTTTTCAATCCATGAGAAGATCCCGTAGAGACTTGACCTCTATATCTTTCAAGAACAGAAGTAGTTCTTGGATTTGTAGTAGTAAATGAATGTGCGGCACCAACTGGTTGAGCAACGGTGTACCAATAAACAGCATCTCCGACTGTTGGGAATCCAACGGTAGAAATTCCGAGATAATCAACGCCAAGGTTTACTGCATAAACTTCACTACCATCAATCAGATTTTCTGTACCAATACCACTTGTCGCTCCAATAGCAGTTTTTGCCCATGTAATAGAGGTTCCACCAACACCCATGTTGTAAACCAACTTTTGCCCAGTTGTAAATGGATGATTCTTAATGTAAATTGATCTTTCAGGGATGAATCTAGTTACCTTAGTCTCAGAAGAACCAGTGTTTATTCCAGTAGGAGTATAGTCAAAGACAACACCAGTGCTTCCCACACCAACCGTATATTGTGGATTGAAGAAGAGTACCTTATTTTCGAAGGAAAGATAACTCGATTGTACCCTAGAATCATACGAGAATCTGGTGGGCAAAAGATTGACATTGTTAGTACCAACATCATGAGTTTCTGCAAGTCCAACTTGTCTATTAACTCCCAGTCTAGAGTATTCGGGATCGATAGAAGTGACTCTCAGGACTTCTGTGCCAATGCCAATGATATCATTAACTTCAAATCCACCAATATCAGTAACGGAAATAAAAGTAGAAATACCAGTATTATTAACGGTATTCAGATATGAGGTAAGTCCAACACTTCTATTTGCAACGGAAACGCGGAATGATCCCTCATAATCAGAAAGGACAGCAGTAGAAATACCACTGATAATGATGGTTTCTCCATCAATTAGTCCATGTGGATCTTGAGTTTTTCCATATACAAAATTATTAATTACCCTAAGGTCAACATCGATAAAGGTTTCAACTCCAACAGCAACAGAGGTAATATCTTTACCCAGAACTTTGGATACAATAATGTTTGTGCCAGTTCCATTTGTACCAGCATTATCGAGTTGAAGTCTATCCCCAACTCGATATCCATCGCCAGCAGAGAAGATAGTTGTAGATGTAACTCCAGCAGTTTGAGTTTTGGTGATCTTAAATTCTTGTTTGAATGAAGAATCTACTTTATCAATAAGATCATAAACAGAATTTTCATAATTTGTATAATATGGACCGATATTTCTAGTTACATTAAGACTCTTAATATCAATGTCCTGATTAAAGTCACCAACAAAGTTCTCTTTTACTGGAGTGTCCTTGAAGAATTTTCCAATAGTGTATGGATATTTTGGCTCAGCAACTCCACTGGAATCAACGTCAATGGAATAAAAATACGCATAAGTTCCATCAGGATATTGTGGCGTTACACAATACCTGCCACCATACTCGTCAAGGTCGCCAGAACCGTTGTAATCATAGTCATCGATAAAATACCCAGGAGTGTACCCAGGAGGTCTTAGGCCTACCTTTGGCGACGTGTTGAGGATATATCCACTTGTGAGTCTTCTTACAGGGCCGCCAGTAGATCCAGAGAATCCATATGGACCGTAAATTGGATTACCATCATAAGCGTAACCCAAAATTGGAGAGTGCGATGGATTTGAAGACAACTCCAAATTACCAGAGTCAATATTATCCCCAACTTGGAATCTGAGTCTATTAGCAGGATAGATCGAAACAAATTGAAGTCCCAGTTCAGTATTACTGTTTGGTTTAGTAATCGCAGCATCAAGGGAATTAATTAAATTTCTACTCTTAACTTCTTGGTTGATCTTCCAGTCATTAACGTTTGCAATAAATTTTGCATCAATACCTCGGTTTTGAAGAACCATGGTCGTTGTGGCAGCCTTGTATCCAGTACCACCATCAGTGATTCTTACTCCACTGATACTACCATTACTTTCATCAATAATTGGACTAATATCAGCAAAAGTACCTTCACCAAAAACAATAATATCAGAATCCTTTCTGTATCCTCTACCAGAAGCAAGAATCTGAACATCTACAATAGATCCTTCAACCAAAATTGGTTTAAGTAATGCCTGGAATTGAACTGTAGAAATTCCTACATTGGGTCTTCTGTGGAAATTCAGAATATTTGTGCAACCATAACCAACACCACCATCTTCCAAAAATACACTTTCTACACTTCCAAGAACTTTTGGTTCTAGAGTTGGTTGGACAATTGCAGTAGATCCAATTCCAGCAAGTGTTTCTACTTTAATTTCAATTGGAGGATATTTTACAATGTGTGTACCACTTCCTACTCCAGAAATCCTAGAGAACTTGCCTGACTTAAAATCAACATCACTTCTAGTAGTACCAATACCAGCATCAGTTAATTTAAATCTATCTCTATCAACTCTAGTTACAAAATACTCAGTAGAACTAGAAAGTCCAGTTGCAGAAATAGAAGTAGATTCATATCTTACAATTTCTCCACTCTTAAAAGAGTGGTTAGGTGCATAGAAGTAATTATCAGATGTACTGATACCACTCTGAATGTCACCTTCGGTTGGTCTGGCAGGAACTCTAATTTGTTTATTAGAGTATCCTTCACCAGGATTCTTAACGTAAATTCTGGTAATAGTATTCTTGCCCTTAAGTGTTTTAAAGGCATGGAAACCATTACTTACCGATCCAATATTAACGGTATTGATACCAGTAATTGCATCTTGTCTAGTAGAATGCAAAGAAATAGTAAGAGCATCAACTGGTCTCGCATAATAACTCGATTGATCTACAATACCACCAACGTTTGGGTTTCCTCTGGATTCATAGATAATTTCCTCACCAAGTTCAAAGTTATGTGGATTGGGGAAGTCAATAGTATCGGAAGCAACATTAACACCCGTTCCATCTGCCTTGAAGGAAGAAACGATCCTACCCTTTACAAAGTTTGACTCAAGAACAGCACCTTTTCCATTACCACCAGAAACAGTAATCTTTGGTTTTTCTTGGTATCCAATACCAGGACTAATTAGTTTGACTTCTTGGAAAGAACCTGTGATATTTGCATATGCAACGGCACCATTTCCAGTCTGATCCTTAATGACCAGTGGTGGTCCATTGATAACGTCATATCCACTACCAGGATTTGTTACTTCAATAGAATTAATCTTACCGAAGAAAATTTCTTCGTCAAAAACAGAAGATGGATAAAGTTCTACACCATTAACAAGAATACCAACTGCCCTGTTTGCAGTGCTTCTTTCTGATTCATTATCAAAATAAGTTTCTTGTTTAGTGAATGGGAATTTTCTTAAAAGTTTTTGGTTCTTTGCATTCTTATTTTCCCATCCACTCTTGTAGATATACTGTCCCGCAAGTCCACGATTTATATTAATATATTGTTCGGCAAAAACATCAGATGCACTATAAGATAATCTGAAGTCAAAGTCGTTGATATTAGTTACAAAATAAACACCCGTGGCCAATCCACTATTCGTAGTATTATTCCAATAAATCTTATCACCAGTAACAAAGTTATGTCTAAATGGAACTGTTGGGCTGAGTGGGTCTACAGATCTAATAATATTTGTTAGTCCTCCAGTAGTCCCAGATTGGGGGGAATCGGTTTTTACAAATACTTTATTATCAGTCGCAAAAATAGGATAGTTTGGTACACCACCAGCAGTGACATAGAAAAATTCTTCATTTACATCCAAATATGTGTTTTGGATACCCACAGGAACATTACTCAAACCTGGGAAATAATCACCATTGTGAGATGCCTTAACGATAATCTTTTCTACTCTATTGATATTGGAAGGGATTGTACCAGAAGTCTGGACAATAATTTTATTGGATGCCCTTTCAGTTTCAGTTCCTGTTGGAAACTCAATGTCTTTTACAACGGCACTTACTCTTTCGCCCCTCGCGTTAATCAGAAATAGTGTTTCATCAACGAAGAAAATAATAGAGTCATACAACTCAACTCTAAACGTATTTACGTTTTGTTGGGTTAGATTTTTAATAACGTGTTTAGTTGGAATATTATAGATCCAACTAGAGAACTTGGCGTCATCTCCAAGATTGAATCCGAAAGAAGATAGACTTAAAGTATCATCTACTCTAACATTAGATGTTTGACTAAAGTCTACATCATTAATAACATTTACAAATCGGAATTGGACAAGAGATGTTTGCCCAAGTCCAGCATATGCAAATGCAAGTTTATCCTCAGAAACGTCTGCACCAAACAAAAGATTGGTAGTGATGCCACTAACACCCAAAAACTGATTACTAGTTTTGTCAGTATACTGAACCGTAATAAAATCGGAAATTGGCGTTGGTTTGACAAGAAGAGATCCAGTCTGACCAAATCCAATAGTAGAATCTACAAGAATATTATCAGAATTCTGTGTAACTGCCTCAAGAACCTTTGTTTTACCAGGAACTTCAAAATTACCAGTAAAAGATGTAGAGTCTAAAGAGATTTCATAAAAATCTTTGCCATTAATCGGTCTATATTCGATATTATAGATTGACGCACTAACAGTACCAATTCCAGACAAATTTTGACTTAAAAAGTTGCCTTTTGTTTGAATTGCATCTCCACCAAACAATTTTTCAACTAAAACATTACGAGTTTTAAAATAATTGTTCGAAGATGGAATAAGAGTAAATTCCGAAGGTTTAATTACATCAATATCCTGTCCATACAGAAGTTTGAACAGCACTCTATAAGATGTATCTGTGCCTTTTGCTTTATAGAAGTCTTTTGCTCGAGAAAGAATATTTGCAAGGTTTACACCCTCAACAAAAGTTCTATTTTCAAATCCTGGCAAAAATTCGGACTTAAATTTAGTAAAAAACTCTTGTAAGAATAGATTACTTAAATTAAAGACATATTTTGGACTTTCGACTGTACCGATTGTATGTTCATCAGACTCGGTAAAAGAAAATTGAAGAAATTCCGACTCAACATCTTGCGAAATTTGATCAATTCCAGAAAAACCTCTAAAACAGTCCTCAAAAGCATTCAGAACGATAACAACTGGTGAATTTGCACCAACTGCAAGAGATTTTTGACTTGCATAGATAAACTGATTTGGTTCAACAGCAGCAACAATAGTTCCAACTGGAAAATCGGTGCCAGCAGTGATTGACATACCAGGTTCGATACCCGATGTGTCACTCATCAAAATAATATTCGACTGAAGATCGTAATTACCAATTCTTGCAGCAATTACCTGGTTTTCAATCTTCCTCGTATATGTAATAATTTCATTATCGATCTTTAGGAGCCCATATTTGTCAGGCCAACCTGTTGTGGATAAAACTTTAATTCTAGAATCACCAGCAGTCGCAGACTCGGTAAGAACCGTATATGGAATGAGGGATTCTCTATTAAAAGCAGTAATTTGCCTATAATTTGGCAAATTTACAGCAAGATCTACCGTACCCGATTGATGTTCAACCGATTGGTAATACTGATTTAAGAATTCTTTGAAAAACGGAGAGTCTTCATTTAAAAATTCAGGAATCTGAGACTCAACAACGTGGCTAAACTTGACTCTCTTGATCTCGGCTCTGGTTTGATCCATTTATCTAGTATACGATCCGTTGAGGAAACTGGAAGTTGTGATATATTGTGTAGCAGATGTATTTTCACCAGATGTAACAACGTCTTGAATAACAGAAACTCTACTGTTACCAACATCAACCTGTAAATACAAATCTTTCAACGCAATAATGTCATTCGAATCAGGAACTGCTTCAATCTGAATGACTCCAGAGGCCAAAGAAGTACCTACTATATTTACCACATCTAAAAGAACCTCGCCTTCGTCATACTTGATAATTCCAGCGTCATTTTTAACTACAATTGGGAGATTGTTCTCTAATCTGAAGAATACAACTCTTCCCCTAGTGGCGGAAGTAGGAACATCACCGATATAAATGGTGCCATCAAGACCATCAACACTAAATCCAGAAGATTTGACACTATACCCAGTTCTCTTCTGGTGGAATTTGTTTCCAAAACACAATTCATAAGTTGCAAACTGATTAAACTCAGGAAGCAAGTCTCTTCTAATTTTAATTTTGGAAATATTAGAGGTAACGCCCTTATCGCAGTCATCAATAAGACCAACAACCTTGGAATATTTGAATCTTCCACCAAAACTATTGATATCTGCAGATTGTGAATATGCCGTAAGAGTATTAAGAACTTTTGTTCTTAATCCAACAGGATCTGCAACTGTATTAGCATTATAATAAACAGAAGAATCGATTTCAACATAGAGATATTGAAGATCGACTAATTCTGGTTTAATTCCAGCAATAGAATATTGTTTTAATTGCCTCAAGATACTATCTTTCGTAATCTGAGACAAGAAACTTCCATTTTTGGGTTTAATGGAAATGAATACCTTACCATACTCTGGCGGATCGAGTTCTTCCCCGCCATATGCGGTCACAGTCTCGACGTTTGAGTAGATGAGGGGGATTATACTCTTATAGTCGTTAGCGGTCACGGCACGGTACTGGGCTGCGTACACACGAGGCGCCAGATACTTGATAGAGTCGATAGATTCTACATCATCACCAGACTCCGCAGGTTGAACCGTAGTGACGAGAGAAACACCGCTGGTAATTGTTGCTCCTTGGTCGTCTTTTAAGATTCCAGCAAAGGAGAAGTTAGCTGCACCATTACCATCGGAACCATTTGTAACGATGTAACTTACGTTAACTGTGGAATTTGCGGGTGGTTTCTGTCCGAGAATGTTATCACCGAAGAGAATCTCGTATTTTTCGTCTTCAATCTCTTGAACGAGGAATAATTTAGAGGTCGAATTGACATTTAAGATGTTTGTGTACCTCTGATAGACCTCAGAAGTGCTGGATGTTACTCTAACTCGGATAGACTCGACATCAACGTTCGAGTTAGGTAAAATATAACGCTGATTTGGAAGTGAATAATCGACGTTGAAGAGTTTGGTGAGGTAAATTCCTTCATATACAGTGATATTATCAAAAACAGCAACGTTTTGGTCGTTTACTGCAACAACAAAGTCTTCAGGAATAGAGAAAATGTAATTTCCACCCTGAACATTACCCAAAACAACGGTTCCAGCCTTCAAAGTAACGGTTCTAGTGTCATTTGTTCCCAAATCTACAGTAAAATTGATTACTGCCTCTGCAGAACTAGACGATCTTGGAACATAACCAATGTTTCTAGCGAGGGAAACAACATTTTCACGCAATGTTGCGCTGTCAAGAAACACTTCATTGACTGCCATGTTGGTATTGTAGGCAGTAATGTAAGTATTATACGCAAGAATATCGATTAAGATGGAAAAATTGGACCCTTCGAAGTCAAAATCCGAAAAATCCGTGTTTGTCCTAAGGTAATCCTTGATTTGATTCCTTATTCCATCGAAATCTAGGTTTGTAAATTGGTTAAACGCCATTATTGTCTAGTTGGCTGGAGGAGGAACTCAACATTTTGCGTAGGAAAAGGCAATCCTACGATGTCATATCGAATAGAACATAATAATTCATTAGAATCTTCTGGATATGTTACTACAATCTCTGTAGTAGAAACCCTAGGTTCATAGTTGTCGAGCAAAATTCGAATTTCATCTTCGATAGATGCTGCAACTTCAGGTGTTTGGAGTTCAAACATCTGATTTTCTATCTGTGAACCTAGGATTGGTTGGAAAAATCGTTCTCCCACACGAGTTCTAACAAGATTTATAACCGATCTCTTAATCGCATCGTCGTTTTTTAACGGTGTAATATCGTTTGTAACTGGATGGCGACGAAAAGATAGACTAATATCCTTGAAAGATCTAGAAATCGTGCTTTTGCCAGCAGTAGTTTTTGTTTTTCTGCTAGCATCGAAGTGCCTAGACATGGATTTTCCCGTCTTTAATTACTATCTATATCACTTTTTCCATCTTTGACCGTAAGTAGGCTCAGTGCCGTACTCCCAGTCATCATAATCTTCATCATTTCGGATCTGTTCGTGTAGTTTATTCTGCCTCTTAATGTCATTCAAGTGGTCGTATGAAACTTCACGAAGCAATTGATCACTTTTTGGGTCTGTGATGAGGTATTTTGTACCCCAATTTTCCATCATATACTCAGAATTAGAGTCTGGAACTGGATGGTTCGACATAAAATCTCTCCTAAACGTTCTGCAAGCAGAACTTTTAAGGAGGTTTCTATCTCCGTTTTATTTATTGGACCATTTCCAGTGGTTATTAGGCTGCTCCCACCAGAAGTGGAGGTCTTCCATGTGATCATTATAGTACAAACTTACAAAATCACTCTTAAACTTACTGCTTGAGTTCTCACAAAGAGCGACTGTGTAGTATTTTTTATTGGAAAGTAACTCTATTTGCTGTGTAATCCAAGTATAATTCCCTCCTCGGATAACTCCAGCTTCAATTAAAACAAAATTTTCCCATCTTCTCGACCAATCGACGAATCTTTCTGCAAATTCAATCTGATAATCGATCTTATCTTCATCGGGAAACGGCACATTTACCGCCTCAATATGAAAAATCTCCCCATCCATAGACAATGAATGGGAGAGATGTTGTGTTACTATCGCAGAATAGTCAGGAGAGACCATCAAGAAACACGTTTTAGAAGGATGAATGTCAATTTTTGACATTTTAATTCTATACGTCATCTCTTGGATCAGAGAAATCTCCTGATCCTGCGATATAAACTTAAGGGTTTTCACTATTCAACCAGCTGCAAGAGGCGAATGGGGACTTGGTTCTGCCTTTGCAGCCTCGCGTCTACCACCACCTACAACATAGTTGAATGTTTGTGCATCATCTGCTGGGGATGGTTCTGCGTTTGGAGACTTTCTAGGATCGGAATCTGCCATGTTATCGTCCTTGACCTCGGTAACGTTTGCGTTTCGCATTTGCGGAACTAGCAGAATATTTAGTATTCTTTCCAGCTCCCTGTCTCGTTTTCTTCGGGCGAGATTCAATGATCTGTTTGCCTGAACGAGAGATCTTTTTAACAGCCATTATTTAGTCCTTAAAGTTGGTTTTCGCGATTTTTTTGGGTTGACGACGCGCTGTGAAACGCGCCGCCGAGAATATAAGAATCAGATGACTCGGGTCTTTTCGTGACCAACGCGGATGGTAGGATCACACCAGATCTCATAACCACACTCTTTGGCATCCAGACAGAAGGAAACGTCTTCACCACACATGTCTTGAACATCACCAGATTCGAAGACTTGCATCTTAGGAGCAAACCAGGGATACTTGAGATCGGGGTTCTCAAACACGCCGTGCTTGATAAGGACCCAACCGAAACCAGTGTAGTCAACGGTGAAGGGCTTGCGACGACGAGAGATGGATTCACCAGTTTCGTGGTTCATGACACCACCGTTCTTCGCGAAGTCATCTTCTTCCAGCCAGTGAGCAACCGAGGTGGTCTTTCCATCCTCAGTCATATACCAGCCACATGCAATATCTTTATCCATTGCAACCAGACGGTAGAAACGCTCAGTATCGAAAACGATATCGGAGTCGATCCACAGTTGGTAATCGTACTTCAGTTTGCCATCCCAAGGCAACTGATCAGGACCACGGAGAACATTAGCACCCAGAACCTTACAACGTGCAAAGTTCACCATGGAGGAATAGTCTTGAGAGATCTGAATACTTGCACCTGCCTGTACCAGATCGAAACAGAGTTGTACAAAACTCTTCAGAAATTGATAGGATACTCCACGACCAGGAAGACAGAAGACGATTGCCTTACCGCGAATCATCTCGCGTGCTTCATCGAGATTAAAAGTTTCTTCGACTTTCTTGGGAGTAGGAGCGTTTGCTTTAACAGTAAATCCTTTAGCCATAACGTTGAATAGTGACAGTGATATTGTACCACAGCAATTCAGTCAGTGCAACAACTGTGGTGGTTGATTTATTTAGACTGTGCTGTAGGAACGATTTTCAGTTTCTCTTTAGATAACTCGTCGTCCTGATACCAGTCAAAGTACTCTTTCACAAAAACTAATTTGTGTTCAAGATCTTCTTTTCGGCAAGCACTAATAATTTTATGCTTGCCGATATAAACATCATAAGTTGAATTCATCTTGAATCTTACCTAATAGATCTTCCAGTTCTTGTTTTAAACATGTATTCAATAAGAACGTTTCATCATTTTCGATACGATACTGAATGGCTTCAACTAGAAGTTCAATTTCATATTGATCTACATCTAGTGACATATGCTTTATTCGTGTATATCAAATATTACTTATAAAGAATGTGATTTTAGTAACTTACTTCTTCATAAGGATGTAACGTTTCTCCGCCTATGCGAACAGGAACAATATCAATATTCCAAAGATCAGACTCTTTTAATTCATCGAGTTTATCTTGTAGTTCTTCATGAGTAATAGCCGATGCTATTACATTGTATCCTTTATTGTTTCTTTTATAAAGGTGAAATAGAGTGTTCTTTCTCATAAGAATCTCCGTATCTCCAAAGTATCTATATTCTTACGGTTCACAGATATCTACCATCATTCCATCCTTTACAATCCTATGCCTTTTCCCAGTAGACTTGGCACGTTGCTTGGCAGTCCTATAAGCGTCCTGTTCGTGATACTTAGTCTGATAGTGTTTCCAATATCCGAACTGATCCTGATATTCTATATCGACCTTTGAGGGCATTTTATACTGGCAAAAATTTTTTAAAAGAAGAGATATTTCGATCTCGATTTTGGTCCGTTGTAGGTTAGGTTCCCTTAGCGTTTTTATAACGCGCTCCGCGCTATAACATAAGAACGCGAAGAACGCTGCTCAAACTGCCATCGAGTTAGCTGCTCATAAGGATATAAGTACTCTCCAAGAGTATTATAAACCCTCGGAGAGTTTGTGTCAACTACCTCATACGATTGCCGCTTGAGGAGTGCTCTGACCCTGACGGTTAGTGTTAGTACGAAGACCCTTAGTTTGACTCATAACGAGCAGCGAACGCTTAGGTGCCTTGGTGGGTAGCACAGTGTACTTAATCTGTCCTTGAGTGTCAGCAATCAGGAGATCGAGTTTGCTAGCGGTTGCGACGTTGATGTTGCCCATGAGAGAGTAGCGAAGTGACTGTGAGTTAGAGTAAACGAGGAGGGAAGACTGTCAGTTGAGACGCATACCCGAGAAGAAAGGAATGGAAGTCCCATCGCTTAGACGAACGTTCCAAACATAATCCTTCTGATATACACGCTCACCAGGCAGTCCGTTCTCAGA
>Ga0181590_10000107_pt1 | contig 53705 bp, 55 predicted proteins | sample 071ome_34_FD_132446 | JGI IMG/M metagenome (GOLD analysis project Ga0181590, IMG submission 132446) | Coastal salt marsh microbial communities from the Groves Creek Marsh, Skidaway Island, Georgia - 071411BT metaG (megahit assembly) | ecosystem: Environmental > Aquatic > Marine > Intertidal...
CCAAAAATATAATGCGTGAAAACCCATTATCAACATAGTTTACACCTAATGAAGAAACAAATATTATAAAAAAAAATTTTTTTTATAATAAAAGTCGGCATTTAAAAATGGAAAAGGTGTAATCCGCCAATATAACATAATATATCTTTATTATATCCAGAATTGAAAATTTTATATAATTTATTTGTTGTAGATTTTATTTGTATATATTTATAAATTACACATACAAGTTTGATATTATCAGTATTTTGATGTTGCAATATATATTTAGATGCTCTATTTGTTTGTGCTCCACCGCTCCACAAATCTAATTGATTCATACCAATTAATACTTTATTATTATAAGTATCGTTTATATACCAATCTGGTATTTCATCACCATTATATAATGGATGTTTTTTTTCAAAATTAATAGTAAATTGGCGACTATTTAAATTAAGATTTTTAATAAAATCTTGAATAATTTGATTAAATACATTACCGCGAATAACACCTTTAGTTCCAGGTGGAATTAGTTTAGTTATATATTTATTTATAATATTAGTAATAATATCATCTGATATATTTTCTTCTTGTAAAATTTCAGTTAATTCATTTATTCGTGTTTTAACAGAATCAGATTGTAAAAATCTATCTAATAATGCTTTATCAGATAAAGATTTAATTATATGATAATTAAATTCATTATTGATTCTTTCATTTAATTCATTTAAAGGTATATTCATTATCTTTTTTTGACTAAAATTATTGATAATATATTATTTAATATAAATAAGCATTTTTTTATATATAATATTTGTATAATTAAACTGTATCTACAAAATATGAATTTACTTTAACTATTTGATTATTTTTATTATATGTTGAATAACCATCATTAAATTCATGTTCTTTTATTTCTGGAGCTTCGCTATTTACTTTTGAACCATAATATAAATGAGTCATTGCGTGTGGGTATCTACTTGTTTCGTCTTTAATTTCTTTTTCTTTTATTCTATTATGTTCTGTTGCTTCTTTCGGGTTAATTAGTTCAACCGGGAAATAGCATCCCCAATAAGATTGATAGTTAAAAAATCTTTCAAATCGTCCAGATTTTCTATTTAAGAATAAAAATGTAATAATTAGAAATATTATACCAACAAATATTGCTGCTGAAAATGAAATTGATAACATTTTTAACTTTATATTTATATAGTATATTACTAATTATATAATTTAAATTATATTTTATTATATTTATTATATTTTATTATATTTATTATATAATAATAAGAAAAATTATTACACCTTTTCCAATTTTAAATGTCGACTTTTATTTTTCTATATAAAAATAAATTATTATTTTTATTATATAGAAAATAAATAATATTTTTTTATCTTATATATATATCAATTATATACTTATCAAATAATTATGAAAATTTTTAATATGTTCGTTCCATTTATAATTTTTTAATATTGTTTTACGACAATTCTTTCCATGTTTTTCTCTTAATTCATCATTTTTATAATATGTATATATCGCCTCGCCAAACTCTTTATAATTACATATATCAGTTTCACCACTTAATCCGTGTTCCATATGTGGTATATATGATGTAGTAATTGGATTAATTAATATTGAATTATCTTTATTAAATATTTCATTAAATGTTCCAACATTTGATACAATTTGGGGTTTCCCAATAGCAGCATGTTCAAAATTACATAAACCGAATCCTTCACCATTGCAACTATTAATACCGATTTGACATGCATTATAGTATAAATTAATTTCTAAATCAGTTCTCATTTGTGGTTTATCAATTATCTGAAATCTTTGACTTAGTTTCTCAATATCTAATTCATATTCATATGATTCTTGTTCTATAATATCCTTAATATCCCATGAATCAGATAATGATGTTCCTATAATAAAGATAATATTACTATTTAATAAGTTATATTTATTAATAATATAAATATATCCTCTTATTGCTATATCTAATTGTTTCCGTGGTTGATTTCTATTTAAATTTAATATTTTAAAAGCATTTTCATTTAATTTCAATAACTGACAAGCCAAACTTTCATCTACTGGAAAATAATTATAAACATTAATACCATGATTTAATAATGTTCCCTTTTTATCTTTAAATTGCCATCCCATTTTTTGCCAGCTTTTCGAAAAGAAAATAATATCATCAGAGAGTTCATTGATAATTTTTAAATAACGATTATTCATATTTGGATAAACAATATCTAAATATGGTATAAACTTAATATTTTGAAATTTTAGATTTTTCTTAAATTTAACACTTTGACTATTTTCATCACTAATATTAAATATTTGACGATATAAGTTTAAAATCACACCAGGGTCATTATATATAATAACAATATCAGGTTTAACTAATGTAATAATATCAACAATTAAATGTTCTCCAAAACCACTATTTAAACCTTTATTAGGAGTCTTTAATAATTCTTCTTTTGTTTTCCCATATGTTTCATATTTATAGGGGTCAATTATATCAATATTAATATGTGGTATTATTCTATTTCTATGATGTTGAATATCATCTGTATAAAAGTTTTGAAAGCCAAATAATGTAATATGAATATCTTTATAAAAACCTAAATGATAAAGAATTTCATATACAATTTTGGAATATCCATTATATTGATGAATATGTGTTCCACATAGAAGTATTTTCTTCATTATTTATTAATATAATTTATTAAAATAGTATATATATTATTTTAATATATAATGTATTATTTTTATATCCTTTACAAAAAAAATTGTTGCGTATTAGCATTATTATATATTTTGTATTACTATAAATTATTATAACTATAATTTATAATGCCGGATTATTATAATAATGTATATTTTATACAATTAATGAAACAGCCTAATTCTCTTCTTCAGAAGCTAAATCAGCCCAAGATTCCTTTTCAGAAACATTTTTTTTAAAACCTGAACCATTATGTAGAGGGTTGATTTTGATGGAGTCTCTGGTGCTAGGTGTTGGGTGGATTAGAGCATTAGTTTCCGGTTGCTTTGCTAACCTATTTTCATTTTTAAATATGCGATAATTTTTCATGGTTTCTCTTTTAAATTGAGAATATCCAAAAACTATTCTAAATTCATCTTCTGTATTGCCTATTTTTTTTAATTCTGTAACTGTATTTACATCCTGGAACAACGCACATAATATAAGTTTTGTATCTTTAGATTCAGATAAGTTAAAATAGAAAGTTCCTAAATACCAGACTTTGTATAAGAAGTCAGCAGTTAATTCAAGAGCATCACTATTAACATATTTTGATAGACATAATAGCAAAAGTAAGATATATTTACTTTCCTTTAACTTTTTTTGTTTTTTAAATTCTTTAAATAGTTGATAATATTCTGTATCTGGTTTATCAGAATTATGTTTTATTTCGACAAGTGTGTTTTTTAATTGCGGAAGATAAGCTTCAATTAATTCATCTGATAATATACTATTAATGATTTTCATTGAAGTTTTAATAGAAAAATCAGTAAGTAATTTACATTTTTCATAGTTTTCATTACGCCTATTTATAATAGGTTCCTTGCCACACATAGATACATCTAAAATGTCTTGAACAAATTTTTCGTAATCTCCATTTCCAACTGGCCAAAAGTCTAATAGCGCCTTTGCGACAGATTGGAAATCATCATTATCTGTTGTCATTACAACTGATAATTGGAATAGCGTGTGTATGTGTGTGTGTGTGTCTTGTGCCAAAATGGCAACGGTAATTACTAATTACATAAATATTATCATTTTTTTTTAGTTTTTATATATAAGGCTAAAAAAAATTTTTTTCTAAGTTGATTATCTTTAAATTTCACAAAGGTGTAAAGTTTAATAATTATTTATATTTTATCTTATTTTGTCTATAATAGCATTAGTATTAAATCTTGGTGCGATATTTAAGCTATTAATTTCTTGCATAAGTAATTTAAATGCGAATGGAATTCTAATTTCACTAAATTCAGAGTTATTTTTGCATCCTTTGCAGTTTGCAATATATTTAGTATTAAATTGAGATGCGATAGTTCCGCAATTCTGGCATATTGATGCATTTGTAATCATTCCACATTTAGTGCAAGAATTGACATTTGTAATTCTTTTACATAAATTGCAAATAAATACTCTGTAATTATCAGAACAATCCATTAATCTTTCTTTTAAGAATCCAAAAACGCCGTGTGCCCAATTGCAGTCTACTTCCATTTCTCCTAAACGTAAGCCGCCTTCGCGAGAACGTCCTTCTGCGGGTTGTCGGGTTAGTAATACAACTGGGCCGTTATTTGCTCTTGAATGTATTTTATCTGCAGCTATATGTTTTAGTCTTTGATAGTATGTAGGTCCATAATAAATTTTACAAGGAATTTGTTCCCCTGTTCTTGGATTATAGAAGATTTCATCTCCTTGATGATTCATACCAAGTTCTTCTAAAATTTCAGAAACCTGATTAACACTTGTATCACAAAATGGTGTAGAATTTCCGAATGTTCCTAATTCACAACAAGCTTTACCCATAATGCATTCTAATAATTGAGAAATTGTCATTCGTGATGGAATTGCATGAGGATTCATAATTAAATCAGGTGTTAATCCGTCAGCTGTAAAAGGCATATCTTCTTCTAAATATGTCATACCTACTGTTCCTTTTTGAGCGGACATAGATGCGAATTTATCACCAATTTGTGGAATTTTCAATATGCGTGTTCGAACCTTAGAGAAAGTATATCCATCATTATTAATATTAGTAAAATGGTTATTATGAGCGTCAACTCTATCAATGAATCCTTCTTCGCCCCCTTTTATAGATATGGAACTATCTTTAAAATTGGTAGAATATTTATCTGAGTTTTTAACAAGCATTGCTTTACCAATAATAACATCTTTATTAGATACAAATGTATTTTCTTTAGGAAATCCATTTTGTTGTAATTTATCATAATTTAAAGATTTAGTGCGTTCAACACGTTCTTTAGGATTACAATAAAACTCTTCTTCTCCAGTAGAGTGATTTTTAATACAATTATCTTTATATGTTCTATAAAATGTAGATAAGAATAATCCTCTATCAATAGCAGATTTATTCATCATAATTGAATCTTCTTGATTATAACCGGAATAAGACATAATAGCTACCATAGCCATTTGCCCACATGGCATTTTATCGTAATTCATGTATTTCATTGTTTTAGTTCTTACTAATGGTTTCATAAGATAAGTTAATACATATGCGATTGTATCCATTCTATTTTGGTCAAGCGAATAGATGCCTAATGCTTGCTTACTCATAGCACATTGGTAAGTAACCCTTGGTGCTTGATTATGATTAGAGAATGGAATAGCAGATGCGATAACACCTAACATTAGCGAAGGATGTAATTCTAAATGTGTATATTTAATATTTTTATTAATATAATTTTGCATACATACTACTTCACTTGAATTATTAACTAAATCTGTATGATTCATTGCTATCATATTGGCGTTTTCTTCTTCAATATCTAAATATTCAATAATTGGTTTTTGATTTCCTCCAACAAGTAATTTTGGCGAAATAATTTGGTCCCAATTATAATTTTCATTAATCATTTTATCTAAGAATGTATTATTAAAATTTAAATCATTAATATTATTACTATGAGAAGTAATATCATTATCACCAATTATATATAATGGTCGACTACAACGTCCTCCATCAGAGCAAACTGCAATATAATTTAATTTATAATTCCAAATAATAGAAGTATAAATACTAATTATTCCATTTTGTTTCCAAGATTTAATCATTTTATATGTATGCATTGGTTTAGAACAATAACCTTTAATATCCCCATTTAATATAAATTGAGTATTAGTTTTAAGTTCTTTGATATTATTAATATTAACAAGAATAATTTTTAATTCATTAATATGAAGATTGATATAATCTAAAGTTGTAGAACTAGTAATATATGAAGTAAGAGCAAGATTTTTAACTAATCCTACTGAAGCACCTTCTGGAGTTTCAGAACAACAAATATTACCAATTTGTGATACATGAAGTCGTCGCGGTTGAATAATTTTACCAGATTTTTCAATAGAAGTATTAACACGCCGCATATGAGATAATGTTGCAAAATAATTCATTCTATTAAGAACTTGTGCGACGCCTTGTTTAACTTTAGCATTATTATTTTTTAATCCCCAATTACCAGTGGCTAATGAGTATTTAAGCCCTAAATAAATAGTTTTAATTTTTATTAACTTATAAATATTATTTTCATTAATTATATTAGCGCACTTATCAATTGTTTTCCAAGAACCAGATTTGATTTCCTTATAAACCATATTTTTAAATTCACGAGTCATTTTACCATAATATTGTCTAAAAATATTAGCAAGTAATACTCCAGGTGTGTCTATCCGTTTGTTAATATAAGAATCACGATTATCAGGTGGAATTAATCCTAAATGGCATTTAATTAGTTTGTTAATCATATATCCAAGATAAATAGCTTTTTGTGTAAAATCATTACCACAATGTGGTAAGAAATCCTTTTTAAGAACATCATAAAGAACATTTTTCTTGTAATTATATTGGATAAATAATTCTTTGGGATGGTCAATAATATTCATATATGACATTAAATAATTATGAGCGGCAACTTGAGTATTAATATGATTAGCGTCATAAATAGAACCAACTAATTTATTAATAATAATTTTGGATTCAACACAATCTAAATCATATACAATTAACTTAATAATTTCTTTGTCATTAGTAAATCCTAATGCTTTAAATAGAATAAAGACAGGAATTTCTGTTTTTATATAATGAATATTTGCAATAATATATTTTCCATATTCATTTGATTTATGCGATAATTTAAGAGATGTTAATTTAGGAGGCATAAATACATTAGTATCAACAGAACGAACTTCTGCTATATGACTATGATTCATTTGTTTTTGGTCTAAGAATACAAAAGTTTTATTTTCAGCAATTCTATCTTGACTAATAACAATTTTTTCATTTCCATTAATTAGAAAATATCCTCCAAAATCAGATTTATCAGATTGTTTATTAAGCATATCAATATTATTTAAAAGACAATAATTTGAATTTAACATAATTGGTATTTTACCAATATTAATATTTTTAATAACTTTAGTAGTATTTTCAATATTATCAAATTCATCAATAATAGTAATATCAATATACATATCAACATAAAGAGTAGAACAATACGAGAAATTACGATTGCGTGCTTCTTCAGGAAGCATAACTTTTTCTGAACCGTCTTTTTCTTGGATAACAGGTTTAGCTAATACCGGATTCTTAATAGTAATATTATATTCATATTCAAACTTATTATGAGTAGTATTAAACTTGTAGAATATTTTAATTGGATTAAATCCATCAATAATTTGGTCTAATTTTGTTAATATAAAATCATTATAAGAATCAAAATTATGTTTATATAGAGTTTTACTTATATTTTGTTGAAAATATCTTTCAATAATTTTCCAAGTATATTTTTTGAACTGCGATGTATCAAAAGATACATTGTCATCCGTATCTTTAACAATAGTATTTTTCTTGTGTAAAGAAATCATAAAAATAAGAAATGATAAAGTCTATATAATTATATAATGATGTCTTTATATCAAAATAAAAAAGCATTTTTTTTTATTGTTGATAGAATATATTTTACCGCGAATAACGCTTAAAGATGAATCAATATAGTAATTTAAGGCATCAAATTCGGATTTTCAGAAATTCAGAAAATCCGAATTCTATTTTTTCTTTTTTGGGATATTTTTCTTTGATTGTATCTTTAATTGTATCTGTTTTTTTAATGTTATTTGAGAATTTACATTTTTATATGTTTCAGATTGTTTTTGTTTTGGTTTATTATGCAACTTTATAATAATTGGTGCATAGTTAATAACTTCATTTTTCCCACCAATTAATCGGCGACCAGAACCACCATGTCGCAACGTTTTCAATATTCCTTTTCCTCGCATTTTTTGCAATATTAACCATTTTTGTTTTAAAAATGTTCTGATAGATTTTTTGATATTTGGTAATTTGTTTCTCAAAACACTCTTTATATCTTTTACAAAAGTTAATTGTGGAAATCTCATAGTTTTTAATCGTTGTTTTAGTGTATTTAATCTGTTTAATTTAACATTAAAACATTTTTTTATTAAGCTTTGTTGGTTTGTCCAATTCAGAAGACCATCTTTATTGTTTATTACTATAGTAATTAAGTAATCTATATAGTCTTGAATACTTCCTAAATTTTGTGAGTTTTCACCACCTCCACCACCTCCACTCATAGTGAATTTAAATATTTTTCCTATTTTTCGTAATGAAGCTATAGTATAATTAATTGATTCTTCTGTTCTATTTTTAATAGTATTAGCCATCCAATTAGGGTCTAATAATATTTCTAATTGACTCATCAAGTCATCACCTCCCAATGTATTTGTAAGATGTTCTACAAAACTTTCAGAATTAACAGTATCTTGTCCATTTTGATAAATTGATGACAAATGTCGTTTTAACCATTTAGATGCAGCTGGGACTCCTTCATCGATTAATAAATTTGTATATTTATCAATTTTTTCAATTATACCAAATAAATATGGTATTGAACCTACTAATTTAATTAATGTTTCAATTACAAAGAAAACAACAGTTGTTGGTAAAGATGATATAATTGCTAAATATTTTATTATATATTGTGCATATGATGTTTCTTTGTTTTTTTGGGCAAATGCAATTTGTTGAGATGCATTTTTAATTAACTGTCTTTGTAATCCTTTTACTAATTTAATTACTAATATTAATGCAATTAAAATAATTATAATATTTAAAGCTTGATATGATGTAAATCCAATAGAAATATAACTAAATAAATGAGATGTATTTAATAAGTAGAATCCAGCATTTGAACCTAATATCTCAAATATATCAAATCCTAATTTACCAAATAATACTAATAAACATGATATAGCTAACATTCCTTTTGCAGCAAAATATGCACCTTTTGCTGTATTTTTTGGATTATAATTTATAATATCACGAACATTTGATATACTATTTAAATTAATAGTTGGTTCATTATCATATAATAATTGATAGAAATTACTATATGTTTCAAATACAAGAAACATATCATATGATTTCAGATGTTGAATTAATAATTCTATAAATAATAATTCTTTATTTTCATTTTTAGTAAAATTATTTTCGCCTCCCACAAACTGCGTGCTTTTCTTTTGTGATGAATTAAAATAATTATGAACAATCTCATTATATATATTTAAAACTGTTGTATTTTGTTTGGTTGATGTTGGTTGGTGTGTGGGAGGTGTGTTGGTATTGTTGGGCCTGGTGTGTTTGGCACTGTTGGTATTGGCATTGGTGGTATTGGTTTTGGTGGTACTGGTATTGGTGTTGGCGGTCCTGATATTGGCAGTCCTGATATTGGCAGTTTGAAGTGTTTGGGACGTGTGTTCCCCCATAGACTGCAACTTTTTTTTAAAATCTGTTTGATACATAGATAATAAATCTTGTAATATATATATTTGATTATCAACTCGAACAATGGCTTGTGCATTATAATATTTTTTTTTTTCTTCTGAGTCTTTAAACCCAGTGATTAATACTGAAAATATTTCATGTGGCGAAAGAGTAGATGCTGTTTTTATATATGATATTCTATTACTAACAAGTTGCAATAATGGAAATACAAAATTATATATAACTTGATATATAACAACTCCAATAATTGTTGTATCAACTATTTGTCCAAATGCAGATGTTCCATCTTGTAATAATGGAAATAAATATATTAATGGATTAGTCCAATCCAAACCCATAGTGTGTATTGATGAAGATGTAAAAACGTAGTCTAATATATTATATGTAATGATTTCGCCTTTATTTTCGCCACCAGTTTGTTGTTTTTTTTTCTGTAGTTTATTCTTTTGTAATTGTTGTTTTTTTTTATTATTATTTTTATTATTTTTGTTATTATTATTTGTAGTATTAATCATAATTATAAAAATTATTTATTATTATAATTATAGATTTTGTTATTTAAAGATTAATTAAATATATTCTTATATATATATAACATTTTTTTATCAATTAATATGAATTTAATAATAGATAATAGAGAACATAATTTAATTCAATTATTATCACATCAAGTAGAATTTACAGTGCAACAACTATATATAGGAGATATACAAATTTTATATAATAATAATCCATATATAATAATAGAACGAAAATCGATTAATGATTTGAAAGCATCAATTCGTGATGGACGATATAAAGAACAGAAATATAGACTAATGGAATATAAATCACAACAACAAGAATTAAATTCAAATGCAGATTATCAAGTTAAACTAATATATATAATTGAAGATTTTGTTAATTATAATAATGATGTAGATATTAACGGTGCAATAATTAATACACATATAAGAGATAATATATCAGTAATAACTACACATAATATAAATGACACAGTTCAATATATAATTGAATTATTTGGACGATTAAAAAAATATCCAGATAAATATATATCACAACAACAATTAACTGATACAAATTATACAAATGTAGTTAAAGCTAAAAAAAAAAGCACATATGTTAATAGTGATAATATAATGGCATTACAAATATGTCAAATTCCGAGTATATCACAATCAATGGCAGAAAAAATCCAAGAACATTTTGGGTCAATAATTAATTTGATACAAACAATTCAAGACCAAGATAAAATTTATTTAACAGATAAAGAACGAAGAAAAGCGAAAATCAAATTAATATCAGAAATAAAATATACGGATAAAAGGAAAATTGGGCCGAAAATTGCAGAAACATTATTGGAATATATGCAATTAAATAAAGCATAAATAAAGCATAAATAAAGTAAATCTATTTTTTTTTATATATTATAATATATATAATTTTATTTTAAGGCTAATGGCAAAAAAAATGCTAATTTATATGTTGGTTGTAGTTACCGTTGCCATTTTGGCACAAGGATGAGTGACTATCAAGAGACGCAACAGTTCGTTTTTCTACAGCCCGAAAAAGAAAGTTTTAGAAATACGAATTGTGGCGAAAACAGAAATAACGGTATTCACGTGTCAGGTCATGTGCTGGAGAGGGTGCTAAAAAGAATTAAGGAGTTGATATTCAAATATGGGTTTAAGGTATATATTTCTGGCATAGAGGATGGGGACACTCAAATTAGAATAACGAGTATGGAAACCAAACCAGGACTTCAAAAAGCGGTTCTAATGTTCAAATTCATACTCTTTGAGTGTGAGGCAACAAGAACACAATCGGGATGCTTAAAAGCATTTTTGATTCTTCCAAATATGGAAGAAAAAGAAACAGCAGAGCATCAAATAATGTTAACTGCGATCAGCGAGGATAATTTGACATCTGAAATATTGAAGTGGGTTTTGGATACGCTTGCACCAGCTTATTATAAAACCAGAATTGTAAAACTTGAAAAGGATCGTGAAAATTTAAAAACAGAAATAGAATCTTATAAGAGTTGGATATGGCATTTAGGTCGGTCCGGTCGGGCCGGTTTAGATCAGTCCAGTGTTCATCAGTCCAGTTTAGGTCAATTGAGTCGAGGTACCAGGTAATCAACGTCAGTCAGCTTTGAGACGCAGAGGATTTTTACAGGTGTCGCGTAATATGGATTACGAACAGACGAACACAACACGAGCAGAACTAAAAAAACTTACAATCATTTTTTTTTATAAAGTAAATAAAATTATTAGCTGTTGGTCTTATATCAATACTCTATGTTTTATAAAAAAAATGCCTTTTATTATAAGAATATAAAATACCATTATTTATTACTAAACTTTTCAAGAAAGATTCCGAGAATGTCGGATGAGACATTACATAACTTAGTGCCACTCTATGATGGCTTGAAAGCGGAACTTGGAGACCACGCAAATGTAGAAAATAATAGTAATCCGATTAAGGAACGTGTTTTTGTGCGAGGCAAAGGTGTAAAACTCTCGGTCATAATTAACGATACCGCAGAAGAAAATTGTGAAGGAAAGCATACCGTGCGACGTATAGCCGAAGTTATGGCGAGTAAACTGCCTTGGGGCACAAGCTTACGCGGCGTTCCCAATGAATTACTGTGGTACGATACATGGTCAGTGCCGTGTGCTAAAGACTACAAAGAGTTGGCACGCCAGATTGTTGCCTTGATCGAAGGCACAGATCCCGCTTCAGACTCGGATGAGAAGAACTAGACCAGCTAGACGAACACAACACGAACATAACTCAAAAAAAAACTGTCAATAATTTTTTTTTATAAAGTAAATAAAATTATTAGCCGTTGGCCTTATATCAATACTCTATGTTATATAAAAAAAAATGATAATATTGATGTCATTACTAATTACCGTTGCCATTTTGGCACAAGTAAGACTTACATCTGAGCTTTGTATCAACTTTTATGAGATACTTTAATTTTCGGGAAAATCAGAATAATAGTTCTGAACGCTCGGCTTTATTAGATAAATTAATTGAAAAAGAACCAAGTCAAGATGTGTTCTATCGTAAATATTGTTTATATGATGAGAATGAAAATAGTCTTTATGTTGAATTCTATGAAGAATATTTTAACTATTCTATAAATTCATATGATACTATATCACATAAGTGGTATTGGAAACGAGAACCGGATACTAATACGTATTATTGGATTTTTAACAATATTAATACTAATAATAAAAAAATTGAATGTGAATTAGAAATTTTGAATATTTCACCACGTGGATTTATTAATGGTGAGATTATGTGGTTTTCTAGTAAAAATATGAATGAATATGAACAAATATCTCAAGAACAAAAAGAAAAACAAGATGAATGTAGCAGCTGTGATAGTTTCGTTATGAATGTTTATCCAGATGGAGATTGGTGTTATTGTGGTTATTGTAAGTCACCTGTATATGGGATGCAATATCATGGCTTTTGTTATCAAACAATGCAAGTAGAAGATAAATTTGAAATAAAACAGATGAAGAATGCAGGATTTGACCCAGATGATCCGCGTGATATAGAAGAGTATAATCGTTTATTTCGGTATGGTTATTAATAGTTAATAGTTAATAATAAATTTTTTTTTATAAAGTGTAAATTAACATATAAAAATAATTTAACTAAAAAAAAAATGAATATAAAGATAAGTTAATAATATATATATAATATATCACTTTTATTTTTCCTTCTTTTTTGTTAAAAGTTCAACAATAATGACAACAGTTATTCAGAACGACGATGAATTGCCATATAATAATAAGAATAAAATAATCACTGAAAAACAGATAAGTTATTTTCTTGAATTAGGAGATATTGATATTAATATAGGCAATGTTAATTTATATAGATTAGCATTTGTTCATAAATCATATTGCACAAGAAAGAATGAAAATATAATTAATGGTAATAAAAATTGTCCGGAAGATTGTATCCCACTTCAGGAAGAAAGTAATGAGCGATTAGAATTTCTGGGTGATAGTATATTAAATTCTGCAACTGCATCATATTTATTTGAAAGATATTATAATGAAACAGAAGGATTTTTGACAAAAATGCGAACTAAACTTGTTAATGGTAAAATGTTGGCATTAATGTCAAAAACAATTAAATTAAATAATTTTCTTATTATATCAAAACAATTAGAAAAAATAGATGCGCGTAATTATAATGATTATGCAGAAGACGTATTTGAAGCATTTATTGGTGCTATATTCTTAGATAAAGGATTTGATGTTGCAAAAAATTGGGTTATGAATATATTTGAAGAATATGTTGATTTTACTGAATTAGTTCGTCAAAATCAAAATTATAAAGACCAACTAATTAAGTATTGCCAACAAAATTTACATTATAAACCACAATTTATTGATATTACATCACAAACAAATAGTCCATCATTTTCATATAGTAAATCGTCAATTGAAGCACCTACTAATATTGAATCAGTGAAATTAGAATATAGTTTAGAACAAAGTCAATTTGAAAACAATGAAGAAGATAAAATATATTCTGGAGATGAAAAAACATCACCTCGATTAATTACTATAACTATTAAAACAAATGAAGATAGAATTATTGGCATAGGCAAAGGAACAACTAAAAAAGAAGCAGAACAAGATGCTTCAAATAAAGCATTAATATATTATGGAGTTCTTTAATTATGACAAAATAATAAATAAATAAAAAAAAATTTTTTTTTCTGCTCATTTTGATTCACGCTCTCTACCGGAGGAACGCGCGTGTGCGGATGATGAACGGATAGAAAAACTGCACTACGTGAGAAACTTGATATTGGTTTCGTGTGCAAAAAGTGATTCGCTACTACCTCCTACAGTACGCTTGAATTATCAACACTTTCAAGTGTGATATTCCATTACTCGCGCAGTACTCCCACAAGTTTTTAATTATTACCACACATTCATCAAATGCACTGAATGGGTAGAACCCTGATTCGCACACCAGACACATTCCATGGTTTTCTATCGTGCGAGTACCGGAACTGCGGTAGTTATCCGGGGGGCAGATATTTTTAATCCCAAATGCCATCGCCAATACCTCTGGGAGAGTATTTACCTCTACATTCGAGCTTATCACTTTCGGTGCTACACTAGATAGCATACTGTTGATGTTACTGCCAATCTCTTCTGGCAACGTACGTTTCTTCATCGTTGATGACCAAGCGCCGTATAAAGTATTCATATCCCTTGCCTCATTACCCCCGTATACGACAACCGCCCGGACCAGACTGAACCAAGGCACGGAGTGTGTCTTTTCTGTCATTTTTAGACCTTGCACTTGTGCCAAAATGGCAACGGTAACTACAATCAATATGTATATAAGCATTTTTTTTGTAGCCTAAAAAAAAATTTTTTTTATAATAAAAGTCGGCATTTAAATTTCACAAAGGTGTAACAGCTTTAATATTTATAAAAATAAATAAATACTATGAAATATGATAAAATAACTAATTATATTATATATAAAGAAAGTAAAATAAAATTAATTTTATCTTTTGGATAATAATATAAAATAATTATTAAATTTACTAAAATAAAAATTATTGAATACCACAAATATTTTTAGGTTTTTTTTCTATTTTTTGTTCTAAAATTAAATTATTAAAATAATTATTGTTTAAATTTACAATTATTACTTTATCAGATATATTATTATACTTTAATATATCATCATCAATTTTTTTAAACATATATGCTGAACGTTTTTTATTCCAATGATATATTGTTAATATATTTAAAAATGCTTTACCTGCTGCTATTTTTTTATGTTTTAAATTAATTTTAAATAATTTACAATTAATATATTGATTTGGAGCATATATTTTTACAAAATCACTATAAACTTGTGTAGCATCTTTATTTGATAATTTTAATTTATGTGCTTTATCACCATTATTATTAAATAATTGTAAATATAAATAGCCATTTTTAAAGTCATAAAGATTTTTATCATATAGTCCTTTTTGTGCTGGCATATGTGTTAAACATAAGTAATCATGAATTACACCTGCAAATAATACTGCTTCATCTAAGGGTTTATAGTAAATATTTTGTAAATATTTAGGTATTGATGCTCCATCAGTTTTAAATCCTTTTGGAATAGTAAAATAATAACCATTAATATATACATTAATATCTTGTAATGTAATATAATATGTGCTATATGGTTTGTCTTGTATTAAATATAAACCATTAGAACACTTGATAATTTCATAATTATTTAATACATAATCTCTAATCATCATTTTAATTTAATTTTATATATATAATTTTTTTTTCTTTTTTATTATATTACAAAGAAAAAAAATTTATGTTAATACTGTGTGCGGTGTGTTCGTGGTGAGTGTGCGATCCTTCTTCGGCTAACTGTATTACCAAATATATTTTACAGTCGCTAACTATTCTCGGGTTCGCAAATGCCAAGCGGATAGGGTATTCCATCACACGATCGAGTAACAAGTTCTTTCAATGCTTCATCTCGAAGTATACTCCGCGTGTAGTACGGGAGTGGGAGACTACTCATCTCTTGTGCCAAAATGGCAACGGTAACTACAACCAACATGTAAATAAGCTTTTTTTATTTAGCCTTAAAAAACTATTGCTTTCAAAATAATATAAACAAAAAAAATATAAAAATGTCATATTTTTCTTATAATATATATAATAAATAATAATAAATAATAATAAATATTTTATAATATATAATTAAGTTATAATAATTTAATTTTCACAAAGTGTTAAAAATATTATGAGTAAATATTATGTAAATTATCAATATATTCATAATAAAAATTACAATGTATATAATGGATATAAATTTGATAAATTTCCATTTTATACAGGAAAAAATAAAGTTCATATGCAATTTAAATTCAATAATGATTATAAAAGATATATTTCAACATTAACATTACAAGATGAAATTTTACTTAAAGATAAAAATAAAGAAAATATAGAATTTAAACAATTAGTTGAAAATGAATATAATGTAATTAGTTTAGATAAAAAGAATGATAAAAATCAAAAAGAAAATACAAATAAAGAAAATACAAATAAAGAAAATACAAATAAAGAAAACTTAGAAAACTTAGAAAATAATGAAGAAAATTCATTATTACAACAAACTTCATTATTAACTAAATTGTGGTATAATTTACCTACATTTTCTTATTGGAAATAAATTATAATCATAATATAATAATAATATAATCGTATATTATAGTAAAAAATAAGATATAATTAATTTTTAATATCATTAAAATTTATATTAGGCATTTTATAAGTGAATTCTCGTACAAAATTATTATTATTTCTATTTATATTTTCAATCATTATTGATATATCATACTGTTGTTTTTGTAAAATTTGATCAAGTAATTGATATTCTATTTTTTGTTGTAAAATAATATTGTTATCATTTATATTTATTGGTTTTCTATTTCTGAAAAATCTAGATAATATTAGCATATATAACACTTATTATTATTTATATATAAGAAAATATATTTATATAAATTTTTATTTTACTTATATATGTATCAATTTACTTTGTTTTTTACTTTTACTTAATTTATTACTTTCACTTTGTATTTTACTCAAACTTAATTTATTACTTTCACTATGTGTTTTACTCAAACTTAATTTATTACTTTCACTTTGTTTTTTACTTTTACTTAATTTATTACTTTCATTTTGTTTTTTATAAAGAATTAACGGCTGTTTAGTTGAAGAATATACTTCAAAATTATTTAATAAATATTGTTTAATATTAAATCTTATTACAAATAAATAATTAAATACTATAGGTGCATTTGATAAACAAGATATTTTATTTTGTGTAGTGCTGAGAGTATAATCAATAATTTTAATATCATAATCATTATGAGTTTTTTTTACTAAAATATTACCAAAATGTAAATCATTATGATTAATATGTAATTTATCTAACATTTTTATTTTGTTAAATATTTTATCATATAATATTTTTCGTGGTTTTTCTGGTAAATCTATTAAAACAATATCGGCATATATACCATCAAAAAAATCCATTTCAATTATAGAAAATATCCAACTATCAACAATAATAAAATATATATTATACGGTTTAGGACTAATATTATACTTATTTGTTAATTGTAATAATTTATATTCTTTCAATAATTCATCAATAAATTCTTGTTCATTTTTAACATAATAATCAAAAATTTCTAATTTTCGAATTTTAATAATTTTATCATTATTAATTTTCATAATATCAGCAAAAGGACATGCACTCATGAATTTTATGTTTTTGTATTTATTATGTAAAAATTCATTAAGATTATTAGTTGTATATATATCAATATCTTTTAAGATGTGTTTCATTAAAATTATTTGTATATGTAATAGTAAATGACTTTGATAATAATTTTTCATAATATTATTATAATCTCTTTTATCAACTATTGAATAAATATCATGTGTATTTTTTTTAGTTTGTTCATATAAATCAATAATTACTTTTTCATGATCTATAATTTGTAAATTTGATGTATTTAACATTATAAAATAATATATATTTAAATTATATTTTTTTATTATATATAAAATAATAAAAATTTATTTTATTTATAATTATATAAATTATCAATATATTCATTTGAAAAACTTATTAGCTTAAAAAAATAATATTTTTCTGTAGCAATAAGAACGCTGGTGTGCGGCAGTGTATAGCGGCGAGTGTTCATCTCCTTGATTTTTGCCAAGTCTTCATTTAGTACCAAGGACTAACTGGACAACAACGTGGATAGTATCGAGTCAAACTCCACTCCGGCATTGTCCAACTCTTTCTTGGCATTGGCCAACTCTTCCTTGGCCTTCGCTAACTCATGCTTGGGGTTTTCCAAGATACTTTTAGTCTGCTCCAAGTTTTTTAATGCCCTCTTAACTACTTCAGTGCAGTACCTGACTTCCGCTAAGCAGTATTCCAGTGCATTCTCAGCACACTCTGCTTCTGCCTTGGCTTTTGCAGAAGCTAAGAGTTTTACTTTTTCTGCGAAGTGTAACTGCTCAATCGCAATGTTTTTGGATAGTGCATCGACATTCATCAATGCTAGTCTCTGCTGTTTCTGCCGATAATGAGCTAAGGCATCTATATAGTGTGCATTGGCACTCTTGTAGCGTGTAATGATACCTTCGATTATGTCTTGGGTATTTGAGGTTTTTCCGGCGGATGAGTTGAACATGGTTATTATCAGTTGTGTGTGATTGTGCCAAATGGCAACGGTAACTACAACCAATATGTAAATAAGCATTTTTTTGTAGCTTAAAAAAAAATATATCAATATTTAATTCCAATTCCGTTAATTATATAGGTAGTAATTGTGATGTACTATTACAAAGTGCTTTATAACATGTTTCAACTGAAATTCTATTATTTCAAAAACTTATTGTCTAAAAAAAAATGATATATTTTTTTTAGATAATAAGTGATTGTGTGTCGCGGTGTGCGGCGATGAGTGCTCCTAGGGTTTGAACTTCAATGTTGCTGTGTCAACAATTGTAACTCCTTCGTGGCATTGTCATATTGCTGTTTAATTTCGGCCAAGTTTTGCTCGATCGAACGCAATTCTTCGAATGTAATATTTGTAGTTTTTAATCGCGCTTCAGCCTCAGACAATTCTGTATTGGGATTGTCTAACATATCCTTCATACGCTGCAACTTGGAAAAGCGTTCCTTGGATTTTTCTAACATTTCCTTCAAGTTGTTCTCATCCGGCTTCTTGCTATTCTCGGTAGCTTCAGAGCGAACATTCATAAGAGCGACTTTGGGATAAGGGTGCATGTATTTTGCTTGTGCCAAAATGGCAACGGTATGTACATCTAACATATAAATTAGCATTTTTTTTAGTCATAAAAAAAATTATATCAATATTTAATTCCAAGTCTTGTAATTATATATTCAATGAGTTAAAGAGCTTGGTAATACACTATTCTTAATTGGTTTAGTGTAATAATAACCAAAACACAAATGAGTTAAAGAACTAGGTAATATATCATTAACAATTTCTTGATTATAATCCGTACATCTAAATATCAAATGAGTTAAAGAATTAGGTAAGACACTCTTATCAACAACTGTTAATAACCATTTTTAATATGTTGATTGAATTTATAACCAAATTCCAAATAAGTTAAAGAACATGGCAATACACCATTTATTAGTTTTATAATTATTTATTTAATTGTAAATGATTATAAAACTAATAACGGACCAAACAGTATCCACTAGTCGTTTGACGTTGTCCAACTGCGACATTTTGTAAATTTGATGTATTTAACATTATTATATAATATATTTAAATTATATATGTTTTTTATTATATATAAAATAATAAAAATTTATTTTATTTATAATTAAATATATAATAAATAATAATAAATATTATGTAAATTATCAATATATTCATTGTAAAAATTTATTGTCTTATAAAAAAATGATATATTTTTACAATTTGTCTGCGGTGTGCGTGGTGGTAAGCAGTTGTGTGTGATCCTCTCCGTGGCTTTTGCCAAGTCTTTAGTTAGCCGTTTCTAACCATGTGATACAAACTGGACAAACACCGAATCAAAAAATAATTCATTCCTGGCATTGTCTAACTCCTTCTTAGCGTTAGCTAACTCCTTCTTGGCCTTCGCTAATTGCTCTCTGGCAGCGTTCCATGACACACTTGCAACCTCTAACTGCGCTTCGGCATTCGCCAACTCCTTCTTGGAGTTTTCCAAGATAGATTCCTTCATCTTCACATTCTTCAATACACGCTTACATACTTCAGTCCTAATATTGACTGTATCAGAGATGCAAGTTGCGAATGCCACGGCTTTATCCCAGCGGGCATATGCATTCTCGGTGCCCTCTGCGTGTGCCTCGGCTTTCGCATAGGCACATTTTGATTCTGCAATAGCCGCAACCTTCTTGTCTTCAATCAATTGCTTCACCACATGTGCTAATAATGCCTGCGCACACGCGTTTTTTTGGGAGTGTGCATCTACATTAGCCGAGGCTTGTTTATGCTGACGATAAGCCTTAACTTTTAACCCTAACTTCTCGGCTTCGTACGGGAGTGTACTCTCCAGCTTTTTCTCTGCATGTTCCACGCATGCCTTGGCACGATCCATGTTTTCCTTGGTACGCTTCATGTTTTCCTTGGCACTCTCCAAGTCATGTTGCGAATACAAGCTCATAGCGGTGCTTGTGCCAAAATGGCAACGGTGACTACAACCAACGTGTAAATTAGCATTTTTTTTTGAGCCATAAAAAATTATTAAAAAAAATAAACGCAGTTAGCCTTAAAAAATTGTATTTTTAATCTAATTTATTACCAAATTCGTCAAAGAAATGGATAACACAAGAAATAGGTAATACATTTTTCTCAATTGGTTGTTTGAATTCATTACCAAATGTCAAATGCATTAAAGAATTTGGCAATATATCTTTCTCAATTTTTTGATTAAAATTATGACCAAATTCCAAATAAGTTAAAGAACATGGCAATATACCATTATCAATTTATTGAACGAATTTACCACCAACCAAACGGAAAATGCGTTAAAGACCTTGGTAATACATTTTTCTTAATTTTGTGATTGTATCCATAACTTAATTTCAAATGCGTTAAAGAATTTGGCAATACATTTTTCCCAATATGTTGATTGAAATTATTACCAAATATTAAATGAGTTAAAGAACTTGGTAATACATTTTTTCGAATTGGTTGATTGAATTCATTACCAAATTCCAAATGAATTAAATACATAGGTAAGACATTTTTATCAATTTCTTGATTGAATCTTTCACCAAATGTCAAATGCTTTAAAGAACTTGGTAAGACATTTTTCCCAATTTTTTGATTGAACCAATAACCAAATTCCAAATGAGTTAAAGAACTTGGTAATACATCTTTATCAATTTTTTGATTGAAGTGGTCACCGGGTTTCAGATGTGTCAAAGAACTTGGTAATACATTTTCCCCAATTGGTTGATTGAAACAAAAACCAAATTCCAAATATTTTAAAGAACTTGGTAATACATTTTTATCAATTTTTTGATTGAATTTATCACCAAATTTCAAATATTTTAAAGAACTTGGTAATACATTTTTATCAATTTTTTGATTGAAATTATCACCAAATTCCAAATTTTTTAATGAACTTGGCAAGACGCCATTCTCAATTTCTTGATTGAACCACCCACCGAACTTCAAATCTATTAAAGAACTTGGTAATACGCTATTCTTAATTGACTGAACGAAATTATGACCAAATGTCAAATGTGTTAAAAAACTTGGTAATACATTTTTATCAATTTTTTGATTGAAACAATAACCAAATGTCAAATGCTTTAAAAACCTCGGTAATACACCATTTTCAATATGTTGATTGAAATTCTCACCAAATGTCAAATGTGTTAAAAAACTTGGTAATACATTTTTATCAATTTTTTGATTGAAACAATAACCAAATGTCAAATGCGTTAAAGACACTGGTAAGAAACGTTCATCTATTCTTATATTGAAATCACAATCAAACGTCAAATATGAAATATCACGAGTCATAATTTCACAAAAATATTTATTATCCTCATCACTATCAAAATTAATATATTCAACTGTATAAGTGTTATACTTAATATTACTTTCACTAATTTCTTTTACATTGCTTTCTGTAATTTGACATTCATATTTATAATCTTTTGTATTACAAGCATCATAAATGTGATTATTTCCTGAAAAATTTGCGATAATAAATTGAATATTTTTGGGTAATGAATCCACTAAACTCATACTATTGTGAGTTTTGCAAAAATGGCAACGGTAAATAACATTAACATTTATATTAGCATTTTTTTTCAGCCTAAAAAAAAATATAATTTTTTTCTAGTCGCTGTATGTGCGTGTGTGAATTGTGAATGGTTTTCCTTATGTGCGTTACAGTCTAATACGCACACGGGCATCAAAAAGAGTGACCGCTCCGCTAAGAAGCGTGATCAGCTCCCAAAGACTGGTTCTGGCGTCGTTGTGGCGATCGTTAGGATGAAAAAATTCCGTATCATCAGCCGGAAGTTCTTCAATTAACTCAGCCGCATTACGCATCGCACGCAACAACGTATCTGCTTCATCCAGCATATGGAAGAAAGGCTCCTCACTACCTGACACGCAAAGCTCACGCATCTTCTTCGAAAGATCAGCAACGTCGTCCAGGTTCTTGATGATAGGCTTCTTCGTCCAATCAATATATGACTGTCGGAGAATTTCAAGTCTCTGCTTCGCAAGCTCACACAAGATAAATTTCATCTTGTGGTTCGCCTTATCCTCCAGATTATTCACATTCTTGATCAAATCATCGGTGTGAACCTCGTCTTGCGTTTCCGCTAACTCACTAAGAGACATCAAGATTTCTCTCAACTTCTTCTCTTCTATGCTATACATTTCCAGCCTTTCTTTCAATCGCTCGACTAAGTCACTATTTATGCATGTTCGGAGTTCAGGCAATAAGGACCACACAGTATCCACTAGTTGTTTGACGTTGTTCAACTGCGACATGGTGTGAACCATGGAATGGCCTGTTTTTTGTGCCAAAATGGGAACGGTTCCCTTGTGCCAAAATGGCAACGGTAACTACAACCAAAATGTAAATAAGCATTTTTTTTTTGTAGCCTAAAAAAAAAATTTATATCAATATACTAGTCTTAAATAGCTATATTATTTTATGATTTTATAAAATTTTTTTCAGCTTAATATTTATAACAATAAATAAATATTTTACACCGTTGTAAATATAATACTGATTTATTTATCCGTGAAGTTCAATAATTATATTATATAAATATAGATAAAATTTAAAAAAAATAAAAATAAAAAAGATAAATAATTTAAACCGCTTTTTCAATATGTATATAAGCGTCATAAAATAATGTAGAAACTATATTGTTAATTAAAGTAAATTAAAATTAAAAAATCTTAAATTACTTTTTAACTATATATAATTTATACCTATCTTGAAGTTCTCATGGTGAGCGGTCAACCAACTCATATTTTTTTTTATAAACAACTAAATAATATATTTATAAATAAAGACTAATAGTTGTTACTTGAGTTACAGCTTGTGTGCGGCTTTGGGGTGCTGGGGTTTATCTTAGGAAAAATTATCTTAGGAACAGTAATACTTTTGTTCTTATCATCATCGACACTCTTCAAATTCATAATAGCAATATGTTCTGCGTGAATAGTTTTCATCACATTATTTTCTTGTTCAACACGAACACAATATGGCATCGTATAATCTTTTGAACTTAATTGTTTCGGTGCTTCATGCGGAGACTCAGCCGTTAGCACTTATATACTATATAATATGTGATAAAGCTTTATATCTATTTTCGAGCATTTGGTAAAAATGTCCCAACTAAACTACTTTCAACCGGCAATTCAATAACAGCACATTTATCCTTTTTATCAACATCGCAATAAACTCTATTACCAAGATGATTTAATGTCCATGTTTGGTCATTTCTAAGATGCATTGGTTCATCATATTTTTGGTCTTGTGTTAGATTACATTTCATATTAAGTTCATCCATATCTCTATTTTTTTTAAATTTATAATGTCCTTGAGCTTCGTCAAGAAGAGCAGCACATGCGTTTTTATCAAGATTACCATCTTCGTCATATACTATTTTAGAAATATCCGCTGCATTTAATTCACCCAACTTATCAACAGTTGTTTTTTTACGAGTATCATAATTATTATCACTATTATAAATATTATAAATTGTTGGATTTTGAATAATTAATGCTTTTTTCTTTTGCTCTGATTCATCTAATTCTTTTAAATGTTTTTTTACAAATTCTTCATTTTTATCAAATAATGTAGAATATGAACCAGTCTTATTTACTTTAATTACACGACCTTCTTCAATATCTTTGTCTAAATCATAATCATCCATAGTTTTTTTCTTTTCATTATTTTTTTTAAATGATTTTTTAGATTCTTTCTTAACAATGTTTTTTTCATTTGGTTTTGGTTTTTGTTTTGGTTTTTGTTTTGGTTCAGATTCATCTTCTGTTAAACCTAACAATTTAATACGCTTTAATTGTCTATACTCATCGGTAAGTTGATATTTTAATTCATCAAGATCAATTACCCCAGCTTTTACACGCTCAAAGAATCCAAGTAATTCAGCTGGTGGTGGATTAATTTGTAAAATATCATAATATATATTAATAATATCTTGATATAACTTGTAATCTTCTTGCTTTAATTTATTCTTTTTAGATTTATTTTTATTAGAAGATGATGAATCAGACTTATTATCAAAATGTTCCATAGTTAAACGCTCAACAATTTTTTTGGTTTCATAAGATGGGAGAATAAAATATATATATATAACATATGCTACTAAACATACAAATATAATTGTTAAAATAATATCTAAATTATATTTTCGCAACATTATAAATTATTTTATTATTATTATTATTTATTAATTATTATAATATAATATAAAAATATATTCATATTATTTCTTTATTTATATCTTACTCAATTTCTATATAAATAATCATAAAATTTTTTTAATTATATATAATAATGAATATATACAAATTAATAATTAATAAATAATAATTATATTATGGACGTTTTATTAACTTTGATAGTAGCTTCAGGTATAGCTTCAGGTATAGCTTATAAAGCATTTCCAAAAATACAAAAAACACAACCAAGACAACAACCTCAACCACTACAAACACCACCAACACAAACACCACCAACACAAACACCACCAACACAAACACCACCAAGACAACAACCCCAACCACTACAAACACCAACACAAACACCACCAATACAACAACCCCAACCACTACAAACACCAACACAAACACCACCAAGGCTACAACATCAACCACTACAAACACCAACACAAACACCACTAAGACAACAACCCCAACAACAGCGGACACTAATACAAACAGGACAACACCCACCACAACACCCACCACAACAATCACCACACACACTAACACTAACACTAAGACAACAACCCAAACAAACATCAACACAAAACCAACTAATACAACACTCTCAACAACAGCGGACACTAATACAAAAAGGACAAAAAACACTACAACATCCACAACTAACAGGACTACAAGCCAAACTCCAAACAGAACAAACCCTTCAAACGCAATCGGGAGTTAATATTCTACAGTCACAATTTCCAACAAAGGGGATACAACCGAGTAAACCATTGAGTTTTCGAAATAGATGGAAACCGCAATTGACAACTATTGTTCAACAAACAGAACAAAATTTACAAAATGAACTACAGACACTCCAACCACAACAACTAACTGCCCAATCACTAATAGGAACACAATCCGCAAGTAATTCAAATCAATTAACTCACATTACATCAAATACATCAATTGCGTCAACTTCATCAACAAATGTTAGTAATAATGAAAGTAATAATGAAAGTAATAATGAAAGTAATAATAATACACTATTACATAACAGACGGACTAATGAACAAAGTCTCTTTGCGCATGATAAGCAACATCAGAATAATCCAGTGTCGACACAACCACAAAAAACACAATTAAATAGGGCACGACAACTACAACAACAACAAAGAAAACAAAAAAGACAACAAATGCGTCTTGAATTAAAAAGACGAAAACAGCAACAAATAAATAGTGCTCAAATTAACAAACAACAAAAAATAAATAGAATATTAGCAATATTTCCTGAAGAACAAAAACAAGCGAATTTCACTAAATCACAACAACAAAATCCACAACAGCAATCACAAAATCAGCCACAGCAGTCTGCAATGACATATCATCAGGAGAGTAATATTAATACCCGACGCCAAAAATTAATTAATATAAAACATAATACTCATAGTATTACAAATACATTATTAAAAAGCGAAGAAGAACTCGAAAAACAACTCAAAGAAAAACTCCAAGAATTTAGACAACAAGAACAAAACCAAAGTACAAACAGAAATGAAAACATAAAAGAAAATGGAAAAGGAAAAGAAAAAGGCATCCCTCTGCATATCAAAGGAACAGGAAAAGGACACCCTCTGCCTAAAGGAGCAGGAAAAGGACCCCCTCTGCCTAAAGGAGCAGGAAAAGGCACACAAGATGAATTAAAACAAAACATTATAAATTTAATTGATAAAATATCTGAAGATATAAATGAACAAGAAAAACACACAAAAAAAAACTTAATATATAATGGTTTTACAACAAATTTTATAAGAAAGAAAAACAATATAGTAGATTTTATTATTAGTTTTTTAAATTTGTTAGGTGACAGTAAGAATCCATCTCAAAATTTATTAGATTTAGATGAAAATAAAAACTTAATAGAAAAGCTATTTTTTCAGGTTTTTGATGCTATTACTATAAATAATATAAAAAAAAAAATATATATATATTGTCTTATATATTTTTTGAATATTTTACAAAATTATAATATAAATTTAGAAAAATTAACAAAAGAGATAATTGAACAAAAAATTAGAGAAATTAAAAATAATATTGAATTATATTTAAGTAATTTTATCTATTTTATTAATTTTATTTATGTTATTTATATGATACTATATTATAAAACAGAGACAAATAACACAACGAGTAGTAATATTAATAATTTTATTGAATATTTTCTACAAAAACAAATAAATTATAATAATTTACCACAACAACAATCACAACCACAACAACAATCACAACCACAACAACAATCACAACCAGAAAATATTGAAATTAAACAATTAATAAGTGATTTAGAATCTAAACAGTTTAAAATAAATAGAGACAATATGCGAACTTATATACCTAAATTAGAGAAATTAGAAAAAACATTGGAAAAAAGAGAAGCTCTTCTTCAAACAAAATTTAAATCCGAGTTATTTTATTATATTCATAAAGATAGGTTGATAGTATATCATGAAACTGATATACTATATCAAATGTTTAAAAATAAAATTAATCAAATAATTCAAACATACAAAATTAAATCAGAAAATATATTAAAACATATTAATCTAATGTTAGAAAAAGAACAAAATTCGGCACAAGTTAAAAAAACGAGTGATAAGCTTAGTGTGAGATCTAAAGGTGAAAAACCAAAAATAAATTTTATCGCCGCATTAAAATATAGCCCACCTGGATTAGAAACACTTATAAATAAGTTTAGCAATGTTAATAGGCGGGAGCGCCAAGCAGAAATAACAGATAAATCATATAGAGAAAAAATGGCAGCAAGAACAGCAAGAACAGCAAGAACAGCAAGCATATCTCAATTTACTTAAGTATATCTTTCGCCAATTAATTTACCGTCATCATCTATCCTACGATAAATAAATTTAGGTAAAATACTACCGACTTCTGTTTTTTCAGCTTCATTTAAAGTTGTGCCCCATAATCCTGATTGTGATTGATTATTGATAATATCACATGAAGAACATTTAGTGGAACAATAACTTAATTTTTCAATAGGTCGTCCTTGCCATTCATATCCTTTGTATAATGTCATATTTGGATCAGCATTTTCGTAGGTAGGTTTTTCTCCTTTTAATAAATCATTAAGTAAATAACATTCATTAGGAACATTTTTTTGTCCATCAGCTTTACGTCCTTTATTTTCTAATAATTGTTGTTGAGTATTAATATAATCATTATTTTCATTCATAGGATTTGTAATAGAATCTCCTGTAATATAATCATTTTCATCATCATCATTATTATAATGATTATTCCTATCATTATTATTCTTATCATTATTATTCTTATCATTATTATTATTTACCGGTTTATCTTCTGAATCATTGTTATTATTTGATTCATTATTGTTCTTATTTGAGTCATTATTATTATCACTGTGTATTTCATTATTTTTATCTGTTTTACGTCGTGCATTATTAGAAGTATTATATAGTTTATTTCTTTTATTATATAAATATACTCCGGCTAAAATAACTAAACTTATAAGAATTAATATAGTGAATAATGCGATAAGCATATTTATTATTATATGTTATATTTAATTTTAATGTATATTGTATTTTATAATTTACAAAGAAATTAAATTATATATATAATTAAAAAAAAATGACTTTTTAGTAGTATATATGTAATTATCACTCCTAAATACCCCACCCTCTTTTCCTAAATACCCTATATTATAAATGACATATCCTTCTACTAAATATAATACTTCTTCTTATTATAATGCGACATATTATAACCAATATAGGCTAACATCATATGGTTTATACGAGAAGAGTAATCATACAAGTGATTATGTATTAAATTCGTATTATAATAATTATAAAAGTAATGAGGAATATGCACGTTATTCAGTGAGTAGGAATAGTTATAAAAATCGGAATGCTTATTATTAAAGACCGAAAGAGTATTTTAGTAAATTAATTTATAAAAAAAATGCTTTTTTTTTTATTATAATGATAAATATAGAACATAACTATATAAATAATAAAGTTAATTTTTGATTTACAATGGCTTACAAATATAGGAAACAACACGATACTTATAATGGAGGATGTCTTGGTCGTTCGGCCTTAAATTATTCATCAGCATCTGGATTGGGTTCCAGTTATAATATTGAATCAAGTTTAAAATGCATAAGAAGAGATATAATAAGTGAACAACGTCTATATAGTTCATATAGTAATCATTATTATTCTATATCCAATAATTATGATACTGGATATGATTATGATAATAGTTATAATAATAATTTATATAGACGGTATAATAGTTATCAATAGAGTAGGTGTAAATATTGATAATAACTATGATTTAAGATTTTTACAAAAAAAAATTTTTTTTTACATCTTTAGTAATATGTATATATAATATATTATCAATATGTATATAGGATTTTTAGCAATAACACAATTCGGATTTTCAGAATTTCAGAAAATCCGAATTTGTATTCAATAAAAAAAAATAGTAACTAAATTCAAAGCGTATGATTACTAAATAGCTTTTACATATACTGCTGGAGCATTTTTGTTTTACCAAAATAAAATGTAATTACTGTTGATTTATACAGCCATATCTGCTTTAATAACTGGATGACTAAAATACCCAATAACTTGAAAATCATTAACAGTAATTTCGCTCCAATTTTTTGTAATAATTGAATCATCTAAAATAATCTTAGGTTCAGCTAATGGATTGCGTTTTAATTGTTCGCGACATTGTTCTATATGGTTTTCATATATATGACAATCTCCAAAACTAATAAATAGTTTATATGGTTTCATTCCAGTTTTTTTTGCAAATATATATGTTAATAGTGCATATGAAAAGATATTCCATGGTTCTCCTAAAAACATATCACAACTTCGCTGATACATATGACAATTTAATAGTTTATTTCCTTTGTCATCATCTTCAACCATAAATTGAAACATGCTATGGCAATTATGAGTAATTAAATTATTAACTATATATGTATGATCATCTTTAACATTAAAATTATAAACTGTTTGTTCTTTAGATGGGATAATATTTATATCTTTAATTTTATACCATACTATATCATCTTCAAAATATGATGATTTATTATCATTCATATTATTATTATTATTATCATTTGATACAGTATCATTATATTTAAAATTAATTGAATATGTGTTTCTACTTTCAATAAGTGTAGTTGGGGGTCTAATTTGATATGATAATGCAGCGAATTTATTTATTTTTAAATATAACCTTTGTATAGAAAATGCAATATCATCTGATACTGTTGTATATTTTATTTCTCTGTTTTTTATATCATGACAACCATTTGCAAATTGATATCCTTCTAAAAATGATTTGATAAATTCAACTGGTGCATCGTGCACCCATTCTGGAATTATTTTATCATTTGCTAAATATCCAAATTCTTTGAATACAGTCCACCAATTCATTTGTCTTCCTTCAAATTCAATGCAATTTTTATCTTTATTTTTAATTTCATATAATGTTAAATATTGGGTGATTCTTTCTTTAAAATAGTCGATTTGATGATTTGCAACTACGAAGTGAATTCTATATTTATTACAATCATTTTTATGGGTAATCCAACCATTGCCGATAAAATAGCCAAGCATATACCATTGGTCATGTTCATTTATTTCTAATATTTCTGTTTTAATTCTTGCTTCTTTATTTTTAGTAAATTCTCCAATATTTTCTTGTAAGTCAAATTTAGGAATAATTGAATTAGTATTAATTTTCATACCAATATAATGTTCGTTAGTTAATTCTGATGCATTAATCCAATTAGGTTTTGATTCTTTATAAGATTTAACATAAAATGGATGATTTGGAGTGCATTTGATAGATTGACCATGATAATCTATTTTAATATTAATCAAAGATGTTTCAATAGTTGTAATATATTTTTGTTCAATACGTTTATAATGACCTAAATGAGTATATAACAAATCATTTTTTTCATCTACATCTTTAATAAATTTATATCCATTATTTGTCAATACAAGTGCATCTTCTGTAAAACAGCTGGGAAGAACTGTCTTTTTTAAATCACATGGATTCCAAGCAGAAACAATAATACGCCTACTATATGGGTCTTCTTTTAACATTCTTAATGCTTCATTAATTTGATCAACACCGTGATAGGAATTTTTTGGCAATGGTGTATTACAATCAATATAATCAGCTCCAAAGCGTCTCCATTGATGGCTATAATTTTTTCCACAATCACCTTCTTCTAAATGAGTTAATCCACATTTATCAAGAAATTCGCGTGAAGAATTACCATCCCAAATTTTAACACCTTTTTCTTGTAAATGTTTTGCATTAGTATCACCGCGAAGAAACCATAATAGTTCTTCAATACATCCTTTGACTGGAACAAATTTAGTAGTAATAATAGGAATAGAATTACTAATATCAAATTCTAATTGTCCTCCAAATACTGAATAAGTATCAATTCCTGTTCTATTAATCCGTTTTTTACCGTTTTTCATAATATTAGATAATTGATTTAAATATTGTCTTTCATTATGAGCTAATTTTTGTGATTTATTATATGATTTTGATTCATATGTTAAATAACAATATCTATCACCAGTTTTACTATCAACTTTTACCTCATAATTATTGACTAATACATAATATAAATGATCTAATCTTGGGAAATAAGTATATTTATTAACTTCATTAGCTAGAATATTAGGTTTTTTAAGAACTTGTGTTAAATGAATCTGACTAATTTGAAATTGGTTAAAATAATTAGTAAAATAGAAATTAATAAATTGAATATATATTTCTCCACCACCTATAACATATATTTGTCTATTATTGTGGTTAGTTAATAGATATTCAAAACAATCAGTAAAAGTGCAAAACATATGTGTATTTTGTGGTGTATTATTATATAAAATTGATTGACGAGTTAATATTATATTGAATCTATTGGGTAATGGCCGAACTTTTTCAGGTAATGATTTATAGGTATTATATCCCATAATAACAATTTGTTTTGTAGTCATTTCTTTGAATCGTTTTAAATCTTCACCAATAGTATATAAAAGCTTATTATCTTTGCCAATAGCCCTATTAGAATCGCAACAAGCAATAACTTGTATATCAATCATTTCGGAAAAATAGACTAAATATTTTATAATAATGGTATATATTTATAATAATATAAATAGCATTTTTTTTTATATAGATTTTGTATATTATCTTTGCATTCTTTAAGTTATTGTTTATAATAATCAATATAAACATATATAGCTATTTAAGACTAAAATATTGATATAACTTTTAACGGTAAAAAAAATGACAATATATATGTTTATATGAATTACCGTTGCCATTTTGGCACAAGAAAATGGATGACCCCAGGGTTGTTTTATTCGTTGATAACACAAGTGTGGGTGCATTAAAGGCTATTAGTTCTGACCGTTTTGCAATTATTATCATCAATATACATGATAATAATAACCCTTACATAGATATAGAATTGCGAGTGGGTGGTGAAGAAAAGTTTAATAGGTTTATTGATCTACATATGTTGGAACACCATCCAGATGATATTGATAACACAACGCGCTATTTATTCATAGCTGCACACGCATTAGTAGTTTATTATAATCAAAATGAAGATAATGATATTACGAAAGTTCAAACAGCGGTAGAAAACTACTTTAATACTGAACCATTACTGCGTGCATGATGTATCCTGAACATATTCGCGTTGTTCGGAGTGAATGTTTAATTCAGAATAAAGCTTGAGAACAGTATGTTTTTTTTATGATAAATCAATATTATATTCACAAAATATTTATTTATTGTTATAAATAATGAAGTTGAGAAAATTATTATATGATAGTATTTGATAATAAATATAGCTATTTAAGACTAAAATATTGATATAATTTTATTTAAAGGCTACACAAAAAAAAATGCTAATTTACATATTAGTTGTAGTCACCGTTGCCATTTTGGCATAAGCACTCATGATGTCCTATTCGTCTGAAAAGATGATACTTGTAATATTTGCTTTTCTAGTAGAGTGGAATACTACTCGCAACCAAGGTCAACTCTTCAGTATGCTTTCAGATTCCAAGCTAACTAAAGTAGCAAATATCGAATCACTGGAGCCAAGCACAGTTCCATGGGAAGGGGAACAATGTGTGGTATCTGCAAAAAACGGTTCATGGAATGGTCGCTTAACAGTTGAGAGAATCTGGTATAAAGACATATTCGGGAATATGATTAATGGTTCCTTTGTGTCAATTTCGGTATGGGATTACTTCAAAGGCGTCTATAGGCCACCGTGTGAGAAAGTGAACATAAATCACTCATACAATAACTTGATCACAAAGCTCCTCAAGCTCATCGAGCGAGGCGAACACTTCAACCCTCCAACTGTTTATAGCAGTGGAACCACAGTAGAATGCCTTAATAAAGACACTACAACAAGGCGAGTGCTTCCAATTTTTGGTAAGCTGACTAAGGGGGCACTTCATGGAGTACTGACAGCAGTGATGCTTCGATGCATATTTCGGCGCCTCCGTAATTAGCATATGGAAGTTGTTGTTCGAAGAATGTTCGTACACCCACCCCGTTCATCCCGCACGCTAACAAAGAATGTAAAAAATTTTTTTTATAAGGCTGACTTACGCTAACAGCTAAAATATTGATATATTTTTTTTAAAGGCTAAAAAAAAAATGCCCTTTTTAATATATTATCTAAATACCGTTGCCATTTTAGCACCAGTATTCAAGTCTCATGACGCACGTTCAACCTACTACTACGACCACAGCCGCTAAACATAACCTTGTATCACTATACGATGGACTCACTGCATCAAAAAAGCTGATGGATGTCGCGAATGTATATAAGAATGGTAATAGCGCCGTTGGATACGACAGAGTTATTGTTGAAGCATTAGATGGCGAATCGAAGTTTTCCGTGATCTTTCCACGCGACTTTTATCTAAACTGGGAAGAAGGACATACATTCAAAGACTACATGTTGGGGCAACCCATTAGGCGCGTATTTGCAGAGTTTATGGCATAAAAACTCCCACCTGGTCGTACCCTTGAAGGAGTCTACGAGAGTGATCTGTATAATGACGTTGTGCGAGTGAATGTCGCAGACTCGTACGATAATTTGGTTGACATGCTTCATCAACTGATTATTGGACCAAACTGATACTGACACTATGAACATAACAAAAATTTTTTTTATTTTATTACATTTTGTTTATACTTTTTACAATTATTTATCTTTCTTATTCTTATTTTTTTTTTGAATTTTATCTATGTTTATATTATATAATTGTTGAAATAGAAGTTAATAAATCAATATTATATTCAAAAAAAACATTTATTTATTGTTATAAATATTGAAGCTGATAAAATTATTCTATAATTATAGTTGGCTAAAAAAAATGCTAATATACATGTTGATTGTAGTTACCGTTGCCATTTTGGTACAAGGAACCGCGATGGAAGAGACAATGACAATAGGTGAAAAGTTAGTGCATGGGTTGAAATACTGGATTATAACCATATTGAAGTCTATCAATGTAGTTGATGTTAAGGTCATTAATGTGTACAATAATGAGAGTTTGTGGTTATATGTATTTGCATATAACCACCATAAGAATATCTACGGTATTGCTATTTCGCCATTTGTATCAAAATCCAGAACCGTCAACTACAAAATATGCGGACTTGATCGTGTGGGTGTTATTAACTTATCATTATTGGAAAACTGGAAACGTTCAGTTGAGAAAATAATCTCGCGAGAAATGCCAAAAGACGCAGCACGTGTAGTATGCATATATTTTGGCATGCTATTTGCTTATTTCAAGTGGACATACATCACTGCACCGCCGACTATGCGAAAGGACATGCGCATACGTGAAAAAGAAAAGTTCTTGAATGAACTTCTCCGCGAGTTGGAAAACAAGATGCGCCACAATGTGCAAGAGAAGCTCACGTACAATCTCACTCCAAACGGTATTCATATACAGATTACTGTAATGTCGGTTGTACACGAATACCACATCACGCATAAGATAGTTGGGAGTCACTACTGCTGCGTAATGTGCTATAATGATAAAGAATCAAGAGATTCGGATATTGTGGTATTAAGTTGGAGTTCAGATACATTAGTAATGACTGTTGTAGCACTCTTGTGCCTTAGTGCCATCCACAATAAAAAGTGGAGTTATGTGGCAACCCGAACGCACGATATTTTGTTTAAGTAATATATTTACCGCACATATATGCACACATATACGCACACATACGCACACATATGCACACATACGCACACGCGAAAAAAAATCATTTTTTTTTAAGGCTACAAAAAAAAATGCTAATTTATATGTTGGCTGTAGTTACCGTTGCCATTTTGGCACAAGGAATGATGCAACTTCCACCACCTAAATACAAAGTAACCCACCACCCAAAACCTGGCATAGATATGCAACAATTAGAGGATTTCTTCTTCTTGTTTTTTGGTTGTAGAATCTGGGACGGTTGGGAATCTTCATACGGTTACGATCATGTTATTAACCAAATAATGAATACATCAATAAATTTTTGTGGATACATGCTGAGGGATGAACGCGAGTTATTTTTGAAGCTTCTGTCCGCGTTTGGTAAGAAAGGCTTATGCCTTGATGACAATATTGTCGTTGTTCCTTTCTCCAAGATTGGGGATGTATCTGATTTGAGCGAAATCTTAGATATTCTAGGCTTACCACATGATAATGTAGCAGATGTAGTGTATATTCCACAATGGGACTTGTTTGTTGCGCTATTTACAGATGGCACTATTGACCCTCTGTACGCTTCTACTGACTTATATGAGCGCGCTGAAGCTGTGAAGTTTAGCGACAATATTATAAACTTTTTAAATTTAGTAGAAGATAAGGACCGATTCTACGATGATTTACGTGGATAAGTGTAAAACAATCACTACGTGCACAAACAAAATTTTTTTTATACTTTTTGAAATTATTTATCTTTCTTATTTTTTAATTTTTATTAAATTTTATCTGTATTTATATTATATAATTGTTGAACTTCATGATGTAATAAATCAATATTATATTCACAAAACATTTATTTATTGATATAAATAGTAAAACTAATAAAAATATTATATTTATTTAATGTTTAAATATTGATATAATTTTTTTAAGGCTAAATAAAAAAATGCTAATTTATATGTTAAATGTACATACCGTTGCCATTTTTGGCACAAGTATCCAAGCCCAAAACTATGATGAATAACATGACATCTACTGATGCGCTGATGTCGATGTTGACTGTTTCCATGGCAGGAAATCCCACAGATGTTCAACAGACTTGCCCAGGAATGTTCTCGATGTTGCCAAACGGTATCTCACAACAGCTAAATAATGAGTTCAAGATGGTGTTTCAAGCAGACATCTCGTGGTATTCGGTCCGCCAGTCGCTTTGTCGTGTGTTCGCCATTGACAACATTGACACCTATGTGAAAGTTCTGATGGAGCGAGCGTTGGAGGTGGCAAATAATGATTACTTTTACCAAAAGCGTTTCTTCATCATCAATGACAAGTTCAAAAAGGGTATGAAAGCAGATAGTTGGGGTTTCGCTCTTGGTATCTTTGAACAAGTTCCGTTGCGTGCCTCTACACGGTCGCACATTGTGCTGACTTTCATCCCTGGAATATTCACCTACGAATGGATTGGTGTCAATGTATGGCAAAAGCCTCCATACACAAACCATTTGCCGAGAGATTGGTGGAATTGTACTATGGCATCGTTGGTAGGTTCCGATGCTGTATTGGATGCATGTGTGTCGGTTAACTACGAACAACAGCAAAGCGAAACGCACCAAATCCAGGAAGAACAGCCAACGGAACAACGACAGAAAGCAGAGGAGTCAATTTTCAATAAGACAAAGGAAGAGCTGATTGCCGTTGTGGTTGACACTACCATATATTCCGCAGAAGAAGATGAAGATATGATGTGTGTTCCAGTAGCGGTCATTGCCAAAGAAGATGAGATGAGTGATATACCACTTTTTGAAACATTTATTTATTGATATAAATATTGAAGCTGAAAAAAATATTATATAATATATATATATATATATATATTTAAGACTAAAATATTGATATAATTTTTTTAAGGCTAAAAAAAAAATGCTTATTTGCATATTGGTTGTAGTTACCGTTGCCATTTTGGCACAAGCCTGCAACTAGCAACTAATCCATCCAACAATGATGAAGGTTCCGCGCACCCCCACGGATGCATCGCTGATGATGTCGACTGTTCCCCCGGCAGAAAACCCTGCAGCAGAAAACCCTACGGCGCTCCCCCCCGCAGAAGTTCAAGGGAAGGACCGCCTTCACAAGCTGACCGCAATTGCGGGGGGTCCCGTCGAAGAAGAGGAGGAAGATGAACATATGGAGTTTTTCCCGGTGCCTGCTGTCCCAACCGCAACTATCACTACCGATGAAGAGATGCTTGCCCCAGCGTCTCTGTCCCATCAGAAGACCGCGGCGGATACTGCTCCTGCCCCTCTTACATACACACACACTGGCTGAAGGGAGCCCCGAGCACGAAAGCTGACTTACGAGAGAGTATGTAAGCAAAAAATAAAAAAAAATTTTTTTTTATTTTATTACATTTTATTACATTTTTTTATATTTTTTAAGATTATTTATTTTTTTAAATTCACAAAAGTGTAAAAATTATTATTTAGTTACTTATATAATAAGATAAATTTATTTTTATATATAAAAATAAAAAGTTGACATTTAAATTTGCAACGGTGTAAAAACTAATTTTTAAATTGATATAAAATTTATTTTTATATTATATAAATATATAATATAGTAAAAATAAAATATATATATGAAACCAAATATTAAACATTTAGTTTTGTCAGGTGGCGGATTATCTTGTATAACTCAAATAGGAGTATATAAATATATATATGAGAATAATATGTTAAATGATTTAGAAAATATAATTTGTTCTTCTGGTGGAACTCTTATAGGATTAAATATACTATTTAAAAAATCAATAAAAGTTATCTTAAAAGATATAATCAATCTTTTTAGTAGTAATTTTCAAGATGTTATAGATATATCATTTAATACATTCAAGGATTTACTTGATAACTATGGTTTATTTGATATTAGTCTTATCAATAATATTATAGATATTATATTTGAAAAGAATGGTTTAAATTCTAATATAACATTTAAACAATTATATGAATATTATCCAATCAATTATATTGTATCTGGAACAAATATAACTAAAAAAAAAATAGTATATTTTTCACATTTGACATATCCTAATATGCCAGTAAAAATAGCAATAGGTATATCTTGTTCTATACCTATATTATTTACTCCTATTTTATATGAATATGATTATTATATAGATGGATGTGTATTTGGATGTATACCTGCTCAATATTTAATTGATATGTATAAGTTAGATGATGTTGATACGGATAATAGTATAAAAGAAGATATTTATTCTTCAACTTTAATAATAAGTATATCAAATCATGATAAAATAATTAGTAATTTATTACAATATGTAATGTATATAATGTCATTATATGCATTTTCATCAATGTATGATAATAGTTATAGTAATCAATTTCGTCATACTATATATATAGATGCGAATATTCCCATAACAGATTTAATTCAAAAGAAAAAATTAACTCGAAAAAGAATTAAAAATTATTTAGATGATATATATTATAATTATTATATTACTAAACAACATTTTGAAAATAATACTATTGTATTGAAATAAAAAGCCATAATATAAAGAAGATATAATTTCTGTTGTCTACATAGACGGAATAAATTCCCATTTCAAATCCCTACAAATATTAGCCCATATAGTTTCATGTAAATATAACTTATCTCTATTTTTTAATAAAGGGAAATATTGTAAATATTGCTGTTCTCCTAATAATTGCAACATTTTATGGATACAATATGCATATGATAAGAAACTTTTTCTTGTGTCAGGACAATATTTATAAAATGGATTTTGTATTAATTCAAACATATTTTTAATTTTATCCATTAATTCATTTGGTAAACAACTTGATGATACACCAGTTATACGATAATGTATATATGCGATATGTTCATAATATCTATTCAACTTAATTTTTTTTAATATATCTTTCAATATATCATATTTGATAGTAGAACAGTTTATTAAATTATTATTTGCGTCAAGTATTTTTAATTTTCTTAGTTCATACTTAATTTTATTAAATATTTCGATAGGTATATCTGTTATTTCTTTTCCTTGTATTTGGTTTAAATATTCATTTAAATGATTTTTTCGTTTATAATTTAAATATGAGATTTCTTTTTGAGGTTCTTTATATGATGGTTTATCTGTTTCAATATTAATAGAATTTATACAAGAACAATCATCACAATATGAAATAGATTGTTCATTTAAAATAATATTTTCAGAACCACAATAACAACATACATTTTTAAACTTAATTTCTTTATTTATAAAATTTTTATCACATTTTGATAAATAATCATTATAAAGTGAGACTTTAGTATTTATATTTTCATTAAGAATTAATTTGTTCATTATATGATTATTTGGAATTTCTGAATTATTTAATAAAAGAGAAAAATTAAAACTATTAGTTTTAGTTATTTTTTTGTTTGTATCATGTATAGATTGAGATGGTGATATATTATAATAATTATATAATATATTGCCAATATCAAGAAAATAATCTATTTCTTCATTTTTAATTAATTCTTCTTGTGAAATAGATTTATTATTTTTATAATTTTGTTGTTTTTTATATAAAAGAGCATATTTAAAATTAAATTGGTTGTTTTTATGATGTATATCTATTGATTTTACATTATTATTTATATATTTTTTTAAGTGCTCTTTATGATAAGCATCAAGAGTTATATTTTTTTTTTCATATTGTATTTTGCGTTTTAATGAACTATTATTGTTTGTTTTTGTTACAAATTTATTGTTAATATTAAAAAAATTCATTATATATATATATATATATTATGGCATACATTTTATATATTTTATTAATATTAAATATAAATAATATAGTTTTATATACACTTTTTTTTTTAAAGTATAATTACACTTTTCCATTTTTAAATGCCTACTTTTATTATAAAAATAAATTAAATATTATATAATAAATTAAATATTATATAATAAATTAAATATTATATTTTAATAAAAAAAAAATTTCTAAAGATTATAATAAAAAAAAATACATTATTTTTTATTATATATATATTATAATTCATTAAAAATGGGTGGTGGTCTTATGCAATTAGTAGCATACGGGGCACAAGATGTTTATCTTACAGGAAACCCGCAAATTACATTTTTTAAAGTTGTATACCGTCGCCATACTAACTTTGCAATGGAATCTATCCAACAATCTTTCAATGGAAATCCAAATGTAGGACAACGCGCATCATGCACTATATCACGTAATGGTGATCTTATATCTCGTATGTGGCTACGTGCAACAATTCCAGAAGTAAGTATGTCATTTAAAGATGATGGTAATACTGTTGGTACTATATCAGCAACATCAACACTTCATCTTGCACGTAAATTTGGTCTTGCACTTGTTAAGAATGTAGAACTTGAAATTGGTGGACAAAAAATTGATAAACATTATGGTGATTGGATGAATATTTGGAATGAGCTTTCTCTTCCAGAATCAAAACGTGATGCATATACAAAACTTGTTGGTGATGGTGAATTTGCAACAAATGGACACAAAGAACTTGAAGCATTTACTTATGGAGGATTTACAAGTGCTGAGAAAATGTCAGCATCTGGAACTGTGGGTGTAATACCAGAACAAGTAGTAAATGTTCCTCTTGAATTTTGGTTTTGCCGCAATCCTGGCCTTGCACTGCCACTTATTGCACTACAATACCATGAAGTTAAAGTTAATGTTGAATTAAATGAATCAAAATATCTTGGTATGATATCTGTTGATTTTAAAGTTAATCATACTGTTGTGGATACAACTAATCAAGCAGCTCATGCAACTATAAAGATAGGAACTTCTGCACAAACTTTTACTTTACCACTCGGAAAAGACACTGTTGATGGTGATGTTCATTATTATAAACGTGCTCTTCTTACTTCTCTTTCTCTTTCATCATGCTCGCTATGGGTTGATTATATTTATCTTGATACTGATGAGCGTCGTCGCTTTGCACAAACTTCTCACGAATATCTTATTGAACAACTTCAATTCAATACTTCTGAAACTGTTGCTGCAGTTAACTCAACTATTGATCTTAACTTTAACCACCCAGTTAAAGAACTTGTATGGGTTGCACAACCAGCAAATAATCTTACTGAAACCACATATGCATCAGATACTTATTCAGGAGCCGTAGCAACACCAAACGGAACACCAATTACATTTGATGTAATATTAGCAGCTCATGGTGATGTAGATTTAACTGGATGGTATATTGTATATATTGATAATGGTATAGCACAAACAGCCCAACTAATTACAGCTTTTGATAAAAGCACAAATACTGCAACAGTTGGAACATCATTTGCTGTAAATGTTAATGATTCGGGAACAGATACTTATATAGTATATCCACCCGCAGCACCCGCAGCAATTACAAATCTTTCACATGGTCAATTTGATTATCAATTTTACCGTGAAAATGATAATGATTCTACACAAGATACTAAATTTGTTTCAAAACGTGTAGTAAATGAAGACATATACCCAGTTAACCCAGTAGTAAATGCACAAATCAAACTCAATGGTCATGATCGCTTTGAAGTTCGTGGCGGTGAATATTTCAATGTAGTTCAACCATTCCAACATCACACTCGTGCGCCTCTTGATAAAGGTATTAATGTATATTCATTTGCACTTAAACCAGAAGAACACCAACCATCTGGAACTTGCAATATGTCTCGTATTGACCAAGCAAATCTCCGTTTAACTCTTCGCAACAACGAAACACACAATGTTCGTGTATATGCAACTAACTACAATGTTCTAAGGATAATGAGTGGTATGGGTGGCCTTGCTTTTGCAAATTAATCATGAATTGATAAATGCAAGTTAATTTTTAACGTAAATTAATTTTATTATTTTTATAATTATTATATTTCATAAAAATATAATAATCTATTTTTTTTGAGAAGTATATATAAACAATAAGTAATAATTAAATAATAATTAAATAATAATTAAATAATAATTAAATAATAATTAAATAATAATTAAATAATAATTAAATAATAAAAAAAATAATAAATAATGGGTGGTGGTTTAATTCAGTTAGCTGCTTATGGTGCCCAAGACTTATATTTAACGGGGAATCCTCAAATTACTTTTTTTAAAGTTCTTTATAAAAGACATACTAATTTTGCAATAGAGTCTATTCAACAAACATTTAATGGAAAACCAGAACCGGGTTCTAAATTAACAGCGACAATATCAAGAAATGGTGATTTAATTCATAAGATGTGGTTAACAGCGACTATACCAGATATATCGATTACTTTTGATAATCAGCTTAATGGTATTACTTCGACTACTGCGACTTTACATTTAGCAAGAAAATTTGGTTATGTATTATTGAAAAGTTGTGAATTAATGATTGGAGGTCAGCAAATTGATAAACATTACGGAGATTGGATGAATATTTGGAATGAATTAACATTACAAGAATCTAAAAAAGATGGATTTTCGCAATTAATAGGTGATGGCGAGGGGACTACTAATCCGAAGTTCAAACCGTATAGTTATTCTGGATTTTCTTTTTCATATAATGAGATACAAAATAGTGAATCAAGCTTGTCTGATAAAATGAGTCAAAATCCCACTGATTATGATAAAAAAGGATTTATTCCGTCTCATGAAATCAATATTCCATTAGAATTTTGGTTTTGTCGTAATCCAGGATTAGCATTACCATTAATTGCATTACAATATCATGATATAAGAATTAATATAGAATTAAATGAAGCAAAATATTATGGTATGATGTCATTAGTGAGCACATATTCACCTGGTGGGTTGGATAATAAAGCTATATTTACTATTGGACAAAATACTGCGAATACTATAACCACAAAAAAGCCACTGAGCAATAATATAAATGTGGCAAGAAAATTATTAAGTGAATTTCAATTTAGTTCTATATATTTATGGGTTGATTATATATATTTAGATATTGATGAGCGTAGAAGATTTTCGCAAACAAGTCATGAATATTTAATAGAGCAATTACAATATACTGGAGAGGAAGCGATTACGCCAGTAGCGAATACGCCATATGGTATAAACTTACACTTTAATCATACAATTAAAGAATTATTTTGGGTGATACAGCCGAATACAAATTTAACAGAAAAAGAATTACAAGCGACTGATGGAGATGCTGTATTTGATGATGCAGAAACAAATGCGTCTCATTGTTATTTAGATTATCAATTTTATACAGATGCTGGGCAATATATATCTGAGACTACCCAAGCAGCTTTATTGACAGCAAATATACAACAATATCCTGTAAATCCTGTAATATCAGCATATTTAGAAATGAATGGTCAAGAAAGATTTAAAGAACGAACAGGAGAATATTTTAATTTAGTGCAGCCATATCAAAATCATACTCGTATTCCGTCAGATAAAGGGATAAATGTATATTCATTTGCATTACGTCCTGAAGAACATCAACCGTCTGGTGTATGTAATTTATCTCGTATTGATGATGTTAAATTATATTTAACATTACGTTCATCGATAGTTCATAAAGCACGTGTATATGCGTTAGGCTATAATGTTTTACGTATATTATCGGGTATGGCGGGTTTGGCGTTTGCGATATAGAAGGATTCGGATTTTCAGAATTTCTGAAAATCCGAATTATATTTAATAATAAATAAAAATTATTTTAATAATATAATAGAAATTAAACATTTAATAAATAAAAATTAAACATATAATAAATAAAAATTTATAATAATAAAATATATAATTAATAATAAAAAAAATGAATTCATTAGGTTATAGTTCATTAGATGAGTTATATGGTAATACTTCAAATGATAAATCAACTGATTTAAGTTTATTAAATGTAGAAAAGGAATCTATATGTAATTTGGCAAAAACTCGTGCAAAACCAAGACGTGCCCATGCTTATAAAAATTTAGGTAAATATGCACAATTTGACGGGACATCAAATGAAAATAATAATAAAATAATGACTACAAATGATGTTCCTAAAACGCGTTTATATAAGCAAACTAAAGATTGTAAATCTGAAATGGAAGTTGAAGAGGAATTTGCGATTAAACCATATAATATTACAGGAGTGAGTGAAGTTAATTTAGCGTCATTTGAACCTGAAATTGATTTGCCAGTAGATTATGAATTAAAAAAATATATTCTTGATGAAGATTATTTAAAGAAAGGTAAAAACAAGAATAGTATTAAAGATGCACATAGTGCATTAAATGATAGACATTTTATGAATATTGCAACAAATGTAGTTGATTATGATAATCCGAATGATGTGATGGATGATACTGCAGAGCCCGAGAAGCCATTATTAAAAAATAATTTGGGACAAAATAAAGTTAGAAAGAATAATAATTCAAATAAGAATGCGAATACATTAAATGATGATGATAATGAATTAAATGAGAATATGGTAGATAAATATTTAATGTTATTACTATATATATTATCGGGTTTTTTATTGATATTAATTATGGAGCAAATATTGCAACTTGGTATAAAGATGCGACTTTAATAAACGGTAAAATGATATAAAGATAAGAGTATATATATATGTTTAGATAAAAATTATGTGTAGATAAAATAAGTTTAATTGTATATTATATTTTCTCATATATAAAATAATTATAATAATAAAAATTTAAAAAAAATACTTAATAAAAATACTTAATAAAAATTCTTAATAAGAATACTTAATAAGAATACTTAATAAGAATACTTAATAAGAATACTTAATAAGAATACTTAATAAGAATACTTAATAAGAATACTTAATAAAAATATTTAATAAGAATACTTAATAAAAATATAATAAATTATGTCAATTTTAATGCAAGATTTGTTATTTGGTTTAAATAATAATCCAATTATAACAGCGATATGTGTATTTTTCATTAATTGCGGAGGACGGTATATTTTAAATGATATTAGCCAAGACCATGAAAAAATATTCCGTTCAACCATATTTAGAACATTAACTGTAGCAAGTATTCTTTATATTTCAACACGAAATATATTAATAACATTTGTCTTTACTGCTATCTATCTATTTATTATAGACTGTTTATGGAATAAACATAGTATATTCTGTATATTTAAAAAACAAATTAACAATACAATTGACTATATTGATGATAATATTATTGATATTATTGATGACAATGATAATAATAATAATAATAATGATAATAATAATAATGATAATAATGATAATATTATTGATATTATTGATGACAATGATAATAATAATAATAATAATGATAATAATAATAATGATAATAATGATAATAATGATATAAAGAATTTTCCAAGTTATATTGACGAAAATTTTGAAAATGAAACCCGAAATGATGTTAATACCAATAAGGCCAAGCGTATTATTGAAATAGTGAATGATAATAAATTTGAATTATAAAAAAAATGCTTTTTTTTATTAATTATTGATAATTACCATTATCATAATATCTATTTATAAATAGATAATGAATGATTTTCCGTCATTAACTTCAGCATTACAAACTCAATCAAATAAAAAGAAAAATATAGGTAAAAATTGGGGTAAATCAGTAGTAGAAACTGGTAATATATGGGATAATCCGAAGCGTTTAATAACAATACATACAACACATGATTTTGCGAAAGAATTTCCAGAAATAAATGCGAGAGTATGTAAAACGGAAACTAAAGATGAATTATTATTTATGATTAAAAATGAAATGATTGAATATAAAAGAAGAAATGATAAGATTATTTCAGATTTAAATAATGAAATTAAATGTGTAAAAGAATTAAATAATATTTATCTTAAAAATAAAGATACTTTACAATTAAAAATAGATAGTTTAGTAGAACAAATAAATAGTTATATTAATGTGAATAATGATTTAACTAATTCCTTATCAATAGTTCGTCAAAGAATAAAGATATTACAAGAAAAATTAAGTAAATATGAGAAAGTTAAATTTTTCAAAGTTAGAAATATGCAATTACCTGGTTCGTCTATTATTACTAATGAAAAAGCATTACTTCAATGTAATGAAGCAAATATAAATGCGAAACATTTTAAATTAATATCTCATACATGTCCGATTTGTTATGATAATAATAAGGAAGTTGATAAAGGATTTGTTGGTTGTCATATTTGCAGTTCAATGATATGTACTGAATGTATTATGACAGATTTAGAGAAAAAAAATCCAAGAAGTGAATTTAATATGAATTGTCATATGTGTCGTTCAACTATGAATCACTTTATTATGTGGAAATGTGATGATAGTGTATAAATATCTATAACTTATTGACGAGATGATGGATTAGGATATACATTAAAATAAATATGTTTAATTTTTTTATTAAGTTGTTGTGCGTCAAATTGTTCTTCATATTCAGAACGTGGAATAAAAACATGTTGAATATTTTTATCTTTTTCGACTTTAGCTAATTTATCTATATATATACCAGTAAGTAAAAGATACATACCAATAAGTAATAATAAAAATACGACACTATTCATATTAGTTATTACAATATTGTTAATTATTATTTTTTTATATAAAAAATAGTTTATATATTATTAATAATATATAAATTTATTTGTTATATTTATAGTATTTTGGATAAAATGAGCCTAAATTATCCGCTGTCTGATAGATTGCAACATTCGAATAATAATCAACAAATTAATGTATCATATGAATTGTGTGTGGATAATAAAAATAAGAAGAGGATAAAAAAAGAATATAGTAGCATTATGGAACATCAAGGTAAGTTTTGTTTTCAAAGAGTGTTTATATATGGAGATATTACTTAATGATATAATTGTAAAAAAAACATTAATTAATTTAGTATATAGTTCAAAGATGTCATTTAAACATGCGTGTATAATATTTGATAAATATAATAATATAATAGCTAAAGGATATAATGTGCAACCGTCATATTATAAATCGGCTAAAAGTATTCATGCAGAAGTAAATGCATTAAATCAAATATTAAGAAATAAAAAGTTATGTAAAAATATGAGTAAATATAAACTATTGGTAGTAAGATTATCTACTATATTTAAAGATAATGGAACAATTATTCTATCATATGGAAATTCAAAACCATGTATAAATTGTAGGTTATATTTATTAAATAATGGTATAAAAGAAGAAAATATATGTTATTCAATAGCTAAAGAATAATAAATTAAATTATTTTTCTAATATTATTATAAAAATAATAAAAGTTTATAATAATATTTTATTTTATATAATAATGACTGAAATTAGTGAAACAATAACTAATAACCCATGGTCATTTAAAAGTGCGAATATATCAATCTTACGTAATACAATATTATCATCTTCTATAGGTTTATTTTTAATTGGATTATATAGTAAACCTGGAATTTTGACAAAGCAGCAACAAAAATATGTGAAATTAGTAGCGACACTTATATTGGTTTTCAGTTTATTAAATTTATTATATGGATTATATGATATAACTGCATTTCAAGAGATAACAAATAAAGCATATGAAGGAAGAGAGTTGCCGTATATTTATCAAGTGTTTAATGGTCGGATGGTATATCAGCAAGTGCTTTTTATGTTGTATTTAGTATGTATATGTGTGTTTTTGTATATATTATATCAGTTTTAAGTAAAGGATATAGCGACTCTGTATGAATCGTAAGTCAGCCTATGATTTATTGTTGTTATTATTTTTATATATGGAATTCGGATTTTCAGAAATTCAGAAAATCCGAATTTGTAATGTGAAAACTTTTGTAGATAATTATGCGCGGAATTATTTTTATATAATTTAACTTTATATTATAATATAGAATATATAAAAGTGCTTTTGCGCGAATGTTTCTACATATATTTCAGCGGCGGAATCCTTTAAATCCCCCTTCAATTGATAAATATAAATAATAAAAAAATGCTATTTATTATACTATTCGTAAAATACTGTTTATGATTATTCTTATGTTAACTATTACAAATAAAGGAACTGGTGCCGGAGGTGCCAATACTAATTTAAGTGGTAAAACTATTTATTTATAAGTTATTTGTAAAAGAAGATAAATCCATTTTACCATTTTTAATTATTGAGTTTTGATGAATAGAAATATTAATATATTTACAAGTTTTATCTCTTGATAAGCTAATATCTTCATAAATATCTTCTTTATATAACAATATTTTTTTATTTATATTATTATCATATTGTATATTTAACTTTTGCAAATATTTAATAATATTTTCATAAATATTTACAAAACAATAATATGAATATATATCTCTTGGTTCCACACATTTTGCAAAACTCACAAAACAACAATTATCATGTTTATAACAGCAATGTTCATTTTTATTTAAAGAACAATTTTCTTGACAAAAATAATTTGATCGTGCATATAACTTTTTACAACATTTATCTCTATTTTTACAACAACATTTTTCAGTATCATGATAATTTACATATTTTCTTTGTTCAATATAATTTTGTAAATATGATATTAAATGTGTGATATTTGAGAACATATAAGTATAGACATAAATTGTATTATAATAATCAATATCATTATCATATATTATATTATAAATAAATTCATTTATAACTGTAATAGTTAATGAAAAATATTCATATGTAATTGTATAATATAATAATTTTTTTTCATATATTTTATAAATATTGGAAATATAAGCAATTTTATTAAATGTTATCAATTTATTATGTTTTTGTTGTTCTGTATTTATATTTGTAAATAAAGTTAATAAATTATTTATACCATCAATTTTTAAATCATCATAAGAATATTCATTATCATATATTAAAGTTTTTAAATTTGTTAATCTTTCAAATAACATTTCATTAAACGTATCATTATCAACTAAATTACTTAATATTTTTTTTAATATTATGTCATTTACTAATTGACACATTTGCTTATATACTTATTGAAGAAGCGGTTGTATAATTAAATAACAATGGTATTATATTATAACTATAATATATTCATTTTTTTTATAAAGAATTCGGATTTTCTGAATTTCTGAAAATCCGAATTTGTATGCTGAGACTTTTGTAGAGAATTATGGCGCGGAATTACTTTTATATACTTTGACTTTATATTATAATATTAAATATATAAAGGTGCTTTTGCGCGAATGTTTCTACATATATTTCAGCGGTGGATTCCTTTAAATCCCCCTTAATTGATAAAAATAAATAATAGTTTATAATTATAAGCATAGGATTAACAAGAAGTAGCTTAAAGGCTGACTTACGCTTTCTTCTTCCAAAAAAAAAATGAATTTTATTTATTTAAAAATAATTACCATTATATATAATAAAGATTAAAGTTTTTACCCTTTATTTGTTATTTAAAATGACATTGCAGAAGCATTTGTTGAATAAGCATTTGTTGGATAAGCATTTGTTGGATAAGCATTCGTTGGATAAGCAGTCTTTGAATTTGGCAATATATAAGCAAAATAAGAATGCTAAAACTGTTAAAGAATTAATTATAAATGACCCATATGGACAATATGTAAATCCGCGTAAAGACCAGAAGGTTCAAAAGCGTTATACTGCAAATATGTTGCTAAATTATAAGATTGTAGCTTTCCATACAAATAAAGATCGGTCGTGTCTTATACACTGCAAACATTCATTTAAAAAAAGAAATTATAAATATGGTTTATACATCAAAAATTGCTTACAAACACGCCGCATTTATCTTTGATGAACGGGGACATATTGTATCTAAAGGATTTAATTATCAGAAAGATTATTATAGTCCTATTTTTAGTATTCATGCAGAGGTAGATGCAATTAATAATATTAAATATAATAAATATCATAAAAATAAATTACATAATTATACAATTTTGGTGGTTCGTTTAGGAACAATTAATTATATATCTGAAAATATTACACAAATTAATCTGGCGGAATCTGCACCATGTGCAAATTGTTATTCATATATGAAACAACATAATTTTAAAGATAAGAATATTTATCATTCAACTATGATTATTGAATGAAAACATTCTCCGTCCGTCTCATTAATAAAATTATCATAATTATGAAAGAATAATCGAAGAATTTCTAAGAATATATATTATTATACTATTTGATGGAGGGATGTAAAGAAAATGATTATAATAGAAAAATAGAAATATATAATAAAAAATATAATATAAAATATAAATTTTTTTTTAATATATTTTATAAACAATAATGCGTTTAATAATTTTTTTGTGAAATTATTTTCTCACAATATAATAAAAAAAATAAATTTTTTTTAATATTTTTTTATAAAGTTTTTATAGCAAGCTAAAATGGGTGGAGGTCTTATGCAATTAGTAGCCTACGGGGCACAAGATGTTTACCTTACTGGTAACCCACAAATCACTTTCTTCAAGGTTGTCTACCGTCGCCATACTAACTTCGCAATGGAATCAATCCAACAAACTTTCAACGGAAATGCAACAGCCCTTGGTAGTCGCGTAAGCTGCACAGTCAGCCGCAATGGTGATCTTATACACAAGATGTATCTCCGTGTTAAAATTCCATCAGTTCTTCTTGCTGGAACAACAGTTTTCAACTGGGCAAACAAACTTGGTCTAGCCCTTATCAAGAATGTTGAACTTGAAATTGGTGGCCAACGCATTGATAAGCATTACGGCGACTGGATGAACATCTGGAACGAACTTTCTCTCCCAGAATCAAAACGCGCAGGATACAACGAACTTGTAGGTGCACAAGGATCATCTTCCCAAGTTATCGATGCAAATGTTGGAAAAACTCTTACACAAGGAACAGATACTACAGCAGCTAAACTTGGTTCAGGAGCATCTGATACTCTTGCAGGCGTAACTCTTAACATTCCACTTGAATTCTGGTTTTGCCGCAATCCAGGACTTGCACTTCCACTTATTGCACTTCAATACCACGAAGTTAAGGTAAATGTTGAATACAACACTGCAGAATGGCTTAACTATAAGACCGCAGCTGGAACTGTAACCGTATCTGGTGGTACAGCAACAACAGCGGCAGGTGCAGCTTCATTTTCTCTTGGTGAATCAGCTCTCTGGGTTGATTACATCTACCTTGACACTGATGAACGTCGTCGTTTCGCACAAACTTCCCACGAATATCTTATTGAACAACTTCAATTCACTGGTGAAGAATCCGTTACAAAAGGAACAGAAAACGCATCAATCCGCCTCAACTTTAACCACCCAGTTAAGGAACTTGTATGGGTTGCGCAACCATCAGCTAATGTTGCCACTGAAACCAAAGCCGGAAACCAATTCCAGTATGATATTTATTCGGATGGAGCAACCGAACAAACACACGGTACTGGTCTTCGCGTAAACCCAGTTGCATCAGCAACTCTCAAGCTTAATGGTCACGACCGCATGGCACAACGCGATGGCACTTACTACAACTCAGTTCAACCATTCCAACACCACACTCGTGTCCCATCTGACAAGGGCATCAATGTATACTCATTCGCACTCAAGCCAGAAGAACACCAACCATCTGGAACTTGCAATATGTCTCGTATTGATGTTGCTCAACTCCAAATGAATTTCGTAGCTCACAGCACATCATCTCTTGGTGTCCGAGTGTATGCAACTAACTACAATGTTCTTCGTATTATGAGTGGGATGGGAGGATTAGCGTACGCAAATTAGCGTTCCGACCCATTTTTAAAATTATTAACCCAAAATTATTTTTATATAAAGAATATATCATATATATCATATATATCTTATAAGAAAAAAATGCCTTTATTTATTAAGTAAATATATACTTATTATTAAATAAAATAGACACATTATGTCAGAATTACAAGAATTTGAATCAATTCATCCTACTTATGGAAAATTTATATATAATAAATTTTATCCAGTAAAGTTTTATGATAAAATTAATAAAGTTATTGTAAATTATGATAATTATAAAGTATTAATTAAAAATGATATAGAAAATCCTTTTTCTGTATTTAATAAATTTACAAATAATAAGTTATCATATAAACCTAATTTATCATTTAAATTAACAAATAATTATGGAGAATTAATTGATGTTAGAATTCATAATATAATGTTAGCATCTGTATTTTATGAATATATATTACAAAATGAATATATAAAAAGTATTGATGATGGTAAATTAGATTTTGACCATATTGATGATGATGATACTAATAATTTAATTACTAATTTACAGATTTTATCATCTATTGATAATAGAAGAAAAGGACAACAAAAATCAGTACAAATATGTAAAGAAAAAGGTGGTCGTAATGGTAAAAAAGTAATGCTTACAAAATTAAATAAAAGTAATAAAGAATATGAAGATTTTAAAGAATTTCAAAGTATTGGAGCATTAGCAACATTTATGATTGATAATAATTTATGTATGAGTGGAAATACTTATAAAAAAATTTCAGCATATTTTAGAGATATTATTAATGGATTACGAAAAGCATATAATAAAAAACAATATTCTGCTTATGAAATTGAAATTGAAGATATTGATGATGAAATTTGGAAACCTATTCCTAAAATTTTATATAAAACATTTAAAGATAATAAACAATATTTTGTAAGTAATAAAGGACGCGTTAAAAATTTATATGGAGATTTAATGACAGTAGAACGTGATAGATATGATAAATATTCATCAGTTCAATTAAATACAAAACATTATTATATTCATTTATTAGTATATATTTCATTTAATCCAGAAGATTTATATAAAATTAATTTTAGCTTTAATAAAAAAAATAAAACAGAAGATGAAATAAAAGCATTAAATTTAATGAATATAGGACATAATGATGATGCTCCTAAACATAAAGAAAATGGAAGAACTTTTTATAGAAATTATCTTGAAGATTTATATTTAACTACTCAATCTGAAAATATGAAAGATTGGCATAATAGTAAAAATAATGAAAATGAAATTATTACTATTGAAACAACTGAAAAATTTGAAAATAAAGAATTAATTGAAAATACAATTATTCAAGTAAATAAAAAAGGTGAAATTAAAGAAATTAATAAAAATTCATTAGAATATTTAATTACGCATTTACCTGTATATATACAAGAATATCAAGAAAGTAAAACAAGAAGTTTTAAA
>Ga0181590_10000110_pt1 | contig 53244 bp, 87 predicted proteins | sample 071ome_34_FD_132446 | JGI IMG/M metagenome (GOLD analysis project Ga0181590, IMG submission 132446) | Coastal salt marsh microbial communities from the Groves Creek Marsh, Skidaway Island, Georgia - 071411BT metaG (megahit assembly) | ecosystem: Environmental > Aquatic > Marine > Intertidal...
CTCTACTCTGTTCCATTTCATCCCATTCTTTTTCATTTTTATCGTTAATCTTACGTTTGGCCGTTTCTATACCAGCGGACCGCTTGGCCTTCTTAGCAGAAAAAGCACGAGAAGGACGACCTCTGCCCTTTTGCTTCATGCTTTCGCCTGATTTGTTGATATAGCTTCGAAGTGTCTTACGTGAGATTTCATCAATCTGCTCGGCTTCTTCATCTATATTCTTAGAAATAGCTTTGCGGCGCTTGTGCAAATACTTGTCAGAATCATCTACATCACCATCATTATCGATGTCCTTGTCTTTACGATTCTTGAATTTCATCTTAAGAGCCTTAGGATCTACATCATCAAGTTCAACTTCTTCATGCATGTGCTCTTTATTCTTGTGTCTATAAGCACGTACAGCATCCTTTGCACCACGCTCAGATGCTTTACCAGGGCCTGATGTATATCCCTTGTGATAAGCAGCAGCTTCACCGGCAGCATGCTCATGTGATTTGTAAGCAACGCTAGCAAGATAAGAAGTCTTACCTTGTGGGTTTTTTAGGTGAGGACGGTAGCCCTTGTCATGAAACTTAGACTTTTCAGATGTTGCTATATAATAATTGGCTTCAGCAATTTCAGTCTCTTCAAACATATCGTTGTTCAGAGAATCGATGAACTCTTGCTCTTCCTTGGTCAGCTTATTGACAGCAGTATTGACACCTCTTTGTCTTTTTAAAGCTTTTTCACCAGTTTTTTCGCCATGAGCATAATTGCCACCTGCATCATGTATACCTGATGCGTATGATGCTCGTCTAGAATCCTTTGAAGCTTTCTTTATATAAGATCCAAGTGTCTTCTTAGATAACTCGTCGATCTGCTCGACTTCTTCACCAAAGGCAGGATTCTTCATAGGAGAACCCATCTTTTTCATATCTTTTATAGCTTTGTCATTATTTTTCTTGCGCTTCTTGAGATCTGTTTCAAGGTAATCGTTCTTTTCATTAATAGAAAAACCATGACTAGCAAGTTCTTGTTCTGCTCTAAGATCTGTATTTTGTTCCATAACACCCTTTGCAGCTTTAATTAAGCTATCAGGGATTGATTTATAGATATCAGACATATTGTCGTTCCTTTTTAGTTTTATTTATAATTATAGAATGTCCGACATTGCAATTTTTGTCGATCCTACTAGAACATAACCATCATCACTAATCTCAGTCACTTTACCTGTTTTGCTGTTACTACCAACTTTCCATGTCACTTCATCACCCACGGCAACTTCTGTGATATGTTCGACTTCTTCTCCAAGTTGTTTCATTCTTGCTTTAATTATTGGTCTAGCATCTTTTGTTCTGCTCTTTTCACTAGCCGCGGCAAGATCATCAAATAGTACATCATCACCAATATATTTGCTGATGGCTTTAATTGCTGTTTCGCCGTCCTTACCTAATGGAATAGGCTTCTTTAATAGTGCATTTAATTTTTGTTTATCGGCTGGGGTTTTTGGATATAACCACGTACCTTCATCAAGTTCAACTTCTTCATTCTTCATATACTTTAGAAACTTATCCCCACCTCTAGTACCCCACTTTTTAGCAATACCCTTAAGTTGTTTATTTGAGTATTTACCGGCCGAGGCTTTAGCATGATCATCCGCATATTGCTTACTTAATTTATGCTCACGGCCTTCTGAAATCTTAGGGTCGCATTTTGGGCAGTTAACATCTTTATGTCGGCGCCCACAACTTGAACACTTATACATTTCGTCAAGTTCGACTTCTTCTTTGGGACCATAGCCTTTGGGAGTAACATCCTTAACCGTAGTTTTTACCTTAGGCTGCTTTTCATCAGGTGTCCATTTGCCATCTTTCCATGAACCCTTGATTTTATTTCCGTTTTTGTCAAAATGCTTTTTCAAATGATCCGGCAGTGCTTCTTGCACCTGCTCTACTTCTTCTTTAACTAGAGCGGCTAATTCTTTTTTATACTTTTTTAGTTTATTTTGATCAACTGTAAGATGTGCAAACGCAGTACCCTTCATCTTCTTTTCAGCTCTAGCGATTTGATTACGAAGATGATATATGCGATCTGATTTATCTTGAGCTTCATCAACCCGTTCTACTTCTTCTTTAACACCTGCACGTTTAATCGCCCGTTGAGCCTTAGACTTTTTAGAAGCAGCCAATTCCATTTGACGACGCATAGCTTGACGAGCCAATCTCTTAGCAATATTCTTTGTTTTAATCTTATTACCAAATTGATCAACGTGGTCGGTACGGGGACTATCACCACCCACGAAAGGTGATTCGCTTTCTTCCAAGCCTTCAAAATCTTCACTGATTACCTTCTTAAAGTTACTGTATGACTTAGAGGCACGGGCTTGAAGCTTTTCCTTATCAATTGGGCGTCTTGTATCACCAAAGATACGCATGAATTGATCAATATCTCTAGGATCAATCTTTTTCTTTTCACCATTGGCAAAAACAACCGGATTACGGCCACGCAGTGATTTATGCTTACGTAGTTGAACAACAAAGTTCTTTACTGTTTCATCAGATGCTTCAGCTGAATCATTATCAATGTCAGCAGGATCAACCATCTTACGTGAACCCATTTGTCTACGAGCATCTCGTGCTGCCATTCTGCTTAGTCTACTCATTTCTTTTATTCCTTTTAGTTAACAACTACGCTAATTGGTCGACCTTGGTTATTGTATATAATGGTTTTATCGCCCTTCTTAACTGATACATTAGAAGGTGTATAACCCATTAATTGACCACCAACTATAGCAGCCATAATTCGTCCTGTTTCATTATAGATATATATATTATTACCCTTCTGGGTAACTGCCGCAATCATATCTTCCATTAAATATTGTCCAAACTTTTTCATTTATTTGCCCGTAATACTTTGTGATTCTTGTTCTACTACAAACTCACCATTAGGCCCAAAAGCCATCTTTTCTTTACTACGACCCCATGCCGTCAAACCAATAATAGCACCCATAGCACCGTGGAACAAACCACCAGATACAAGGGTAATTGGTTGCCATTGTACTAATGTATTTACACTCATATCTCCTTGAGCCATAATAAAGTATATAGGCAAGATGATAAAGTCAAATGCACAGATGGTCATGTAAAGCCATGCCATCCCTGGTCGCCATTTGTTATGAATCCATTTTTCGTTATTCGTCGTGGTACTCATAGTATGACTTTCCTTTTGCCAAATAAGAATTTACACGGTTAAATGCAAATTGCTTAGGGTTTAACTTATCAGCAACAGATTCATCATACAGATCAATACCATCATTATATACTTCAAACAACACTGCTTCATCTATGTTATGAATTTCAGCCTTACGTGCAATATTCTTTAGGTCACGTTCTGTAAATTCATAATTTTCCTTTTTAAGGTTTTGACGATAAGACTTAAGACGTTCGGCTTCAGCCTTTCTAACCTTAGGTAGGAGTCGTTTTGCAATTTTAGCAATAAGCTTTTGTTTACTTTCAATCCGCTTATCAAGCATAATCTTTTCAGCGGGTGATAGATTTTTGTAATTCTTACCGGCAGAGAATCTCTTACGGATAAGGTCACGGGCCTTACGTTGTGAACGAGTCTTAAGTTTAGCAGGGGGTGCCATTTTCTTTTTAGCAATCATACGAGCCCGAGCTAATTTAGACTTAAGCCTACGAGCAAGTACCTTCCGCTTTTGACGTTGTTGGATAGTCAATACTTCATTGATTTCAACTTCTTCTTTGAAGCCTTTATTCAATATAATACCTTCATTTACCTTATTTTTACGTCGAGCAAGCTCACGTCGAGCAGCTTTTATTTGCATCCCAAACGCGGGTGACATTCCTTTTGAGTCAGAATCACCTCGTGCAACAAGTGCTTTTAGCTTATGAGTTGGTACGTTTTTCATTTCATATAGCTCAGCTTCTTCTCTACGCATCAAAGCCGCAAGTTTACCTAACTTATCCTTATCAGACTTAGATATGTTAGACTTTTTCTTATCATCTGCTCTCTTTTGAAGGGTTTTACCATAAGCATCAGTACTTTCTTTCCTCATTTTCTTTTTCTTCTCATCATTACGAGACGCCCAAACCGCTTTGCGCTGAGCATGAGATACATAACCTTCTGCTGATAACTTAGCAGCAATGGCCATTTGTCGACGCTTTTTCATTGACTTACCCTTAAATTGTGGTGCGTTCGAATCTTTAAAGTCATCGATATATTCACCCATTGATGCATCTTTATCAAGCTTTTCCATTACATATACTGGCTTACCAAAGTGCTTCTTTGCTGCTCTATGCGCTGAACTAAAATCTCCAGTATGAATAAACGTTTGACCTGGCTGTGATTGACCATGACGGCTTGTAGTAAATGCCCAACGTCCATGTCCACTGGCTTTCTTACCATGGATACGCATATATCGAGCATGTACATCATCCGATTCGCCTACTAAATTAGTATGCATGTCTGTTGATGCATCTTTATCAAGCTTTTCTGAAATCTTTTTGTATCGTGCCTGTGAATCTGCTCTACGCTTTGCATAAGCTTGCATTTTAGGATCTTCAGCTCTTTTCTTATTGAGAGCTTTGCGTTTCTTACCACCGGGTCCCCAATCACGAGCATGTTGATCTGCAGCCGCAATTGCCTTATCCCATGCATCACCTTCTTTAACAAGTTTCTTTAAGTCCTCGGCAATCTTTTTCTTTTGATTTTTCAATTTCTCATCAGCAAACTTTTTATCTACATCTTTTTTCATTTGCTTATAAAATTTATTGAACTCTTTAGGTTTAACACGGGTAAATCTAGCTTCACTAACCTTTTGATTTTCATCAACCTGTTGGACTTCTTCGCTCATTTCGGTTGACATGTAGTCAGCTGCTGTCTGCATATAGTCATAGGCAAGAGTAATCTTTGACTGAACCCACTCAGGGAGATCGGTCTCGGGCTCGAGCATGTCATGTAGCTGCTTCGCGTGCATCATGACGCCTTTGAGTTGAGACATTACCATCTCACCTTCATAACCATATTCTTTTGGATCTTTGATTTTCTTTAGCACTTTTTTAGCCTCGTCAGATTTTCTTTGAACATCGGGTAATTGTTCTACAATCTTTTCCCAGCCCCTTGATTCGTTCATGCTTAGTCCCATCCCTTGTCTAATAGCTTTGTATAACTTTTCAGAGTCACCTTTTGATCTCTGGAGTTTGTGTGGTAAACCCTTCTTGAAACTAGTAAAATCATCAGCCTTAACAGCTGCACGCATCTTACTAGCACTCATGCCGGATACATCATCTGAATCCGGGTCACGTTCGCCTGCACTTACAATAGAAATTTTATCGAAGTTGTATTCTTTACCATTATACTTGTTCAATAGAGCCTTAAATTCATTTACTCGATCAGAACCAGCAAGCATAGTTACCTGTCTAAAGCCTTTCTTTTCAAGCTCCTGTAAGATTTGAATAACATTACGGGAGTTGCTCGGCGTGACAAGTTTACCAAAGGCTTTCCTTAGGTATTTTGCTTTATTGATATATGATAATGGATTTTTTGATTTGTCTTGAGAATGTGAAAAATATAGCATGGGCACTGACTTAGTACCAGATGCTACTTTAAGTAGTTTCTCAACTAACTTTTCATGACCAATGGTAGGAGGATTAAAGCGCCCAAATGCAAATGCAACATTAAGTTGTTTTGCTTCGTTAAGACCATCCTTTTCTTTTGGAGAAGTGTCAATTGGATCTGCCTTAGATCCGATTAGGGTCTTGGCATTTTTTAATTTCTTTTTGGAAGATGAGGCTACGGAATCTTTATCAGACACGTCTAGAGTAGCGCTTTTAGTGGTTTTATTTGACATTCATTACTTCTCCGATAGGATTACCGTAGCCTTCTACCAATGCGGGTTTGCTCATAGCCTAACCGCAATGATATATTTATACAATTAATGAATTGATGATGTAGTCGAAGTCAACCCCTGTACTCGTGTATAATATTCTTTTGTAACGCCTAACCATTCAACAACTGGTCTGGCTAAAATAGCATCATTAGGCCAGAGACCTAACTCATATAACTTATCCCACATAATCCTAGCACCCTCTGGCTTAATAATATAAGCACTATTACCAGCCAAACCTTGAGCTACCTCTGGTCGATCTATGATAGGGCATGGAATACAACCATGTTCATCTGCTGGTGTTTCTTGTACTTTACCGTGGAAGACAGGAATAAGTCTAGTAGCATTATGGGGATCATTGATACCAATTGCTAAGTACTCTGATTCTAGTGCGCCAGTTGGATCAAATTTTTGTGTAAATTCAGCATCATGTTCAAGTATAAGAATGGGTTCATTTGTATTCATACATTCTTCCCATAATAGGAAATGACTCAAGCCACATGCAATACGTCTTTGTGGGTTTGCTGTACCGTATGAGCGCATATGTACATTGATCTTATCATGTGTTTTACTACCTGACCATGGCCAAGTCCATTCAAAGTCGTACTTTTCCATTAAATGATCTGTTTGATCAGGTGTAACAGCATCATATTTTTCTATTTCAAAGTCATTACCTACAGCTTTTGATGATTGAACTAATCGGTCATAACCTTGTTCTGATACAGGAAGATCTTTTACTGTTATAGCTTTAACTTTCATTGCGTCCTCCATAAGTTACATTCTGTTCTTTAGTCAACAGCTTTACCAACAAATCCATGCCCTATGATAGCAATATTTATTTTTTTTTCAATCATCTTAAAATTCCCTTTTTTTTATCTGGTTTTGTTAATTCAGTTAACCATGAAGTAGATAAAATTTTATCACTTAATTGAACTGGACTTGGTAGAACATATTGGATGTCTATATTAGAGCTATTAATAAAATAATCACTCTGATCTAAACCAATCGTTTCAGCCGCTGTTATTAGTCTATCTGCTCCCTGTGGCGAGATAGCATATGCAGCTGTCCCTGGTACCATTAACGAACCCTCCCAATTATTCTTATGATAATATTTTAATGGCCAATCATCACCCATTTGCTGTATATGTTTATTTGACGTATTATATAGTTTTTGTTGGCCAAATTGTTTAATTTCAACGTTGTATTTAGGATTCTTAATAAACGCAGTATCTACATTTAATATCATGTATTCAAAGCTATCAAAATGTGAAATATCACTGACACATATCGAATCATGCTCAGCGAATATCATGACTTCATTATTATCTCTAACTTTATGCCAAAATTTTACATTGTTCAAAACACAAGCTAATTTAGTAAGATATACTGGATCTTGGCCTTCTTTCATTTGATATAGTCTACCATCTTTTGCTAATGGATAATCATACATTCCTTCTAATTTATTAGTAGCGCGGGTAAATCCTTCGTTTAGTTCGGCTTCGTAGTTATATGAATTAAATGATTTCAATGAATTCTCAGCAAAATTTAATGATTCTCTAACTGTTGGTGTATATGTTATCTGTACTTTCATTTTTTAAACCAATCATCTGCATTGTGTGCTTTGTCATCAATCCAAACATCATATGATAATTTTCTAGTTCTTAATTCATGATATTTACATCCCCACTCACTTAGTTGATTTATGGTCATATCAAAATAGTCTTTATTTGTAGCAGAACCCCGAGCAGTATAATATATTATAGTGTTATCATTGTATAATTCATTTATTTTTTCTATTCTATCTTTATACGGTTTAGCTCTATCATATTCACCGGATCGTTGTTGATCACATATTGTACCATCAATATCAATTACGTATTTCATTTTGACTATCTCCAGGCAATACTCTATAATTATCTTCAACACTGTCTGGTGTGCTTACTTCTAATAAAGTTCCAGCTTCCAAACAAATAACTCTATGGGGCATTAATGGCACATTAGTATGAACATCACCAACATTTAGTTCAATAACATCTATTTTAGCAGTATTAGTATTAAGTATTTCTACATTAAATTTACCAGAAAGAACATACCAAGTTTCATGTTTTTTAGAATGAAAGTGCATAGAAAATTTGCTATCTTTATTGAAGTTTAATAACTTCCCAGCATAATAATCGTTAGATACAAAGATATTTTCAGAACCCCAACCCTTTTCTACTATTCCAGTTAGTCTCATATTTCCACCATTTCTTCTATTGTTGGAGCATATGTACCAGTATGTTTAACAGTTACTGCTGCTGCAATCATTGCAAAATTAATTGCTGCTGCCATATCATTTGTATCTAAGAATTTTTTAACCAGAGCTGCTAAAAAGGTATCGCCAGCCCCACATGCATCTATAAGATTACCAACATCTGGAGGATAAAATTCATTGTCCTTGTATGTAACATTTATACCACTTTGAGTAACGATAATATCGTCAGTTTTTGATGTTGCTAAATCAGATTCAATCTTATTAATCTTAATATATGCGCCTTTAAATCTAGCTAGGTCTTGTTTTTTTGTATCAATAAATACTGGCTTATTCGATTTACTGATAATATGTTCAATACTATCATACGACAAATATCCCTTATCATAATCACATATAACAACAGCATCATATTCCTTCGGCCAAATCTCATTGATATTATATGGTTCACCATAATTGATTTTAGAATCTACTCGAATAAGTTGTTGGTTTGATTTCTCATCAATATATCTAGTTTTTTGCTCCAAAACTTTGGTATACATTTTAACATCACAATTAAGATTGACCAAATTATTTCTTACATTTTTGGTCATTCCATCTTGAATCTTACGTCTAACGAAATCTAATACCTGAATAGGTGCTTCTGGACTGATTCGATTTACATTTCCATACACATATTCATCTGTACAGCTATCGCCGATTAATATAATTTTCCAGTGTTTTGGTTGTTGACTCATCATTTTCTCTTTCAAAAAAATCAATATTATTACACCATTCTTCACCTACAATATTTTTATCCTTCCAATCAGAACCACATACTCTAATATGTGGTTGATGATCTTTGAGGATACTAATAAGCTCATCATCAGAATTAAATTCAATAACTTCATCTACCCAACGTATTGCACGCAAAATATATTTCCTCGTATCACAAGTATTTATAGGTCTATCTGCGCCTTTAGTTTTACTAATCCTAGAATCCGAATCGATACATATTATAAGTTTATCACCAGAGGCAGCCGCAAATTTTATTATGTCAATATGACCAGAATGAAGTAGATCAAATGCTCCAGATAATATAACATTCATAGAATAATACCATTTTTAATATCATTTATAAGTGTAGATCTTGTAGCTTGACCTGCGTAATGCACAAAGTTTTGGCCTTTAAATGGATTAATTTCATCATTTCGTTTATGACAGCCAACCATATAATTCCACTTATAATCTAGCAACTTGCTATCTTCAGGGTGCTGAGATCTAAAATAATTCATATAAGATTGATCACTATGGTAACCATCAATTGGTTGAACTTTATTTTTTGCTACATAAGCAAAATAATCGTAAATATGCTTACTAGTATCTCTACTGACCATTTGCACACCAGCATTAACAAATGTGTCGTGTGGTAGAGGAATATTCTTTCTAAAAGTTTCCCATGATTTACCTAGATCTTTCACTGCCATGTGACCATCTATTTTAGGTAGAGGTTCAGCGTCTGGTGAAATATATACATCACAATCCAATGAAACAATAGCATCGTATTCACTATTATACATATTTAAATATCTTACGAGGGTTGAACTTTTATTTTTACCGCCAGCAGAATAGTCATGATCAATTGGTTTACTACTAAAATTAAACCAAAGTAGATCATGATCATTTGGGTATTCCTCAACTAGTTTATAATCATAACCATGTTTCTTACAATATCTAACGACTGTAGGCATCAAATGTTTTTCAAATAAGTCTGGTGCTTCTGGGCTGCCATATACATATCCTGCAATTCCAATTTTGACCTGTAATACCAATATTTTCATGTTAATAGTTCCACACTATAACCATTTTTTATCCAATTTTTGCCGGTTTCTGTAAGTCTTTTAGGATTTAGCATTATTCTAACATCTTTTTTCTTTTTAATTGTTAATGCGAAATGAGTAGATCCACTATCAACTCCAACATGATATTTTGCTTTACTTATAATATATGCGGATTCTTCTAATGACCATTTCTCCATATTATTCATGTTGATAGTGGGTAAATTATAACTATTAATATGTTTTTGTAGTACTTCTCGGTTGTCTATTCTAGCTCTTTTTGATCTACCTTCTGTTTGTATTGTTATAAATTCAGAAGGAAGATTATCAACCACTTTAAATTTATTGTGATCTAATCTTAGATATTCATCTTCGACATAACAATTCACTATCTTCATTCCAGATATTTTTTCTAAGCTTTCGTTATCATAAGATTTATCAATAAACGAGTTATATTTTTCTTCATCTACGGTGACATTAATATCAACATTCTTTGATAATTCTATAATTTTCTTCCAGGCAGGACACAGTTTCTGTGCTAATAGATTACCTCCATTAGCATTACTTATAACAATAATAGCATCACCAAAGCCCGTATGGACTTGAGTAATTCTATTTTCTTTTGTAGACTTTGGTAATGATTTCATATAACCAATGCCAGTAGAGAATCCTCTAACAATATAATTCATAGTAGTTCCAAACATGATGCGTATACATCATCAACTGTAATCGATTCATTAGCTTCTTTACAATGACTACACTCAGTCATTGACCCGCAAGGAGTATCTGGATGGTCGTATGTGTGATATAAGTGCATATTATAAGACATTATTTCTCTATTTACTAAACCACCCTGAATGATCACAGCCGGAATATTAAAACCACTAAATACATGCTGCAGCAATCCATCATACGATACTCCAAAATGGCTAAAACTCATAATAGATATCGAATTTCTTATATTCTTTTCGGTTATATTTATTGCATTTTCTAGATGCGGCTCATTATATAAATTGTTCCCAGGCATGATTCTAACGACTTGGATGTCTTCGCTTAGACGATTAGTAAGTTGTTGATATTTTTCAAATCCCCAATTTTTATTATGAGAGAAAAACGTAGATTTATAATCTGGATTGACAATGCAGAATTTATCTAATTTATAATTGTTTATTACGTCTTTAGCGTAACTTATCTCTTGATCAGATAATCGTACCCTGAAGGGAGTCGGTACGAATGGCTTAAATATAATTCTCTGATTTTCTTTTCTATCTTCATAATAGTCGACGTGATAATCGACTGGACCATCGTTATCTCTGGCATTAACTGTGACACCATCATCACTTAGAAATTCAACGTTATCAAATAAGATTGACCACCCCGTTCCGTACTTTGGTTTAATCTTTTTACCAGTTCGTTTATATATTTCTTCTGCTTTTCCTAAAAATAGGAGATCATCACCCATTCCCATTTAATTCATCGATCCATTCTTTATGTGATTTTTTAGCGCTTTCATACCATTCTTCGTCTTGTTCCATTTTATACATCTTTAAACGAGCATCCATTTTTTTGGCAATAACATACGCTATTTCTAATAATTTTTTTATTTCATCTGCATCATTTTTATCACCTTTATCAACTAATTGATAAATTTTTCTTTGTATGTCACATATAGTATAAGACTTATCAAAATCTTTTTTTCTGACATGAGCTTTTCTAGAATTTGCATATTCATCGAGCTCTTCTTCAGATTTTAAAATACGCCCAGTCGGCGTAATACCTACTATGTTAGTCATAAGAAACTCTTTTTAGTTTAGTATATCCAACACTCGCTTCGCAATATTCATCAACAACCCACTCTGGATGATCTTTTATATAATCTAATGCAGCCATATGTAATTGCCTGTCAATTTTATACGGAGATTTACTGTTAGCTCTTTGTTGATAAGTATCATGTATAAAAATATATTTATCTGTTGTTGGAGCATGTAATGACAACTCTCTAGATACATATTCGTATGTATGAATAGCGTCCAAAAACGTAATATCTACTCGATTCAAATTCATTACATCATCAGACGCGCCCGGCCACGTTCTATTTTTCCATTGTGTTGTTCCAGGTACAGATGAAGATTCGTGCATTTCTAGTTTTAAATCTTTATTATATTTCTTAAACAAATGAGCAATGTCTTTAAATAGACGTAATGAAACATCTATTACTTGTATATAAGATACACCAGACAAAGCTGCAGCTGCGACAGATCCACCCTGTTGAACGCCGCATTCTCTATAAGAATTGCATTCTTTAGCGGTTGCAGCAATTGCATCATAGTAAATAGAATATTTAACACCGTCAATAGTATGAGCATCATCATATAATTTAATTATGGATGAATAAAATTCTTCTAGTGTTGAGCAGTTTGATAAATCTTTTTTAATCATCTTCGACCTATAATTAAATGACCACATTTGCCTTTTTCATATTCTTCAATAATTTTCCATGTATCTGGCTCTACATTATCAATATATTCAACGACACATCTATACAATTCTCTATTATTCTGATTAATATCATGAAATGCTATAAATTTATTTACAGAAGGTGCATGTAACTTTAACTCAGACATGAGATGATTATATGTATGTTTACTATCTATATGAAGCATATCACAATTTGAAACTGTTTTTTTATCTAATGAACTACATTCGATCATTTTAATCGACTTATTTTTGCGTTCACTATAATCATTAACAAAAGCTTCCATCGTTTTATAATATGTACTAAGATTAATGTCAATCCCAACCGCACTAGTAACATTCTTTTGCATAAACATAGCGATAAGAGATGAACCCTGGAATACACCAATTTCTTTTATGACGTGCGATTGTTTAGCGTACTTAATGAGAGCATCTAGTCGAATTCTAGCATGCTGTTGATCTTTATTATATGATCTTAAAATTTCATATTGATGATCATATACTTCTTCTAGTGTTGAGCAGTTTGAATAATCGGTAGATTTCATTTTTTTTCCTATTTTGCGTAAATATGATCTTTACCAAAAGATCTAATTTTATTATAACCAAGAGATTCGAATAGTTCATTTGTTTTTTCAGGTGGAAATTCAGGGTGTTTATATCTATCTAAATATTCAATCATCACGATTGGATTATTATTCAATAACGTTTCTTTCGCACCGTCAATTACAAAATATTCATAGCTTTCAACATCAATTTTAATAAATCCAACGTTTGATAAATTAAACGAATCTAATGTTTCAATTTTAATAGTTTGTGTTGGCGCAGTATCTTGCCACTTTCTTTTTTGATGTTTAACTATTGAAGATCCACCAGTATTTCTATCTAAAAGAAATATTTCTTCTTCTTTAGCAACATTACCAAGACCAACTTTATTGATGTTAACACTGGGTAAGTCTTTTGTGTTGTACTCTAGATAGTCCCAAAATACGGGCTCAAAGCTTTGAATTTCATTAAAATCGTTAGACATTAGACGCGTCATAGTGCCGACGTGTGCTCCAATGTCAATTGCTACATCAAACGTGTCGGCTCGTTTTTTCAATTCACCAATCGAAAATTTATATGCTTGTTTGTTTGGTATTTGAGTGGGGTCTTCTTTACAACCTTCTGGTATTTTAAATTTATACATTCCAATAATTCCTTTGTGCTCCAGTTTCAAATTCAAATCCCCAATAGTCTATATCATCTTTATACCAATCACCAATTATATTTTTGGTTTCATCAGTATAATATTCCATATAAGTCTTTCCCTGAAGAATTTTTCCTTTTTCAGTAAAATCGTTTGTTACATTTCTAGCTTTAATAATCTCATTTGAATTTAGTCCAAAATATTTTTGTATATCTTCTTGATAATTCTCAAATCTTAATATGTCGCATGCAACTTGACCGTTTTCTTCTATTACATGACCATATTGACTGTACCAACCTTTAATTGCTCTATACCAAAGATATTCTACATTGCCCCATTTGTGACGTTCTTCTAAGAAATTTTCAAATGATGATATATCAGCATAATCAGATCCCCAGGTTTTTTCAATTTCAATTAATTTCTTTGCAAACAAAAATCTACTTACCGTCCTAGACCATGGATTTCTGACAATTGCAAATACTTTTTTATTTTTTAAACTTTCTTTTTTAATATCAATTAATCTACTATGTGCACAGCTACTTGCTTCGTTTATACTTTTAAGGTAATTTATCGCCTTTTGTCTTTCTTTTGGGTACCTTTGATTTTCTTCTGAAGCATATTCAACTGACGTAATATATGGAGACCTTCTTATTGATGTTCCACCATTTTTGGGTATGTGTATATAAAAATATTTTTTCATTTGACAATATCTTTAAGCATAGATAAATCTTCACCCTTGTTTGGTAAATGATCCTTAAGGAAGAAATGAATAAAATTGGCATTACTCATATCATCTGTACCGCGGTACATAGCATTCCACTTCCAATCAAGAGCCTTTACATTGGCCTTTTCTCTTCTAAGCCAATAATTCAAAAGCACCTGGTCAGTTGAATACCGCCAATAGTTTATACCATCTACTAGGTCCTTAAACTCTGGGCGCCTAATTAGTTCTTTTGGTGTTTGTCCATGCATATATTCTTTGAGAGACTTATTCATTACCATAAGACCCATGTTCATGAAACCCGCAATACCGTCTTGCCAATCCCAATCTACATCATCCAATGGGTCAAACATATCTCTAGAATAGCCCTTGATCTTTCTACGGTGCCCATCTGTTAATGGTAGATCTCGTTCATATACACCCCCAAAATCAAACTCAGCTGGTAATTCCTCAAAAATATCTGGAGCATCTGGCTTGATATAGATATCAGAATCAACTACTGCTACCTGATCATAGAATTGAAGATAGTCTAGAGCATTTTCTTTTTCAAAAATGACCATATAACCACCAGCTTCTTTGATCAAGCCGTTCATATTCCGGTTAGTTCTAGATGTATCTGGTCCAATCTTGAGAATAGGCTCGGTTTGCATATAATAGTCTATATCATGTTTCTTACAATAATTTTGAACACTCTCATTGCAGAAATCATATAGTACACTTTTCCCTCTAATAGGGATATTTACTTGATAGATTAATTTTCTCATTATTAAGCCCACTTATCTCTTTGATTTTTATGTTCTATTGAATTTACAGTATTTTGTATGCTATCATAATATTCACTATCTGTAAATTCATAACCAAAAGTCTCTATGATAGCCCTATCTTTTTCTCTTATCAAGTTAGCCAATTCATCCGTATAGTAATGTGTGTATTTATTTCCCTTAAGATTATGACCCAATTTTATATATTTAGGTTGTCCTGACCACTTATTTCCTTCTCTTGGTATTAAACCCATATGTCTATTATTTTCTCTGAGTTTTGGTATATTATCTTTCCAATTTTCAACCAAATCAAATTTATCTGAATGTTGTTCAATAAGATTAGCCATCTCATCACCAAGATTTTTCTTACCTATAAATTTAATTTCATCCCTCTCAAACCAATCTTTAATTTGATCTTGGCTTGGATTACCATCCATGAATTTTTTATCAACGGATTCAATCAATATTTTTGTAAATTGACCTGCTGACCCAGCTATATAAGATTTAAATCCACTAATTGAAGCATCATTTTTTTTGTTTTCAAAAATATACTTAGAAACATAATAGTACCATGGATTTCTAATAGTAACAAACACTAATTTATCATCATATTCTTTATTAGTATATTGAATAGTTCCATGTCTAGATGTCGGATTTGAAGTTTTCTGACCACTACGATTAATCCAATCGTATTGATTACACATTAATTCAAAGCAATTGTTAACATATGATGAACCGGTTTTTGGAACATCTACATAATATGCGTTTTTGCTTACTATCATTTTTTATTCTTCACTTTAAGATCTTCTTTTGAATCGTAATTATTTATAAATGACTTAAGCATAGGTCCATAATTATCAACGGCACCAGTTTGCCGCCAAATAGTAGATTCACGCACCCATCCCAGTGCAGCAATAGGGTCCATAATACCCATCTTAACACCATTCCTAGCTCTATTACTTAGGAAGTATGCATTATCTATATAGCCTATGTTTTTGGTTGTTTTGAGAAATTCCAGCAGAGTTTCAGCTGTTTTCCATGTGATTGCATATGCATGAGCGCCGCCATGATATTTTCGGTCTTGAATAGCCTTGGGTTGTGTACCGTCATATTTGTAATTATGTGGGTCTTTTACTTTATAGCCCAAATTAACAATCATATCATCTGGTATATCAAGTTCAGCTTTTGTGAGCATAAGTGCATCATGTTCTAAGATAATTGCACAATCCTTTTCATCATAAATCTTTTGCCATAATGCAATATGACCTGCAGTGGCACCACCCCCGCCTCGTTTAAGATTTAGAGAATGCTTTAATTCAACATTTCGATCTTTCAACCAGTTATTCATTGTCTCGGCTGAGACTTTATTCTCTGTATTATTCAAACCATCATAATATTCCCAATCATGACCTACTTTATCACAAGAATCTGCACATTGTTTTGCATATTCATTTGAAATATCATTATCAATTTTTAAGATATACACTTTGCTTGGTTGCATAACGAATCACCTTTTTATTTTTCCCACCCTTTTATAAATTCTGGCGAGAAGTTTGCCTTAGAAAACTCCATACGATCTACTAGTTTAACAGCACCATCTGATAAGTGATCAATGGCTACAAACCCTTCTTGACCGGTAACAGCAAAGCCATTCTTTGTTCGTAGGAATGTCTTAAGATGTCCTGCCTGATTCATTTTATTTATCAAGATAGACTTGGCATCTACCATAAGCAACATCAATTCAAATAACTTAGTAATGTCGGCTTTACTATGACGATTGAAATAAGACATAACATCTTTTCGTTTATCAGCCCAGGCTTTCTTTGTCTTTTCTTGTTTTTTAGAGTCTATTTGCTTTTGATAATAGTTATAGATGTAATCCGTAAGTCCTTTTACATGAGTGTTAAGATTAACTGGTTTGCCCTCACGAATAAACGTATTATTATATGTCTTAAGCCTAATGAGCAATTCAGGGTTCTTGTGAATATCATCAAATGTAGAACCCGGAATCTTATTGAATAATTTACCTGCCCGTGACAAGATTGAGGTTACATGTTCTGTTTCGGCTTTAGTAAGCGTGGCTGTACCAGAAACATCCTTATATGTGGCATCATGATGCCAAACAGATGAAACATTCTTGAGTTTGTTTGAAATAGGTTTACCAAATGAAGCAGACATAGACTGAAAGTCTTTACCCTCATAAGAAGTATGCCAAACAATACCAATCTTAGCCTTAGCTATTTGTCTACCTAATTTACTCTTAATTGGTACGGCATAAACAATTGTATTAGGGTGGAATGTAATATAAGACTCACCGTCAATACTCTCTTTTTTGAGATCTTGGTGAGTAAACATGAGATCTCCCTGGTATACTACACCAGGTTTAATACCCAACTTAGAGAATTCATTTAGAGCCATAATGAGTTTGGTTGACAAATCACCCTTTGTATCGGCTTTGATTTCGGCTGCCGTCTTATATATTTTAGGATTTTTGTTAAAGATACCCTTCTTAGCTACAAAGAACTTACCGTCCCTGGGATCAACACCTGCAAAAATAGCAGGAGCTCCATCAAACTTAATTGAAGCACTCACGTGTTTACCTTCATGGCCTGCTAGCATGTTTCGGATATCACGTAAGAAATTAATAGACTTCCTAGCACCCTTTACACCATGATTGAACAATTCGTCTTCAATGTGCTCCATGTGAGTATTTTGCTGTTCAATTAAATATGTATTGAATTTTTTCATTGTTATATTCTCTAACTGTAAAATGAAATTAAATCACCCAAGAGCGGGCCTTTTTCTACTATATTTCTTATATATGTACTGCCATTGGGTTTATTTTCTATTTTAACCCTGAGCTCAAGCAAAGTCTTTTGTTTCTTTTTATCTTTAATTAAAATTTTTGGTTTACCTGCTGTATCTTTAATCTCAGCTACCAAAGATAAACCAATTAATGCATCTTTAATAGCTGAAAAATTATATACCTTAGCATCAGATTTATCTAAATGAACTAAGGTTACATTTTCTTCATGTAGAGTGGCAAAATAATCAATTGCTTTACCTAAATGTTTTAATATATTGTCTTTATTTCTTGTATTTGTAACACTCCTGTTAAAGAACGATGCACTATGTTTATATGTTAAATATAGTGCTTTTTCTGGCATATTTTTTTTTAAATGATCATTATATTTATTTTCTAAAGATGATACGTCAGCATTAAAGAGTTTTTTATGAAATTCCTTTTGCTTTTCGAACTCAACACCACTTATTTGACCAAATTGTTTTACTGAGCCTGCTTTTAATGAAACGTTAATATTAGTTGGTACTTTATCAACTAATACTTTAACATCTACTTTTGTGCTAGATTGACCGCCGCCCAATAGCCCTAAACCATCCGATATAACTTCAATATAGTTATATCTATTATTCTCATAAAGTAATTTACTCCACGCTTGAACAGTTTTACCATTTGCATATTTTACAGATGATGTAAAGAGATTAGATAAAGCGGCCCACTGTGTTTCATCTAATAAAGCTTTCATATTAACATCACCTAAAGATAGATAAAATCTAACATCATCTACTATTTTTGGGTTTTGATTAATTGATTTAAATTCTTTATCTCTTGTTTTACCAGTACCTGATTTTATATGTTTAAGTATATTTTTAATATCTAACTCATTTATATCTCTATTTTTGTTAACAAATCTAGCTGTTATAGCTGCACCGAAGATACCTTCGGCTATATCACCGCGGTTGCCAGAGGCACCAGACTTTGGTTTTGAAAAACTACCAGCGGTTAATTCCTTATTATCTTCACTTATAAGTATTACAGAATTAGCTTCTTTAAAGTTATTATTTTTAACATGTTCAACCCACTCATTTAAGGCTTTTTCATTTTCTTTTGATTTTTTTATCTTATACTTCTTTTTGTTCCATTCCAACAAATAACCATTTGTTTTCATAGAAGATTGAACTTCATTCAAAAAAGCCGCTACATATTTATTTAAATCTGTTGCTGTTCTTAATAGGGCCATAAACTTACTCCTTGCTTAAGAGTATTTATATCCAATCTGGTTTGGCCCTATTAGTCCAAGTATGTAAGTCTGTTTTACCTTTAGAATAGTATTCTCTGTAATTTGTAATCGGATCATCACTCACTATATACTCTTCTGGCATAGCACATGGCATTTTAGTCATATCCCAATCACGTAAACCATGAGGAGGATTCTGTACAGTAAGACCTAATTTGATAATACTTTTATGGCGCTTGTCATATCGGTGAGTATATTCATCACCTAGAGCAAAGAAGTGTTCTACCAACCAAAGATAGTTTTCAACCGATTCCCTGGCCCAAACCGAACTAGGATGATTAACATGAGTAGCCTTATATAAAATATCATCCCTAGAATCTTCAAGTATGTAATTTTTGTATTTCCTACCATTCTTAATACTATCTATTTGTTTACCATCTAATACTCGGTGGGCAGTACATAATAGTTGGGCAGTTTCTAGTATCATCTTCACTACATGCTTATCTACCAACCATTGAGCAGATACGTTAGGTGACTCATCTAGATAGAATATGTTCATTATAGTCCATCCTTATCTGGAGCGGACGGTGGGAATCGAACCCACTGTCCTTTGATGTTGGTACTCCCGAGAGGACTCGAACCTCTAACCTAACCGTTATGAGCGGTCAGCTCTAACCATTGAGCTACAGGAGTAAAATGGTGATCCCTGCTGGACTTGAACCAGCGACCCACTGATTAAAAGTCAGTTGCTCTACCAACTGAGCTAAGGGACCTTAAACTGGTAGGCACGGCGGGACTCGAACCCGCAAGGTTTCCCGTCAAATTTTAAGTCTGATGCGTTTACCGATTTCGCCACGTGCCCTTAATTTATTAACCCTTTAATAATATAAAGTATTATTAAATTTGTAAACAATATTGTCATACCAAACCGGATCATCTTCCTTAAGAATTTCCAGAGGAGCAAGACCAAGTTCACGCTTAGCAGCATATGCTTCAACCGTAAACCGCTTTTTCAATTGGGTCTTAAACTTGCTCATTGTAAAAGGGCTAGTGGAATACTTAAAGCGGCCAAGGAACATCCGTTCTGACCAAGGAGTGTTCCAGCCATCCGGTGCATAATAGATAGAGTTACCATCTTTCAGGATGTTTTCATTGGTGAAGTTAGTCATGGTAGGTTGTCCTTTTGTTTAAACCTTATACTATTATAATAACACACTGGTTTGAAAAGTAAACAACTAATTTACATTTTTTAAAATATTTTTTTAATATATTTCAGCCCAAATAGTATTCATGACAGTATAAAGCCTATAAAATCTGACTTGACCCCTGACTTGATCCAAAATTTGCTCTTTAAGTGGTTTCATATATTTGATCACTGACTTGATCCCAGACTTGCCACTCGACTTGGTTCTTGACTTGCCATCTGACTTGATCCCTGAATTGATACCAGACTTGATCATAAACTTGATACCAGACTTTATTCAAGACTTTATTCTTGACTTGATTACTAACTTGACTTTTAAGTGGTTTCATGTATTTGTTTTTCGATTTGATCCCTGACTCATTCTTTACTCAGTAATATCTGGTATATCTTCTAAAATAAATCTAGGAGTGAAACCTTCAAATGATGTTTCATCTATATTATCGAAAACATCTTCGGCTTCTTCCCTGTCGGTACATCTAAACACTGCTATATCCTGGGACTTTTCAATGATTGTATATACACCATCATTAAAGATAAGTATATAGCTTTCACTTGCTTGGATGAATTCCATTAGTTCCACTCCTCAAAGACTGTTTTCTTATGCCTATGAATATTTTCTTCTACAAATGTTGTATTATCCATTACTGGTATATCCTCTTGTGCATAATCTTCAATATCATATAGTTTCATCTTAGATTTATCAATACCTATCAAACATCGCTTGTTGGTTGATATATCACTATATCTATTCTTCAACTGTTTGAATTGGATTTGACCTTGTTCTTCTAATTCATCACTTGTAATAGCCGCGATCATAAAGTCAACCGTCTGGGGAAGACCAAAGCTTTCACTAGTATCAGTAAGATCTACATCAGAATTTGAAAAGCCTGTTCTGTTTGTTTGAGTAGCACTTACAACAGGTACATTAAACTCTACAGACAACCCTCGTAATTCTTCGGCAATTGCCTTAATAATAGTATATGAATTAGCGGTAGAACCAGCCTTAATTCTAGATGAAGCACAGATGTTGATATAGTCAATATAGATAATATCAGGTACAAACTTCTTCTTAAGCTTCAATTCATTCAAAAGATGTCTGAAATGATTAGCACCAACTGAAGACGTAGGATATTCCTTGATAATAAGCTTACCAATTTTACCTGCATTAATCTTTTCAAGTTTTCTTATGTACTGATCTTTATCCAGGTCTTCAAGCTTATCCAATGGAACATTCATCAGATTAGCATCAATTCGTTCGGCAATTCGTTCTTCAGCCATTTCCAATGTGATATAAAGAACACTTTTGTTATCCATTAGATTATTTGCAGCTTCATTGCACATAATCAAAGTCTTACCGGTACCAGTACCACCCATGATAAGATTTAGTGTCTTGCTAGGGAAACCTCCTCGAGTAATTTTATTGAGCCATTCTAATGAAAGTGGTATTCTACTCTGAACACTATGATAAAAGTCATATCTAGCCTCAGCATCATCAATAAAGTCATGACCGATGTGATTATCAAACGAAACAGCCAAAGCATCTTGTAATAGATTAGGTATAGAACCACGAGATTCATCACCTTCACCATCTATGATACCAATTGATTTCATAATGGCATTATAGATTGCTTTATCTCTACAGAATTCTTCAGTCTTATCTATTAGCCAATCATCTTCTACATCAAGCTTTTGGTCTAACTTTTTGATAACATCTACTGTTTGATCATAAACCTGCTGATTAACACTAATATCATCCAAGTCAATTAATAGAGCCTCAGAAGATGGTCTGTTATTATACTTTTCAAAATATTTATTAATGAGTGTAAAAGTTAGCTTGTTATGATCACCCGTGAAGTAATCTAGTTTGATATAAGGTAAAGTTTTTCGTATGAAGTTATCATCATTAATAAGTTTATTGAGAATAATTTCTTCAATATTATTCAACTAAGTCCCCCTCGAACTCAATAATAGATCCGCCGCCGATTTGATAGCCCTTTTTAATGTACTCTTTGAAGTCTGTATCATTAAGAATAGGCTCCCAGAACTCAGACTTAAGTGTGTCTTTTATCCGTACCTTTGGATCAACCAATTCACCCGTCTCACGGTCTACTCTACAGTACCAACCATTACTAGGCTTAGCGACATACTCACCTGCTAGAGCAACATCAAGTAAACCAGACCATTGTTCAACACCACCGTCCCATGATACCGTGATGGGAATTTTTGACTTTTCCTTAACGTACCGAGACTTTTCAACATTAATGACAAATTCATATGCAGTGACTTCTTGTCCAGTCTTCTGTTGACGCCGACCCAAAATCCAAATGTTATCCGCTGAATATGTGATCCCCGTGCCGCCAGATACAATAGCCTTAGGGAATAGACCCATTTCCATATATGTATGATTTACAGCAATCAATGGGATATTCTTCATATTGAGATATGGTGTACACATGCGGAACAAGCCCTTCAAGGCTTTTGCACGAGACATATCAGCAACTGATTTCTCATTGATAGCATCTTCAAGTTCCTTTTTAGATGCAAGGTTGCCCACTGAGTCAATCACAACACATACTCGATCATCACGTTCCAAATTATCAAGTTGCCCTATGAGATCGAACTTAAGTTCTTCAACATTAGTAATTGGAGTATGCAAAACTCGAGAAGTATCAATACCAAATGTTTCAAAGTATGTCTGGGGTGAACCAAACTCTGAGTCATAGAACAACAAGACTGCTTCAGGATATTTCTTAAGATAAGCCGAAGCCATAATAAGAGCAAATGAAGTCTTGAAGTGCTTAGAAGGACCAGCCAGGACAGTAAGACCCGGTGTCAAACCACCATCAACTTCACCTGATAGTGCCACATTGATCATAGGTACTTCTGTTGGAATAAAATCTTTTTCATTGAAGAACTTAGACTCTGATAAAATAGATGTATGATTTAATTTAGAGTTCTTCTTTAGTTTGTCCATTACATTCATTAATTATTCCCTTTATTGGTTAATTCTTGTCTATACTATAATAAAACCGTGTAGTTGTAAATACTTTATTAAACATATTCTTGCCAAGTACCTGGTTTATCAAATGTCATAAACAAGCGCCAGTCATAACCACGGCGCCTATTCTTTTTGTATGGTTTCTTATAACGATTTTCAACTATCCACTGTTCACCGTCTATCAGAATACCACATACCAAATGTCCTTCACCTGTTTCTGTATTACAAATGATGGCACTTACATGTTCTCTGGGATGTCCTTTATGAATGAACAATTCAGCACAAGTCAAAGCAAAGCCATCACAGTCATCTTGGAATTCCTCTCCAGCCATAACATCATCAGCATGAGAAGTCCAATGTTCATTCATATCATATTGCTTATCATCATGGATATAGGTGAATAGACCATGAACTTCTTTATGTATATCTCTAACTTCGTCTAGTGTTAACATTTATTCCTCCTTACAAAGAATACTCTCTGGTTCCCGTTCACACATTTCTGTATACCCTGGTACGTGATAGTCCTTAGGTTCTTCGGTTGGTGTACAAGCAAATAATGGTAGTACTATAATTGCATATTTAATCATAGAGAATCTCCGACATTTTTTTCTTAAAATTTTCTATATCTTCTGATCTATTTGGCCAATAGATATATTCCTTTTCAGATGAACTAAGATTATTTAATAGAGGTAGGAATGAATCATATAATGCATGAGCTCGAGTTTGCCAATCTTTAGCTTCTTCATCAATTGCTTTTATATCAAAAATATCATCTTCACTCATATGAGTGAATCCAAAATCATTTAATTTAGTCATACAAAAAACCTTTCCAGCGTTGATATTTTTTTATGAGACCAACCCATAGATGTTAGAATGATATCAATGGGTTTCAAATAGCCCTTCTCAAATTGCTCATCATAATCTACATAATCTAGCAAGGCAGGTAATGATGATACGTTAGCCATAACATTCTCACCCACTGGGTTGGGCATTTTCATGTAACTGAATTTGATCTTATCACCGTCTTTCACCAGTTCTACTTCCTTGGTAAGACCATGATCAACTACATATTTATTGTGCAGAGCCGCAGCCCTGACAGCAATTGGTGTACCTTTGATATATGACCAATCAGGTTTAAGGTACTCAGAGAAGTTTACACCTCGGTTGAAGCAAACTGCATCAATGTCCTGTTTTTTAAACTCGTCTCTAATTTCTTTGATATAAGACTGGATTGCTTCTTCACTTTCATTAATGATAATGTTCAGTGATTTCTTAATATAGTCGCGGCAAGCACTAGGGGTTGATGATCTAATGGCTTCAATACCCATCATCTTCAATTCGGGCTCTTTATATCTGAAGCCTTCATTGTCCCATACATTAAGAATGTACCGCTTTTTACCTGTGAAGATACCCTTCGATGCTAGCACTTCACGTTTCATAACCATCTTCTGATCATATGCATTTACATAATCAGCCAAGTCTTGGTATGAATTATCTATCATATCTTGTAATTTAGTATCACAGATCTTATCCATGAAGTTGATAACTTTGTCAGTATCAGATGTATCATCAAAGACCTGTTTAATAAGATCATCCAAACACACATAAGTAGAGTCAGTATCAACCGCTACAACATAGTCTTTGTCACTGTTGAGTATCTTATTCATATACTCATTAATTTTACCTTCTATGAACCTAATAGATAATTGGCCTGCTAAAGTAATACCTTCGGCGTTATCAATATCAAACCATCGGAATGCTACATTACCCATGGCACCATATGCCGAGTTCAATTGAATTTTCTTGGCAAGTTGAAGATTATGGAACCTAGCTATTGCATTTGCATTTTCTACGGATGGGTCTACTTCATATGCATTTTTTGCCTTCTTGAGTTCATTCTTATATTTAGTCCGATCATTATACATCCTCTCCATAATTTCAGAGAAGAAACTTTGTTTTTCTTTTGAGTAAAAAACTCTATTGGGTGTCATGGTAATATTCTGATCATGTAAATCACTTGTATCAACTTCCCGAGATAATAGATTATCAACTGTCACATGACCTATATCAGTCTCAATAGGGGGAAGTTTAGTATCAGGTCCAATATTATATTGTTGAATAAGATGAGGGTATAGACTATTCAAGTCAAATGATGCCACCCACTCATGCATACCCACAAGTGATTGTTTCACAAAGCCGCCAGCATAACTTGATCTTTTGGTGACTGCTTTCTTGAGATTAACTACTGTATTACTCTCCATAAGATGGTTATGGACAATAACATCCCAGATAAGTACCGAGCCTAATGTATCGGCAAAGTTAACCTTGGCATCGTAAGCAATAGTAAAGACCTGCATGAGATAACCCAATTTTTCTTCTAATAGGAAAATGAGTTCTGTATCTCGAATGTTATAGTCAATGAACTTTTGGAAGTCATTCTTGTATAGATTATGAAGGCTACCATGCTCTGAGTAATCTAATTTCTTGACCCCTAGTTCTACTTCCCCAATATAGTCAAGTTTATATGACTCTCTTGGATTCAGATTAAACTTTTTATAGACTTGAAGATAATCAAGAATAGTAATACCTGCTAAGTCCCAAGAAATTTCAGTGTTGTGTCCTAATTTAACTTCACGTCCTTCTACCTTATTCCACGGTGATAGCTTCATATAGCTTTCATCATCAAACAGGCGTTGCATACGGTTAATGAGATATGCAAAGTCAAACAGTTCTACATTCCAACCAGTGACTACATCAATATCAATCCGTTGCCAAAAGACAATGAACTTACGGAATAACTCTACTTCATTCTTACACTTCTCATAAACTACATTATCGGCTGCCTTATAATCATGATATGCAAAGACATAGTATTTGTTTCGATAATAAACCGTAATGGATGTTACTTCATATTCAGCCCTGGAAGCATCAGGAAAAGAACCATCATGTGAAATAACCTCAATATCAAGTGAGGCTATTCTGATCCTATTCATTTCAGGATTGATGGTAGGATATGTATCGTTGATCCAAGCATACTGCCACCGATCAAAGCCATATACTTTGCGGTTTACAATTTCTTTGGATTCATTTAGATAATTTCGTGCATCAGTGATTCGCTCGAATGTCTTTTTTGAGACTGGATCACCGTGAATAGTTTTATAGTCGCCATATGGGTCTGGTTCAAACAAATATGGGTTGACATGTACTTTTTTCTTAATACGATGCCCATGTTTATCATATCCCATGAGCAAGATCTTGTTGAAGTTTAGCTTTACATTAGTATAAAATTCAGTATGCATTTACTCTCCTTCTTTAATATATTACATTTATATACTACTATGGATAGGAAGTAAATACTTTTTGGGGGAGTATTGAACTCCCCCGGTATAAATTATTCAGTAAGTAGTTGTGTTGATCCAATTGGAATATCAACTGGTTTTTCATCTTCGGGTATTTCTCTTACAAACTCAATTGTAAGTATACCATTCACAAGTGATGTTTTGTCAATTTGCATATACTCACCTAAGATAAACTCTCGTGTAAAATCTCGGGCGGCAAGACCACGGTGAACATACACTTTATCACTTTCAGCTTCTTTTGAAGATGAGCCTTTGATAGCAAGTGTACGTGTTTTAGGGTCTAGCGTAATTGTAAGTTCATCTTCACTGAATCCTGCTACAGCCATTTCGACATAGCTAGAGTCATCATCTCGTTTGATGAAATTATATGGGGGATATTTTTGGGGTTTTGTAGAACCAGCATATTCAAAAATATTATCAAATCCAATTAAGGTATCAACAATGCTGGCTGGGAAAGTAGATGTTGTTATATTATAGTTATTACTCGTGTTCATATTAAGTTCTCCTTTTATAAGCGAGTGTTAATGGGATACACCGAAGTCGTATCCTCACATGTATTTATCACTAAACTACACAGAATAGTGATAAAGTTACCAAAGAAATGCAAAAAAGATTCTTGATTGATTCAAATTCGAAGTTAACCACAATTTTTCCTTTCATGTTAGAGGTTAATATCAATAATATTTATAATTATGTTACCGAATTTTGTTATATCATTATTGATACCTAGGTATTCAATTTATGTATACCTGCTTCTTTCAATTTATAAATCAGGCCAACCTCCATACCATAAGCTTCTACTTCCCATGGTGCATCATAATATGCATTTTGTTTCTTCTTAGGTTTCCATACCTCACCCATCCAAGCATGGCTGTCACCAATATATGACAATTCATTCTTACAATACTGCTTCACATGAACCATTTCATGTGCGAGAGCAGTCAATAATTCTTGTCTGTGTACGTTGTTTGGGTTAATAGTAATGGTAAACCATCTAGGATTTTTAGTGCCATCTTCATTAACACAATGAGCCATGAAATCGGCTTTGGTGTCTATCTCTAGATCAATTGTAATATTTTTTACTGTTCTCGGGTGCAATAACTGATTTGCATAAAATGTTAGTACTTCATTATACTTATCGGTTGAAGCGTTTATGATCATTGCAAACAGTTTCCATTCTTGTCCATGTATTACCGTAATTATCAGTCATGTAGACTTTACGTTCAAAGCATTGGGTTGCATTGCTAGAAGAATACAACACGTTTCGGTTTGAATTCTTATTATATAACATAGTACCAAGAAGTAAACCCATTCCTAGATACAAAGGTGCATTATTATGCCGCTTATGTCGCCTGTGGTGCGACCCATAGCGATGATAACCACGCTTATTATAATTATTATAATAATGATTATAATGGTGTTTGTTGTATCTATGACCATGGCCAGGATCAGCTATAGCCTGTGTGGGCAAAGCTAACATAGCAGTAATACATAGAGCAGATAGTAGTTTCTTCATTCTAGATCTCCGTTTTTGGCTAAATATGAAATCGTACCATGAAGTTTTTTATTGCGTTTAACTTCAAGGTAAGTCTTTTCCAATTCATCATCATCAAGACCGTTAAGATGAATCAACCATTTTTTTGCATTCTTAAGATTAGACTTCATTTTAGGTTTTCCTCTGTACAACCATGGGCAATACAATTAATATCTGTATCAACTAGGTTGCCAATTCTATATTCAATCTTCATCAAGTTCTTTCAATTTATTTGCAACATCAACCAGATATCTGGCAATTGCTATGTTACGATATTGACCTCTAGTAGATTCAAAATCATCATCTTCTAATGCTTTAGCTTCTAGTTTAAGTCCTTGAATAAGTTCTTTAATCGAAGTAGCTTTACTATATTGTGGATTAGTTAGTGACATCGTATTCCTCCGTTCTAATACCTCTAACAACACCAGCATTCTTCTCAACGAATTCCATTGGCTCGTCTTTCACAATAGAGACTTCTTCCTTTGGCTCTGGCGGCAGTGTAGAGGGAGACCACCAGTATGGGACCTCTCTGTTTTTCCATGCGGCTAGTTTAATCTTGTCATGGTTGTAGTATTTACGATAAGACTCTACCGTATCGCCTGGAATCTTGTATGCATCTGGCATTGCAGGTGTAACAGGAGTTCTGGCACCAGGTTTGATATTCTTTGGTGCAGACTTGAGATATGGAATCAACTTGGCACAACCATGGACTTTGCCATACCGAAACGTATATTCTTCTAGCAATGCAACCCATAGACTGAAAAGCCACTGGTAGTTTTGTTTGTTATGTCTAGCCCAGATTGCAGATGGATGATTAGGATGAGTAGCCTTGTATAGATTGTCTTCTAGCACTGCGTCTGGATGGCGCCAACGCTTAATCTTGCGACCATTTGCAGTCTGGTCATAATACTCGGTGCCGTCCAGCATACGGTGTGCAGTGGACAGCAATTGAGCATACTCGATATTCATCTTGACCACATGCTTGTCATTGTGGTATTTGGCAGCCGTAGTCGTCACTCGGTCAAGTTCAAAGATATTCACTTTATTTACCTTTGCTTTCCATCAGTTCAATATAACGTTCTGTATTGTCAATCCATTGCTGAATAACTTCCATATCCTTATCATTCAGCATATAAGACTTATTATAGCCTTGCAATTCTTCTTCGTGATATGCATGTTCAAGTGATGAACTGCACTTAAACCGAATTACATCAAACTGCCAAGCTTCATTATCTTCACAATACCACATTGACAGAGCCATACCACGTTGGCGACGTGAAGGAAGAGGTTCCTGATTATCAGGGTGTGCAGCCGCTTTCATAACAATATCGGACGAATCTTCATCATGCAGAGTGATAGAATACAATTCGCCAGCATCTTCAATACCAGCCTCTTGATTAAGAGCATTAGCGGCAATGACTGCCATGTCAGAATCAGATGCTACAACCATCTGGGTTGCATATTTGTATTCTACGGTATAGGTGTTTGACATGGTATGTTTCCTTTTGTTCAAACCTTATACTATTATAATAACACACTGGTTTGAAAAGTAAACAACTAATTTACGATTTTTGAATATTTTTTTAATTTTTCTAATTTTTCACCTGAATACTTCTTAGTAAGTTCTTGATCTAGGTCTAAGAACTCATGCACCAAATTATACATGCAAAGTAAGTCACCCAATTCTCTTTGTAACTTATCAGTATGGCCATCGAGAGACCACCTCATAAGTTTACTGGCTTCAATACTAACTTCAGAACATTCTTCCATTAGAATAACCAAAGTTTCTTCAAGTTTATTCATCAAATATTCTCCTTATGTATCCACCATTGCTCATCATTCATTGAAAAGACTGGACGGTATTCATATTTCACCTTAATTGGCTGGGGCGCCGGGATTCGAACCAGGACCGACGGATTCAAAGTCCGTTATTCTACCATTAAACTAAGCCCCATTTGTTAGGTTATTTAACCTTGGAAACAGTTTTAGACATATCATAGACCTAATATAGAAGCTGCTTTACCTGCATCGAGAGACTTGCCCTCCCTCAACCAATCTTCACATTGCTCAAAGTAGAAAGCAGCATCTTCATACCCAGCAGCTTCTAATTGCTGCTTACAAGCTTTAAAGAACTGCAACTGCTTCATAGCAAAACCATTGTCCATACCTGAAGCTTTATAAGTTTTACCTGCTCTCTGATTCATAATAATCTACCCTTAAAATTACCCGTCATGCCAATTAGCCATCTTATATCTTTCTCTTGGTACACCTACAAAGTCACATTTATATTCACTCATCTTATCGTAACTAAGATGTGTCCATTCATCTCTTTTATTCCACAATTTCTTTGCAATATCTTCAAAGTCTGCTAACTCAACAAACTCTTCAATAATGCATTTCATATCTATTACTTCAGTGAAGTTAAATGAGTCCCATTCATGATGGAATACTTCAAATACTACTCCATCATCATCAACATAATCTACACTTATATCAATTCCCCATTTAGGTTTCATTTTTATCATCTTCCAGATAAGGGGATTAACATATGTAAAGTCATTAAGCCTTCTAAGAGCCTCATCAGTATATCCTTTTCTTTCTACTAGGATTGCATGATTAAGATGGGCTCCGTATTGCTGGTCAGTCTGCCAATACCAAGGAAGCCTGATAGACCATTCACCAACTTGATGCTGACCTAACCGGGCTTCGTAATTATTAGTTTTAGCATGCTCTCGTTCTAGCCCACAGAGCGCATAACCATTTTGATCGAAAGTTTTTAGTGAATCACGTTTAGTATAATGAGTATCGTCTACCGGTTTATCCCAATAGCCATCATGGTTAAGCCGCCATAATGTCTTCTCTAGTTTCATTTAGCGTAAGTCCCCTTGCAGTGTGCAGCATTAGTAGCCTACCATATACTAAGAAACGTAATCTGTTCCTCGAGGATACTGCCAATTTATTTATCCGTTTCCGAATAATGTTTGTCACACAATGTGACAATATATGGTAAATCTCTGGTCTTACCAGGTTCACCACAAATTTCACATGTACGTGTTGATAAAGTTTCTGCTTCAGTTATAAATTGACTTACTGCAAAAGCATCAGTATCATGTACATCCTCAAGGATATAGTATATCCTCAATTCGCCGAACTTTTCTTTAATTTCAGTGATGGTAATACTACCAGCACCATTTTCTAAAAGTTCTTTAATTTGATTAAAAGCTTGATCAACCAAATCATACCAACCCTCACCAATACTATAGGGTGTATTGCAAATATCAGCATGTTTATTTTTTAATTCAATCATACTATTATAATACCACACCTAACTCAAAAGTAAATACTTATTTTTAATTAATTTCTTGCAACCTATCATAGCATTCACCTTCTATGCTATCACTCAGTATATTGGCAATCAGAACCCAAATTGAGTCAAAATCACCAAAGATCACCTTTTGATAAACTTTGTTGCCAATTTTATCTACACCTAGGTCATGAACCTGGTGTAGATAATTAAGCTTAAATTTATCAGAAGTGGGGGTCATAATATTTTTATCTATTTTCTTATGTAGAGGTTTCATGTCTGCTTAAACACTTCATTAAAAAATAAGGGCAGCCCGGGCAGCCCTTATTTCAAAGTCAAGTTGAATGGTGGTTAGTCCGCTACGCGGCGCCAACCTTCAGGGCTGTATTCGCGCTGGCGGCGAACACGGTATACACCTGGATCGAAGAAGATTGGCTCATGAGTGTCATAAGACCGTTCATGAGTTACCTTGGTACCGCTCTTAACTTCAAGAACAGCTTCAAGGGGGTCTTCTGGATTGGCGAACATAGTCACCGCACCTGAGTCCATCCAGTGATGATGCCCAGTTTCTGAATGGGTCACAATGACTTTACCATCAGCTTCTGGTTTTACCTCGGTGAACCCTTCAGGAACACTGTTGATACGGATGAACATCACATCACCCTGTGCAGCTACACGATTAAAGGTTTTCATCTTATTTTCTCCTTTCTAAGTTCTTACCTCGGGAACAATGTAGTCGTTAACATCGTCAATACCATAAGACCACATATTGGCAGCCAAAGCAGTATCGGTTTGGTCACTTGATAGGTAATCTCGGGCAGGTGGAATTGGCAGAGCAAATTCACGACCGGTACCACATTGTACCAACAAGAACCGTTCCTTACCAGAGTCAGGCAAGTCTACTTCAACAAGCATACCAACTTCTGGGTCTTCATCTTTGTCGATTGTCACATAACCCAATTCATCAAGGATTTTGTTCCAACCAAGCAATTCACATGCCACCCGGCGCTGTTCGATATTTTCCCACGTAAGGGCAACTTCGGGTGTCAGGGTTTCAGGCTTTTCAACCCAATCACCTGGGAAACGAACACCGTGCCAGACATATACACCAAAACCATCACGATATTCAATGGCTGGTCCGAAGTCACAGTGTGCACGACCTTCTTCATCAGTCATAATGGCAGTAGGGCGGTGCTGAAGAATTGCATCAGTATCATATGGAGACCACCAACCACAATGGTTAGCGAGCTCAATCAATCCGTCAAGCTTATGACATTCTTCAATGTCAAGCTCATCTCGGAAGTATTTATAAAACTGAAGCCATGGGATATCTTGGAACCCATAACACATGTTATTAAGAATATCATTCTTAGATTGTGATGAGTCCATTTTTGAAATCATGTCAATCGCATGCATGGGGCTATCCGCTACATGGAAATTGGCGGGCGGATCAAGATCAACGGCCTTATAAGCCATTTCAACTGCTACCTTAGCCTTATCAAAATCAAGAGGCTCTGTAGACATACCAATCTTAATACCTTCTTCGGCATAGACCGGCAACAGTGCTTCCTGTTCTGGGGTTAGTGACTCAATTTTACTACTCATAATATATAATCTCCATTGTTTATATGAGAGTTTCAGTTAAAGAACCGCTTCTTCGGTTTCATTTACCTTAAAAGCAAAATCATAAGGATGATTTAGTGTTTTAAAGTACTGTTCTCTGGGTAGCATTAGCTATAAAGCTCAATGCAGGCCGATCGATAACCAGCTTCCCATTCGTTCCGCAAAAGTTCTTCACCTTGCTTTACATAGGGATTAACGGCGGGAACTAGTTCACCCCGATCATTACCATTCGTAGCTTCTTCATAAGAACGATAACCCAGAAAGAATGCATATTCAGTATCAAAATTTTCTTGCATTATTCTTCTACCTTTCTGTAACGATTTACTTCACCATTGAGCCTATCGTCTACCATGATTTCATCTTTGTAACTAGCCATAACTCTAAGTTCTTCTACCGATAGAGCATAATCAGCCGAACGAAGAACTCGCATAACAGCATTAGCAATACCAGCTTCATTCCGACCTGTTTCCATAGCATCTTTTACAGCTTTAACTGCATCAGAATAAACTTTGTCTGGTAAAGTCCAAGACATATCAGACATATCTTTAAGTGAACCAAGTCGTCTGATATATTCCTGACCACCATCGACTGAAATTGCACCACAACTACATGATACAAAATCATGGCTGTGCTTAGAAGAGATTACATCACCACACTTATTGCACATAGCTTTATTTTCTACAATCATTGAATTGTCCCATATTTAAGCTCAAGTTCATCGGCTACATTTGTCCAGTAGGACTTCACCCATTGTTCATCACTGTGTTCAGCAATAAGCCGACATTTAGCAATTTTATATACCAGATCATAATTAGGCATCAGGGAGAAATCCTACATAGACGAAATACATAATTGCGATAAAACACAATAGAGCGATAGCTTCACCAAGAGTTTTTAACATGGTATATTCCTTCCTTATTTAATATACAAAACGGTATCAATGCCGGTATCAGTAAGACCACTTTCGTAATCATTTTCAGCATCGTAGCCACATTCCATATTACAAAACAGACCTTTTTTATGCAAGCTACTCATAACACCCTTACATGTATTGATACCCAGGCCAGTTGTGTTGGATAAGTCAGTAGCATTAAATATGACTACATTATCTTCTTTTTCGAACTCATTCCCATAGTTCCAAAAGGGCATAGTACCTTTTAAAACAACCTTTTCAAGATCGGTAAGATTGATATGATTAGTCATGGTATGTTTCCTTTGTTTCAAACCTTATACTATTATAATACCACATCTAAGATCAAAGTAAACAACTAATTTCGTTTTTTGATAAAAAATTATGACCAAAGTGCTCTATAGTATTTGGCAAATAGGTCCAAACCCTTTTGGATACGCTTTTCATCACCACCCATCATATCACCATCTTGACTTATCATCTCAAATGAATAGATCATTTTGTCAAGAACATGATCCCACCGATAAAAGAAATTCTTATCTGTTTTACCGTCATAGTTATATTGCTTTAATTCTTCGTCTGATGCTCTAAGAATAGGTGGTACATCTTCATTTTCAACAAATGGTGCCCCATGTTTAGTTTTCTTGAGCTTCAGCAAAGTAGGTGCAATGATATGTGCTAAAGTAAGATCAGCATTCCATACATCATAGTCATGTACTTTAACTTTGATCTTTTGACCATTCTTCTTAAAGTTACTAATCTTTACTTTCATAACAAAATCTTAATGTTTCTTACGAACCTTTAGTGATGCATCAAATTGTGCCAACATACGGTCGGCAGCCGTTCTTGACCGCCGACCGAGTTTCTTGTTTGCCTTAGAGACAGATTTACGTTCACCTTTTGACTTCACAGATACACGTGATTTCTTTTTTCCCATAACAAAATTCCTTCTAAATTAGAGCCAAGATCAATAGACCAACACCAATTGCAAGTACTAGTCCTGCATTATCTTTGATCCAATCTTTAGCCTTTTGAATATACTTCATAGTTGAAGCTCCTATAGTTTGATTTTAAGTGTTGAACCAAAAATCTGAGATTTCTTATTCCAGTCCCCATCTGTATCTAGTTGGTAAAAAGGACCAATTGATACTTGATCTAGAACCGAATAATCAAACCCAACCTTGGTTTTTGTCCTGGTGAACTTTTGCCCAGGTACACCAAAACTCCACATCGGTGACCAGTTAGCATAAAGACTCACCTTTTGCACATTATATTTAACACCTACTTCAGGTCGAACCCGGAGGTGATCATCACCCTTAGCATTAAAAATTCGATATTCTACTCTAGGAGTAACATAAAGCCAATCTGTAAGATTGATCTTATTTTCTACTCGAATTCGGTTTTCCTTCTTGGCACCACCTTGAGCATGGCGATATGAAACCTTGAAGTTCTTATAGACCTTCTTGACTAGGTGAAAGTGGAAATAGTCATCATTGAACCTATTCCTAACTTCCAGGCTGTAATCACCTTTACTTAATTGTGTATTGTGTTCCCATACACCAAAATCTGTGGCCTGAGCCGGTGCTGCTACTGTTAGACCGAAAGTGACAAGTGTTGCGAGTAATAGTTTCTTCATGTAATTAACCTATATTTTGTTTTAGTTCCATCTTTGAGTGATACAAGCTTCTGGTTTCTGTTACCAAACTTAGACCATGAAACATGTACCCATCCTGAATTTGTTTTACCATCCTTGTAATATTCTAGAATGATTTGATCAATATCTTGTGTATTAGATATCCATCTGAATAGTTCTTTATTGTCTACACCCATAATTTCAATATCAGCCGCTTTTCCTTTTATATGTTGTGACTCTGTTGCGCCTCCTATTGCTTTGTTAAGCTTTTCTGATCTAAACCCTGATGTAATAATAACAGGTTTATTCCAGTATAAACGAATTGGCTCTAATACTTTATTGCACAATAATTGAATATTGAAATATTCTTGTGCACCAGGTACGTTTGAGATACCCTTACGAAGCGCAGTATTAGACCTAGTAAATTCGTCTAGATGGAAATGTTCTGATAATTGTTTATTCATTTATATAACTCTGATTTGCTTAATTTTCTTAGTCTATAACTTAATTTTGGTTCTTCAACTCATTTTTTGCATGCTTTCTGTTATAGCGCCCAATATAGTCTTCACATAGTAGTGTGGTTTTATACTCATTGGGCATTATTGTATAATTAGATCGTTTACCATTAAGATAATAGGTAACAGAAAACCGTTCCCCTTCTGCACACACTTGAAGCTTAACTTTACCGTCATCTGTTTTGTAATCTTTAACTTTTCTTATTTCTACCATTTTATTCTCTTATAACTTTTAATTCAATTAATTCCTAATTTGATCCCAGACTTTATCATTGACTTGATCCCAGACTTTATCATTGACTTGATCCCAGACTTGCCACCAGACTTGATTACTGACTTGATCCCAGACTTGATCACTGACTTGATCCCTGGTTTGATACCAGACTTGCCACCAGACTTGATCCTCGACTTGATCCCAGACTTGATCCTTGAATTGATCCTTGACTTGTTTTTTAAATGGTTTCATGTAATTGATCCCAGACTTGCCACCAGACTTGATCCTCGACTTGAGCCCAGACTTGATCTTCGCTACCATCTTTTCTCTTGAATTGATCCCATACTTGATCCATAACTTGATCCATAACTTGAGCCAAGGTTTTATTCAAAATTTGTTTTTTAAATGGTTTCATGTTTATTAGCAACTCTTTGTCTCAATTCACTCGAGCTAAATCTGTGATCTCTCTTATTAAAGAACAATTCTATGTCCCGCTGTTTACATACATCTAAACCAGTGAAGTCCTTATCTTTATATTCTTCACCCAAAATACGAACATCAATATGATACATACTCAAAATGTCAGTTAGGTCTTCCTCAGTTTCATATGGAATAATTTCATCCACATATGAAATAGCCTTCAGTTGTGTGTATCGTTCTACCACCGACTGAACCGGGGCTGATTTATGGGCCCTATCTATGTTAGGATTAACCTGCAACCCCACAATAAGATAATCACACTTTTCCTTTGCATCCCTGAGCATCTGTACATGACCAGAGTGACATAGATCAAACGTGCTACAAGTAAAGCCTACTCTCATTTCCCTGCCCTCAAGATAATTGTATCCTTATTTATACGCCCAGTCATAGAAGATGGTTTCGACTTAATGTCCTTGAAAGCTTTCTTGCGCTTAGGTACAGACAAACTAAGAAACCCTTTGAGTTGTTCTTCGGGTTTCCTAAGCATCTTTTGTACACTGAGTTTTTCATCAAACCCTACAATTGTTGTACCTTTTACGGATAGAACCTGGGCATCTTGCTTAGCGATGTATAGCCCGAGCTTACGGTACTTGACGTTATATACCCACAACGCGTTCGAGCCAACGATGTCTACAGGATTAATAGAGACAAGCTTTAAGTCTTTATCAGTTTCCTTGTATTTTACCTTCGCTACCATCTTTTCTGCTGATGGAGCCTTCTTAGAACGTGGTTTTCTCTTCGTTTTTGCCTGATTTATCAGCATTTCACACGAACTAACGATGTTTTCCAGTGCATCTCGGTAAGACTTTATATGTTTCCCCGGGATACCAGCATAAGCTTCCTTCAATTGTTTTTCATCTTCTGAGATGTTTTTACGCTTACCTATGGCAATAAGCTCATTTAATTGATCAAGGTGCCCTTTATAATGATTGTGAATTTTCCTCGCATGAGTACCAGAGAGACCACGAGCATTCAATAAGTCTAGAGGTTCAACTGCTTTAGAGTCAAACGTCTTTGGGTTATCCAACCAAGTATCAAGCCAGTCATCAAATTCAATAATCATATTTGATGACTGTTCTTTGATCCTATCTTGAATACTCTTATTAGGTAGGGTTGGCTTTTTTTCTTCAGACTTAATTTCTTTACCTGCTTCAATTGCTATAGCAAGCTTTGCATGAATGAAATCTGACAAGGGTTCAACTTCACCAACAGTACCTGGCATTGCTTGCCAATACTCATTTTCGGCTTCATTATAGTCAGGGCAACCATCAAGCATAAGTCTACACAGGATTGATGTAGTTTGTTGCACCGCACTAACAGAAGGTGCTGCTTTAGCTGCCCTAATATCTACTTTGGTATAACCATTATTTTCCATCCAAGTCCATACAGCAGGCAACAGAGACTTATTGTCATGTTCTGTACGGTAATAATCTTTAGCCTTGTACTTTAGTACTCGGAAGTCTCGACCATCCATCTTTTCCCAATTATCAAATGAGTATATGGATACACCCTTCTTCTTACGAGTAATGGGAACTTTAGCTTTACGGCGTTTTTTAAGGGGCATTGATATCTTCCTTTATTTCAAACCTTGTACTATATTAACATACTGGTCTAAAAAGTAAATAACTTTTTACGGGTTATTTGATCCCTGACTTGATCCCAGACTTGATCCTCAACTTGATCCATGACTTGAACCCTGACTTGAACCCTAACTTGACCCGAGACTTGATCCCAGGCTTGACCGATGACTTGAGACCTGACTTGATCCCTGACTTGCTTCTTAATCGGTTTCATACTTTAATCTTGCGGACATGCTTCCCAACTGTATCTTCAGGATATGTACCAAACCGGGACCATTTCCTAAAAGCACTACATTCTTTGTCCTCTTGAGCACATGCATCTATTAGATCACATGTGCTGCAAGGTAGGTCCATATCCGTAGTCGGGAATTCGTGATAATCTTCTCTCATTTATTCTTCCTATAGATATAGACATCAATTTGGTCAGCAAGAGCCATTTTAGTTGACCCTTGAGCTTTCAACTTAACATAGTACTTATAAGGGCGGTCTAGAGTGGTATTAGCACTCTTGATCATATCCTTAACAAACACCAAATCAGGATCTTTTGGTGAGACACATGAACCAACATATGCTTCACTTGTGCGGTTTTCAATCACGTACATCTTAGAGGCCTTTCTCTTCTTTTACATTTTCAATGAAATCATGAGCCATTTCAATCCACTGGATCAAAGGCAAATCATTCAAACGAGGCACATAAACAGATTCCATTTCATAGACATTCTGTTCAACATCATCAAACAAGAAGTATTGATAACCATTACTCATTACCAATTCACAACGTTCATCGAGTGACTTGATTTGACGATTCAGTGTTTTAAGACGGAACATGTTGTTTCCTTTTGTTTAAACCTTATACTATTATAATAACACACTGGTTTGAAAAGTAAACAACTAATTTCGTTAATATCAGACATTTATATTCTGCTCTTCTGCAGCCTTCAACAACTGTTCATTGATGATTGGCTCAACAATAGAATGAATCCTATTCCATGCTTCACGGCGATTTTCGGTTGACCAAAAAGGTGGGTCAATACGATTGCGGATAATAGCAAGTATATTTGTACCGAAGTAACGGCTGATAGCACGACCTCGGTTGCCACCACCATTATTGAAAATGTCATAATAGGCATTAGACATCTTACGGAACCGTTCCAATTCCGTAACCTTATGACCGCGGTAATCCTTCTTCACTTCACCTGAAAGGGGAATGCGTTCAGAAACAAGCTTATCCAGGCCTGAATTTTCGTGAGTGTTATCCCAAAAAGTTCCGATTTCATTTGACATGGTGTGTTCCTTATTCGTTTTCGATCAGTTGAGGGTGCTTGGCGATGAACTCGTCCACGGTCCCGGAGAAGATGGTTTTGGGGATGCCGTTGTTCTCCCAAGATGCGCATGAACGTGCAATCACGTTCCTTTTGCGGTCAATGTCGTACTGGTATTCGGTGTCGCCGTGAGCATCATGCCCAGTAGTGAAATCTGCGCCGTCATTGGCTCGCATGAACTTGGCTGCGAGTGATGCATACCCTGGCAGGTTGTTCATATTGTTGAAATACATTGCCGCGCCAGCTTCATAGCCGTCGTGGTGGATGTAGAAGGTTACGCTGCCACCTTCAGTTTCAAATTTGTATGTTGCGCGAGTGCTCATTGTGATTCCTTTCGGTTGGTGGTGTGGGGCTTGCGCCCCGTTGAATTAGCTTGCGACTTCTTCGGGAGTTACTTTGCGAAACTGCACGGTTTTGCCGTCACAAATCCACTTTCTAACAAACGACACGTTAGGGGACAGAAAGCAGCAGCGCAGTTCCATAAGGTCGTTTTCGTTGCGAATATCGTACACCCACCCCTCCCAAGTCAGACCGGGGGTTTCCTCTATAATTCGCTTTTTGGTCTGATCAAGATCGGTTGCCCCGTCCCAGTTTTCACAAAGACGTGCGTGGACAGGAACGGGGTTGTTGTTTTCATCAGTCAGGACGGCGGTGCGGGTTTTTTCAGTAATCATGGTATGTTCCTTTGTTTCAAACCTTATACTATTATAATAACACACTGGTTTGAAAAGTAAACAACTAATTTTGTTTTTTTGTTAAAAAAAATAGGGTCAAGAGAAGAACCCTTAACCCTATGAAAACTTACAATATTTTGTTATTTTACGTTGGCTTACGCCCAATATTATATTTTGCGATAAGCTCCCAGTCACCCTTTTCCTTATATGGAAGGATTTTAACCTGGTTCAAACCAATGACTGGTTCTGTAATTTTCTCGGGTTTAAGCACATGCACCAAATCCCAGTCTTCCAATAACTTAGTAATGATATTCCGTCTACCCTTATCTTCATCTGAAAAGTTAGAAGGCTTACCATCTAATGCAAATAATTCTTTGAAGTGTACTATATAATACTTGCCCTGCTTATGCAGAATATGACAAGACTGAAATAGTTGTTTGTTTCTAGGAGAAGCAATACCAATTCTAGTGAGTGTTTCTCGTACTTTTAAGAAGTCATCATCTTTTTTAAGTGTCACTTCAACCAATGAATCTATCAAATCCATATCAACCACCTTTTTCTATTCTTTTTATTATTTCTTTTCTTTGATCATCAGTCAAAACAGAAACAATTTCTTTGGCACGTTTAAGGCTGCATTGATAGTATTCACTTATTGCTTCAACTTCCGCCTCGGCTTTATATTTGAACCATTTAGAATATCGTTTCCGCTTCTTAACAATATTTATAAAAAACTGATATTGCATAATGGACTCTAAACCGTGGTGTTGGTTCATAGCATTAGCATAATGTATTGTATCTTCATATAAAGAAAATGCTCTATTAGTAAGCCAAGGAGAATATTCCTTTTCTACTAATTTAGTACCTTCAGTTGTTTTTGTAAGATCATCTTTTGCATTAATTGAATTGATAAAGGTAAATGGGCTACTGCTCATTATTCTGTTTGTCCTGTATTACACTAAGAAGACGTGCACACTTTTCACAGATTTTATATTCTGACTCACCTAACATAAGTGTGCTTTCGTTTTCTTCCTCATAATCTGAAAAGCATATTTCACATTCTTTTGTCATGCTAGTACCTCTGCTAATGTTTGGAATCTCATAACATCCATAGCAATATCATGTCTAGGATCATGAGCAACAAATTTACTTTCTAAACCTTCTGGCATAAACTTATTAGAAATATTATGTCCATAAGACATACCTTCAAATTGTGATCTTACATCTCTGAGCCCCCACCACGGTGTTGGATCAGTTTTACCACATTTATCTAGTAATGATTTCATCACAATTGGATCAAATGTATTACCTCGAGTATAGATTAATTTACACTTTTCAGCTCCAATATCTTCCAGAAATCCATATAACTTATCGATGGATACGTCAATCTTATTAGGTTTCAACCACTTCTTAGCGGCATCACCCTGTTCACTCCACCAAGCCAAAGTGTCCTTTGAAATTTTAAGCCCATACTTTTCAACTTGTTCTTGTACATCAAACTTGATGAAATCACACATATCAACGAGTTCTTCATACTCATATGGGTTGGTTGTAAATCTATCCTGGTCGAATATTAGAGTAGCCAAACATACAGCTACGGCTTCTGAAGCATCGGCACTAAGGGTTTCAAAATCATAAATTAGGGAATTGGTCATTATGCGAACTCACAATCTGACATTATTTCTACAAGACATGCAACAGTATTTATCTCTTGATCTGCTACAAAAGCGGCTTTATATTGGTAATCGGCAATAATAAGCACAAGCTGAGGTATAGAACCTGGTTTGATATATTCATTAGAGCTCTTATAAATGCTATTGAATAGAGCATTGGTATCTATATCAATATTATTAGCGGTCCATTTACGTACCTCGGTGAAGTTCTTTTCTTTCATATAAGAAAAAAGACCATTAAGTCGAACATCTGATACCTTATCTAAGATACCACTATCAATTTCACCCCCTACAGCATAACCCTGTAGCTCATTTAGTACTCGGCGGTTGTCGGGAAAATGTTTAGTAATAACAGCGGCAATAACCTTAGGTTCATACTTCACTTCTTCCTTATCAAGAATATATTTGATCCTTGAAAAGAATTGTTTAGCCATTTCTGGCTTATCTTTACTATCAATCTTGAATTCAATTACAGAACATCTTGAGTGCAATGGTTCAATAATTCTATTCTTGAAGTTACATGTAAGGATGAAACCACAATTTTTAGAATATTCTTCCATGAAATTACGAAGCCCAGGCTGAGTACTAGCCGGGTTCAAATAATCCGCTTCATCAAGAATTACATATTTCCGACCACCTGTTAGGGAAACAGACGATGCAAATTGTTTGATTTCAGTACGAAGTGTATCAATATTACCATTCATAGAACCATTGATGATAATATAATCACACCCTAGCTCTTCCAACATAGCACGAGCAACCGTAGTTTTACCTACCCCAGCTCCACCAGTTAACAAAAGGTTGGGAATTACATTATTATCTATGAATGTTTGAAATTTTGCTTTAAGATCAGAAGGAAGAATAGTTTCTGATACAGTCTGTGGACGGTATCGCTCACACCACAATGGGTTATCATTATTCAATAGTCTCTCCTAGAGATTAGATTCAGCAGGAACCCAGTATTCAATCAAGTCTGACTTAAAGTGAGCAAGTTGTTGTTCTAGTGAAAGTTCAATTGTATAGTTGAGCGACATGAACTTGATGTTATCTTTATCAAACACACAACGGAATTCTTTATCAGTTTCACCTAGTACAACATCATATGTATCAGTACTTGAGTTAGATGCATTCATAGCACGGAAAAAGATCTTACCATTTTCACCCACCAATGCAGCATGGGGTAGATCAAGAATACCCATAGCCTTAATCAAATCATTGAGTTGTGAGTCTTTCATAGTAATACTAATGCAATCATCCGACATAGGGATATCTTGCTCAGGTGGTGTCATAATAATAGACGGATCGGCAAACGTATAACTTACCTTCTTACCATCACCTTCAATCTTAACTGATTTACTGTTAAACTTAAACCCGGGATGATCATCAAACAATGATAAAACACCAAGAAATCTACTTAGATCATAGATAGCAAATGTTTGAGGGATATCAGAAGACAACTTAGCCTTAGCCAAAATAGTCTTTGTATTAGAAATACTACGAATAGTATCACCCTCACTAAATTTCAAACTTTGATTGATAGTTGTTAGATTTCGCAAAATATTGAGATCGGTTTCATTAAATTTCATTTCAAATTCCTTTATCTTAATGTTTAATATCTTTTACATTAAACAACATAGTGTTAACTATATATTACATTATATGAAGTGTAAATACTTATTGATTAGGTTTACGACCTTTTATTAACTTTGGATCAGCTGTTGCGGTAGCACCAATTGCCGCGAGATCAGCCAATGAACCACCAAAGTTATAGTGACCTGCATGCTTCAACTTAATCCATGGGCACAACCATAGCTTCATACCAATTTTTCTAGCCCAATAACAGAACATATAATCTTCTGATAGATATCTATTAGAATACTTACCGAGTACACCTTCTCTTTTTTCTGATAGATAATCTAGAATATCTTCATGTGTTGCAGTTGGGGTTTGTTCTAGATATGCTCTAAGATCAGGCATAAGATTCATATATTTGTCATCAATAATAGCATCAAAATAAGCCATAATTTCTCTGCTACCATCAAATGCAGCCGTTCGGACATGATCTGGTTTATATAGAAGATTAGGATATTCTTCATTCATTTGCTCAAAAACTTTTCGCTTAATGAGCATGAAACCAGTACCACCTTCAGCCACTTCGGCTGGTTCACTAATTTTGATTTGATTAGTACCACCCACTGGATTAAATGCATAATCGCCTACATAGCGTTCTAATTGGTTGGGGTCTTCATCTGCTACTCCAATATCAACCGCTCGTTTAATCTTTTCCCATGAAATTGTTTTCTTTGGATATGGGGCACAAAGAATATCATAATCATCATTCTGAAGTGATAATCCCAACATAGCAAAAATATCATTTGCATCAAACCCAATATCAGAATCTATGAATAGCAAATGAGTGCAATCAGAACGCATAAACTCATCGGCACAATAATTACGTGCTCGAGTGACTAGAGATTCATTGAATAAGAAGTAATAGCTTAAATGAATTTCATGCTTGGTACACAATGAAGAAAGATCTGCAATAGCTCTTGTATATTGACCGAAACATTGACCACCATACATCGGTGTAGCTACAAATAACTTGGCCTTTTTTAGTTCATCAATTTTAATTTTAATTTCCATTAAACATCATTCCCATATTCTAGATCATGATTATGCAAAGCAATAATTGAATAATGAATCACCTTCATCAAATCTTGTCGCCAATCTTCATGATCACCTTTATGCCCATATCTCTGAGCATACTTTAATACATTACCTATACAAAATCCTTCTCCGTGCCCAGAGTCCAAGATAAATTCGGTTGCTTGATATTTATTTTGTGAGTAATGCTGTTCATAAGTTTTATCTATGTAATTACTAATTTCTTGTAGTAATTCAGGCTCATTGTATTTATACATAATTGTTCAACGCTCCTACAATTTTTCAAATATAATATTCTGTTCTTCTTCGCGCTCTAACAATTCTTCATATGAATTTCTATAATCACAATTAGCATTCCAGGCTTCTCTTAGAATTGAAAATTCTTTATTAGAGAAATTAATGAATGCTGGAATATCTTTGGCGAAACAAGCACCTGCAGCACCTCGCCGCCCATCATACCCGGGTACCGTTGTATGTGATCTACCAACACGATTATCTTCAGTCATAGCACTTACAATTTTACCGAAGTTACCACCATTATTTTCAATCACATCAAAGAACTGATTAAACCAAACTACCTTAGTAGCAAGGAATGAATTGATACCATATTTAACAAAGCTGGCATCTACCATACTCATATGATAACTTGGACAAGGCTTACATAGACTATGATGTTTATATAGAGTTTCTACTTCTTCTGTAATATCACTCCAACCACCAAAGACGTGCATGAATGGGTTTACAAAGTCTTCATTAGCACTCTTTTCGGTTAGAAACTCAGGATTATATACAACCCTACGATTACTAGCATACTTCTCTACAACATCAGGTGTAACAGTAGATTTAATAATAATACACGTTGACATAGTATTATTTAAAATAAATTCAACACTTTCTTCAAGAATACTAGAATCTACTACACCACCTTCACCCATAGGAGTGGGTACACATATAAATGCATATGATATTGGGGGAACACTATCATACATACTTTCTAATGTAGTACCATATCTGGGATCAATAATAACCTTGTCACATTGAAACCCATAATCAACGGCTTTACCAACGAAGCCATGTCCAATAATTGCAATTTTCATCAATTCACCTTATAATAATCTTTATACCAAGTTACAAACTTTTCTACCCCTTCTTCAATCGAAGTGGTAGGTTTCCAGCCAAGAGACCTTAATTTAGTCGTATCTGACCAAGTTTCAGGTGTATCGGCTGGGTGCTTTTCTGTCAAGTTCTTTTTGAGTTCTCTCCCAAAATTCTTTTCAATTTCCTTTATGAAATCAGTCAATAAGACCTGTTCACCATAGCCTATGTTATAGATTTCATTAAAACTTTCATGTGCATTCAAAGAAGTATTTAGCAGAGTTTCTAGACCACTTACAATATCATCTACATATGTAAAATCTCGGAGCATATTACCATAGTTATATACATCAACTTCTTTTCCATTTACTATAGCATCAGAGAATTTAAATAGAGCCATGTCAGGGCGCCCATATGGTCCATATACAGTAAAGAACCTAGCACCAGACGTACGAGCAATCTTTGACATACGGAACTGACATTCATTTACTTGTTTACTATATCCATATGGATTGAGTTGATGACCTGATATAGGATCACTTTCTTTCCATGGTAAAGGATTACCATCTTGAACACATGAAGTTGAAGCAAAGACTACATCATTAATATCATTAGCTTCACAAGCATCAATTAAATTTTGAGTAGCCTTGATGTTGTTGTCAATATATTCATGTGGATTATCCAAAGAATGTCGGACTCCTGCCATGGCTGCCAAATGTACTACAGCATCTGGTTGGTTCATTTTAATGTAAGCATCAAGTGAGCCTGCATTCAATAGATTAAACCATGTAATATCTACATTATAGTCTAATTTCAAACGTTTTTTACGGTCTACCTTAAGATCTTGACCATAATATTCATTGAAACTATCCATTCCAATCACATCATAACCATTATTAGTTAATTGTTGAGCAAGATGATAGCCTATAAAACCAGCCGCACCTGTGATCATCACTTTCTTCATGACAATTTTCTCCCTGAAGGATAAATTTCTTTACCAAAATCCCAGTCAATGTGTTCATCTTCTTTGCCAAGATTTCGCTTGAGTTTCATACCATAGTTATTAGTTTGCTTATGAATTTTCACACCTTTCTTCAGGATAAACTTGTTATTTCTAAATGAACTGATATCAACATGATGATGAATACGACCATACCTATCAGCCAACCTAGCAACATCGGGGTGAAGATCAACCAACATTTGAGATTTAGCCGCTGCTTTATCTTCATAACCACCATAAACTTCTTCGGTATTACCACCAGTCATAGTACCAGTTCTAGCCTTACCACATAGGAAAGCATAGAATAGAATAGTACAACCCCCGTCTTTTAACACCCTCAAAGACAGATCAACATCTTCATTATACTTACCACGCCATTTATGTGGGCAAGCATTATCAATTAAGAAACAAGACATAATTCTTGTGTTCTCAATATAAGGTGGGTATGGGTAATCATCAACACAGAAAAACTTGTATTGGAAACCTGCTAGAGAAATGTTTTCATATCTATCTACAAAGTCTTCGGCTGCTCTAAACATGGCAGAACCGTTCTTTACTCTATAGCGTTTATTACGGTGTAAGCGCCAGAACTCAAAAATATTATCATCCAGCAACCAATGGCGAGCATACCCATTAGCTTCTGAATGTTCCCAACACCAATTACGAGCAGGACCAGAGCCTTTACCGTGATTACTAAATGGTAAGGTCAGAATTTTCTCGGAATCAATAACTGCGGCATAATCATCATATTCTTGTGGTTCAATAACAATGTAATATGGCACACCCATCTTTTCAAGTGCTTTACTTGTGGGTCTACTCTCAGCTCTACCTTTACTTATAATATAAATAGGATACCGAGTATCATTCATCATCTTCTACCCACTGATTGAGTACATTTTCTTCACGGGGTTTACCTGGGAACCATATGGTCTTAGTTTTGGGTGTGATTGATTGACCTACCAACTTGGCAAATTCAATTAGGTCTTCTTCGTTCCTGAAGTGAACATATAGCTTTTTCCAAGGACCAGCTTCATACTCATTGAATGGTGGCATACCAGCGGCATTCCATTGTTTGTATGGGTCCTGCCAGTCCTGTCTTAAATCTTCTTCTTCATCAATATCAAAGAATTTAAGTAGTGTGTTGGGTTCAGTATTTTCAGCTTTTTTACCAATCATATCATCATAATCTAATGATGTATCTCTTACTTTCTTTTCATCCATAACAAATTCTCCTTAACTATTAATAGATAATACCAAACTATTTAGCCAAAGTAAATACTTATCCAAATAAAATTTTCTTTAAATCGGGGCGGCGATAATTGGGCCCTTTCAAAACCTTACCGTCTTCACGATGAATAGGTTTGCCATCTGCACCTAATTTAGTCATATTACTCGAGTGAACTTCATCAAAACATTCATTCAAGTCTATACCAAATGCGACACCAGAACCATAGACTACATACAAAAGATCAGTTAAAGCATCAGCCACTTCCACTATATCTCTATCATCAATTGCTTCACGTAACTCACTCAATTCTTCTCTAATCAATTCATACCTAAGTTCAGCGGCATCGGTCCATGTAGGTTCTGTTTCTACATCTTGACCAAAAGCATTATGAAATTCGATCACTTTTTCAAAATTATTCATTTATATGTTCCTTAGGTAGTTCGGCGGGTGTATCATCGACTTTATATGAATATGTATTGCCCCGCTTTTTGTTAAGTTTAGCTTTTTTCAAAGCAGATTGTCTGTGATATTGATTGGCTCTATTAATATGATTTATACCATGAATATGATCATACTCGTGCTGAAACACCCGAGAACTTAACCCAGTAAATTTCTCGGTCGAAAACTTACCTGACTGAGTCATAAACCTAGCACGTATATTTAGAGGGCGCTTAATCTTGATCAACAGATTAGGATATGATAAACAACCTTCTTCTAGTGTAACTGTTTCATCTGAATAATACACAATGTTAGGATTAAACACTGCATAGTGAGGAATACCCGTGTTAGGACTACCTCTCAGTACAAACATCTTATATGGAAGACCTACTTGAGGTGCTGCTAACCCAATACCATTTTGCTCAATCATAAAGTCAATCATAGAATTAGCTAATTCTAATGGATCAACTTCTGGGCTTTCAAAATCAAATTTCTTGGATTCAGTATGTAAGACGGGGTCTTTATTATCAATCAGCTGCAGGTTCATCTACAAGTCTCCAATGTCCGTCCTTTATATTAGCTTTTGCAAATGTTTCAGCGCTATCTTTATCTTCAAAGATTCTATTTTTATTTGTTTCAATATCAATAACACTCAACCATTCAGTTGCATTTTCATCTTGCTCTGGTAGCTTAACTTCAATTCTATACATTATTCTCTCCTTAATATATTTGATGCCAGATGAGCAATAGACCAACGACCATTTAGAATTGGGTCTGTAAATTTATCGCCATTCACAATTACTTCATTAACTTTATGTTTAATGATAGATGGGAAAATTACAGCTGCATTGTGTTCTAGTGGTAAAATTAAATCATCAATTACAAGCTCCCCACCTTTGACATTAGTATCCCAGAGAAAGGTAGAAATAACAGTAATTATACTCTCGTCTGTGTGGTAGTCATAATAATCACCATTCACATAATTCTGTAACAGAGTACTATCATAATTTAGTTTAAAGAATAAATCCCAGTAGATATTAGTCTCTGCCAATTCTCTTATCTTATCACAAATATCTTCATTATGAAATACTTTTCTAGAAATAGTTAAGATATCACTATATGACCTATCAGCATAGACATTATCTAGAAACACACCTCTGCCCTTCTTTTTTAGGGCTTTAAAATTAGTTTCTGGTGCCGCATTAGTTTCATATTGATCACCTAACTTAGAGTCTAAAAATCTAATTTCTTGTACAATATACTCGAGTTCATTAAGATCATATAGATCTGTTATATATGGAAGTTTGAACCCATTATTTAGCTCTAATTCATGAATGTTCATAAGCTAGTTTCCTGTACAATTTTACTGAAGTTCTTTACCTTCTCAAATTTGATGACTGAGTGGAACTTATCATACAGTACATCACCCTTGTGACTCACTACGAAGATATTACTATCACCGGATAGATCACTAATAAGTTTGAGAAATTCATCTGTACCAGCATTATCCAGAGAACTATCGAAGATTTCATCCATAATGAGTAGATTAGTAGCGGTTGAGTTCCTTAGTTTAGCCACTGCTCTCCACGTAAACAAAAGTGCCGTATCAATTCGCATCTTCTCACCCTCAGAAAATGAAGCATAAGAAAAGATATCTCTATGTCTAGATTTGATAGTCTCTGTAAATTCTTCATCAAGTTCAAACTGAACAAAGAATTCAAGTGACGCTAGATATTTATTGATCAGAGTATTGATGATGGGAATATATTGCTTGATGATCTTAGTCTTAATACCACCATCTTTGAGCAATACAGCAGCCATATCATACACACGCTTGTGCTCTAACAACTCTTCTTTTGTCTCATTGAGTTCTTTTAACTCATTATTGACTTCTTCAAGTTCCTTAGCTTTATTAGCACTAAGATCTTTCTCTTTGTTCTTATCATTCTCTAACCGATTAATATCAGATCGCAGAGACCTAATATCCTGTTCACAATGTCTGATTTGTGATGTATAGTTCTTTACCTTATCCTGAATACACTTAAGATCTAACTTGGTTTCTTCTTCATCTTCTAAGATCACTTCTAATTGAGATAGAGCTTCTGATAATTCAACTTTTTTAACTGAACCAGATGTAATCTTATCGGTCTTAAAGTCATGATCAATACCTTGCTCACATGTTGGGCATGTTTCATTATCATGGAAGAAGTTCAATTCCTTATTGAGTAGATTAATCTTTGTATTAAGATTTGCCTGAATAGTCTTAATACTGTCAATCTTACCACTCACCTTGGTTAGTTTACTTTCAATATTATCATGTTCGGCAATCTTTGTCTTATATGATACTATTTCGGCTTCACTTTCAGATACTCTAGATTTAAGATCTTCAATTTCTTTTCGCTTCTTGTCATCAAGTCCAGTTGAAATGTTATTGAGTTCATCTATATGCTTTTTGATTAGAACAATTTTTTCGTTACAAACTTCCAACTTATACTGAACGTCTTGAATATCACCCTTATTTTTGATGATCTTGTCTTTTAAGATGTTATTCATCTTGGTGAAGATATCAATATCCAATAGGTCTTCGATGATTACACGTCTGTCACCGGGTGTAAGTTGCATGAATGGTACGAAGTTAGCTGAACCAATCACTACAATCTGTTTGAATGACTTTAGATTAATCTTGAGAATCTTCTTTTCAAGAATTTCTTGGTATTCTCTAATACTTGATGATTGATCTATGAGCTTATCATTCTCATAAATTTCAAAGACATTAGGTTTAATACCTCGTACTACTCTATATTCTTTCTTCTGAATAGTAAAAAGAATTTCAACCAAGCAATCTTTGTTGGTGATACTATTAAGTAGCTGAGGTTTGTTAATGTCTCGGTAAGGTTTACCATATAGAGCAAAACATATTGCATCAATCATAGTAGACTTACCAGCACCATTCTCCCCAATAATCAATGTAGAAGGGGATCTGTTAAGATCTATTTCAGTCCAAATGTTACCAGAAGATAGGAAATTCTGGTACTTCAAAGTCTTAAATATAATCAACCATGCTCTCCAACCACATCTAGAGCTTCCTCATAGATGCCGGCAAATAATGTTTTCAATTCTTTTTTCTCTTTAATCTCTAAAGACTCAATGAACTTATTTAGGACAGTTAAAGTATCCTCTGCTTCATCTACAATATGATCTTCACCTTCTAACTGTAGGTTAAGATTATCCTCTACTGTTTGAATATGATGTGGTTCAAATGAGTTTACATAGTCCAAATAAAGATCAAAGAAATATGGGTTATCCTTATTCTTGATGATAACCTTTACATTACTATCTCTAATATGTGACAGATCAGTCTTAAGTAAATCAGGGTGAGACTCTAAACTATCATCATAATATAGCTTATTGAACATATGGAATGTATTTCTAACATATGTCAACTCACGAGTTTCTGTATCAAACACATGGAAACCACGTTCATCATTATAATCTGACCATGTAATCTCATACGGTGAACCAAGATAATGAATGTTCTTAGAACTAGACTTATGGTGGAAATGCCCACTCATTACCATATCAAACTTATCAAATGGGTCTGTATCAAACCCATGATCGTTAATAGCTCCCTTGTACATCTGGAAGCCCTTGAGTTCAAGGTGACCCATTACTACTTGAGCTTTTGACTTACTCAACATTTCCATCGTATGATCAATATTACCACTGTTAATCCATGGTACAAATAGCATCTTACATGATCCAAAGTCAACTTCTGTTGCTTCTTCATACCAATCAACCAAATCACAATACTGATATAACTGTCTCATAGCATTATATTTGTTAGTATTCTTGTAATATGTGTCGTGGTTACCTATGATAACATTAAGATCAATACCTCTAATTTTACATGGTTTGATCAAAGTCTCATATAGATTATCAGCAGTAAGATAATTAATATACTTACGTCTATCTACTATATCACCCAAATGAATGACTGTAGATATATCATGTTCATCTATATAAGGGAAAAAGATTTCATCATAAAATTTCTTAAAATAATTTGCATATACAATACTATCACCTCGAGCTCCGAAGTGTGTATCAGTAATCAGGGCTATTTTCATTTCTTCTTTTTCTTTTCAAATCGTTCAATAATAGGTGCCATCTTATCTGAATCTAATGCTATCTTAGACATATCAAGCATTTCAGATGATCCTTCAGTGATGGTATCAGTCAACACAGCCCTTTCTAGGGACTTATACTTTATATAAGTCTGTTTCTTTTCAGCCTCAATACGGCGTAAGAAAGCATACCAAGAAATCTGGGTGAAATAAGAGAAAGGATTTTTACTCTTCTCAGGATCAAAATTGTGTACTGCTTTGATACAATTCTCAATAGCATCCAAGATCATTTCATCTTTATATGTATAACCCGAAAAGTTACCTTTACTACCTAAGTTTGTAGCAATCTGTATGAATTTCATACTAATATCATCGGGAATGATAGGAACTTCATCCCCTGTATTTTCTGCCTCTAAGACACCTTTTCTATATTCTATTAATTGAGCATAAAACTCTTTGTTATCTATGTAATTAGCCACTAGTGCATGGTTCCGGTTGGTATTGCATCAAATATTGTTCCTTCTTGTTTTTCTTGATTAAGTTCAC
>Ga0181590_10000111_pt1 | contig 53081 bp, 46 predicted proteins | sample 071ome_34_FD_132446 | JGI IMG/M metagenome (GOLD analysis project Ga0181590, IMG submission 132446) | Coastal salt marsh microbial communities from the Groves Creek Marsh, Skidaway Island, Georgia - 071411BT metaG (megahit assembly) | ecosystem: Environmental > Aquatic > Marine > Intertidal...
TTAATGGGTTTATCGATAAACTTCTTCCAATAATTTTTATATCCAAATTGCCCACTTATACTTTTCAATGAGAGGTCATGGGTTATTTTGGTGATGTTACTATTATTATGGTTATATTTTGGAATTTCATGTTCTAACATTATCTCTATATTTGCATAGTCATCAAAATCATTTGAATGTGTACAAATTAAAAATCCATAACCCTCTTTTGATAATTCTATAATCCAATTTTTCATCAAGTTCGCATTTTCATCGTCTAAATAGCTTAATGGTTCATCCATTAATACTAATTTTTTATCTATTCCCATATTTGCAATAGTAACTATTTTTTTCATTTGACCTGTAGATAACTTTCTTGGATCTCTTTCATATACCACTTCTAAATTAAATTTATTTTTGATTTTCTCACCTATTTCTTTCCTTTCCTTTCTATTCATTCCATCAAATGCATATTTCAATAATAGCTCTTCTCTTACACTAAATGCTAGTATTTGAAGTTCGCTTTTTTGAAAAATTGCAGATACTTCAGATTTTTTATTAAGAATTAGATTTTCGATGGAGATAAATGGTATCTGTGGGAGCCCATTTAATTCTCTAAAGATAACTTCCATTAATGTTGATTTGCCCGCTCCACTATTGCCCTTAACTATACAGATATCTCCCTTTTTTATTGTCAAATCATCAATATTAATCTCAATATAGTTATTATTAAATTTGAAATTTATTTTCTCAATTTCAATTAAATTCATTTTATCATTCAATTCCAAATCTTTTTCTCAAACCATTGAAAATTAAAGGTAAAACTATTGTCAAATCAGATATTACACTTATATGTTCAGCATCTGGTTCCAATTTCCCCCATGATATTGCTTCATTTAATGGTGCCCCACTTAGTCCTCCTGTTTCTACTCTGTCCAAAGTTATTTGTACTGCATATTTATAATTCTTACTCGCCATTAGTGCAGATTGTAATGTGTAATTTTTTGGTACTCCTCCACCTAAAAGGAGTGCACAATTGTTATTTGTTTCGTGATAAATATCTTGAATTTTGCCTAAATCAATTATAGTATCAATCGTTACATCATTAAATTGTGAAAACAACCAAAGTTGTAAGCCTAAAACAGAGTCGCTTATTGCAGGAATAAATATTGGTATATTATATTCATACGCTGTTCTCACGATCGAGTCCTCATCTTCTAATTTTTCTCCTATGATCTTCATCAACTCAGATGGAGATATTTTAATTTGTTTTCCAGTATTTTGATTATCACTAGTTAATTGTTCTAATATTTCTTTAATAAATATTTCAAATAATTCAAATGATCCTTTTTTTACAAAAGAATCATACACTCTGTCTATGCCTTTTTCTAAAAGATCTACATCGCTTTCATAATTTACTGAATGAATATGCCCCCCACCTATTGCTTCAATTATATCATGGGTAATATTTGCACCCGTAGTTGTTAAACAAGTAATAAATCCGTCCCTCATCGCTTGACATATTACTTTGCGCATCCCTCCAGGTATCATCGCACCAGCCATCCCTACAAAAATTCCTGCTTTCTCTCTTTTTGCTTTTTCCAAAATGTCAACTGCTTTTGCAAGATGACCCCCCTCAAATACATTTGAATTCCTCAACTCCTTCAAATAATCATCAATATTTTGAACATTCTTAATATCAACTTGATTGACTTTATGTTTATGATAATGTTCTTTCATTTAATCCAAATAAACATTAATAAGAATATAATTTAGCTCTTTTCATTTAATTTTATTTGTTTATTGATTTTTTCTTGCTCCATTTTTTTTATATTTTCATCCGCCTGTGCCTTATATGCTTGCATTATATTTTTTGGAGGTGTCTCCGCTTCAAAATCATTTAATGCATCTTTTATCATATTCCATGTATTATTCTCATCAATAACTTTCAAGATTTCATCTTCTACTAAATACATATCCTCAAAAAAATATGATTTTTCGGTATCTGATGCTAACTCTATTGACTCAATCGAGTTTTTCAAAATCTCCATCACAATATTTAACTTATCTTTATCTTTTACAATATACTTCCAAAATTCAGGTAAAACACCTACTCCCTTGTTAAATCGGAAACCATCAAGAATATTTGTAAAATCAAATATTTCTTTTAATAGTTCTTTCTCATTTTTATCAAAGTATTCCATAAGTAATTCATAAGATCCTTCCAAATTAGTTTTATTTTCAAGTAAGACATACTCCACTATATTGAACAATAATATTTTTGACATTTGGCCATCTTTACCATCATACTCCCTTAAACCCTTCTCAAAATATTTGATGTAAATATCTCCATTTCTATTCAGTATATATCCATATTTAATTGCATGATTTATCCTCCCTTCCAACTTAATACCTCTATAAATGCTCAATTGTACTACAGGTAAAAGAATCAGACTAGGTAAGAAAAATAAAACAACAAACAATACAATAAACTGTGTAAGTTGTTGAGTTACTAAACTGAATATAATAATTAACAGTGAGGGTAACGCTAATCTACTTGTTTTATTTAATAATGATTGTAACTTCCCAAATCTCTGGCATGGAATACATAAATTGCCCCCACTATTAATTTCATCATGTCCAAACAATCCGCAGATTCTACATTTAAAATTAATTATTTTATTTCCATCAAAATGGCTTATTTCTGGTAATTGATTGAATTTTGCATTATCAGTATCATTATAATTGTCTATCATAATCAATATTACCTATTAGTTTTGATTTTGTCTTGCACTTTGAAGGATTACCCCCAATAACGGCATAATTCCTTGAAATAATGCCATTGTCGCAAATGTAATCAATCCTATGAAAAAAGGTATGATCAAATAAATGTTTGTAGCAGGATTGTCATTATTAATTAAAACGTCCTCCCTAGTAGTTTCCCAATTCTGTAACCATAAACCGAAAAATGTGAATGTTAAAACACCAAATATCACTTTTATAAGATTTACAAGGAACTCTATGTTATTCCTATTATTATCACTCATAAATCACAAAAAAGCTAAATAAACAAAAACCTTATTGATGTTTCAACGAAAATATATCAGATACAATTTTATTTGTTAAAATTTGCTAGAAATGTCATGACATATTTAATTGAACATATTAAAGCCCGAGAAGTACTAGATTCTCGTGGCAATCCAACTGTTGAAGTTGAACTATCATCAAACAATGTTATTGATCGTTTTATAGTTCCATCAGGAGCATCTACTGGACAATATGAAGCTGTAGAATTAAGAGACTCTGATTATCGTTATATGGGTAAAGGGGTACAAAAAGCGATTAATAATGTAAATAATGTTTTAGCTCCAAAACTCATAGGACATGAAATTACAGACCACAATAATATCGATCAAATTATGATCGATATTGATAATACTGAAAATAAGGCTAATTTAGGTGCAAATGCTATTTTAGGTGTCTCTATTTCTGCTGTAAAAGTCGCTGCTCGATTACAGAATCAATATTTATTTCAATATTTAGGTAATAATTTAAGGTTGCCTTGTCCCATGCTAAATGTAATTAATGGTGGTGAGCATGCAGGAGGGGATTTGGCAATTCAAGAATTCATGCTTATGCCAACCGGATTTGATACTTTCAATGAAGCATTAAGAGCAGGAACTGAGGTTTACCATAATCTAAAAAAGTATTTAATAAAAAAATATGGGCCTCAATCGATTAATGTGGGTGACGAAGGTGGCTTTGCTCCACCGATCAAAAAAAGTGAACATGCTATTGATGCTCTGATTTCATCCATTAATGATGCAGGTTATTCTCCGATCGATCATTTTCACATAGGGATCGATGCTGCTGCCTCTGAATTCTATAATAATGGCTTTTATTCTATAGATGGTTTAAAATTAAAATCAAATGAAATGGTAACATATTATCAGGAATTGCTTGAAAAATATCCTATTTTATTATCATTGGAAGATCCATTTGACGAAAATGACTTTGAGTCTTTTTCAAATCTGATCTCATCCCATTCAAGTAAAAATATAGTAGGAGATGATTTAACAGTAACTAATATCAATCGAATAAATTCCGCCATTCAAAAAAATAGTATGAACTATCTCTTGTTAAAAGTAAATCAAATCGGAACCTTCACTGAAGCCAAAAAGGCTTTTGATCTAACAAAATCGCAAAACTGGGGTGTTATTATATCACATAGGTCTGGAGAAACAGAGGATACTTTCATTTCAGACTTAGCGGTTGGTTGGGGTGCCGAATGTATTAAAACAGGTGCACCTGCAAGATCTGAGCGAGTTGCTAAATATAATCAATTACTTCGTATAGAAGAAATATTGGGTGATGGCGCAGAATATTCTAACTACAATATCGTTTCACGTAATTAAATATTTATGCCAATTTACGTTAGTCTATCGAATATCATTTAATAAATTAATCCAGATTTAAAATATGGTCAGTAATGATAAATTAAAGCCTATGACCTTTAAAGTCCCCAAATTCATGCAATTAAAAATGCAAGAATTAGTTGCCAATGGACATTATGAAAGTCGTGCTGAATTAATTCGTGAAGCAATTCAAAAAATGATCAATTGGGAAATGCGGATCGACTCGATTACTGATACATGATCATTCATATTTTATTCTTTTAATTAAATAATCTAAACTAAGAATGGTTAAATAATATTAATTTGAGCGCTTTTTATGGTCATTTATCATATTCAAAATTGGGAGGACTCTTACAATCAAACTCTCAAATTATATGAAGATATCAAAAAATCCAATTTCCATCCCGATGCTATAATTGGAGTCGCCAGAGGAGGTTGGGTTCCTGCAAGATTATTATCTGATTTTTTTTCAATAAAAGAAACTGCAAACATTAAAGTTGAGGCATATCATTCAATTGGCGAATCTTCTTCAACACCAATAATTACTCAAAATATCAACGCAAAATTGAGCGGAAAAAATGTCTTAATCGTTGATGATATTGCAGACTCTGGTAAGTCTCTTTCTTTAGTCATCACAGAGTTAGAAAAAATGAATGTAAATAATGTAAAAGTCGCTACACTTTTTTATAAAAATCAATCAATAATAAAACCCGATTTTTTCATTTATGAAACTTCAAAATGGGTAGTTTTTCCTTGGGAATATTATGAAACAATTGAAGAACTAACGCATTCATGGGTAAACAATCTAACAAATTCAGAAATCTCCTATAAATTAAAAGAAATTGGTTTTCCTGCAAGTATAGTTAATTCATATTTTATTAGCCAATCGGATTAAATTCCACAATATCTAACACCATCTGAAATTCTTCAGTTTTCAAATTAATTTTTCTTTCAGAATGGAGTATATACAATTTGGTAGCAAGATTTTTTGCTAAGACTATTTCCTTTTCAGAATAGTTTTTGTCTGAAGCCATTATCTTTCCTAAACTTCTTAGTGTAGATATCAATTCAATAGTGTTTATTTTTGAAATGAATTAACAGCCCCAATCTAAAAATATATTACTGTTATAATTTGATTTTGCTTTAATAACTTTTAATTCTCAATTTGTAACAAAAATTCTATAAATTCAATAGTTTCAAAATTTTATCTATTACCTGACCAAAATATTTTGCGAATTCACTTTCTTCATCTAAAACTGCAGGTTTTCCTATATCGCTATTAGTTACCGTATTGGAGATTAATGGTATTTTCCCTAAAAATACCAACCCTAATTCTTCTGCAATCGATTTTCCACCTCCATCACCAAACATTTCGATAGTTTTATTACAATGAGGGCATGGAAAATCAGCCATGTTTTCAACTATTCCTAATATTGGCATTCCCACCTTAGAGGCAAATCCAATTGATTTAATTACATCATGGACCGCTACTAACTGTGGAGTTGTTACTATAATAGTGCCAGAGATATCATCAAATAATTGAGATATAGTTAATGGCTCATCCGATGTACCCGGAGGTAAATCAATTATTAATAGGTCAAGCGGTTCCCATTTTACATCTGCCAAAAATTGCTTTATCGCTGCCATTTTAAGAGGTCCTCTCCAAATAACTGGAGTTTCAGCGTTTAAAAGCAAATCCATTGATATTATGTCGACACCATGACTATTTGTAGGTAGAATTTTTCTACCATCAATTTTTGCATCTTCTCCTGAGATTCCTGCCATAATTGGGATTGATGGTCCCGTAATGTCAGCATCAAGTATCCCTACTGATAATCCTTTTTGAGCCATCGCCACTGCTAAATACCAGGATACTGTAGATTTTCCAACACCTCCTTTACCAGATTGAATAACTATTGTATGTTTAATTTTGTTGATTGTAGTTCTCAAATTCATCTCCTGTTGAACTCTCTGAGCTTGCATTGGGTCTATGGCCATCTCTTCCATAACATAAATAAAAATTATACTTACTTATTAATTTCCTTTGTTCTCATTATCAAAAATCAACATATGGCGACTCTTTTGAATATTGGTCTTCACTCTCAAAAACTAATATTTCCATATTCTTTTCGCTTGTATTCTCTAATTCATGAAATTGGTTAGGCAAAACAATTGCAGTAATTCCAGGGTATACATCTGTGATCGCATCATCTATCTTTATTTTGCCTTTACCAGAATAAAAATATAAACACTGAGTAAAATCGTGATCATGGCTGATAAATAACTCATTAGGTTTTAATACAAACAATCTTAATCTATTTTTTTTGAATAAATCCTTGCCAATTATAGTTTTAGTTTTACCGTACTCATTCTCATCCCATTCGATATCATTGACATCAAAAATCTGGTCTATCATAGATATACAGCCAATCCAATCATATATTAGTAGATATCTAATAACAACAAATTATGCACTTTAATATTTGGTTCACTTGTTAATTATCTAGAGTTATTATTAATTTATTTGATATATATCTAGAATAAAATAGATAAGTTTATATCTAGTATACTAGAAGTTAATCTAGATAATATGAGTCATGCAAAAATTTTATCTAACTTAGACATCGATGATGATCAATCAATAAATTTTAATTTATCATACTCTGTTCTAGCAGGCGACTCTAGGGAGCGTATCAATGAAATCAGCGATAATTCTGTTGATTTAATCATAACTTCGCCACCTTATGGGGCCATAAAAAACTATTCCAAAAATAATAAACAAATAGGTTGGGCTCAATCTTACTCTGATTACCATGAATCATTATTAGCTGTTTTTAGGGAATGTGTAAGAATTCTTAAACCAGGATGTCGGATGGTTATTAATATTGGAGATGAATTTGTTTCGACCACAAAAAACAAACCATATCATGTAATTCCTCATGGTTCACAAATCATCTCCAATTTAATAAATGAATTTCCCGATACCATAATGTATAATGGTACAATACATTGGGATAAAGTAACTACTTCAAATACTTCTGGAGGTGGTAAAATAATGGGTTCAGTTTATCATCCTCGAAATGGTCATTTTTTTGTAAATTATGAACATATTATTGTCTTTAAAAAATTTGGTAAATCAAAGTCACCATCAAAGATAATTAAAGAATTATCTAAATTCAGTTTAGAGGAGCGCAGAATATGGTTTTCTGATACTTGGAACATAAAACCTGAACGACAAAATGAACATATTGCTATGTTTCCCATCGAATTACCCGAGAGATTAATAAAAATGTACTCATTTGTTGGTGATATTGTATTTGACCCATTCTTAGGATCCGGAACTACGATGGCCGCCGCCGCAAAAAATCAAAGATCAGGTTTAGGAATTGAATTAGGCTTCACATCAAATTCTTCATGGAAATCTATAATTAAAGATAAAGTTAACAAATTTAATTCAGACGAAGCATCAATAAAATTTCAATAACATAGTTTTTATTCGTTTAAAGTCAAAATAATTTAACAATAAACCTACTCCTAAACATAAAATAAAAGTAATTATTATGGTTAAATCATGATTAATATCATTGTATACCGTCTTTGCGGATTGTATTATAAATTGTGATCCGCCCACTTTTTTATTAAACCCTATTGTAGCACTTCCAGGATTTTGATTATCCCAAAAAGCGACCATAAATTGATATGTCTCACCTGGTGTTATAATTGCATCATATCCATTATTATCATTAGTGATATATGGTCTTGAAATTTCAAATATTAACTGATTATCTTTTGTTCCAACCATACCTTTAGCATTATTAATACCTCCATTTCTTTCATCCTGAAAAACTTGGAATGAATGCATGTACATATCTTCAGCATTATTTTCTAAATAATTAACAATAATAGTATCGTCGGGTGAAGATTGAGTCCCCATAATTGAGTTATCTTTATTATTATCAAATTCTATCCCAAAAAAATCATGTTCAATTGTTGTATCCAATGCAATTTCCTGATCCTCACTTGATTGATCTATAATCGCTAAAAAATAAACCTCATTCACACCATATAATATTGAAAAATTTACTAAATCACCAGTATTCAATTCTATTATAAAATTCTCTGAATTTTCCCATTCTCCTAAATCAATTCGACCATCAATTACTGGTGAACTAATAGTGCCACTTGGTAATAAAAATAGAATAAAAATTGAAATCATTAGTTTATAATGTTTAATAAATATCTACCTCTTATGCTTACAATTTATTATTACAATATATCTTATTTGGTCTCCCCCGTAATAATATGAATTTTGATGGATTTTCAGTATGGATATCTCTTACATATGTTCTGGCAGTTGCTTGAGGTATTTTCAATATTACTGCAATTTCATTTGTAGTAAATTCTTGCATAGGATTATCGACTAAAAATATACTCACTTTATCTTTAATTTTCTTTACTTCATTTACATTTTTCAAATTCAATTTATTTTTTCTTTGTTCATCTAATATTTTACTTTTAATAATTTTATTAGCAGCATCCATCACTAATTTTTTTCTTTCTATCTCTGGCATTACTCTAAATTTCTGAGATTTAGAAAGTTCTAACCATATCTCTACCGCTTCTAGTGTAAATTGTGTCATAGACATGCCAAATTTCATAGCTGCTTCTTTAACTTCAATAAGAAACTCATCATCCCATCTTTGTGAAATAGCAGTTTTTACCAAATTCATCATTCCTGTATAATTATTAAAATCAATTCAATATCAAATTTAATAAATGATTTTGTTGACTAACTTAAGTTATCATCCTTTATTCATAAGATTAACATCTAATCTCATTCTATTGCCTTCTAAAATATAATTTATATAATTGATAGAAAATGTGGAATTATAAAATGAGTCAACCAATAACAAAAACTTTAGCATTATCTGAAAATTCATTTGATGAATTCATTGCACAATCTCCTATAGCCTTAATTGAATTTTGGGCAGAATGGTGTGGTCCATGTAAAATGGTAGCACCACTATTAGAAGAATTAGCCGAGTCTTACTCCGGTAAAGTATGGATTGGAAAAGTCGACACCGATCATGAACAAAAGTTAGCAATGAAATATGGTGCGCAATCTATTCCTACTTTTTGGGCCTTTAAAGAAGGAGTGCCTGTTGGACGTTTTGTAGGTGCTCAATCAAAAATGGCCTTTGAAGATATATTTAAACAATTATTTAACTTAGACATGGATACTGTCCGAGAACAAATGAAGAAATAATTTCTTTATCTAATTAAGCGCAAAATCAAATATCTCTAGCCAAAATTTTTCTGCAATCTCAATCATTGGAAAATGTCCAGTATCTAATTCAATGTATTTAGCATTAATTAAATCATTCCTAAGTTTTTGTGATGCACTTTTTGGCCAAACATCATTTTTTGAAAATATGATTAACGACTCACCATTAAATGATCGTAATTTAGCTCTATAATCTAAGTTAGATAATATATTATTTGATATATGCACATAGTCCTTAGATGCAATTTTTTCGGATAAATCCATTAATTTAGTTGCTTCCTCAAATGATCTTGGATGGAAATAAGTTGATAATGCCTGTGTGAATCTAGCCCGAATTGATTTATCATCTGTTTTCCCTCTATATTCATCTAACGCTTGAATTGTCACTTTTGAATAAAATTGTCTAATGTTCCATGCTAATTCTTCTCTATATTTTGAATCAGGTGAACTATTGACTAAAATTAATTTGCTTACTTTTTGGTGGTATCTAGTCGCATAATCAATCGCAACCATACCTCCAAATCCATGTCCAAGTAAATTGATATTTGCTATGTTTAAATTATCTTGAATTTTTTTTATCTCCGCAGAAATATCTTGCATATTGTATTTTTCATCGTCTTTGAAAGTAATTGAATTTCCATGATTTGGTAAATCAATCAAAATGATATTCATCATTAATTTTATATTTTTTAAATTATGTAGAAAATAATTTTTATCTAAAGGAGTTGTATGTATACATAATAACGTATTTGCATCAGAATTTTCAGACTTTAATTCTACATAATCAATCATACATATAACATAATCACTTATAATAATTAAATTAAATCATTAAGATCAAAAATAATTTTTACAAGAGTAATACTTGAGTCTTTCTCAGATATTCCTTTATATTAAATTGGTATAAAATAATAAGTAATTATGACTATTTCCATGAATGATTATTCAATTGAGGCTTTCATGGATTATTTAACAATTGAAAAAGGTTGCTCACCAAATACAATTAAGGGATATTCTCATGATCTCTATGGCTTAATTGAATTCTTAAACAGAAATTCAGATTATGCTACTCCTATAAATTGGTCATCTATAACACTAATTCAATTAAGAGGTTATTTGGCAAATTTGTATAACGATCGTAAAAATAAAAATTCCTCTATTCATAGAAGAGTCTGTTCTATAAAGGCATTCTTCAAATTTTTAATTTCGAATAAAATGATAATTGCAGATCCATCTGAAGAGTTACAATATCCTAAACGACCTCAATCCTTACCAAAATTTGTACCTAAAGACTCAATACAGATTTTAATTAATAATGCCAATAATCCCTTGCATAAAGTCATCATTGAGGTATTATATTCTACCGGAGTGCGTTGTAATGAATTGAGAAATATGAATATTGATGACGTGAATTTTAATGATAGTAGCATTCGAATTAATTCTGGTAAAGGTGGTAAAGATAGAATTGTACTTTTATCCAAAAGAGCCGCTCCTCGTCTAAAGGAGTATGTTGATGGGTATCGCCAAAAAATGATCAAAAAAGCAGAACAAAGGAAAAAACTTCCTCTGGACTCTTATGATGCATTATTCATATCTAACAGAGGATTACGCATCTCCAACCGTACAATTCAAGATTTTATTTCAAAAATATCTGAAAATAGTGGTCTTAAAAATACCACCCCGCATGTCTTAAGACACTCATTTGCATCTCATTTAGTCATGGATAAAACTAATATTCGAGTTGTTCAGCAATTATTAGGTCATGCATCTTTAGAAACTACCCAGATATATGCAAATGTGTCAACCGATTATATCAAATCAGAATTTCAAGATAAGTTAAATTTCTAATAATTTTTATTTATTTTATAAAATTATTTTTTATAGTTTTATATATATTTTTACAATTAAGAATTAATGAATGAATTTGGTAGTCATATCGAACTTTTTACTTACAAAGATAATTATACTCGTGAAATACATTATTGGTCTCCTAATAATGATATAAATGCAATTTTCATCGGTTTTCATGGAGGTTTAGCACACCCATGTGATTTTGCAGAATTTGGTAATTTTTTCAAACAAAAGGGTTACTTAACAATAGCTCCCATTTTACGTGGTCATAATCAAAAAAGGGCACATATAGATGAATTCCAATATTTCATAGATGATGCAATTGAATTAATTGATAAAATAAAGACGGATTATCCAAGAGTAAAAATTTATTTAGTCGGCCATTCTGTTGGTGCATTAATAAATTTGTATCTATTAACTCAATATAAACATATAAATGATCTGAGTGGAATTATTTACTCCTCACCTTTTTTAGCAAATGCAACCAAAGTACCCAAAATTGTTGTTTCTCTATCGAAAATATTAGCATCTTTATTTCCGAAAGCAAAAACTCCTGTTGAGGATATAAGACCTAATATCACACAAGACAAAATATTGGCTGATAAAATTTATAATTGGACTGAGATTGGCGTAAGATCTTTAGAGATTAGCATGAGAACTGCACGCGCATTCCTTGATGCGCAGAATTATTTACTCAATAATCCTCCACAAATTCAAGGCCCAAAAATGTTAGCTATTATCGCAAATAAAGATAAAATTTGTGATCCAATAACTTCTATAGATTATTTCAATTCCCTAAAGAATACTCAAGTTAAAATTTATGATGAAAATTATCATGATAATTTCAATGAAACTAATAGATCTGATGTGTTTCAAATGATACTTGATTGGATATGACTCATTATTAATAATGATCTGCTAAGATTTTATTTTTAACATCATCTGATAATTTTTGTGCTCCCCTTTTAACAGGATTGCCGACTTCTTGTAGTGCATAATCCATTTGATCATAAGTTGGTCTATCTTCTTTATAGATTATTCCTAATGGAACTTTATCATCCCATTCTAACGCTTTTTCCATTGCCTTTGCAAGATCGTTAGATTGATAATCTGTTTCTTCAAGTTTATAGACTCTTTCTCTCCAATAATCATAAGTATTAATTTTATTAAATGTAACACAAGGACTCAAGTCATCTATAAATGCAAAACCTTTGTGTTCAATAGCTTGTCTTAATATGTCTGCAAATTGTTCTTTTTCACCAGAAAATGTTCTTGCAACAAAAGTTGCACCTGCAGCCAACGCCATAGATATCGGGTTCAATGGTTGTTCAATATTACCAAATGGAGTTGAGGTTGTTTTTCTATCTAATCCCGAAGTTGGGGATACTTGATTAACCGTCAAGCCATAAACTTGGTTGTCCATGACTATGTAAGTTAAGTCTACATTTCTTCTTGCTGCATGAACAAAACCTCCAATACCAATCGCTAAACCATCACCATCTCCTCCTGCTACTATCACATTAAGATCAGGGTTTGCCAATTTGATCCCTTGAGCAACGGGGTTTGCTCTACCATGCAGTGTATGAATACCATATGATCCGATAAAATGTGGGAAATTAGACGAACATCCAATTCCAGAAACAACTACTGTTTGTTCAGGATCTAATTGTAATTCTACAACTGCATCTTTTGTTGCAGTCAAAACCCCAAAATCTCCACATCCAGGACACCATGTTGGTCTCTGATCTGCCCAGTCTTTTTTATTAAACTCTAATTTAATTGGTTCATTATCTGTTGACATTATTTATAACCTCTCCTTTACAGCAAGAACGACTTCACGAGGTAGTATATACTCTCCGTCATATCTTCTATAATGTTCTTTAATTTCATATCCAGACTCTGCTCTTATATGTCGTTGCATCTGTCCAGTATAATTTCCTTCAATCATTATAATTTTTACTCCTTTATCTTCAAATTCCGATAATATTTTTTTAACTTCATCTCCATGAAATGGTAAAATATATTTTATGTGTAGCTGAGATGTTTTCACTCCATCTTGATCCAATCTATTTCTTGCTTCTTTGACAGTATCTAAAGTAGACCCCCAAGTAACTAATAAAACATCAGCTTCATCCGAAGTGTACCCATCCACTGTTGGTGCAGGTAGGTTTTCTAATAGAACATCCATCTTTTTCATTCTTTTTTCCATTTGCTTTTCTCTCATCGCTATAGCATCTGGATAACCCGCTCGCCAATCCGATATTAATTTACCAGTTTCATCATGTTCATCTGAACCGGCATCATGTCTTCCACCTTTAGCACCAGGAATTGTTCTAGGTGAGATTCCATCCTCTGTCAACTCATATCTAAGAAAACCATCTGGTACTTTATCTGGATAAAATTTACCTCTCTCTATCGGTACTTTGTCGAAGTCATACAAAGGTACAGTTTCAAAATGTTCTCCTAAATACAAATCTGATGAAAGTAAAACAGGCATTTGATACTCCTCTGCAATATTTAACGCTTCTTGCCCTAAATAAAACCCTTCCTCAATTGATGATTGTGCTATAATTGCTCTTGGAAAATCACCTTGAGAAGCTCCATATAATTGGTTCAAATCACCTTGTTCAGTTTTAGTTGGCAACCCCGTTGATGGCCCTCCCCTCGCAACTTCAATCATGACGACGGGTGCTTCTATCATCGATGCAAATCCAACTACTTCAGTCATCAATGCAAATCCACCTCCAGATGTAGCGCAAGCAGATCTGGCTCCTGCATATCCAGCTCCTACTGCGAAATTGGCAACATTAATTTCATCTTCCATTTGTTTTACAACACATCCATGAAGTGGTCCATATTTTGAAAGGAATATTCCCACAGGGGATGCGGGTGTCATTGGATACCATGCATAAGATTGTAATCCGCCATTCAACATTCCAAATGCTAATGACTCATTTCCTCCAATAACTAAATTTTCCATATTTTTAGAATAACTCATATTATGATCGATAGATGACTCATTTTCTAAAATCCATTCGTAACCTGCTTTAGCTGCGTTTACATTAATATTTACAACCTTTTCTCCTTTTCTACCAAAGGTATTCTTAAGCATCTCAATTAAAATTTCTAAATCCAATCCATATAATGCGATAGCTGCTCCTACAAAAACTGTATTTCTTAAAACTTTAAGTGAAGGATCAATTTCTCTTGCTATCGCCATAGCTGGTATATTTATTAAATTTGCACCCTTTTCTGTGGCTAATTTGGTAGCATCCTCTTGTATTCTACTTCCTTGTGCATCATACAACACAATAGATCCTTTTTTTAACATATGCGAATCTACAATGAAACTATCTTTTCTCAATGCAATCAATAATTCTAAATAATCCGCTGGTGCTCTAACCTCTTCATTGGCTGCTCTAACGGAATATGATACATGACCTCCTCTAATCACAGATTGGTATAATCTGCTTCCGTGCACATGTAAATTACTCCTCGAACATACCTTAGCAAGTGTATCTCCAGAACTAAAAATACCATCTCCATTTTGCCCGGAAATACGTATTGACACTTCATTAACTTTCATAACTATCAACTCAACTTGATTATCTTGCATTTCATTATTGTATTTATAATAAAATAATTTATTTGCAAGTCAAAAAACAAAGTTGTTTAATCTCACTCAAACTGTACCAATAAAAAGCCCTCTGATAGATTAATGAATTTATTTAATTCAAAATATTCACATATTCATATGTTTTTTACTATATTTCTGTTTAAATGCTCATTCCATGTGTATATTCCATATTTCCCCATCCATTTCCCATTTCATTTTTTAATTCACTCATTTCAATTTTATTCAAAACCCCGCTAAATGAATTGACCTTTATCATGTACTCATTGTAACACCATTTAGATTTAATTATATTTTTTAAATAGCCTCTTTCTAAGTGAAATTGAGCATGCCCATTTGAAATTATACCAACCTCCAACCATTCATTTTCATTATTAGATAATTTCAATCGCAAGCCAGGTAGCTCCTCATTAAGATTTTTATTGGAATAATTTAATTTAATATCTATCTCATTAAATCTTATTTCCCTTTTATATTTTCCCTCAATTATGAAGTATGAGGTTGGATTTATTTTTACTCTTCTATTTTCATTTTTAATTGAATAAAATTTATCTTTTCTCCTAAAATTTTGAAATCCAAAAAAAGGAATGAATGAGGATAATACATTCCCATTTTCAAATACGATCCATACCCATGTCCAGGGTATAAGTGGCCCATTAAATAAAACTCTTTGAAAGTATCCTACCCCTGATAAATTTCCTTTAAAATTTAAAGTCTCAAAAATTCCCTTAAAATCAAATTTTTTCCAAGTGACTACGTTTACATTAAATAATTTATTTACAACTTTTGGCTTTATTTCAGTCAATTGAGGGTTTAATATATTTGGATCATTCATTGAATTCGCTGAAAATTTGATATTTGTATTTTCATTTACAAATTCGGCATTAACCTCAAAATGATCTTTTATGTCTCCTATTAAATTTGCAATGAAATTTTTTTCATTTTGATTATTTTTTGCAATTAAATACCCTTTATTAGACAATTCTGCCTCCATTTCTTGATGGATTACTCCCTCGTGAACTTTTTCACCATCAAAAATCCACCCAACTAAAGTGGTCATAAATTTTGTCTTTGCATTACCTTTTTTTAAATTCTTAATATTCATCCCTTTTTGCCAAATATTTCTGACTCCTATATTTTTACCTGCTTTTGAGGCAAATGCAAACATCAATTGTTTTGGTCCATACCCTTCTTTTTGATCAGGAAATAATAAAAAAAACCACCATGCAGATGAAACATTATTTTGCAGTTCAGGATGAATTTTCCATATTTCATTAAATGCATTATGGTTTAATTTTTCATTATCATTCATTTTCTATATGATTATTACTTCAATAATATACAATAATTTTTTCATTACCCACATTGCAATTAAATTACATTTATCATAATTTATAGCAAGTACATCACATTTAATAGTAAATATTAATATCATTGAAACAGTTTATATTCTGTTCTATTTCGATAATTATTGTGAGTAAAACCAATATAGATAAAATTACTAAACTTAATTTAAAAAATTATCTGAGTTGGTTATCTTATGACGTTGCTAATACATTTTATGCAGGAGGCATTTTACAACTGATGGCCCTATCATGGGTTTTAGTCAAGGGACAAGAAAATGGTTTATCTTATATCGAAGCAAATAATATGTTTCAAATTACTCTCTCAGTGTCATCTATATTCATGGCAATTATGTTACCTATTTTAGGCTCCATCAGTGATGTATTAAATGAACGTAAACGATTTCTCCTAGTTTTCACAGCTATAGCAATAATTTCGACTTATTTTTTTAGTATTGCATCAAATATTTATGTTATATTGGTCGTATTTTCAATATCAATGATATTTTATCAATGGGCTCAAGTGTTTTATGACTCACAATTACAAGGCGTTGTTCCACCAGGAAGAGAAGCACAATTATCATCAATTGCGGTGGCGATAGGTTACCTTGGTGGTGGTTTTGTAATTGTTTATGCAGCATTTCTTTCTTCAAATGCTCCAAATGCCGATCCGCTACAAGGCCCCTTAACATTAGGTTATTTTCCGGAATTGATATATTTGATTATAGGTGGTTTTTTTGTATTTTCATTACCCATGATTTTAGTCAACGAAATAGATTGGGCATCATTAAGCACTAACTCAAATGATGCTGCCTTAATTGATAAATCTCCAGTTAAATTCAAAGAATTAATTAAATCAAGCTTTAAGGAATTGAAAGATACTTTTATTTCGATTAAAGATGAGAACAGAGGCATGTTATATTACATTCTTGCATGTTTTATCATCACTGATTTTGCAAATTTATTTGTTTTAATTAATGCCGCATATTTTCGTGATGGTTTGAACTTAAATGAGGATATTGTACTCAATATCTCTATACTTTTTGGAGCCAGTATTGTTTTATTTTCATATTTTATAGGTAAAATCGCTGATAGTTACGGCGCAAAGAGAGCATTCCAAGTCATCGGTATAATCTGGACTTTAAGTTTGTTAATTGCTGTTTTCATAGATTTGCCCATTATAATTGGATCTTTTGAATATACCTTGCCTATCAACACAGTTTACATTATTGCTGTTCTCATGGGACCCGCATTTTCAGGTATATGGATTTCACAAAGACAAATGGTATTAGAGTTAGTTCCATCAGAAAAAGAAATTGGAAGGTATTTTGGTATTACAAAATTTTCAGGTAAAATTTCCTCTGCATTTGGGCCCCTTATTTGGGCAGGATTACTTATTTTTGGAGAGTCCATTTTAGATTTTAATTTAACTAACTCATATCGAGTTGCAATATTTGGAATGGCATTCTTTTTGGTTATCGGTTTTTTGATTTTACACTATAAAGTTCCTAACAAACATCAAGAATTTAAAAAACGTAAAATTGATTTATTATCTGCTTTAGAGTATAATAATTCAAATTAATTAACCGTTTTAATCACTTTTATTTTCCTTTTGAATAAAATGTATATATTACATGTCTTATAATAATATATGAACGCTTTTCCTAATCCTAATGATATATTTAAAGGAGAAAAAGTAATATTCGCAACTGGATATCAGGTTAAAAGAAGTCATATTCGGCAGCATTTAATTTTGGGAGGGGTTATTAGTCTAACAATTATCGGAATCGTCATAGGAATTCCTATGTTATTAAGAGGATGGTATTTAGCTAGGAATTTTAGGAAAACAATAATTATCACAGAAACCAAATTTTACTTATATCATCACACAAATAATGTTTTCAATTTTGATCTCTCAATGCTATCTAATGTCATGTGGAGATCAACTTTCATGGGTTTCCTTGAATTAAGATTTGTATTAAATAATGGGCTTGATTATATTACCAAAGGAAATTTTTATGACAATGAAATTCAAATATTAATCAATATTCTAAAAAATCAAAGAGGATTAAATTAAAATTTCACAATCATATTCATGATATTGTCTTTATCAAAAATGAATATACAAATGCAACTTCTTTCAAATAATCATATCTCCCAGATGATCCACCATGCCCAGCACTCATATTAGTTTTAAGCAGTAATACATTATTGTCTTTTTTTATCTTTCTCAGTTTGGCTACCCATTTTGCAGGCTCCCAGTAATGAACTCTTGGATCGTTTAAACCTGCCATGACCAACATGTTAGGATAATACTTCGAATTAATACCTACTTGGTCATAAGGAGAATAACTCATCATATATTCAAAATATTCTAAATCATTAGGATTTCCCCATTCTAAATATTCAAAAGTCGTCAAAGGAATACTATCATCTAACATGGTATTTATCACATCTACAAATGGTACTTGAGCTACTACTGATTTAAATAATTGAGGTTCTATATTTGTTACTGCTCCCATTAACAAGCCTCCTGCTGATCCTCCTTGTATCGCTAATTTTTCAGATGAGGTATACCCATTTTGTATCAAAAATTTAGCAGAATCAATAAAATCATAAAACGTATTTTTTTTCTTTAACAATTTTCCATCATGATACCATTTTTTTCCTAACATCCCTCCTCCTCTTATATGAGCGATTACAAATACTATCCCCCGTTCAAGCAATGAAATTATCTTTGAATTAAAATTAGGTTCTATTGTAATTCCATAACTTCCATAACCATATAAAAGTAAAGGACTTGTTCCTTGATTTTCTTTTTTGGAAACAATTGTTAACGGAATTTTTTCACCATCTCTTGCAAGTGCGTATTTCCTATTAACTACAAAATCATCTTTGTTGTATTTATTTATAATTTCCTTTTTCTTTTCTAAAAGCATTTTTGTTTCAATATCATAATCATATACCGTTGATGGTGTTACAGGAGACGAATATCTTACTCTCAACAAATTAGTTTTGAAATTAGGGTTCGCCCCTAAACCAACCACATATACATCGTCATGAAATTTTATACTATGATCACTAAAGGTCTCTATATTAAAAATACGTATTCCTGATATTCCATTTTCTCTATATTCTAATACTCCAAAACTTTCAAATAACTTTATTGACTTTAGTCTACGATTTGTATTGGTTGGGACCAATTCGTCCCAATTTGCAGCATCATTTTTTCCAACTTTTGTTCTGCAAAATCTAAAATTTATTGCATTATCTGACGTTATAAAATAAAAATAACCACCATGATGATCTACATCAAATTCAACTTGGTCCTTTTGATGATTAAAAGATATTACTGAATTTGTTGCATCCTCCAAATCGATATATTTAACCACACTACTTTCCCTTCCATAAGACTCAATGAATAAGAATTTTTTATCCGATGATAGAAACGCTCCTACTCCAAATTCTTTATTTTCTTCTTCATATATTAGTAAATCCGGATCTGAACTTCTGATTGAATGCTGAAATATCCTATAACTTCTTTTTATCTCATCGATTGTGTTATAATATAATTTATTATCTGTAGAAAACAATACTCTCCCTCCTGTGTTTTCTATGTTATAATCCAATGTTTTTCCTGATTTCAAATCCTTAACATAGATTGTATATACCTCTGCTCCTGTTTCATCAATCGAATATGCCATTAAATCATGATGAAAATTTATATCTAAACCTCCTAACCTTGAATATTTTTTTCCATCACTAATTTTATTCATATCCAATAATACCTCCTCTTTCGCTTCCATTGTCTCAAATTTTCGACAATATATTGAATAATTTTTTCCTTTTTCAGTTCTTGAATAATAATAATAATTCCCTTCTTTTGTAGGTACAGTTTGATCTGTTTCATTGATTCTATTTTTCATTTCTTTGAATAAATCTGATTGCAATTTCTCTGTATCTTTCATGACTTTTGAAGTATATTCATTTTCTTGATTTAGATAATCGATAACATCTTGGTTTTCTTTCTCTCTCATATAATAATATGAATCATTCCATTTTTGTTCATGAATTGACACCATATGTCTCTTTCTTTCAGCCATTGGGGGTTTTATTTTATGCTCATCTACATTCATTTAGCTTCAGAATTTAATTATTATTTATTTTGAATAAAAATTTAATCAATAAGCATATCATATTTTGTTAATATTCGTTCTCTTATCAAATCTAATTTTTCAAGTAAAGTTTCTTTAAACTCATCTTGTGCCTCTAATATTATTTCTTCCATAATATCTCCATTTCTTTTAGCAATATGATATTCTAATTCTGGATGGAATGTCACACTCGCATATTTTGATATAATGTCATCATACGTGTCATATAGTTTTAATTCAATATTTTTCCTCTCCAAAAATGCTCCATCAGCAACACCATCTCTCATTTCCAAAAAGTTATCAAAAGATAATTGTGCAATTGCATCACCATTTGGTTTCCTTTTTATTGAAAACTCATTGATAATATCGCCCCATTCCTTTCCACTTTCTACTAACTCTAATAATTCTTTACAATCTTCAAAAGCTGCGTTCATTCCTTGTCCATAAAATGGGATTATTGCATGAGCCGCATCTCCAATTAATACTGCATTTCCTTTATTCCATGGTTCACACTTTATAGTACCTAAATTTCCTGTTGGGTTATTTTTCATATCATGAACTAGATTCGGCATTAAATCTTTTATATCTTTAAAATGTAAATCAAAAAATTCATTTATCTTGTCATCTTCAAGTAAACTACTAAAACCCGCATTTCCTTCATGTGGGGAAAATAAAGTTACAGTAAATGATCCATCTGTATTCGGTAATGCAATCATTACAAAAGGAATTCCTTCATGAGTTCTTGGCCAAATATGCAACCCATTTTTATCTAATAGATGTGCATTATTTGGGCCTGAAGGGATTTCTAATTCCTTATAACCGTAGTTCATAAAATTTTGAGAATAATTAAATTTGTCCATTCTCATCATAGATTGTCTTATTGCAGAGCCCGCTCCATCAGAAGCAATAATTGCTTTAGGGAATATTTTTATTATTTCATTGTTTTTATTTTCCAAAGTAACTGAGTTATCGATATCACTAAATGACAAGCATTTATGTTCAAAAATAAGAGATACAGTTTTTAATTTTTCAGCTTCATTCAATAAGAACCTGTTTAAATCCACTCTCGATACAGAATTTATTACTTCAGAATCATTTTTTCCATATGATTGATACTTTATCTCATAATCTGCGTCATGTATCATTCTTCCTTTCATTGGAATTAACATTGATTGTACTTTGTCTCTTGCATTTATTTTGTCCAATGCTGCCAATCCTCGATGGGATAGTGCTAAATTAATAGACCTTCCTCCCTCATATTTGATGTCTCTAATATCCTTCCCTCTCTCAAATAATGTTACATTATAACCTCTCTGTCCTAACATAGTTGCCATTAATGATCCTGCTAAACCGCCACCTATTATGACATAATCAAATTTTTCCACAAATCTTTATTACAACCATCATTAAAATATATACATTTTAAAGAATAAATTAACTTTCTCTTTTTAACACTTTCATCAATATTTCTTTAAATTTTAATATGTCCATAAATGAGTTATAAAGCGGTACAAAGGCGACTCTGATTATATCTGGTTCTCGCCAATCACAAACAACTCCATTATCTTTTAATTTTTGATAAATTTCTTTTGCGTGATTCAAAATTCTAATTGATAGTTGAGAACCTGATAAATTGTTATTTGGAGTAATAATTATAATTTTATCATCTAACTCTAACAATATTTCCCTTGCAAATTTAATCATTTTTTTTCTTTTTTCTATTAAATTTATCATTTTAGCCTCTTCGAATATTTCCATAGATGCTAAAATTGCTGCTAATGACAATATTGGAGGATTACTTAATTGCCATCCCTCTGCTGTATTAATAGGTTTGAAGTTCTCTTCCATCAAAAATCTAGTTTCTTTATCATGTCCCCACCAACCTGCGAATCTATGCACATTTTTGTTTATCATTTTTCTATGAATAAATACTCCTCCAACACTTCCTGGGCCTGAGTTTAAATATTTATATGTGCAGAATACTGCAAAATCTACGTTCCAATCATGTAAATTTAATTCAACATTTCCAACTGCATGTGCTAAATCAAATCCAACTGTAATTCCATAGTTATGGCCCCATTCAACGATTGATTTCATGTCAAATGTTTGACCACTATAATAGTTGACTCCTCCCAACATAATTAATGATAATGTATCTTTATTCATCTCAATTATTTCTTTTATTTTTTGATTACTGATCTCTACATCCATATCATTTTCTAATTCGATTAATACCTCTTTTGGATCTAATCCTCTAAATTGTATTTGTGACTTTATCGCATATATATCTGAGGGGAAAGCTGATTTTTCTATTAAAATCTTATTCCTCTTTCCTTTTGGATTATAAAATGAAACCATGAGTAAATGTAAATTCACAGTCAAGGTATTCATTATGACTACTTCATCTTCCATCGCACCAACTATTTTTGCCATAGGTTTAGATAAAAATTCATGATAAGGTAACCATGGTGTTTCAGACTCAAAATGCCCTTCTACACCATATTTTTTCCAGTCTTTAAGTTCTTTCAAAACATATTTTTCGGTATCTTTCGGTTGTAATCCTAAAGAATTTCCATTAAGATATATTATATCATCTACATAATCAGGGAAATGGAATTTTTCTCTAAAATGCTTTAATTTATCATCCTCGTCTAATTTTAATGCAACCTCTCTCTCAGATATAATTACCAAAGCTCCTAATCATATCTTGAGAATACATTATTTTTATTAAACATTAATTTAAATAATTAATTTATTGTAATCTTCTTTCCATCAAAAGTTATTAATTTATCCTTTTCTAATTTTTCAATTATTTTATCAAATCTTAATTGATCAAAATATATCATATCTTTTTTTATTTCTTTAAACAAAGTATCATAATTTATAATTGGATTATTCACCAAAATACTAATTATTTTACCACGTACTTGCCTATTTGAATTCTTAAATTTCTGAATTTTTGTACGATTTACATGAATTGTATTTTTATATTTTTCACTGGATCCCAAATCCATCATTGCATTGTGATAATCTCTTGAACTACCTTTGGGCATTAATTTATCTGCTAAACGTTGTATTTCTTTTTCTCCATCATCTCTATGAATAAAATTTTCTGATAGCAATATTTTCTTAATATTTGTATCCACTGCTGCATAATCCTTATTAAATGCAAAAATAGGTATCGCTCTCGAGGTATATTCTCCAATTCCTTTTAATTTTATCAATTCTTCTTTATCAGATGGGAATCTACCCATTTTCAGTATCTCAATTGCAGCATCTTTTAACCATAATGCTCTTCTATTATATCCTAATCCTTGCCATAATTTCAGCAAGTCAATTTTTTTGCTTTTTGCTAAACTTTCAAGATTACTGTATTTTTTTACAAATATATTGTATTTATCTATAACTCTGTTCACTTGTGTTTGTTGCAACATAAATTCAGATACCATTATTTTATACGGATCTTTGGTTTCTCTCCATGGTAATATTCTCTTATTTTGCTCCCACCATCCAAATAATTCCCTTAAGAATTTTGTACGCTTGTTTTGATCCATATACTTCTGCCTTCCACACCTAGTATGTTATACCATAAATAACTAATTTATGTTATTTATTAATTTATATCTTCAAACTTTAATTATTTGAGTAATCTCATTATATTCGAAGGTTTAATTTAAATAATTCAATAAAGAACAGATTATAGATTCGAATATTTGAAGAACTACTTCAACTTTTAATCTAATTTCATATGGGGGTATGAAATATGATGAATAATTTTGACTCAAAAGATAAATTAGACCGCCTTGAAAATGAAAAAAATTATTGTTCCGATTGTGGTGGGAAAACTATTGTCAAAGATTATCAAAGAGGTGATTATATTTGTGCAGAATGTGGTATGGTTATATCTGATCAAATTATCGATGATAGCCCTGAATGGCGTTCTTATAATGCTGTAGACAATGCCAAAAAAAGTCGTATAGGCTCACCTATGAATATAAATTTACATGATAAAGGATTATCTACTAAAATTGGCAGTGAAAACATAGATGGTCAAGGAAATAAATTATCACCCAATCAAAAATCTCAATTCTATCGTTTAAGAAAATGGAATACGAGGGCACGAATAAGTTCTAGCCAAGATCGAAATTTGGTTCAAGCTATGAATGAATTAGATCGAATAGGTTCACAATTGGGCTTGCCAAAAGGAGTCAAAGAAACGGCATCAGTGATATATCGAAACGCTATTAGAAATAACTTGATTAGGGGTAGATCAATTGAAGCTATGGTTGTAGCATCTGCTTATGCCGCTGCGAGGCAAAGACGTGTGCCAAGAACTCTAGACGAAATGGCCAAACATAGTCGTATAAGTAAAAAAGAGTTAGGTCGTTGTTACCGACTCCTTTTAGTTGAGTTAAAATTAAAGATCCCTTTAGCATCTCCTACTGATTATATAAGTCGTTTTTCAGCCGATCTAAAATTGACAGGAACTACTGCAAGAAAGGCAATAGATTTAGTCAATTTGGCTAAACGTAAAGGCATAACTACAGGAAAAGACCCTACTGGATTAGCTGCAGCTGCTTTATATATTGCAGGAATGGGTGAAGGCGAACGTAGAACTCAAAGAGAAATTGCTGAAGCCGCAACCGTAACTGAAGTCACTGTTAGAAATCGATACAAAGAATTGACAACTAAATTAGATCTAAATGAATTATGAAAAATTAAATATTTAATCGTCTTATTCATCAAGTATATTTTATATACTTTGAACACAAGCTCAATAATGTAGCTATAGATGTCTCGTTTTTCAAGGGGTTCAGGTATATTATTACATCCGACCTCAATACCATCCGAATATGGCATAGGAGATTTAGGCGAAAATTTAATCAAATTTTTAGAGTTACTAAAAGATAATGCACAAAAATATTGGCAGATCTTGCCAATAGGGCCGACCGGATATGGTGATAGTCCATATCAAAGCCTTTCTTCGTTTGCAGGTAACCCTTTACTCATATCGATTGATGATTTAATTGCACAAAATTTAATTTCTTCCTCAAATTTAAATGAAAAATTTAATACACGATATATTAATTTTGCCAAGGTAAAAAAATTTAAATTTAAAATTTTAAAAGAAGCATCAAGAAACTTTGATTACAGTAATCCTAATTTTCAAGCCTTCAAAAAAACAAATAATGACTGGTTAAGTGGGTACTCAACTTATATGGCACTAAAAGAAGCTCATAGTGAACTACCCTGGTATCTCTGGGACTCCAAATATCGTGATCCAGTATCGTCTTCAGTCTCTAAATTTCAAAACGAATTTTCCTTTAAGATTGATTTTCATGATTTTACTCAATATATTTTTTATGAACAATGGTCTAAAATTAAAATGTATACCAAAAATCATGGGATTTCTATAATTGGTGATTTACCAATTTTTGTAGCCCATGACTCTGCAGATGTGTGGTTAAATCAAAGTCTATATTTTTTAAATTCTGATCGAACACTTAAATATCAAGCTGGTGTTCCACCCGATTATTTCAGCTCTACCGGGCAACTTTGGGGGAACCCTCTTTACAATTGGGAATTTGAATACGTTAAAATTTATGATTTTTGGCTATCCCGAATAAAAAATTCATTAAATTTAGTAGATATTCTGCGTTTGGATCATTTTAGAGGTTTTGATGCATATTGGTGTGTACCAGGTAAAGATCAAAATGCAATCAATGGAACTTGGAAAAAAGGTCCAGGTCGTGATTTTTTTCATCATATAAATGACAAATTGGGGGACTTACCATTTATAGCTGAAGATCTTGGTTTTATAACAGAGTCTGTGAAAGAATTGAGGGATAATTTTCAATTTCCAGGTATGAAAATTTTACATTATGCATTTTCTGATACTCAAGACTCAAAAAATGAGTTTCTACCTCATAATTATTCTCCTAATTGTGTAGTATATATCGGCACTCATGATAATGATACAACAATAGGTTGGTGGGGTAACCAATCTGAAGAAATTAAAAACCATGTCTTTAATTATTCTAATAGTACTCAAAATGATATTATATCTATTTTTCTTGAATTAGCATCTTCCTCAAAAGCAGCTATCTCTATATTTACACTACAGGATATCATGCGTCTTGACACTACTCATAGGATGAATTTACCAGGAACTTCTGAGGGAAATTGGCAATGGAGGTTTAAATTTGAAGACTTAAATCTTGATTATATGGCTCAATTAAAGCAACTCACAATTGAGAATAAGCGATCTTAATCACTAATCAATCGTGGGTCTGTACATTTTCATTACATATTCTTTCAACATTCTCTTCGAAGAAAACAAACTAATACTATCATAAATCGATTTCTTTGTAACTTTTATCCATTCATTTGGAATATTTTTCTTGTCTCTATTATAATACAAAGGTACTATTTCATTCTCTAAAATGTCATATAAGTTTTCAGAATCTAACATACTTTGTTCATCTGCATTCTCCATTTCAATTCCATCGCTAATTACCCAGCCATTTATACCATGATTTGCACACTCTACCCACCAACCATCTAACGTTGAAAAATGAGGAACTCCATTTTGAGCTGCTTTCATACCGGATGTCCCAGATGCTTCATATGGTCTTAATGGCGTATTTAACCATATATCTACTCCTTGAACTAAATATTTAGCAGAATGTAAATCATAATCTTCTACAAATGCCACCCTCCCTAAATTTTCTTCAGACAATGCTTCTCTATATATTGATTGGATTAAATGTTTTCCAGGATCATCAGCAGGATGTGCTTTACCTGCGAATATAATTTGTACTGGCATATCCTCATTGTTCATTATTTTTCGTATTCTATTAATATCTTTGAATATTAAATTCGCTCTCTTGTATGTTGCAAATCTTCTTGCAAATCCGATTGTCAAGGCTTTAGGATCTAAAAATGCACCCGATGCCAATATTTGTTCACTACCAATTTGTTTATTTTTTCTTTTTCTTCTTGCATATTCTCTTATATATTCAATTAGTCTAATTTTATTTTTCATATGGGAATCCCAAAATTCATTATTAGGGATTTGATCAAGGTTATCCCAAATCATTTGATTATCTATTTCATCAATCCAATTTTCAGATATGTATTTTTCATATAATTTCCTCATTTTGCCTGCTATAAATGTAGGGGAATGAATTCCATTTGTGATACCAATGATTTTGGTATTTTCATAATTTTTAGTAAGTATTTCTTTCCACATATTTTTGGTAACCTCTAAATGCAATTGGGATACTGAATTGACAATATGTGCTGTATTTATTCCTAAAATAGTCATATTGAATCTATTATCATTTCCTTCAATGTTAACGCCTAAATCAAAAAATTGTTTTTTATCTATCCCTAATCTATCTATCAGATAATTTAATTTATTTTCAACTAAATCTAATGGGAACGCATCATGTCCAGCTGGTACAGGGGTATGTGTTGTAAATACAGTTGATTTTTTCACGATTTCAAATGCATCTGTATAATCTAACCCTTGTTCAATCTCTCGTAACATTCTTTTGATTGATATGAATGCGCAATGTCCCTCATTTAGATGCCATACTTTAGGTTGATATTTCAGCTCGTGTAATAATTCTTCTCCTGCTATTGCCAATACGATTTCCTGATTTATCCTCATTTCTTGATCTCCACCATATAGCCTATGGGATAATGTCCTATACCATGGTTTGTTATCATTTATGTCTGTATCTAATAAATAGAGTTCAACATTTCCTACTTTTAATTGCCAGGCAATTACTTTGATAATATCATTTCCAACAGTCACCTTTAGCTTTAAAAGATCCCCATTATTGTCTTTCACAACCTTTAGAGGAACATTTTCCATATTAATTGGTTCTGAAATTGCTTCTTGCCAACCATGTGAAGGAATTCGTTGAGTGAAGTACCCTCTTCCATATAGAAATCCTATTGCAACCATTGGCACTCCCAAATCCGATGCTTCCTTTATAGTGTCTCCTGCCAAAACTCCTAATCCGCCCGAGTAAATTGGTAATGATTGATGTATCCCAAATTCCATACTAAAATATGCTATGTGGTGATTATTTAGCTCATAATTTTTTGAATACCACTTTTGGTCTTTCATTAAATATTTATCATACGCAATAATCGTATCATCATAATATTTTAAAAAATCTTCATCATTAGATTTTGCTAATAGAACTTCATCTGAAATCTCATTAAGCATCCTATATGCATTATGGCGTGTCCTTAACCATGACTGTCTATCTAATTGTCTAAACAATTCTCTTCCCTCATGGTTCCATGACCACCACAAATTGGATGTCAACTCATTTAGTCTACTTATTCTTTCAGGTAAATTTCTACTTGCCATTTTTCTCGCCTATTTTTTAAAACCCTTGTTCATAAATCATCCATACTAAATCTGCAGTTCTCGCAGAATATCCCCATTCATTGTCATACCAACTAAGCACTTTTACTAACGTTGAATCATCGGCTTCCTCTATAACTTTCAAAGTAGGGAAGTCGACAATACTAGAATTAGGATTTCCTATAAAATCTGATGATACCAAACTTCTCCATTCATAATCTAAAATATTTTTCATATTATTTTCAGATGCAAATCTAAATGCTTGTTCTAAATCTGATTTGCTTACTCTTCCTTTTAGTCTACATGTCATGTCAACTAATGATGCATTTGGGGTTGGAACTCTAACTGCTAATCCATCAATTTTTCCTTTAAGGTGAGGTAAAACTAATCCTACCGCATCTGATGCACCTGTTGTAGTCGGTATCATGTTAACGGCTGCTGCCCTCATTCGTCTGTAATCTTTATGCACTGCATCTAACATATTTTGATCATTTGTATATGCGTGAATGGTTGTCATAGTACCACTCAAATATCCAAAACTATCATCTAACACCTTTATAGTCGTAGCAAGACAATTAGTAGTACAACTCGCATTAGATATCAGATTATGTTTATTTTTATCATATAGCTCATCATTAACTCCCATGACAATAGTTATATCTACATCTTTACCCGGTGCAGATAGTATGACCTTTTTCGCTCCTGCCTCTAAATGTTTCATCATTCCAACTTTATCTCTAAAAAAACCTGTACATTCTATTACAATATCTGTGTTCAATTTCCCCCATGGTAATTTTGAGGGATCTCTCTCAGAAAATGTTTGAAAATCATCCTCATTTATTTTTAATATCATGTGCTCTGTATCTACTTCAACAGTACCATCAAATCTTCCATGTACGCTATCAAATTCAAAAAGATGTGCCAATGTCTCAATAGGTGCTAAATCATTTATTCCAACCACATCTATATTTCTTCCATCTTTTTGCATTTTCATTAATTGTCTTAAAACTAGTCTGCCTATTCGACCAAATCCATTAATTCCTACTTTTAGTGTCATTACTAATGATGTAAATTTCTCAATTATTTTAATGCCACGAAATATCATAATATATTATACATTTTATCATATTTTTATCATAAAACACATTGATTGGGTCTTTAATATTTGAAAAAATATTATTTAAATTACAATTATACCTTAAGACGCTCTAATTAATTGTTCTAGTGAAAAATCATTAGCGCTAAATGTATTAATATATCGCTTTTGCCATCAATTTATATTTAGTCTGATACTGAACTTGATCATAAATTATTTTAAATCATAATTTAAAGTGGTATATGTGTCTGTTCCTAAAGAGATATACCTCGACCTATATGCGGAAATAAAAAAATCTGGACAAAATTTCATAGATAGCCAATTAGTATCAAAAACATCTTCAATTGACTTTGATAAACTGATAATATGTGGTATGGGTGGGTCTGGAATATCTGCAGATTATATCTATATCATTGCACAACAATATTCATCCAAACAAATTTACGTAAATAAAGATTACGAGATACCATCTTTTGTCAATGATGAATGGCATAGTATAGTCATTTCATATTCCGGAAATACTGAAGAAACTTTATCTTCCATGAAACAACTAATTTCGATGGGATTGAAACCAATTTGTATTAGCTCTGGAGGTAAAATGAAAGAATTGGCAAAAACTCATTCACTAAAATTTATCGCTGTACCTGAAGGTATTGCTCCAAGAGTAGCATTTCCATATTTATTTGGTTCTTTATTTGGATTGGTCCACCAATCATTAATGATCCCTGCAATCAGCTCTACACAGTTAACTCAAATTTCAAATTCATCAAAATCTATGAATTTAGATGATTTAGATAAAATAAGTAATCGCATTGTCACTAAATTTCCTATCATAATTAGTGCCTCTTCATTTTCAAATGTGGGTTTGAGATTTAGATGTCAACTAAATGAAAATTCAAAGGTCCATTCTGCTTTTTTTATTAGCCCAGAGTTTTCACATAATGGTATTGTGGGATTTGACTCAAAATCCTCAGATGAAATTTTGTTATTTTTATTAAGAAGTCCAATTGAAAATACTCGTACCACAATTCATATTGATTTTCTTCGAAATAATATCGATAAAGTAGGTGATGTTATCGAAATGTCGTCTATATATGATGATTTGTTAGTATCACAATTAGATTTAACTTGGCAATTGGATTATATTTCAGTTAAAATTGCTGAATTAACCAATATTGATCCATTAATAGTGCCCTCAATAGTAGATTTGAAAGAGATTTTAAAAAATTCTTAATCATTTTTGTATTACTTAATCATTAAATTCTCAATTTCTTCAATTTCAATAGGTAAGTCTTTAGACAAATTTATCATTCCTGTTTCTGTTATTAACAAATTGTCCTCTATTCTTATTCCTATATTTCTAAATATTTCAGGTATGTCTTTTTCGTCCGAAATATAAAGTCCTGGCTCAATAGTGATTGTCATTCCAGGTGTCAATGTAATTTCCTCTCGATTTGTCGTTAAACTATCATGGCCATCCAATCCAATAAAATGTCCAATATAGTGCATGAAATATTTTTTGTAGCTTTCATTGTTAATCGCATCTTCCAATGACTCATTTATAATTTTAAGTTCTATCAATCCTTTTGTTAATTCCATCACTGCAGTTTCATGTATGTCCCTGAATTTGACATAAGGTTTTACCTTCTCTAAACATATCTTATGAGTCCTTAGTACAATTTCATAAATCATTTTTTGACTTTTTGAATACTTTCCATTGGCTGGCCAAGTTCGAGCTATATCTGTTGTGTAGCCCATATATTCACAACCTGTATCTACTAAAATTAAATCTCCATCTTGAATTTGTCTTGTAAATGCCATATGGTGTAAATAAATTGCATTCTCGCCACTTGCGACAATAGCTTGATGCATGGGTAAAATTGCTCCATTAAAGTGGAAATATCCTGTATATATTGACTCAATTTCATGTTCTCTCATTCCGATTTTTGTTTTCCTAATAGCTTCTAAATGGCCATTTACAGTTATACTCGCAGATTTTTTTAATAACTCTACTTCATATTCATCTTTAAATAATCTTAATGTATCAATTGATGGGGAGGGGTCTTTTATTTTAATTTCAATTTCATTTTCAACCTCTTCAATTATTCTATCATACTGTAAATTTACACCTGATTGATAATACAAGGTATCTTCTGACTTGAGTAATTCTAATAATTTTTGTTTTAACTCATGTATTGGATATACAAAAATGAAATTTGATAATTCTCCTGCATATTCCCTATCTATTTTCCTACCGTGCCAACGCTGGTAATCATGATCTTGATCTAATAAAAATAAATATGATTTTTTAGAAATGTTGTCCAATACAATTATTGTATCTTCTTGTATCATTCCTGATAAGTAAAATATATTTGAATTGGGTCTATACTTGAAATATTTATCTTGAGAGTATTTCATTTTTGGATTTGGAGGTATCACAATTACTCCCGTCCCCAATAATTTCATTAATTTTTTTCTTCTTTCTGTATAAACCTCTGCAGGTATCACAAATATTTACAAATTTACTCAATTTAGATAGTTTCTATTGTATTGTTTGTTCTTAATTAATAAATGACAATAATTAAACATTAGCTGCAGTCTGCATATCTTTTAATGTGGCATTTGGGGTTATGGTTGAGTTTGATAATTCCATAAATAGACTTAGTTCTTCTTGTTTCACTTTAACTCCTTCAAAAGAAACTTCAGTTGGTTCGGATAATTGATAGAAAACTCTTCTCATGTCTAATAAATTTGGTATTACTTTTATTAGACCTTTTTCTCTTAACCTTCTGATTGAATATTTAATATCTTTCTTTGAATGTTCAGGTAATTTCACTATAATTTGACTTGGTGTCTTTGAGTCGCCCTCACCTAAGAGTCTTAAGATTTTTAAATTAATCATGGTTACATCTGTCATGTTAATCCCTATAACGTAATATAATTTCTACTTTAAAAAGTATATGTAAGGTTATAATTTTCTTACCTTTTTAGTATTTTAATTAAACAATTATATATGTTGTATAGAGGCGCTAAAAACAATTAATTATGCATAATCCATATTACTAACTTTATTTATATTTAATAAATCCTTAATATATTTTTCATCATTATGCATTAAAGTAAAAATTTTTACCTTAATTCTAAATGGATATTGTATTTATTCATTAAAATCAAAATTCTATTTCTATAACCGTAACGTTCAATGTTATATATTTTTAAATATTATCGTGAATTTGATCTATATAATGAAAATTAATCGTAAAATATTAAGTGTTATCCTTTTTGTTTTACTTACCTCCTCTATCTTAGTTTCATCTTCACAATTAAATTCAGATGATCAAAATAATAGAACTATTGAATCTCAGGAAAAATCATACTATATTGAAAATACTAAAAATATAAATGATGAATTAAAATCAAACTTCAATCAATTAAAAAATATTCATGAGCCCACCCTTAATATTAATCCTCAAAATCAAGATATATCATCAAATGAAGAAGATGATACTCATATTGTATTAGAAACTAATAATTTATACAATCACAAACCTAATTTTAAATTGAATTCTTATCTTAAGTTAGATAATGCAAATGCATTTTTGTCTATTTGGAATACCGCAATTGCAGGCTTATCTAATTCTACACAAATAACTCTTCCATTGATTGAAAGTGGTACATATAATTTTGATGTAGATTGGGGTGATGGAAATTCAGATACAATTACATCATGGGATCAATCTGAAATTACACATACCTATACTACATCAGGTATTTACAATCTTACAATAACTGGGACTTTAGATGGATGGCGTTTCAATAATGGTGGAGATCGAAATAAATTATTAGAAATTATTCAATGGGGATCATTTAGTTTTGGTAATACTAACAGTCATTTTTATGGTGCCAACAATTTAGTGCTTACCGCCATTGATGCACCTGATCTTAGTAGTACGACTTCATTTTATCAGACTTTCAGAAGTTGTACTAACCTTGGTGGTGATGGTTCAATGAACTCTTGGAACACATCCACAATTACTACTTTAGAACGAACATTTGAGGGAGCCACTAATTTTAATCAATCTCTTGATAATTGGGATACTTCGAAAGTTACATCATTATTCAAGACATTTAGAAGTACTGGGACTTTCAATCAACCTATGAACAATTGGAATATTTCATCAGTTACTACTATGGGAGGTATCTTTGATTTAGCAATAGCATTCAATCAACCTTTGAACAATTGGGATACTGGGAATGTAGTAAGTATGTGGGCATTGTTTTTTGGAGCAACTTCATTTAATCAAGATATTGACTCATGGGATACCTCATCTGTAACCACTATGTACCAAATGTTTAGATCTGCAACTGGATTTAATAAAGATCTAAACAACTTAGACGTTTCATCTGTAACCACTATGTATCAAATGTTTTATGGAGCAACTTTATTTAATCAAGATCTAAACGACTGGGATACTTCAAAAGTTACTAATATGCAACAAATGTTTCAAGGAGCCACTTCTTTCAACGGTGCTATTGGCGATTGGGATGTTTCAAATGTTGCATATCCAAATCAAATGTTTAGATCTGCAACCTCATTTAATCAACCATTAAATAATTGGGATATGTCTTCAGCTACATCTTTAAATCAAATGTTTAGATCTGCAACCTCATTTAATCAACCATTAAATGGTTGGGATACTTCTAAAGTAACACAAATGAATAGTGTATTTTTTGGCGCAACTTCATTTAACCAAGATATTGGTGATTGGGACACTTCAAAAGTAACACAAATGAGTGATACTTTTAGATCTGCAACCTCATTTAATCAACCATTAAATGATTGGGATACTTCTAAAGTAACTAAAATGGATAGTACATTTGAGTGGGCATCAGCATTTAATCAACATTTAGATAATTGGGATCTCTCTTCAGTAACGAGTATAAAAGATATTTTTAAAAATGCGGGTAATTTTAATCGAAATATAACTACCTGGAACACTTCGTCAGTTACTAATATGTGGTCAGCATTCTCTGAAGCAAATTCATTTAATCAAGATATCGGAAATTGGGATACTTCAAAAGTTACAACTATGCGAAATATGTTTAATGGTGCCGATAATTTCAATCAAGACCTAAATAATTGGGATACCTCTCAAGTAACAGATTTTTATGGCACATTCCAATCAGCTTCTTCTTTTAATGGAGATGTAGGAAATTGGAATACTTCTCAAGTAACAACTCTGTATCAAATGTTTCAAGGAGCAACATCATTTAATCAAGACCTAAATAATTGGAATACTTCTCAAGTAACAACTCTGTATCAAATGTTTTATGGCGCGACATTATTTGATCAAGATTTAAACAACTGGGATACATCATCAGTTACTGGTATGCGACAAATGTTTCAAGGAGCTTCTTCTTTCAACGGTGCTATAGGTAATTGGAATACTTCTTCGTTGACAACAATTAGATCTATGTTTTTAAACGCAGAAAGTTTTAATCAAGATATTTCAAATTGGGATGTTTCAAAAGTCACCGACATGCATTCAACATTTCAAGGAGCAAATTCATTCAAATATAATATTTCAAATTGGAATGTCTCTTCGGTAACAGAAATGACAAATATATTTCTTAATGTCAAATTGGATACACTAATTTACGATCAAATATTAATTAAATGGAGTCAATTAGAATTGCAAATTAGCGTAACATTTCATGCAGGTTTATCTACATACTCTATAAATTCTAATTCATCTCGTCAGTATATTATTGATACTTTCGGATGGTCCATTACTGATGGTGGTTATTATGATAATCAAGCACCAGACATAACTTCTCCAGATGATTTATACATTTTATCTGGTGCAATTGGATATACATTAAATTGGACTGTAGGAGATCTTGAACCTCATACTTACGATCTAAAAATTAATGGTTCACTTGTAATAGAAGATATCTCATGGGATAATGGATCTATAATTTATGATATAATCGAATTAGATGCAGGCGTTTATCTTTTTGAGATTACTTTATACGATCTATTCATGTTAAATACCACAGATCAAGTTTTATTATTTGTATCAGAAACAATAACATTTCCATCAGATTTAAATCTTGAATATGGTTTCGAAAATACCACAATTGAATGGCAACTGCTAAATCAAAATTTTACTTCATATACTCTTTATCTCAATCAAACTCTACTACAAAACGTGACAGAAAATATTAATGATCGAATTTCTATTCAAATATTTAATTTGGACATTGGCGTATATGTTTATACACTACTTCTTAATCACAGCAGTGGGGATATAATTCAAGATACAATTACAATCACTATTCAAGATACAGTCGCTCCAACAATTAATTATTCATCAGATATCACATATCCTGTAGGTAGTGTAAATCAAACAATTATCTATACCCTATATGACTTGAGACCTCACGTGTATAATGTAACTTTAAATGGTTCCATATACATCCCAACTACATCATGGGAAAATGGTGTCCTCATGTTAAATATCGATATACTAAATTTTGGGGTTTATATTCTGATTATACAAGTCTACGATTTATCTTTTAATATGATCTATGATGAAGTTAAAATTACAGTTTTTGATCCTAATGAAACATCTGAAACATCTGAAACAACTGAGTCATCAGACTCCACTGACAGTTCGGAAATACCAGCATCACCATTTGACATCCAAGATGCATCATTGACTGTTGTTGTTATCATTTTTGTAGGTGGTTTAGTCGCTGGAATGTTATCCCAGAGACGTAAAGTTAAGGTAGTTATTAATGAAAAATAATGATTTATATTTTAAATTGTTTAAATAAAAATTATGTATCTATGACTGCCAACGGCATATATTTTTAAATATTATAATGAACGTAATAATAATATTATGATACCTAGAGGGAGTAAAATATTAAGTATTTTTCTTTTAGCTATGTTAATTGCTTCTCTCTCAGTATCAATTTCTCAATATAATTCATATGATAGTAATTCAATTGATATGAAATCAGATAATAAAACATATTTAATAGAACGAATTGAAAAACCAAATGACAATTCAAATAATAAGATTGACCAAAAAGAATTGTCGATTACACCAAATATAGAACCTAATACTATTGAAATGGATGAATTATTGTCTAATAACTTATCATCTACAACTGAATCATCTACCAATGAATTATCCCTCACTGAAGTATATCATCATAAACCAGATTTCAAAATGAATTCATATCTTAAATTGGATAATGTCAATGCATTTTTGTCGATTTGGAATACCGAAATATCAGGAGTATCTAATTCCTCACAAATTTCTCTTCCATTAATACAAACTGGTACATATAATTTTGATGTTAATTGGGGTGATGGAAATTCGGATACAATTACAACATGGGATCAAGCTGAAAAAACTCATACTTATTCAAGTCCTGGTATTTACAATCTTACAATCACTGGTACCTTAGATGGATGGCGTTTTGGTAATGGTGGTGATAGAGGTAAAATTATTGAAATACTTCAATGGGGTTCATTTAGTTTTGGAAACACTAATAGTCATTTTATGGGTGCATGGAATTTAGTACATACTGCTACTGATGCACCTGATCTTAGTAGTACGACCTCTTTTTATCAGACATTTAGGAGTTGTTCTAGCCTCGGTGGAGAAGGTTCAATGAACTCTTGGAATACATCCACAATCACAACTTTAGAAAGATTATTTGAAGATGCCCTTAATTTCAATCAATCTGTTAATGATTGGGATACCTCAAAAGTTACCTCACTATTAAAGACATTTAGAAATGCAAGGGCTTTCAATCAACCCTTAAATAATTGGAATACTTCATCTGTCACTAATATGGGAGGTACCTTTGATAAAGGATATGCATTCAATCAACCTCTGAATAATTGGGATACTGGAAATGTAGTATCTATGGCTGTAATGTTTTGGGGCGCTGGTAATTTCAATGGTTCAATAGGTAGTTGGGATACCTCTAAAGTTACCAATATGCTCTCAATGTTTGAAGGTGCGGGCAGTTTTGACCAAGATATAGGTAGTTGGAATGTTTCATCTGTAACAAACATGAGAGAAATGTTCCTTAGTGCGCTATCATTCAACCAAGACCTAAATAATTGGGATACTTCTAAAGTTACAACTATGCGACAAACATTTCAAAACGCTCAATCTTTTAATGGAGAGATAGGCGATTGGGACGTATCCTCAGTGACAAATATGAATAGTATGTTTCATACTGCAATTTCATTTAATCAATCTATTGATAATTGGGATGTTTCATCTTTGAAATATAGTAATGCAATGTTCTATAAAGCATATGCATTCAATCAACCTCTCAATAGTTGGAATACATCAACATTAATTAATATAAATCAAATGTTTAGACTAGCAAATTCCTTCAATCAACCATTAAATAATTGGGATACCTCTTCAGTTACTACAATGGACTATGTATTTAATTCTGCTACTTCTTTTAACAATTCTATAGGTACATGGGATACCTCAAATGTCATACTTATGAGATCTATGTTTGAAGGCGCATCTGCATTTAATCAAGATTTAGATAACTGGGATCTTTCTTCATTAACTTCTATGAAAGGTATGTTCAAAAATGCTCATTCTTTTAATGGAACTATATCTACTTGGAACACTTCATTAGTGACTGATATGCACGGTACATTTTTCAATACGAATGCATTCAATCAACCCATAGGTAATTGGGATACTTCATCAGTAACTACGATGACAAATATGTTTTATCACACTGAATATTTTAATCAACCCATAGGTAATTGGGATACCTCGTCAGTAACTGCCATGAATGGTATGTTTCAAAATGCAATTTCTTTCAATCAGGACTTAAATAATTGGAATACTTCTCAAGTAACCACCTTTCACTCAACTTTTCTCTCAGCTTCTTCTTTCAATAGCCCCATTGGTAATTGGAATACCTCCAAAGTTCAGTGGTTTTTTCAAATGTTTGAAGACGCAATAGTATTTAATCAAGACATAGGTGATTGGGACACACAAAACGCTGGGAATATGCAAGAAATGTTCGTACGTGCTTCGTCATTTAATCAAGACATAGGTAATTGGAATACTTCCTCGGCGACTACCATGAGAAATATGTTTTTCCAAGCAGAAAGCTTCAATCAAAATTTAACAAACTGGGATGTTTCTAAAGTAACTGACATGTATCAAATATTTCGAGCCGCAACATCATTTAATAATGATATTTCAAATTGGAATGTCTCTTCGGTAACAGACATGAGAAATATGTTTTATGGTATAGAACTTGATACAATATTCTATGATCAAATATTAATTAAATGGAGTCAATTAGAATTAAAAACTAGCGTAACATTTCATGCAGGTTCATCCACATACTCTATATATTCTAATGCATCTCGTCAGTATATTATTGATACTTTTGGATGGAACATCGTTGATGGTGGTTATTATGATAACCAATCACCAGATGTAACTTCCCCAGATGATCTTTACATATTATCAGGAGCAATTGGATATAAAATTAATTGGACTGTAGGAGATCTAGAACCTCATACTTACGATCTAAAAGTTAATGGTTCACTTGTAATAGAAGATATGGTCTGGGATAATGGTTCAATAATTTATGACCTTATAGAATTAGAAGCAGGAGTTCATCTATTTGAAATCACTTTATATGATCTTTTCATGTATAATACTACAGATGAAGTTTTAGTATTTGTTACCGAAACAATAACATATCCCTCTGATTTAAATCTTGAATATGGTTTTGAGAATACCACCATTGAATGGCAATTATTAAATCAAAATTTTACTTCATACACCCTTTATCTAAATCAAACACTCCTACAAAACGTGACACAAAATGTCAATGAGAATATTACAATAGAGTTGTTTAATTTAGATATTGGTGTGTATGTTTACACATTACTTCTTAATCATAGTAGCGGGGATGTTATTCAAGATATAATTACAATTATTATTGAAGATACTGTTGCGCCTACAATTAATTTTTCCTCAGATATATCTTATCCCGCAGGTAGTGCAAATCAAACAATTATTTATACATTATATGATTTGAGACCTCATATATACAATGTTACTCTAAATGGTTCCACATACGTCTCAACTACATCATGGGAAAATGGTATACTCATGTTAAATATCGATATATTGAATGCTGGAGTTTATATTCTAATTATACAAGTTTATGATTTATCTTTTAATATGATTTATGATGAAGTAATAATTACAGTTTTTGATCCTAACAAAACATCAGAAATTACTGAAACTACTGAACCTACTAATACTTCCGAAACTCCCCCCTCTCCAAGTATTCCTCCGACACCATTTAATATACAAGATGCATCATTAACAGTTGTAGCAACCATTTTTGTAGGTGGTTTAGTAGCAGGAATGTTATCACAAAGACGTAAGGTAAAATTAGTTATTAAAGATTAGATATTTTTATTGACCAATATATACCGTATGGATCATTAATTATATTAAATGAGCGAATTTTACAATCCTATGGTTCATAAAAAAGCAATGTTACTCCTTACGTTTACATTATTAATAATACCCAATTTATATCATACAAACTCATATTATGAAGACACAGCAATAAATAGTGAAATGACTATTGATAATTTTAATACGTCTAATTATAGTCCTAATTCAACATTGAACGCCGATCTTATATCTAACAATCCTGGTTCATTTATATCTATTTGGAATACGTCATTTGGAATAGGAATTAACAACAGAACAATTAAATTACCACTTATAATTGGTGGTACATATAATTTCACAGTAAATTGGGGTGATGGCACAAATGAAACCATAACCTCAAATGTTGGTACTCACACTTATACATCTCCAGGCACATATATCGTTATAATTAATGGAACATTGGATGGATGGCGTTTCAATAATGGTGGAGATCGGCTAAAATTAATAGAAATTATTCAATGGGGCTCATTTAGTTTTGGTAATACTGATAGTCATTTTTATGGTGCCAACAATTTAGTGCTCACCGCCACTGATGCACCTGATCTTAGTAGTACGACTTCATTTTCTCAGACTTTCAGAAGTTGTATTAACCTTGGAGGTGATGGTTCAATGAACTCTTGGAACACATCCACAATTACTACTATGACACAAATGTTTTATTATGCTTCATCATTCAATCAACCCATAGGAAATTGGGATACCTCTTCAGTTACTACTATGCAAGTTATGTTCTCTTACGCAGAAGTATTTAATCAAGATATTGGAAATTGGGATATCTCTTCAGTAACCAGAATGCCAAATATGTTCGCTCACGCAATAGCATTTAATCAAGATATAGGAAATTGGAATACCTCATCGGTAACCTGGATGTCAGGTACGTTCTGGAACGCAACCGCATTTAATCAAGATATTGGAAATTGGGATACCTCTTCAGTTACTACTATGTCAAGTATGTTCTCTTACGCAGAAGCATTTAATCAAGATATTGGAAATTGGGATACCTCTTCAGTTACTACTATGTCAGGTATGTTCTCTTACGCAGAAGCATTTAATCAAGATATTGGAAATTGGGATACATCTAAAGTAACTAATATGAGATCCATGTTTGATAGCGCTATTTCATTTAATCAGGATATAAGCAGCTGGGATGTTTATAAAGTAACTAATATGGGATCCATGTTTGATAGCGCTATTTCATTTAATCAAGATATAAGTAGCTGGGATGTAAGAGCAGTAACTGATATGAACAAAATGTTCTTCAATGCTACATCTTTCAACATAGACATAGGAAGTTGGAATATTTCTAAAGTTGTTAATATGGAATATATGTTTGGATTGATAACTTTAGGAACCGAAATTTATGATCAAATTTTAATCAAATGGAGTGAACTGACTCTACAAAATGACATATTATTTGATGCAGGATTTTCTAAATATTCTAATGATGCTTCTTTAGCAAGACAAAAAATAATCGACTCTTATAATTGGGCAATAATCGATGGAGGATCAATTGAAAATTCAGCAAATGTAACTTCAACAGAAACCTTAACAGAAACCTTAACAGAAACTTTCACCGACACAAATATTGAAACTATTACAGAAACCACAAGTATAACCGATACATCCGTGGGAAATAATATTACTGTAACTCAAAATGTAACCCAAGATGGATCTGAAATTACAATATCTGATGTTGGTAGTAGTTTATTATTTTTGGTTGTCGGTGTTGTAGGTGGTATAGCTTATCAACGTACACGTAAAAATATTCTTTCAGAATGAAAATAATTTTTTGGCGAATGCTGCCGCACCAAATCCATTATCAATATTAACCGCAACAACCCCTGGTGAACAACTCTGTAGCGCAGATTTAAGTGCTGTTTCTCCTTTACCTCCATATCCATAACCTATACTTGTAGGTACTGCAATCATTGGAAGTTTTGTTTGACTTGAAATTACGGAAAATAGTGCTCCTTCATTACCTGCAACCACAATAAGTAATTTGATATTTGCATTATTTTCAATCTTTTCTAATGCATCTTTGTGCCTATGTATTCCTGCAACTCCAATATCTGGAAATATTAATGCATTTATGCCAAAATACTTTAAACAAAATATTATTTCTTCTACTACATATTGATCAGATGTCCCCCCTGATAATATGGCAACTTTTGCTACTTTGGTAACTTCTATATTTTCTTTTCTAATTATTGCAGTTCTACCATAGTTATCTATCTCTATATTATATTGATTTTGTAAATGTAATTCATCCAACTTTTTTTTATGTTTTTTCTTCATTCTTGTAATCAGTACTGAGTTTTTGGTCTTCAAACTTTCAAGTATAACAATTTCAAAATCATTCCTTGACTTAGGTTCTGCTAATATTACTTCCTCGATATTAGTTATTTTTTCTCGGTCATTATCAAAATTTACAATCATTTTATTCCTCCAAATACTTTGTTAAAATATCATTTACCTCAAGAGGTGACATCTCAAACCTGTCTGCTAATTCACTAATATCTCTGAATTCAATTTTAGTTCTATTACCAATTTTAACTGAAAAACTAACTTCCTCATTAAATTCTTTTACAAACAATCTATAAACTTTCGATTTTCTTTCTCCTATATGTCTATCCAATTTTTGTATTCTTACCCCTAATGTTCCTGTCAATTTCATAATCATTTTAGATATCTCATCCTCCTGGTGTTCTTTAACCAGTACTTTTAACATATAACCCGGTCTATTTTTCTTCATGTAAATCGGAAAATAGCTTACATCTAATGCACCTATTTTTAGTAATTTATTCATTGCATCTCCCAATATTTCTCCAGAAATATCATCTAAATTCGTTTCTAATATTGATATTTTGCTAACAGTCTTACTTTCATTACCATATCTTAAGACGAGAATATTTGGTCTATCATCAAATATCTTGTTTCCAAACCCTATACCTTTTCTTATCCATACTCCACTTTTACTACTAGGGAATAATTTTTTTAAAGCTGCGATAATCGCAATTCCTGTGGGAGTTGCTGCCTCTCCTATTGGGCCATTCATGGTTTCTAATTCATATTTCTCTATTATATGTTGACTAACAGGCGGTGGTATTGCTAATTTACCATGTTTAGTATTTACCATTCCTCTTCCAGTTGCAATTGGGTGAAATGAAATTTTTTGTATTTCTAATTTTTGAAGCAAATATGCTGTTAGTGTAATATCTATCACGGTATCGTATGTACCAAGTTCATGTAAATGTACTTGTTCAGTTTTATGAACGTTTTTTTCTCCTTCAATAAGGATTTCATATATTAATTTACAATACTCAAAATATTTACTATCTAAATTTAAAATATGTCCTATTTCATCAATTTTGGAATTAATTTCATTCACAGTCAATTTTGTTAACTCATTTTCAATATATAATAAATTACCATCATATATGTTTTCATTTTTCCTTTTAATCTCTAATTTTATATCCGTATCATCCAAATTTACTGATTTAGCGTAAACCTTCAATATTTCAGTACTATCCTCAAATAAATCCAATAATGCACTAATGAACATATCTCCAGAAATACCTGCAATACTTGGATTGATATCTAATATTTTCAATTTATAACTCACTAACTTACTTTATTGTAATATACTTTTGTAAGGAGACCGATAAATTTGAGCAAACAATTTATTTCATAACTCTACTGAATGGCTATGGATAATAAAGAATTAATTAGTTCTCGTGCTCCTGCAGCTGTTGGCGCTTATCCCCATGCTCGTAAAGTTGGCAACATGTTATATTTATCGGGGGTTGGTCCAAGAGTAAAGGATTTAGATCATATCCCTGGAGTGGAGCTTGATACGGATAATAATATCATATCATATGATTTTAAATCCCAATGTTTGGCAGTCTTTCAAAATATAGAGTTCATTTTAGAAGATTGTGGCTCAAGTCTTGATAAAGTGGTTGATATCACCGTATTTCTAACAGATATGAAAAATGATTTTCCCGTTTTTAATTTATTATACAAAGATTGGATCGGTCATATTCGCCCATGTAGGACAACTCTAGAAATTAATAAATTGCCTACACCGATCGCTATTGAATTAAAAGTTATGGCCTTAATAGATTAAAGTTAATATTAATTGTTTCCCAAATATGTTCCCATATCAAATGGAGAAGGATCTTCCATATAAGAACCACAATCAGAACACTTTCTTGAGTCACTATCAAAAAACTTCTGCATTAATGGAGGTAACTCAGTTACAATATTAGATAACAAAAATTCTTCTTTATACAATAAATTGTTACAATCATCACAATAAAAGTGTAATTGGTCAATCTCTCCTTGTTTTGCTTTAGCTTCTAAAACCAAACCCCAAGATCCTTCAGGTCTTTGAGGAGAATGAATGGTTTCTCTTGGTAAAAGGAATATCTCCCCTTCTTTAATAATAGCATCATCATTAACTAACTTACCATCACTATCTTTTTTCTTCATTTGTAGGACCATATCTCCTTTTACCATAAAAAAGAATTCAGGTCCCCTAAAGTGATAATGGTAATCTTTTCTCGAATTCGGCCCCCCAACTGCCATCACGATCCAATCTTCATCCTCATATATCAGTTTATTACCAACTGGAGGCTTTAGAGTGTCTTTGTTTTCATCAAACCAACCTTTCAAATTAAATACAGGATTTATAGGCATAATAATATTATATTTTCCCATGAAATAAGGATATCTCCCAAAAGATCTGTAAATATAATATAATTCAAAATATTTTCCTCAAATAGTGATTTTTTTAAAATAGAGCGAATAATTCTTAAATTATATTCCTATACAAATTATGTTCTAAGATGTCATCATTCTTTAAAGTGGATACTCATTGTCATATCCTTCCAAAACACATACCTGATTTCAAAAAATCATTTGGGTATGGTGGTTTTGTCTATCTTGATCACAAATCTGAGACACAAGCAGATATGATGCTTGATGATGGATCTTTCTTTAGAACAGTTGATAATAATCTATGGGATTATAATGTCCGAATTGATGAAATGAATGAAGTAGGTGTTGATGTACAAGTATTATCTACTGTACCTGTTATGTTTAACTATTGGGCAAAACCTCAACATACTTTAGAAATCTCAAAATTTCTGAATGATAATTTGATAGAGGCAGTTAAATCACATCCTGATAGATTTGTAGGGTTGGCCACATTACCAATGAATGATGTTGATTTAGCAATTAAAGAATTAGTGCGAGTACATAGTTTAGGATTTGAAGGTATACAAATTGGATCGCATATCAATGAGTTAAATTTAGATAATTCAACATTTAAGCCATTATATGAAAAACTACAAGAATTGGATATGGCTATTTTTGTACATCCTTGGAAAATGCCATGGCGTGATGAAAAATTTTGGGCTGGTTGGTTAATTGGTATGCCCGCAGAAACATCTAAATCAATTTGTGATTTGATGTTTGGAGGTATATTTGATGAATTTCCAAAACTCAGATTTTCATTCGCACATTGCGCAGGTTCATTTCCTGGAACTATTGGTCGAATTGACCATGGTTATAATGTTCGTCCTGATTTATTTTCAAATCAAAGTAAATCACCTAAAGATTATTTAGGTCATTTTTATGCAGACTCTTTAACTGCAGACTCTAAAATATTAGAATTTAATTTATCTATTTTGGGCGAAGACAAAATCATGTTAGGATCTGATTACCCATTTCCATTGGGAGAAAAGTCAATAGGCAAAATCATTTCTGAGTTGGAAGCATTTGATGACTCTGTTAAAGCAAAAATATATGGCCTCTCTGCATTAAATTGGTTAGGCGTATCAATAGATAAATTTTCCAAGAATTAAATTAATATCACCCATAATCCAACAACTGTCATTATTGTGCCTAAGATGGTAAAATAACTTAATTTTTCTTTTAACCAATATATCGCTATAGGTAATGAAAAAAATGGCCCCGTAGAAAATAATATCGCACTCCTTGATGCTCCAATCTCTTGCACTGATAAGACCAAAAATAATGAAGAAAAGTAAGTACCTAACAATCCGGAAGTTAACATCAAAATTATAAATTTATTTGACCAAGTAAATGGATTAAAATCATCTTTTAACTCAGTCTCAAGGCTTTTTCTATCCAAATTAGCTTTGTTAGATGCTCTCATTAAAAATAATAATCCAATGGTTGCAACTGGTACTCTAATGCTATTTGCTAAAATTGGATCGATGTTTACCGTACCAATAGTGGTAAATAGCATCCCCAATGAATAACAAAACACTGCGATCATCACATAAATTAATCCCTTTACTTTATCATCATCAAATCTCTTAGCTCTTTTATTTTCTATTAAATCATCTTGATTTTCATTTTCTGCCCGGTCGACTGATAGTAAAATAACTCCAGGAATTAAGATTAATGATCCTAAAATAACTTCATAGCTTATGAATTCATTCAAAAATATTATCGCTAATATTATTGTAAAGTAAGGATATGTATTTACAATTGGTGTTGCAATTTTAATACCTAATTTATTCTGTGACTCAAAAAATGCAGTATCGCCTATAACTATGTTCATTACTACTGAAATAATCAGGTAGAACAAAATCAATCCTGAAATACTATTTACTAAATTTAAATCAATAAAAAATACAAAATGAATTATGAAAATAATTGCTCCTATTAGTGTTCTTAAAAAATTTAGTTGAATTGCATTTCCAAGATTATTTAATTTTTTTATTATTGCCGATGATATGGCAAAACTTGCTGCTCCAAGTAATGCGTATAGATCTCCTTCTGCAATAATCACTATTATGCTAGTCTTATGTCATTATTATAATTCATGGTTATGAAACAATTCAAATTTAATAAGAAATAGACACATTCTTTTTTTCTGTAAAAAATTCTAATACTTCAAATCCGCCCTCTCTTCCTACTCCCGAGTCTTTCATTCCACCAAATGGTGTTCTTAAATCTCGGACCATCCACGCGTTAACCCAAATTACACCTGCTTGTATTTCTTTAACCATTCTATGTACTCTTGAAATATCTTGAGTCCATAATGTTGCAGATAATCCATAATTTGTACCATTTGCTAATTCTAACGCTTCCTCTTCAGTTGAAAATTTTTGTAATGTTACTACCGGGCCAAATATTTCCTCTTGATTAGTTCTACAATCTATGCCTAATCCCTCGATAATTGTAGGACTCATGAAATACCCATTCTTACATCTTCCCTCTATTTTTGGTTTATTTCCTCCAAATAAAATTGTACCTCCTTCGTTTTTTGCAAGATTAATATATGATGATATTTTTTCTAAATGTTCTTTACTAACTATCGCTCCCAAATCATTATCTTCTAAATTCGGGTCACCTATATTCAATTTGCTAGCTTCCTCTATAAATTTCGATTTGAATTTTTCATATATGTTTTCGTGGACATAAATCCTCGATCCACATAAACATATTTGACCTTGATTTGCAAAAGATGATTTTATTGTGGTTTGGATCATTTTATCAAAATCACAATCATCAAAAATAATATTAGGATTTTTACCTCCTAATTCCAATGATAATTTTTTAAATTTAGGGGCCGCTATTTCAGCAATTCTTTTGCCTGTTATAGTTCCTCCTGTAAATGTGATCGCTTTTACTGCATCATTATTAACAATGTTCTCGCCTACTATATTTCCTCTCCCATGTACAATATTTAGTACACCTTTAGGTAATCCAACTTCAATACATATCTTCGCCAATTCAAATGCCGACATAGGTGTAATTTCTGATGGTTTTGCAACAACAGTATTCCCCACTGCTAATGCAGGTGCTATTTTCCATGTAAACAAGTATAATGGTAAATTCCAAGGTGAAATCGCTCCTACTACACCCAAAGGTTGTTTCAAAGTAAAATTTAGATTATTTTGGTCAACCATCTCATGGCTTTCAGAATGGAAATGCTTTATTGCAGAAGCAAAAAAATTAAAATTTTTTCCTGCCCTTGGAATATCTACATTTTTTGCCAATTTTAAAGGCTTACCGTTATCTTTAGACTCAATTTTTGATAGATATTCCAATTTTTCAAGTAATTTCAATGAGATTGATTCCAAATATTCTGCCCTTTTTTCAATGGATACGTTTGACCATTTCTTGAATGCTTTTTCTGCTGATTTTATTGCATTCTTTACATCAATTACATCAGAGTCTGGAATTAATGAATACGTATTTCCCGTAGCAGGTTCGATATTATCAATATATTTTTTGGAATTTGGAGGCACTAATTCTCCGTTTATATAATTCATTATTTTTGGAAGATCATTTGCCATCGTAAAATCAATTTCCCTTTGATGATCTTAAATTTTAAAGTTATTAAATTATTTATTAACTAATTACTAATCTATACACAAAAATCATACTAATAAAACATCAGTGTACCCGGGTTCTTCCCCCATCAATAATCAAATTAATTCCACTAACATAATTTGACATTTGTGAAGCTAAAAATAAGGCTCCATTAGCAATTTCATCTGGATCTCCAATCCTACCCAAGGGTATTGATCCAATCATTTGTTTCTCAACATTATAATAGGTAGTTTCTAATTTATCTGCTTTATTTTGAATTATTTGTTCCAATCTTTGTGTATTAATGGCTCCTGGTAAGATATTATTTACTTTAATCCCATATCTACCTACTTCATTTGATAATGTTTTTGCCCAATTTGCAACTGCTGCTCTTGTCGAATTTGAAACTCCTAAATTATCAATTGGTTGTCTTACAGATGTAGAAATGATATTAATTATTCTTCCGTCACCTATTTCTTTCATATGAGGAATAACTAATTTTGCCATCACCTGATTGCATATTAGGTGCATATTCATCGCTCTAATAAAATCTTCATTACTAGCATCTAATACCTTTCCTGAAGGGGGGCCTCCTGTATTATTAACTATGATAGAATATTTTTTTCCCGAACTTTCTAACTCATTTCTAACTATCTCCTCTAATTTGTATGGATCTTCATAATTTGCTACTAAATATCTATGCTTGCTGTTATTCAATTCTAATAATAATTGTTTTAGTTTCTCCTCACTCCGTGAAATTAAAAGTAAATCTGCTCCGGCCTCTGAAAATTTTTTTGCAATTCCTTTTCCTATCCCTCCGGTAGCCCCTCCAATTATCGCATTTTGTCCATCTAATCTTAATAAATCGTCAACCATAGATCTGTATTTGTTTATTTCTTTTCAAATATTCCTATTGAAAGAAATTATTTTGGTCAAATCAAAATAAACTAATCACTATTGAAGACCAATGATTTTATGGTAACAGGAAATACTTGTCCACTCACTAATGGCGCACCCAGATCTATCCAGTCTCCATCATTCAATGATAATTCATCTATCGCCATTAAATTTTCTTTGATACTTGTTTCTCTTCTAATTACATTACCAATTGAATTGCCAATATCTCTTTCAAAAATTAAAATTATTGGTAAATTATTCCTTATAGTCTCTGTTAATGATAATTCGATTGCCTGTGCAAATAATTTTAGTTTTTTATATGCGGCTCTTACAGGATCAATAAAATACAAAGCCACTATTTCTTGTCCCTCCTCAAGATCAAATTTAGAATATGCTAGTTTAATTTCTTTTATTACATGTTCTATACTTAAAAACTCTCTATCTACATTCACTTTTAGGACTGGTATATTTTTAATTGGAAATTTTATATTTTCATCTGAAAAACTGGTTGATCCACTAATAGTCAATGAATAAGCGCCTGCACCAATTACTGTCGCTCTAATTTTATTATCAGGCTCAACAATTGATGCATTGTACTTGTTACGATTCTCTTTTATTTTCATTGCTAATAAATGTCCCATATCTCTATACTCACTACTAACCCCATAAATCAATTCTCCTACTCCACCCGAAAATGCAATTTCATCTATTTGATATGAGAAATCTAAATCCTCAGTCATCATTAGTTCTTTTGCCAAACTACTACTTGCAGGTCCATTAACAACTTCTCTTAAGACTTCCTCAAATTTTTCTACTATCATCCTTAAATCTTTAATCAATATTTTATCTCCGATATCGTAATTAAGATCTAATTCTTTCATGATTATTTTTGCGGGATTGTCAATTCTCCAAATTATTTCCTCTTCAATACCTAATAATCTTCCACCAACATTAACACATGAAGTAGAAACTATTTCACCATTTTTAGATATCGCCATGTTTGATGTGCCTCCACCAATATCAACGGATAATATTGTATTTTGTTTTATTTTTGATTGATTTGTCACACCACTACCTAGTGCAGCTAACATTGACTCAAAATTAGGTCCTGCAGTTGCTGCAACAAATTTTCCTGCATCTTCCGATAATATTTCTATTATTTCATTTGCATTTCGTTTCTTCGCTGTTTCACCAGTGACAATTACCGCACCTGTATCTATATCCGAAGGTTCTATTCCTGCATTTTCATATTCTCCTTGAAAAAATTTTATCAGCTCAGGTATGTTTATATTGTTTTTATCAAGCAAAGGAGTATCTATTACAGGTGACTCATACAAAACCTCTCTTTTATCTACTTTAAATCTCCTAGATGGTGAATTTTCATCTTTTCTTAAGGTCAATTCACTCATAATCAAATGTGAAGTAGAACTACCCACATCAATTCCCACTGATTTTAATTTTAATTCATCAACATTGATAGCCATTTAATCCTCTTCTATTCTCATTGTGATTTTAACCAATTTATAATATTTGATCCTAAACTTTCAAATGCATTCTCAATATTCAAACCCGTAAGTGCAGATGTATTCAAATATGTTACATTAAAATTTTCATCTTTCAATTCTTTATTTAACAATTCTATCATGTCATTAATTTCTACACTCTTAACATGATCTTCATCCTCATCAAACAAATCATATTTGTTACCTAATATCACTATTGGTACTGCTCCTCTGTTAGAATTTTTGTATAATTCTTTTATCCATGAGCTTAAATTATCAAATGAGTTTTTTCTTGTAACATCAAATACTACCAATGCACCGAATACTCCTCTGTAATACATCGATCTTACCTGATTAAATGTTCCTTGACCGGCTAAATCCCATATTTGAAATGTAATATTATATTCTTTATCTTTGATTTGTATCACTTTATCTGCTGCCGCAAAATCTGCTCCAATTGTCATCAAATGGTCTTTTGTAAATCCTTGTCCTAGGTAATTCTTTCTTATATTTGTTTTTCCTACTGCTCCATCCCCTAATAGTACAATTTTAAGAAAATATTTTTGATTGTCAGAACTTTCATCAACACTTTTTATTTCAATTGATTTTTCTTTCTTCTTCCAGAACATGAACTAATTAATTGTTCTAAACACATTATAAGAAAATATTCTTTAATTGGTACAATGTTGACATATATTGAAAATGATATTATCTAATAATCATGATAATCTTTAGAAATAATGATATTTATTATGTTATATGGGTCGATTAATTGATAGTCATTGCCATTTACACCAACCTTGGTTTAATGATTTGTCTAATGTTATCAAAAACGCAAAACAAAATAATGTAACTAAAATTATTAATTGTGCGAGTGATCCTCAATATTACTCCCAAGTAATTGAGTCTTCCAAATATGACGAAATTTACGTTACCATAGGTTTGCAACCAACACTTGCAGAACAATATTCTAACTCCAAAATTATTGAAAATACAATAATTCAATCTGACAAGATTGTCGGTGTTGGTGAGGTCGGATTAGATTATTATTGGGTAACTGATCCAAAAATAAGAGAATTGCAAAAAAGATTATTTATAGATTGTATTGGCTTAGCCAATAAATTAGAACTTCCAATAATAACGCATACCCGAAAAGCAGAAAGTGACTCTCTTGACCTTTTAGAGAAACATGCAGAAGTACCTGTTTTATTACATTCTTTTGATGGTAATTTAAAGGAAGTAAAACGAGCAATGGATTTAGGATACATTATATCGGTACCAACAATTGTGACAAGACGAAAAAATAGAAGAAAAACAGCTATAAGAGCTGGATTAGATAATATTATTCTTGAATCAGACTCGCCCTTTTGTACCACTTCAGAGGACATTAAATTAAATGAGCCCAAATATATTTTAGATGCAGCAAAATATTTGTCAAAATTATTTGAAATTGATTTAAAGGAGATCTCGAACATTACAACATTTAATTCAACCAAATTTCATAAAATATAAACCAAAATTAACATTCATCTTTTAAATGATTTAATTCATAATAATTTTAGATATTTAGGATGGACAAAAATTCAATTCAAAATGATGTTATCGATGTATGTCTTAGACGAGGCATAGTTTTTCCAA
>Ga0181590_10000118_pt1 | contig 52408 bp, 42 predicted proteins | sample 071ome_34_FD_132446 | JGI IMG/M metagenome (GOLD analysis project Ga0181590, IMG submission 132446) | Coastal salt marsh microbial communities from the Groves Creek Marsh, Skidaway Island, Georgia - 071411BT metaG (megahit assembly) | ecosystem: Environmental > Aquatic > Marine > Intertidal...
GAAGTTTTCTAAGTCTTTCAAGTGGTTAGCTAGAGAATTTGGCACGCCCGGAGAGATTCGAACTCCCGACCAACTGGTTCGAAGCCAGTTACTCTATCCAGCTGAGCTACGGGCGCGTAGGGACGGATTATATAGACATTAGCCTGTACCGTCACTGCCTGAACCCTTCCCGCTGCCCCTGCTGTAGCAATAAATCCACAGACCCCGTAAGCTATCTACCCTGGAAAAAGGGTATCACCATGACCGATACGATGGCCGCACCGGATACGGAAAAGGCGGCTACTCAGGAAGAATTATTTACTGCCCATCCCTGGCCATTGCTGCGCAAGGTGCTGGAGATTGCTGGCTGGGTGTTGGTCGCACTGCTTTTATACACGGGTGTTACATCCATCATTGGGCGGGCTTTTTTTCTCAATGAATACCTGCCGCAGGAGATGGCTGATCCGGCTGCGGTGCTCAATCCCTTCGATATCCGCTATTACGAGCACGCCATCGCCACCATCCTGCACCTGATTCCTGCCCTCATCATCTTTGGGCTCGGGCCGCTACAGTTCATTCGACCCATTCGCAAGCGCTACCTGAACTTTCACCGTTGGTGCGGCAGACTCTATATCGTCGCCGGTCTGATCGCAGCGGCCACCGGGTTCTTCCTGGGCGTCTTTTATCCATTCATGGGACTTCAGGGGCAAGGATTTAATGAGGCGATGGCAGTGATGGTACTGTCCGTTTTTGTGCTGATCTGTCTGGTGAAGGCCTATACCACGATTCGCGCCAGACAGTTCGCCGCCCATCGGGAATGGATGATACGCAGTTTCGCCCTGATGCTGGGAGTGGCAACACAGCGGGTGTTCGTCGCCTTGCTCATGGCCAGCACCGATGTGGGTATTCAGGTTCTGTTCGGCACCGCGGCATGGATGGCACTTGCGGTGCAAGTTGCTGCCATGGAGCTTTGGATCAATCTCACCCGTACCCCGGGCAATGGCAACCGTCACTGGAAGGATCTGGACGCTCGCGCCTGACGGGTGGGTGCCCGTCACAGGAATCCAACAAACCCGGCAATAGAATTAACCGATTACTTCTTTACCTATTGAGAAAACACCATGTTCAAACGCAGTCTTCAAATCCTCACCAGCCTTACCCTCGCCCTGTTTATAGTGGGCCAGAGCAGTTCCCAGGTCGCTGACAAGCAACTCGACATAACTGCCGAATTGTTCAAGTGCCTCACCGATATGGCGCGGGCCGAGTCTGGTGCATTCTTTGTGGACAATGTGCTGGGTGACCTCGATGGCACCCTGGCCGTCGCCAATTCCGAGACCGGGGGCAGCTACCCGCCGGGATCGGTGATTGCGCTGGTGCCTACCGAGGCCATGGTAAAACATGAGCCGGGTTGGAACCCGGCTACCAACGACTGGGAGTTCTTCGAACTGAATGTGTCCGATACCGGCTCTGCCATTAATGTGCGCGGCACCACCGATGTAGTGAATCGCTTCGGTGGAAACTGCTTCGACTGTCACAAGCTGGCCACTCCCCAGTGGGACCTGGTCTGCGGCACCGATCATGGTTGTGCGCCCCTGCCGATTCCAAGGGAGACGATCGTCAACATCCAGAACACCGATCCCCGTTGTGTTCGCCCCGATGGCGCCGAATAAAGGCACTGCTTCCCGCGGTTAAACCCACCGACTGAAAACGTTATGGACCTCAATGCCATCGAAAACATCGCTGGCGTCATTCAACTGGCGGTAGCCCCGGTATTCCTGTTGGCCGGCATCGCCGGCATGTTGAATGTGATGTCTATTCGCCTTGGCCGGGTGGTAGACCGGGCCCGTATCGTGGAGGCGCGGCTAGCCATTGAGCGGCATGATCATCACAAGGTCACCCTGCAATCGGAGACCGAAGGTCTGTGGAAGCGAATCCGCCTCGTGAACTGGTCCCTGCGCATGTTCGTCTGTGCCGCCCTGCTGGTGTGCCTGGTGATCATGACCCTGTTCCTGGCGGAACTCACCCTGTCGGATCTGTCCTTCATAGTGTCAACACTGTTCATAGGCGCCATGGGCCTCATGATATTCGGGCTGATCCTGTTCCTCGTTGAGGTGAGCATCTCCACCCGTCGCATTCGGGAAGGTATCGTGGAGATTCTGACCGAGGAAGTCGACTCACCTCCGTCATAGTTCCGGCGCTGTCAGTTCCAGGCTGGCACGTCAGTCACAGACTCATCCCCGGTATTCACGCCTGGTTTGATCCTGTGACAAACTGCGCCCCCATCTGTACTGGCAGCCCCGAACACCATCCAGCACCGGCAGGCTAACGGCGTACTGCGATAGCCTGAATTTCGAAGCGGGCATCAAACAGCAGATTGCCTGCACCGATGAAGGCACGGGCCGGGTACTCCTGACTGAAATAGGTTCGGTACACCGCGTTAAAGGCATCGTAGTGACTGACATCGGAGCAGAAAATCTGCACATAGACCAGGTCATCCATGGTCATGCCGGCTGCTTCCAGGGTTGACTGGATCGCATTCAACACATTGCGCGCTTCCTGGGCCGGGTCCGCTGGCACGGCCCCATTTTCCAGGCCCAGCATGCCGGAAATGTAGAGGGTGTCATCGGTACGTACCGCGCCACTGAAGGGGGATCCGCTGCTACCGGCGTTGGGATTGATGTATTCCCGGTCCTGGGCGCCGGCGATCTGGGCAGTACAGAACAGCAGGGATGCAAGGCTTACGGTAATTACCTGGATGTACTTCTTCATCATCTTAAATGGCTCCTGGAGAATGCTTGGTCGGTTGCCGGGATTCTTACTGATAACTGGCCAGATGAAAAGCAGGAAAAGTCACTTGCCAGAACTACTGTATTTGTATACAGTATTTCGATTGTGGCGATTTACCCATGCAGCAATGCAGGCAGTGCCCAGCAGCCTGCGGATGCGACAGGGCTGGGTAAACCCGACGAGTTGAAGCGGGCAACATTGAACTGGGTGAATTGATCCGGGTAAATTAATCCGGGTAAATTGGTCTGGACAGATTGAACCAGCCAGGCCATACCGAACAAGTTGTCCCCGAACAACACAAGCCACACCCAGGAAAAAGGATCCGACATGACGGAACGCTGCTGGTGGCCGGGTAAAGACCCGCAATATCTTGCCTATCACGATGAGGAATGGGGCGTGCCCATCCATGATGATCGGCTGCTGTTTGAGTTTCTCTGCCTGGAGGGCCAACAGGCCGGGCTGAGCTGGATTACCATCCTGAAAAAGCGTGAGCACTACCGCAAGTGCTTCAAGAACTTCGAGATAGACCGGGTTGCCCGCCTGACCGACCAGACCATCGAGAAGCTGCTGCTGGATACCGGCCTGGTGCGCAACCGCCTGAAGCTGTACGCCATTCGCAGCAATGCGCTGGCGACACAGCAGGTTCAGAAAGGTGAGGGTAGCCTCGCCGATTACCTGTGGTCCTTTGTCGATGGCAAGCCGATCGATGGCAAGCGCCGCAGTGCCAAGGAGGTGCCGGCCAGCACGGCCCGGAGCGATGCCATGTCAAAGGATCTGAAGAAGCGCGGCTTCAAGTTTGTCGGCAGCACGATCTGCTATGCCTTCATGCAGGCCGCAGGCATGGTCAATGACCACACGGGTAATTGCTTTCGCTACCGGCAAGTGAAAAATCTGAAGTGAACGACAGGAGTCGGCTACCTTGCTACCTCTGATTCGGAACGAATCCTGAAACAGCCTGTAGCCTCAGAACACAGCAAACTGTAAGCAGCAAGAAAGTAAGACAGTAAACACAAAACAGAAAAACCATAGGATCACCGGAGAACCTCTCATGATTGGATACGTCACACTGGGCACCAACGACCTGGAAAAAGCCGCCGCATTCTACGATGCCCTGTTAAGTGAACTGGGTGCTTCCCGCTTCATGGAAATGGATACGTTTATCGCCTGGGCCGTCAGCCCGCAGCAACCGGCGCTCTCTGTGTCCCTCCCCTACGACAAGAATCCCGCCACCGTCGGCAATGGCACCATGATCGCCCTGGGCGTGGACAGCACCGACAAGGTCGATGCCATCTACCGGAAGGCGCTGGAACTGGGTGGCACTGACGAGGGACCGGCCGGGCCGAGGGGCGACACCTTCTATGCCGGCTACTTTCGAGACCTCGACGGCAACAAGCTCAATGTTTTTTGCATGACCCAGGCTTCCTGAGCGGGCCAACGTTTTCGATCAAGCCCTTGAGATTGCGCAGATAGCTACCCGGACTCAATCCCCAACCTCCACTGCTACCACCTGGGTCCGGGTAGCGTTTTTTTCTTGATTTGCGCAGTTCCTGTTTACTGCTCTATACCTGTTTACTGCACCACCAAGAAGAAGGATCTTCGCAGTTTTTCGGGAATCGTGATCAGGCACAGAATTTGGAACTTGTTGTTGTGCCTGCTTTACCGGTTATGCCCGTGCTTCCCTGAGAGTGAGGTCGTGCCGCGCAGAAGGGGCTTGTCGCCAACGCTCTGCGCCCGTCCCGGGTACCTTCTCTCCGAAAAAAGCCCTAACGGTCTTTTTTCTGCGTTCAGCGCTATCGCTTTACTGTTGGCGACAAGCCCCTTCCGCCCGGCACTCTGAGCGCTGTTGGGTTTTACGTTACTTACTGCTTGATTTCCCTTCGATGAGAGTAGCGGAGTTGGAAAGAAGACTGAGAAGAACCAAAAAAAGCCCGTTCATTCTGCAATGAACGGGCTTTTAGTTAATTGATCAGGTTAACGCAGAGGAAAGCAGAACTCAGTTGCCCTGCTCCACGACGTTGCGCAGTATGCCAACATTCTCGACTTCTACCTCGTAGACATCACCGGGAACCATGGCGCGGGTGCTGCCCATGGTGCCGGACCAGATCATGTCGCCGGGCTCCAGGGTGAAATAGCGGGAGATGTAGCTGACCATTTCCTCCATGCCGAAGATCAGGTCCGAGCTGTTTTCTGTCTGTACCACCTCGCCGTTGTGGCGACCCGTGATTTGCAGATTATTGTAATCAATGCCACGCACCAGCTGCGGGCCCACGGCGTTAAAGCCTCGGGTACCTTTGGCCCGCACCCACTGGATATCGCCACCCTGCCAGGCTCGTTCACTGACATCGTTGCCCGCGGTTACCCCGAAGATATAGTGCCCCGCCTCTTCCACGGACACGTTCTCGGCTCGCTTGCCGATGACAATGGCCATCTCTGCCTCGTAGTGCAGGTTGCGCGCTTCTTCCGGTCGCACGATGGGATCTTCGGGACCAATGATGGAACTGGCTGGAATAATAAACAGACCCGGGTACTCGGCAGGTTCTCCGGAAATATGGCTGCGGAAATTGAACGCCGTCATGAATACCAGATTGGGATCAACCGGTGCGTGCAGTTTCACCGCATCGACGGGATGGGTCAGCCCGGTATGATGCATGGTTTCATAGGGCGCACCACCCAGTTGCCATATCTCGTCACCGTGTACCATGCCCCAGAACACATCGCCGTTGTTCATGGAGTAACGGACAAACCTCTCCTCTTCCTGGGCATGGCTCAGGCCACTGAACAGGATCATTGTAGTCGCCAGTACGGCAATCGCTTTTCTCATTGTGCTTCTCCTGTGAAGCCTTGCTGAATCTTAATGTGCCGATGCGGAATACCGCGTTCGTACGGCGCCTATCAATCCTCTGCCTCACGCTGCAGGCGCGCATAGGCGATGGAATTCATTTCCTGGCTGCGATTACCGAAGACCACCTTGTGCAGCGTATCCTCGATAGTGGATTGATAGTCATCGGTTTGCAGGTAGGCGCTGACGTAGCCGTCGGTGGGATCAAGAGCGAGCTGGCGCAGGTCGAAGCGGTGATCCTCGGTGATGATAATCACTGGCGTCGGACCACGCAGCGGGCTGCGCTTCTCCTGGCTACGCATGTGAAACAGGAACTGGTCACGGGGCTTCTTGTAACTGTTCCAGCCAGTGATGACACAGGACAGACGATTGGTGAGCCAGCCGAATCCACGGTCATACTGCTGCAACACTTCCCGGGCATTGGTCTCGTTGTAGGTGTTGATCGTTGTATAGAGACCGGTCTGCCCGATAATCATCGAACATTCATCGACCAGTTTATTATTGAGATCGTAGAGTAATACTACTGGCTTCACAGCGGCTCTGCCCTGGCTTAGCGGGAACGAAATTCGATATTGCTTGTTATTGGATCCCGGGTGGTGCGGGTCTCATTGGCAGCCACCTGCGAATCTTCGTAGCCGAAGCTTATCCCGAATAGTATTTTCGTGCCATCCTGAATATCGAAGGCCTCTCGCACCAGATCTGGATAGTTCCGCATCGTTCCCATAGGACAGCTGTGCAAGCCGAAAGCCACCATGGTCAGCATCAGGGTCTGTGCCCACATGCCTACATCGATGGCAACCGTCGTACCAAACTTTGGATCCATGCCTATGAAGGCGACATACGGCGCATCGAAGAATTCAAAGTTGCGCAACACCGCCCGCATGCGGCCCTCCTTGTCATCACGCGCAATCCCCATTGTGGAATACAGGGCCACCGCACACTCGACCTGCCGCCGGCGATAATCATCGACGAAGTCACCGCGATACTCATAATCCGGATTTGGAGCCACACCCCCGGCGGTCTTCGCTACCATTTCTGCACGCAGACGATCCTTCAACTCACCCGTTGCTACATACACCTTCCAGGGCTGCACATTGCAGTTGGAAGGCGCCTGCTGCGCAATCTCAAAGATCCGGTTCAAAGTCTCCTGCGGTACCGGTTTGTCCAGATACCCTCGCACTGACCGACGTCGATAGATCGCCTCCACCAGACCCATATCCGGATCACCCGACAAAACCCCCTGCACCTCACTCAAAACAACACTCCAATCAACAAAAGTAAATACACTAAAAACGTAATCGAATGGCCGGAAAAATTCTCACAACCAAAAAGGACTCAAGAACACACATTTATACCCACCTAACTCAGTATCCGCCCACCATCAACATCAACTGTCGTACCCGTAACAAAGCCATTATTCATGACGAAGATAATCCCCTCTGCTACCTCCTCAGACGTCCCCGCCCGCTTGATAAGATGGGCAGCTGTCATCCCGTTTAATTTCTCCGCCTTCTCATCCCCAAAATGATCGAACATGGCCGTATCAATAGTTCCCGGTGACACCACATTCACCCGGATTGGCGCCATCTCCACCGCCAGGCAGCGCACCAGGTTCTCGACCGAAGCACCGACACAGCTCAGAGGGGACTGCCCGGGTTTGATCTTTCGCGCTGGTGAGCCGCTGACCAGTGTGATCGCCCCATCATCGGCAAGATAAGGCGCGCCGACACGCACCACATTGCAATAACCCCAGAGCTTGTCATAGGCCGCCTGGAACTGCTCCTGGGTCTGCTGCAGAAAGGGTTTCAGGGTGCGTTCCCCGCCCACTGCCGCAGACACCAGGTGATCGATCGTGCCCACTTCACTGAAGATGGCATCCAGCGCCTCGGCATCATGGGTGTCGGCCTGCCGCACCTCAAACTGGCCGCCACTTTCCGCCCTGGCTTTTTCGATATGGGCTTCGGTTCTGCCCGCGGCCCACACCCGGGCTCCTGACGCCGCCGCTGCCTTGGCTGCCGCCAGGCCGATTCCGGCAGTGCCGCCAATGATCACTACTTTCTTGCCAGTGAGATTATTCATGTTGATGTCTTGCTCCCTTTTTTCAGTATTAGATTAAAAGATTCTTCCCGGATTCAGAATTCCCTTGGGGTCCAGGGTGTGTTTCAAGGCCTTCATGAGCGCTATTTCTGCCTCACTCTTGCTGTAGGGCAGGAAGGACTTCTTCATCATACCGATGCCGTGTTCGGCAGACACCGAACCGTTCAGCTCCTGGATGAGCCGGTAGATAAGCTCATCGATCTCCAGGTGCAGCTGGCGTGTATCCGGCCCGACATTGATGATGATGTGCACGTTGCCGTCACCGATATGCCCAAACAAACCCATCACGGCCTGTGGCCATTTCTGCCGTAGCCGGCGCTCCACCTCTTCGCCAAAATAACCCATGTCGGCGATCTCCAGACTCACATCGTAGGCATGCATATAACCCACACCCATGACCTCTGCGGCGCCATCACGCACCGCCCATAGCTTATTGATCTTGTCCGCGTTGTCTGCGATGACAGCATCGGCCACCAGCCCCGCCTCGGTGACAGCTTCCAGCGCTCCCACGAACAACGCCTGGTCCTGCTCCTGGTTCGAGCCCATGCTTTCCACCAGCACATAGAAATCAAAGTCATGGACGAGAGGCACCCTGACATGGGGAACCCGGTCCTCGATGAGCTGGTAGGTATTGTTCCAGATCACCTCGAAGGCAGAGAGATTCGCGCCGAGCTTGCTTTGCAGACTCACCAGCAGCGCCGTCACATTGTCGAAACTCTTCAGCCCGCAGAATGCCACAGACTGGCTGAGTGGCCTCGGTGACAGTTTCAGGACGGCCTTGCAGATAATCCCCAGAGTGCCTTCGCTGCCGATGAAGAGCTGCTTCAGATCATAACCTGTGTTGTTCTTGCGTAATTTGTGCAGGCCATTGATGACCGTACCGTCTGCCAGCACAGCTTCGACCCCGAGCACCAGGTCGCGGGTCATACCGTAACGAATGACCCTGTTGCCGCCAGCGTTGGTAGACAGATTGCCCCCGATCGTACAACTCCCGCGCGCACCCAGATCCAGGGGAAACAGCAGGCCATGTGCGTCTGCCTGCTCCTGGATGGTCTGTAACTCAACCCCCGCTTCCACGGTCATGGTTGCGGTGAGTGGGTCGACTTCGATGACTTGCTTCATTCGCTCGAAGCTGATCGCTATCTCCCCCGCCAAGGGTGCCGCCGCCGACACCAGGCCCGTGAGCCCGCCCTGCGGTGCCACGGGCTGGCCCGCCTCGTGGCACAGGCGCATGATCGCAGACAATTGTTCCGTGGACTCGGGGCGCAGCAACAGGATTGGCACGATGGCTCGCGCGCCCATCCAGTCCCTGTAGTTGCGCTCCTCGATATCGCTGCCTTCACGGAATCCGCTGGGGCCAACGATTTCCTTTAACTGGATCAATAATGAGGGCGGCCTATGCTCTACCATGGGTTTCGTCTCACAGAAATTATGCAATCAAGAATCCGCCGCGATGTTATCATAGGCGCGATATCCTTGATCTGGCGCCTCGCGCCAGCGCTTCACTCACTATCACCAGGCCAGGACCGGGAGTCGAATATGACAAACACTTTCAAATTCATTGCAGCCACGTCGCTGCTCACTCTGCTAAGTGCCTGCACCTGGGTACAACTCACCAGTGCCGGCGAAGGCGTGGAGATTCGCACCGCCGCCCAGGTCACCAACTGCCAGCGGCTCGGCGTGGCCAGCTCTACCACCATGGATCGCCTGTTGCTGGTTGACCGCAACAATGAGCGCCAACAGGAAGAACTCTACACACTCGCCCGCAATGAAGCCGGATCCATGGGCGGCAACGCCGTGGTAGCCGTCACCAACGTGACCAATGGCCGCCAGCGCTTCGAGGTTTATAGCTGCCCGGACAACCGCGCCAATCGCTAGAGCGCGCGTACCAACCGCACTGTCGCTTGCCCGATTCCCTCAGGACCGAAGCTGCGTCGGCGCGCTACTCGCAGGCTTTGTGCTAAACTGGCCTTCTGTGCAGTAGGGTGCTGTCTACGCTGAGTTGCTGTATTGCCAGAATCGGGCTGATTCTGGCCCTGACTGCTGGCCCGTTTCAGACAGCGACCCTTTATTCCCTCTATTAATTACCCGGCGAACGAGCTCAAGGCTGAGCTGACAAACCCCGAATCCTGACACGACTGATAAATGATTGGCCTTCCCTGAACCGAACCTGGCCATCAAGCGACCATGATAGATAACAGCGAGAACTAACATGGATCAAATACTGCTCAAACTAAGCCGTGCCTTCGAACAGGCACCCAACCGGGTGCTTCGCTTCAAGTCCTTCGTCCTCAGCGGCCTGTTAATCATCACAACGCTTATGGTGTGGGAAATCTTCACCCGCACCGAATTGGACATGACCACCGACAGTTTCCTCGACCAGGGCGACCCGGCCATGTTTGCGCTGAACGAATACCGGCGCCAGTTCGGCAGTGATGACTCGGTTTTCCTCGTGTACCGCGCAAAGGATGGCGATGTCTTTTCGCGCGCGTCACTCACCGCCATCCAGAACCTGACCAACGATCTGCGCTTCTGGCGGGAACTGGATCCGGCCAACTATCCGGCGACCATCAACGGCTTCGAACTGGATTTCAGCGAACTGAACCATATCCGTCGCGTGCAATCTATCGCCAACATCCGCTACCAGGAGAATGTTGGTGACTCACTGCTCTCGAATCGACTGGTGCCGGCAGAGCTGCCGGAGTCGGCCGAGGAACTGGCACAGATCAAACAACGCGCCCTGGCGCAGGAAGACTATCTGCTGGCTTTCTACTCCGCCGATGCACGCTATGGCGCCCTGATGATCCAGACCGACTTCGGCGCGCAGCCGGTAGATGACTATGTGTCCGCCGTGGATTCCAGCGAGGTATCCCTGGACGACAGCTTCCTGGATTTCGCCGACTTCGATGACAGTGCCGCCGGCGGATTCGTTGAGCTGGAGTTCGATGAGTCGGCGGAAATCCAGGAGATCAATTTCCAGCCCACCGACATGCTGGGCTACACCGCGTTCCATACCGCAAGCAAGGCCATCTACGAGAGCTACTCCGAGTATTTCGACTTCTACCCCGTGGGCAATCCACCGATGATGGATTACATGCTGGAAACCCTGCTGCAGCTACAGACCCTGGGCATCGTCATGGTGCTCATCTTCACCCTGCTGCTATGGATTCTGTTCCGCTCTTTCAGCGCCGTGGTCTGGCCCATGGTCACCATCGCCGCCAGCATGGCGTGGACCTGGGGTATTACGGTGTGGCTCGGTGTCACCGTATCAAACATGATAGCGCTCACCGTATTGCTGGTGTTTGCCGTGGGCATTGCCGATTGCGTGCATGTGATGAGCGCCTACTTCACCTTTCGGCGCAACGGCGAGGAACACCACGATGCCCTCTCTCTCGCCTATGGCAAGACGGGGCTCGCAATCCTGGTAACCACGATCACGACCATGAGTGGCGTACTGGCTCTCACCACATCCAACCTCGCCCCAATCTTCGTGTTTGGCATGATGTCCGCATTCGGTGTGGTCATGGCCCTGTTCTTCACGGTAGTCCTGCTACCGATTCTGCTGGATATCTGGCATCCAGGCGCGCCCAGCGAAGAAGACGCAACCTGGGCGGACAAGTTTGGCATCTGGTGGAACCAGCTCTACATTGGCAAGCAAGCCGCCATCGCTGTGGTCTACATCACCCTGGTCTACCTGCTGCTTGGCTTGTGGGTTGGTAGCTATATCGCCCTGATTTCATTCCTCACCTACGTGGTAGTCAACTGGCAGCACCAGATCCTGAGCTATGTGCCTTACATCGTGGCCAGGCGTCCGATCGTCATCATGCTCACCTTCTTCGCCGCCCTCGGTATCTGCGCCTATGGCACGAGCCTGATTCGTATTGACACCAATATGACCGAGCTGCTCCGGGAAGATAATCCCATGCGCCAGGCCTATGAGATTGTCGATGACAATATGGCCGGCGCCATGTCCATGGTGGTGATGATCGATACCGGGACCACTGATGGGCTGTTGAATCCACGATTGCTGCAGGCGATCGATGCCATGCAGGAGCGGGTCGAGACCCGCTACGCCGATCAGGTATCCAGAACCAATTCCCTGGCCAACATCGTCAAGGACACCTACCAGATCATGAACAACGATGACCCGGCGTTCTACGAGGTGCCCGATGACCAGCAGCTGATTTCACAACTGTTGTACCTGTTCAACAGCGCCAACCCGGAAGATCGCCGCGCCCTGGTGAGTGACGACTACAGTCGCTCCCACATCACCCTGAATATCTATAACGCCGGTTCCTATGAGTACCAGCTGTTTTTCGATGAGATAGGCCAGGACATCGACGAGATATTCGGCCCTCTCGAAGCCGAGTTTCCGGAAATGGACGTGTACCTCACCGGCTCCATGGCCCTGCTCATGCGCATGGCCGATGAGGTAGCCAATTCCCAGTTCAACAGCTTTGCCCTGGCCATCGGGGTGATCAGCGTCATCATGATCCTGACCCTGGGCTCCCTGCAGGGTGGGGTGATGGCCATGATCCCCAACCTCATTCCGGCCATGCTAAGCTTTGGGCTGATGGGTTTGATGGGCATCCCGCTGGATACGGACACACTACTGATCGCACCCCTGATAATTGGCATCGAGGTGGATGACACCATCCATTTCATGACCCATTACCGGGTCGACCTGATTCGTACCGGCAGCGTCAGCGAGGCCCTGAAATCCACGATCCGTGACGTGGGCCAGGCGGTCATGTTCACCACCATGGTGCTGGGCCTTGGCTTTGCGCTGCTGAGTTTTTCCGATTACCTGGGCATGGCGAAGATGGGATTCTTCGGTTCAGCTGCGATTTTCGTCGCATTGCTCTGTGATTTATTCCTGATCCCCGCCATGATCATGATCTTCAAACCCACCTTCGGCCAGAAAGATGCCGACACCCGAATTACCTTCATGGAGAGAGCCGCATGACAATGACGCGAATCCTGAATTCTTTGCTCCTGGCAATCACCCTCTCGCTGCCCTGCGCCACACTCGCACAGGAACTGACTGCCCGGGAAATCATGGAACTGGTGGAAGACTACCAGCGCGCCACCACCGACTCGGCGTTCAATCGCATGCAACTGTCCACCTGCCGTTTCGGCATCAAGGACAGTCGCATCACCTGCGCCGAACGCCCCCGCATCAAGGCCATCGAATCGGTTGGCAAGAACTACGGCGCGGAACTGAAGGATACCAAGAGCATCGCCATCGTCATGGAGCCGGCGGCTGAACGAGGCATCGGTATGCTGAGCTATGCCTATGATGATGCAGACCGGGACAATGAAACCTGGCTCTACCTGTCGGCGCTGGGTCGGGTAAAGCGCATCGCCAGCGGCAGTTCGGATGACGATACCGAACCGGCGTCCGTGTTTGGCTCCGAGTTCACCACGGAGGACCAGGATACCGGCAAGCTGGAAGAGTACGAGATCAATCTGCTGGAAGAAACCACAGAAGCCGGTCGTGACGTGTGGAAGATCGAGATGATTCCCAACGAGGAACGTGCCCGCAAATCCCGCTACTCCCGCACCGTGCAGTACATCGACAAGGAACGCTACGTACCCCTGAAGGTGGAAATGTATGACCAGTACGACCGGGAAATCAAACGCATGCTGGCATCGCGCATCGAATTCATCAACGACGTGTGGATGGCGCGCTCCCTGACCATGATGAACCTGGTGACCAACCGCCTCTCCAACATGGCGATCCTGGAAATTCACCTGGGCATCGATGTCGAAGATGAGTTCCTCACTACCCGGACACTCACCGACGTGGCCTTCCGCGAAACTGAGCTGGAAAATCTCAGGCAGCAATTGCAATAGCACCCGTACTATGAAGTTCCGGAATTACTTCCTGGGCAGCTTGCTACTGCTGGGCTTGCCCGTTCACGCACAACAGGATAAGCCACTGGTCCTGGATCCCGACGTGAGTTTCGATCCGGGTGCCGACTTCGGCTTCGATGATGACATCTTCGGAGCCGCCTTCGACGAGAGCACTGAAACAGAGGCAGACTCCTGGTTCGACGACTTCACCATCCGCATCAGCCAGCAGATCGCCGGACAGGCAAACAATCACGCCATCGACTTCGGCGAGTTCGGCTCACTGCCCCGGCCCGCCGAAGTGGAGAACAACCGCCTGCAATTCAATATTCGCTACCAGAACCCCTTCGCTCCCGGCTGGTTGCTACAGGGCAGCGCCTGGTACCGGGTGTACTGGGATCAGGATTACATGGCGGAGGGCGACAACAGCGACCACAATACCGAAGGCCAGCTCAATGAACTCTTCGTGCAATACAGCAGCGGCGCCCACAGTTTCAAGTTCGGCAATCAGACCGTAGTATGGGGCGAAACCGTAGGTAACTCGGTACTCGATGTTATCAACCATATCGAATTTCGAGACTTCACCATCATCGATATAGAAGATGCACGCCTGAACCAGGCCATGTTTATCTGGGACTATTTCGGCGATGACAACAGCAGCAGCTTCTCCAGCTTCCTCAACCTGTACCCGGAATTTAACCCTGCGCCGGTGCGGGGCAGCCCCCTGTTCTTCGATCCCGGCTACAACCTCCCCGACTACGACCGCAGCGGGAAAGTCCTGCTGGAGGCCGGTACCCAATGGAAGAAGTCGTTCGAGGGCAGCGATATCGCCTTCATGGCTGCCTATCTCTTCGAAAACCAGTTGCGTTACGAAGCGCCAATGCCCGGTGACTCCGATGCCAAGCCTGATATCAACGATTTCCTGCTACTGGGCTTCAGTGCCAATCGCGCCATCGGCCGGGTCCTGCTGAATTTCGACCTGGCATTCAGTCACAATATTCTCGCCAACAGCTTCGCCTTTCCCGGCACCAGTTCCCTGGCGGCACCGCTCAACCTGCGCAAGGATCAGGTCGGCACTTCCTTCGGATTCGAGTATGCCATCGACAACGAGCAGAGCATGAGCCTGGGTATCCAGGCGCAGAAAATCCTGGATGAACGGGATGGCCTGCTACCCGGTCAACAACTGGCCAACGAAGGCATTTTCGGTAGCTGGCTCGTGCGCTATTCAAACTCTCTGCGTAACGGAGACCTGGTGCTGTCTTCCACCCTACAGGGCGACCTCGAGGCCGAGTCTTTCCTGGTCCTGTTCGGCGCGGATTTCACCGTAAACGACAACTGGTCCCTTAGCGGCCAGATCATCAGCATCCATTCCAGCATGAACTCGCCGTTGGTAGTATTCGATGAAGACCTGCGCATAGGCACAACCCTGACCTATGCATTCTGATTGCTTCCGGATTATTACTGGAGCCGTGAAGGCTTCTAATTGCGCCTTCGCGAATTTCCCTGAAGCCGATGCTGTGCGATCAGCGGCCTCGAACGCGTCTGAGAAAATAGGGACAGATTTATTTTTTTCTATCAAATAAATCTGTCCCTATTTTCTTTTGGCCAGATCTCCGGAAGCCGTGTAGAAATAGACAACTAGCTCTTAAACCTTGATGGGCTTTTCGAATATCTCTCTGTCGAACTCCCCTTCCCAGTTTGCCACGGCGGTAGAAACGGACAGGTCGCCGGTGATGTTCACCACCGTGCGCAGCATGTCCAGCGGCCGGTCAATAATGAAGATGAAGCCCACGGTGGCCGCTATCTGGTCTGCCGACATGCCGATGGTGTCCATCACCGCAGACATCAGGAACAGGGATGCGCTGGGAACTGCCGCCGTGCCCACGGACACCAGGGTGGTGGTGCCGGCCATCAACAGATAGTCCGCCAGGCTCAACTCGATACCGAAGGCCTGGGCCGCGAAGACGGAGACAATGCCAACATACAGCGCGGTACCGTCCATGTTGATGGTGGCTCCGATCGGCAAAACCGTGGATGCCACGATTGGCTTGACGCCGAGATTCTCTTCGGCGACCGACATGGATACCGGTAAGGTCGCCGCGCTGGAAGATGTGGAGAAAGCCACCAGCATGGCGTCACGTGCCCCACGAAAGAACATGACCGGTGATAGTTTAAGAGCCCCCTTCATGATCACTACTCCATGCATGAGGATGAGGTGGGCTGCACAGGCAATGAACACGGTAATCGCCAGCACTACCGCATTAAGCAACACGTCGAAACCCTGGGCACCGGTGACCCGGGCGATCAGGGCGAAAACTCCGAAGGGTGCAATTTCCATGATCCAGTGGGTGATGCGCAGGACAACATCACTGGAGGCAGCCATGAAGTCGGCAACCGGTTTGCCGCGCTCACCCAGGGTAAGCAGACTCACACCAATTAGCAGTGCAAAGAAGATCGTGGCAAGAATGTCGCCTTCGGCGAGTGCCGCGAAAGGGTTCTGGGGCACGATCGCCATCAGGCGTTCCGCCAGCGGCACCGCTTCCTGCATGGCAGCGGCGGGTTCCGCCCCGCTGAGATCAACCCCCGCGCCTGGCTGGAAAATAACCGCCAGTATCAAGCCAATGGTGATGGCGACGAGCGTGGTGAGCAAATAGAGAATAATGGTCTTGGCACCCAGCGACCCCAGTTTCGAAGGATCTCCCATGGACACCACACCGGCTACGATAGCCACGAACACCAGGGGCACGACGATCATGCGTATGAGGCGAATGAACAGGTCACCCATCCAGCCAATGCTCTCGGCACCTTCGCCCCAGAGCGCACCCACCACAACCCCCACCACCATGGCGGCGAGGATGCGCTTCCACAGGGCAATTTCGAACCAACTATAGGCCAGTCCCTTGCTGTCGTTGTTCTGCGTGCTGTTATTCATATAAAGTCTCATGCTTGATTCAGCGCTGCTTTCCAGAACCTTCGATGGGAATCCCTGGTATGGGACTCCTTGCCCGGGTATCGGGACGGGAGGTCAGGATCGAAGCGGACTACAACCAGTAATTCTCAACACTTGCGAGCAGACTATAGAAATTCATACCATAGTTCCAGTCCGAAACAGTACTCAAACAGGCAGCGCTCATGGCAGATTGGATCCAGGGAAAGATTGTTGAAAACATCCACTGGACAGAAAATTTATTCACGCTCAGGATCGATGCCGACATCAAGACGTACAAGGCTGGTCAATTCACCAGCCTGGCACTGGATATCGATGGCGAGCGCATAGCACGCCCCTATTCCCATCTGAGCGCACCTCAGCAACGCCCGCTGGAGTATTTCTTCTATACCGCCATCGATGGTGTACTGAGCAACGCACTCGTTCGGCTAGACGTGGGCGACACCGTGTGGGTGAAAGACCAGTCTAACGGATTCTTTGTGTTGGACGAGGTGCCGGACTGCAAGGATCTGTGGATGCTGGGAACAGGAACCGGCATTGCGCCGTTTCTGTCGATACTGCACACCGAGGAACCCTGGCAACGATTCGAGAACGTGGTACTGGTCTATGCGGTGCGGACAGAGTCAGACCTGCGCTATCTTGACAGCATAGCAGCCTTGCAGGAATCACAGGGGAGTCGATTCCGGTTCCAGGCATTTGTGAGCCGTGAGGAAGTGCCCGGCACACTCCATGGCCGAATTCCTGCCGCCATGGAAGACGGCCGCCTGCAGCAGGCTGTCGGCCTGGAGCAATCCCCCGACCGCTCTCACTTCATGTTATGCGGAAACCCGGACATGGTAAAAGACGTAACCGAATTACTGAAAACCCGGGACTTCCGCAAGAATCGCCGCCGCACACCGGGCCACATCACCACAGAGAACTATTGGTAGGATAGCCGTACTGGCAGCCCCTCGCCGGCAAGTAGCGGCTGGCGCGCTTCTGCTGGCAGGAATCTATTGGTAGCCGGCGGGTAGTTGTCGGGCCCGGGTCAGCGCTTCAAACCGCGCCCCGATATCCACCAGCAACTGTTCGTTAAAGGAGGGAGCGATGATCGTCAAACCCACGGGCCGGCCATCCGCTTCGTAAGCCATGGGAATGGTCAGCGCAGGATAGTTGGCCAGGGCGGCAAACCCTGCGCTGGCATTATTGATGGATAACAGGGCATCCACATCCCCGTCGGAAAACATCGCCTCCATCCAGGTTCTCGCCCCCCTCTGCAAGCGATCCCGCAGCGCCTCCAACTCGTCGGCGCTCATCTCGAGATCTACCATCATATCCACCTCGGACTGGCCATAGGGTGCCCTGATGTCCATGTCCTGCAGATTAAATTGTTGCAGGGCGACTACGGAGTCTATCGGCAATTGTGCTGCGCCATGGTTTTCCAGGTAAAGCGCCAGGTCTCTCACCATTTCTGCACCCAGGAGCTCACCGAAACCTTCCCGGTCGTAGTCCGGCATTTCGACATCGACAATGACAGCACCGTCCTCTGCCATTACCGCCAGCGCCTCCCCGAACAATGGATTGTCGAGGAAGGGGCTGAGCGCACCCAGGCGCTTGCCCGCAAGCGCGGGCTCCCGGTACTCGAGACTGTAGCCATCACTCAACAGCGGCATGGCGGTGTCTGCCTGGTCATAGCCTGCCATGGCATTGAACAGGATCACTGCATCCGCCACACTGCGGGTCATGGGCCCCGTGGTATCCAGGCTGGCGGAGATGGGCACGACGCCACTGCGACTGAGGCTCCCGGTCGTGGGCTTCAGCCCGACCAGGGAATTGGCGCTGGCCGGGGACAGGATCGAACCACTGGTTTCGGACCCTACCGCCACCGCCGCATAGTTGGCGGCGATCGTGGCACCGCTGCCGGCACTGGAACCACCGGTATTGAATTCAAGGCGCCCATAGGGATTGAGCGTCTGCCCTCCCACGGCACTGTAGCCCGATGGACAGTCGCCACAGAAATAGTACGCCCATTCACTCAGGTTAGCCTTGCCGAGAATGATGGCGCCCTTGCCGCGTAGCTGCCCTGTTATGAAGGCATCGCCCGTATGATTATCCAGTAGCGCAACAGCACCCGCCGTGGTGGCCATACCAGCCGCATTAATATTGTCTTTAAGCAGAACCGGAATGCCATAGATGGGGTCTCGCACCATTTCCAGGGCCTGGCGACGAGCGGCATCCAGTTCGCGAGCTCGATTGATGGCGTTCGGGTTCAGGGCAATTACACCATTGAGGAACCGGCTGTTGTCACTCTCGATCTCTCGTATGCGATAGAGATAAAAAGTCGTAATGGTCGCATAGTCCAGGTCACCCGCCGCCACCGCTGCCTGCAGGTCGGCGATGGATGCTTCGAGGATCAGGGGCTTGAGCGCCTGGTAACGGTCATCACCGAAGCGGTCCAGTTCGGCGGAAAAAGGCAGCCATTGCTCGCTAAGATCCTGCACCCGCGACTTGAGCAGGATGTAGTGCATCCGCTCATTTTCATGCTGGGACAAGCGGGCGAGATCGGCCGCCTGATCGTAATCATTGTCAGCCGCAAGGGAAGCAAGAGAAGCTGTGGCAACAAAGAGCGCCAACAGCACACGACGTAGTGGAGACATACAACTTACCGGATTGTTGATTCGTGGACGATTCAGTTCCTACTCATGCCGCAAGGCTTCAACCGGATCCATATCCGCGGCCCGCATGGAAGGGTAAATACCAAATATAACCCCAATTAACGCGGAGATGGAAAAAGCAAGAATCGGCGCCAGGGGCGTCACGATAGTGGTCATGCCCCAGAACAGGGAGATAAAGAACGGAATCGTGATGCCCAGGATCACACCAATCAGGCCACCCACCCCCGACAGGATCACCGCCTCGATCAGAAACTGGCCGATGATGTCCTTCTTCTTGGCACCCAGCGCCCGGCGAATACCGATCTCCCGGGTACGCTCTGTGACGCTGGCCAGCATGATATTCATGATACCGATACCACCCACCAGCAGGGAGATGCCAGCGATAGCACCGGCGACTATCTGATCCCTCAGGGCTCTCTCCTCTGCCTGCCTCAGCAGTGCCAGGGGTACCTCTATGGTGTAGTCCTCGTTCCGGTGTCGCCGGGCCAGTATCTGCTCGATCACCTCGCCGACCTGGATAACGGTCTCCTGGTTTTCTACCTGGATGATGGCCTCATGCAACTCAACCGTTTCCGACTCCATGCCCCCGGCAGTCTGCCGCGTCGTGGTTTCACCGAACCGGGTGCGGGATGAGGTAATAGGAATAAAGATACGGCTCGGTGCCGCATTGGAACTGCCGGCCTGGTTCTGACCCAGATTGGAGAATCCCTCCGACTCCATGATGCCGACGATATTGTAGTAATCGCCATCGATGCGCACGCTGTTGCCCAGCGGGTTATCGATAGGGAACAACTCCCGCGCCACTTCATCACTGAGTACAACCACATTGGCATGGTCACGCACTTCCGCCTGCGAGAAGAATCGTCCCGCACGCAGGTTGTAGTTGCGCGATGTCGGGTAATCAACCGCCGTGCCTACTACGTCGGTATTCATGTTGTTGCCGAGGTTCCACACGTTTTTCTTGACGATGCGGGAGGCGATAACATTATTCACACCCGGAATGGTGTCCTGGATAGTGCGGATATCGGCATTGGTCAGACCGTAGACAATCGCCTGCGGCGGACCGAAGCCCTGGCGTGACGTCTCTTCGACCTCGGCCGGCTTGACGCTCTTCAGCAGGATATTGTTGGCACCGAGGTCGCGGAACTGTTGTTGCGCTTCAAAACTGGCGCCTTCGCTGACCGCCAACATGGCGATTACCGCGGCCACACCGATCACAATACCCAGCACCGTTAACAGGGAACGCAGCCCATGGTTGTAGATGCTCTTTAGTCCAACCTGGGTTGTTTTCTTCAGGCGAACAAAACTGAAACCAGTATTCCTGCGCGGTGCTGAATTGCGCCTGGTCAGCTCGAGGCTAAGATCGCTCATCACTCTCCACCAGGCCATCCCGCAGTCGAATCTGGCGCCGTGATCTTTCAGCCAGTTCATCGGAGTGGGTCACCATGATCAGGGTCTTGCCCTGGGCATGCAATTCATCGAACAGGTTCAAAATTTCTGCGCCGGATTTGGAGTCCAGGTTTCCGGTGGGCTCGTCGGCCAGGATAATCAGGGGGTCGACGGCGAGGGCCCGGGCAATCGCTACCCGCTGCTGCTGACCGCCCGACAGTTCAAACGGCTTGTGATCCAGTCGTTCCCCCAGCCCGACCCGCTCCGCCAACCCGGTCGCAATTTCCCTGCTCTCGGTTTCACTGTAGCCTTGATAGAACAGCGGCATCTCGATGTTTTCCAGCACATCCAACTGCTGGATCAGGTTGTAGGACTGGAAGATAAAGCCCAGCCGGGCTCCGCGCACGGCCGACAGGTCATCGTCGTTCATGGCCGAGGTATCTTCCTCGCCCAGGTAGTAGGTACCGGAGGTAGGCTGATCCAGGCAGCCCAGGATGTTCATCAGGGTGGACTTGCCACAACCGGAAGGACCCATGATGGTGATGTAATCACCGCGGTGAAAATTCAGAGAGATGCCGTGCAGCACCTCAACGGAAATAGCCCCCATGTAGTAGGTCTTGCGAATGGCATCCAGGCGCGCCACCACTTCCGGATTGTAGCTGCCCGGCGCCAGGGCAGAACCGGCGCCGGTGCTGGCACCTGAACCAGTGCTGGAATCCATGGTAGTCATAGCAGAAACCCCTGCTTAATTGGCAGCGACAGTGTTGTTCTGCTGCTGAGGTGCCAGCAGCAGAACTTCCTCGCCATCCTGCAGGCCACTGCGAATCTCGATGAAGGAATCGGAGAAAGTACCGATCTCCACTTCCCGCATCTGGGGCTGGCCACCTCGATTGACATAGACCACTCGCTTGTCATCGAAATAGGAGACAGCCTGCAAGGGCACGTAGACCACATCCTGCAGGCGATCTACCAGAATCTCGACCTCGGCACTCATGCCGGGACGAAGCCAGTCATACTCACCGTCGATCTTGATCGTGGTGGGATAGACCTTGAGATCCGGGTTCATGAAGGAATTGGCCGAGTCAGCCACCACGGCCACCTTGGTGACCACACCCGTCAGCCGGGCATCGGGAAAGGCGTCAATTGTCACCTTTGCGGTCTGTCCCACAGCAACCCGCTGCACGGCAGACTCATGAATGTTCACCTTGACCGCCATCTCGCGCATATCCGGTATGGTCAGGATAGCCTGGCGTTCGCGAACCGTCGCGCCCTCGGCGATGGCCTCTTCGCTGCCGCGACGAAAACGCTGGGCATTCTGGTCGGAAGCACCGTATACAACAAGACCGGGGCGTTGTGCTCGAATGGTCGCCGCTTCGATCTGCTCATTCACATCCACCAGCTTCACCCGCTCCAGATTGAACTTGCGTTCCGCGGAACGATAGCGCGCTCTTTGCTGCGCCTCTTCGGCGATGTTGTCGATAAGCTGGCGCTGGAATCCCATCACCGCGTTTTCATAGTCGGACAGTTTCTGCTCGGCGTCCTTTGGAAAGGTGTACTGAATATAGAGTGCCAGTGCCGTTTCCTTCTCCTGCTGCTTGTTGAAAGACTTGTTCAGGTTCAGTTCTTCCGCTTCCAGTTCCGTCGGCGTGATGAAGCCGCGATCAGCCAGCCGACGCTGACCCTCGATACGATCCTGGGCCAGCAGGTACTCTTCCTGGGCAACCTGCAATTCATCGAGCAGGGCTCGCAGTTGCTGCTTGGCCTCTCCGTCTTCCAGTTTATTGATATCCGCATACTGGGTGAAATCGAGTGTATGGCGAACAGCCATGTAGCTGTCGTCCATCAGGAGTGTGGCACTCTCTTCGATGGGACTCGACTCCATGGGCTCCAGGACCAGAGTCTGCGGCTCACTGCCTGCCAGATCCGCTGGCTCGGTCGTCGGCAGATCGGCGTCCGGGGCACCCGCCCCGCGATCGAAGCCACCTTGCCCAAAGCCGCCCGGAGCACCACCGCGCTGCCCACCTCCGGGCCTCTGGCCCGACGGGAAACCACCCTGGGCGAAACGCTGCATGCGCTCCAGCATCTCCGGCGGTAACTCACCGTTGTTCTCTGCCATCAGGGTACGCACCCGCTCCTGCATCTGGGGTGGCAGGGAATCGATATCCAAAGGCGCATCCGCGCTGACGGCAGGCCTGTCATCAACAACAGGAGTCACCGGCAAGGGCGTTTGCTGGCTGCGCTGCTGCGCGGCTTCGGCCTCTGCGAGTCGACGCTCGATATCCAGCTCACCGATGATTTCACTGACGATGTTGGCCCCCAGGAATTTCTCGAAGTCGAGCCGGGCGAAGCGCATGGTCTGGCGCGCGTCATTCAGCTCGGTCATATTCTGGTTGAGCTGGATTTCGTATTGCGCTTTCTGCTCGATGTAGCTGGCCTCGGCTGTCTCCACGGCAATTTCCTGGTTCAGCCGCTCGTCGATCAGTGCATCGGTGTCCAGTTCCACCAGCACCTTGCCTGCCGCTACATCATCCGGCGTCACCCGGTATCCCTCTTCGACAATACTCAGGATCTTCACCCCGTCCCGGCCTTTCACCTGGGAGCGAATCTCCTGGGATTGCAGTGCTTCCAGCGCACCCCCTTCCAGCACGGTGATATCCAGGTCACCGCGACGGGCCGTGAAACTCAAGGTCTCCACAGCGCTGTCTCCGGAACCACCCAGCAGGGAGAACAGCAGCACCACCACGGCTGTGCCACCGAGTACGCCGACCTGCACAGGCTTGTCTGCCTGCCGGTACCAGTTGCCGGCATCGACGATGCGCTGCTGCAGCGGTTCTGGCAATCGCGCCAGCAAGCCGCCGAGCTTATTCTGTAAGTGCTCTTTATCGAGGCTCATTCGTGCCTTCCTCCCATCGACCGCTGTCATTCACGTAAAGCAAACCCACATCGCGCCAGAATTCCAGCTTGGCGATGTTGTGCTCCACGATGGAGTTCACCAGGTCTGTCTGGGCAGCAGTCAGGTCATTTTGCGAGTCTACCGTGTCCTGTATGTTTCCGAGACCCAGTTCGGCCCGAAGCAGGGCCTCTTCAACTCGCCGTTCATTGATTTCCACACTGGTCTGGCTGATATCGAAACTCTTGCGTGCCTGGTTCATGCGGCGCCAGGCATCCAGCACATCCAGCTTGATGTTGTCACTGGCCAGGGTGTAAGCCCGGGTTGTGGCTTCGTAGTTGATCAGGGCGCGACGATAGTCGTTACGCTGCGCTTTCGTGTCCAGCGGCAACTCCAGGTCGAGACCGGCGCTGTACACGGCATTCTCGAAATCGAATTCACCGATGTTCTCGCTGGTAGACGTGGGCACATTCACCACGGCACTGAAATCCAGGGCTGGTCGCAAGGCATTGGCCGCCACGTTGATCTTGCGGGCACTGTCCTGTACCCGGTCCAGCCCCGTATAGAGGTCGAGCCGGGTCTGCAGCGCCATCTCCGTTGCTTGCGCGAGGCTGATGTCGGGACTGTCCATGCCGGTTTCCGCGATCAGGGACATCTCATTGTCGTCGAGGATGATTCTGTCATCGGCACTAATCCCCAACAGAATCTTGAAATTATCCAGACTGCGTTTATACCGGGTAATGGCCGTGGTCCAGCGCAGGTCGGCCTGCAGCGCTGACTGTTCCAGGCGTCCAACCTGCAACAGGGTGGTCAGGCCCTCAGCCTGAAAAGCCTGCTCTCGCTCCAGGGACAGATTGGTGGCCTGCAGGCCCTGGTAGTTGTTACGCGCAGTCTCCCGGTTCAACAGCACCGAGTAGTAATCCGATGCAACCCGCACCGCGAATACCTTGCGAAAGCGGGTGAAATCCCGCAGCTGGTAGAGCAGATTGCGCTCGGCTTGGATCAGGGTCTCCGTTTCAATGGCACGCCCGAAATCCCGCAGCAGCGGCTGGGTAAAGGAACCGATGAAGGCACCACTCACCGTCTCCGTCACGTCGCCTGTGAGAAAGCGGGTGAGGTTATTGGTGAGATTGAGGGCAATGACACCGCCGCTCTGCAGCAGGTAGCGGGCGCCCAGGCTGGTACTGGAGAAGGTGGATTCGCTGGTATTGATGATCTCGCCGTTGCTCACGGACTCGATGCCGGTCAGGGCCTCCATATCGGCGACAAACTGATCACGGGCATCCCACTGGTAATCGGCTCCCGCGCCGGCATTAAAGATCGGCGTATAGCGATAGCGATCGAAGGTCAGCGCCAGGGCTTCCTGATACAGCGCTTCCTTCTGGCTCTGATAGTCCCGGCTGTGACGAAATGCGAGATCCAGCGCCGCATTGAGGCTGAGGACGTGGGCTCCCACCTCGCTCTCGGCCTCGATATCCAGGAAATCGAAGACCTCGTTATTCACCGGATAGGGGGATAAATCCACCGCCAACTGCTCATCGATGCCTATCTGGGTGCTCACCCCGGGCACCAGTGACGACTTGCCGGCGATCGCCGCGTAGGTCTCATCATCTGCCGATTGCCGGTAGGCACTGTTGGTGCAGGCCAGGGGCAGTAGAGATAAAGTCAATATTATCAGTGACTTGCTATTGTTTTTCATGTGTGGCGCAGGCGCTCTCGCAGGCAGACTTTCCGGACCCGAACATTATACGCTGTTGCGCGGAAAAGCATTCTTCCCTGCGCTCAATGGAGCGTCTCGGCAGGGGGATAACAATATGATTTTTGTTCGATTTTTCTTAACATAGCTGTCCCCATTCATCGCATCTGCCAGACCTTGCCACAGGGACTCGCCATGAAAATATCCAGCTCGCTGATCGCCGCCCTCCTGTTGGCCGGGGGCCTGGCCTATCAATTCAAGGAGAATCGGGCGCTGGAGACAGCACTGCAGCAGGAACAGCGCAGCGTGGCTGCCCTGCGAGATGAGCTGGCAAGCATGGAAAGCAACCTGGATTCCATGCGTGCCCAGCTCATGAACATGGCCAATTCCCTGCAGGAAGCCCGGCAACAGCTCAATGGCGATGCCCCCCTGGCCACCCGCAATGACCTCGGTGCACGCCTGCATGGCAAGCAGCCGCCGGGGTCCGGCAGCAGCACGGCGATCAGACCGCCGGCTGCCAGCCAGGACATCGGCAGCCAGATGGCACGCATGCAGGCCGACGTGCGCTACGGTGAATTTGTTGAAAATCTCGCGGCCAGCGCCAGCGAGAAAAGCGCCATTAGCGAGGTAATCGCTGATGTGTTCGTGGAGCGTATACAGGTAAGCAAGGCACGGGCCACGGGCACAGCCGGTGCCGCGGACCTGGAACGGATTGGCTCCACCGCCTACCTTCGGGAGCGCCTGGTTGAGGTGCTGAACGCCGAACAGCTGCTGGCCTACGACAGCTACGAGGCGGGTTTCCAGGAGTTGCAGTTGCGCAACACCTTCACCCTGGACATCTCGCGCTACGCCCCTGCCCTGACGGAGACCAGCCACAAACTGGTGCTGGATGCCCTGATGCGCCATCTGGGGACAAACCTGCTGGCGGACATGAACAGCAATGCCAACGCCGTAACAGAAACCCGCAGGCAGTTAATGGCACTGGAGGCTGCACGCCAGGAAATCCTGGCGCAGCTGAATGAGGCACAGGGCTTCGAGGCAGAAAAATTACTGACCCGAATCCGATCTGCTATGGTGCAGAGCCAATCCATGAACGAGGGGCTGGATAATCAATAGACGCCCCATAAACAACCAGCGAGACACGGCTGCAGCGAGCTCCGGGCTATCTGGATATATTCCGGATTACGGGGCTTTCCCGGCAGGCGAGGCAACGGGCTAAGATTCAATCATCTTGAAATTGCATGACTCTGCCTTCATGCAGTAATACTGAACATAATCAGGAGCACATATGAAAACCTTCCATCAGGCCTGGCGATTCACCACCCTGGCACTGGCATCAGTCTTCGTCCTGGCTGCATGCAGCGAGCAGAGCACCACGCCAACCGCCACCGAAACCACGGTAGTCGCAGCCCAAAGTAACCCGGGCTACCGCCGCATCAATGGTAACAATCTCGAAGACCCGATGGATGTCGCCATCTTCGAACTGGACAATGGCCTGCAGGTATTCCTGACCGAGAATCATGAAGAGCCCACGTTCTATGCCGAAATTGCGGTGCTTGCCGGCAGCAAACATGACCCGGCCGATGGCACCGGCCTCGCCCACTACCTCGAACACCTTCTGTTCAAGGGCAACCAGAATCTGGGCACCCTCAATTACGAGGCAGAGAAGCCACACCTGGATCGCATCGTCGAACTCTATGAAGAGCACTTCTCGGAAACCGACCCCGCCCGTCGCGCGGAAATTTATGCCGAGATCAACCGGGAAGCACAACTGGCAGCAGAATATGCAGTGCCCAATGAAATCGACAAGCTGTACAACGGCATGGGTGGCAGCGGCCTCAATGCCCATACCTGGTACGAGGAAACCGTATACAAGGTTGGCCTGCCTTCCAATCGCCTGCAGCAGTGGGCCGAGATCGAATCCGACCGCTTCGTCGACCCGGTATTCCGGCTCTTTCATACCGAGCTGGAAACGGTCTATGAAGAGAAGAACCGCACCCTGGACAACGGTGCCCGCATCATCGGCACGGCCATCGATGAACTGTTATACAAGGTTCACCCCTATGGTCAGCAGCCAACTATCGGCACCGTGGATCACCTGAAGAATCCATCGCTGGTCTACATCCAGAACTACTTCGACACGTACTATGTGCCCAACAATATGGGCATCTTCATCAGCGGCGATATCGATATCGAGGAAACCATCGCCCTGATTGCCGAGAAATTCGGACACTGGGAACCCAAGCCGGTGCCGGAAGTGGGCCCGTGGAATGAGCCAGCCCTCAGCGGTGCCGAACGCCGCACCGTGCAATATCCAGGTCAGGAGCAAGTGCAACTGGCTTTCCGCACCGCTCCTAACGGGCATCCCGACAAGGAAGCCCTGATCCTGCTGGATATGATCCTGGACAACCGCACCGCCGGCCTGATCAATCTGAACCTGAACCAGCAGCAACTGGTAGCCGAGGCCGGGTCATCGCCTCTGTTTCTGAACGACTATGGCTCACAGAGCCTGTATGGCTCTCCGAAGCAGGATCAGTCTCTGGAGGAAGTGGAAGAATTACTGCTGGCGCAGATCGAACTCATCAAGAACGGTGGTTTCGAAGACTGGATCATTCCCGCCATCATCAATGACTTCCTGAAGAACCAGAAAGCGAGCCTGGAATTCAATACGGCACGGGTCACCATGATGCGGCAGTCATTCATCGAAGGCACCGGCTGGGATTACCACATCGGCGAGATCGGCCGCATGGAACAGCTCACCAAGCAGGACGTGGTGGATGTGGCCAACAAGTATTTCGGTGACGACTATGTTGCTGTGTATCGCGTGGATGCACAGCACGAAGTGCCCTCGGTTGAGAAACCCCAGATCGATCCGGTCACTATCGACCCGACCCGACAGTCTGCATTTGCCGCCCGCATCCTGGCCATGGAAGTGGACGAGATTGAACCTTCTTTCGTGGAAGCGGATCGTGACTACCGGGTCATCGAATTTGCACCCGGCGTCGAACTCTACTACGCACCCAATCCACTCAATGACCTGTTCACCTTCTCCATCGGTGTAGAAGTTGGCACCGAGGAAAACGAGAAGCTGGGTATGGCTGCCTCCCTGCTGGACGTGGCTGGCACCGACACCCTGAGCAACGAAGAACTGCAAAAGGAGTGGTACCGCATGGGTAGCGAGTTCCGCTTCGGCAGCGGCGAGAATTCGTCGGCCTTCTCTATCTCAGGACTGGATGATCAGTTTGAAAACTCCCTGGCCCTTATGATGTCGCTGGTCAACTCTCCCAGCAGCGACAGCGAAACGCTGGAGCAGCTCAAGGGCATCATTCTGAAGACCCGCGAGGATCGCAAGAATTCGCCGCCCGCCATCGCCCAGGCCCTGTACCTCTATAACCGCTATGGCGAGGAGTCACCCCTGCTGGAGGCCATGACCACGGAAGAAATTATCGACACCGAAATCGATGAGTTGCTGGGACTGCCTGCAGACCTGCTCGACTACAAACATACCCTGGCCTACACCGGCTCTATGCCACTGGAGCAACTGGTCGAAGTGCTGCGCCGGCATCATGCCGTCGGCGAACTGGCGGACACGCCGGAATATCGCTTCCGTCGCGCGCGACAGGTGGAGGAAACCGAACTCATGGTGGTGGATCAGCAGACTGCACAGGCCCAGGTGAGAATCGAATTCGCCGATGGCGTGTTCCAGCCTGATGACAGCATCATGGCTTCCCTGTATACGAACTACTTCGGCAGCGGCATGTCCAGCGTGGTGTTCCAGGAACTGCGCGAGGCAAGGGCCCTGGCCTACTCCGCCTCGGCGCGCTACCTGCCGGGTGACCGCCTCAATGCAGAAAACCTCATGCTGGGTGTCATCGGCACCCAGACCGACAAGACCGTTGATGCCCTGGCGGCATTCATCGACCTGATCGACAATATGCCCCAGTCATCCGAGCGCTTTGACGAATCAGTCAATTCCCTGGTCAATCGCTACCGCACATCCAAGCTGAACTTCCGCGAAGTGATTGGCGCGGTACGCAGCTGGGAGCGACAGGGCTACGAGGGAGATCCTCGCCGCGAACGGTTCCAGCAGCTACAACAGGCCAGTCTCGAAGACATGGTGCAGTTCCAGCAGGAACACGTGAAGGATCGCGCGAAGATCATCTCCGTGGTCGGTGACCTGTCGATCATCGACACCGAAGAGCTGGCGCAATTTGGCACAGTTCAGGAAGTTCAGGTCGAAGACCTTTTCGTAGATTAACGTTTAAAATGCGGGTGCCCGTCAGGGCGCCCGCCAACTTTTCCTGGACGAGACCTGCATGGCTTCCTCCGCCTCAGCCCCCGCCCTCTCCATATCCGGACTGCACAAGGCCTATGGTAAGCACGCAGTCCTGAATGACCTTGAGTTACGTGTGGAGCGCGGGTCGATTCAAGGCCTGGTCGGCCTCAACGGCTCCGGCAAGACCACCACCCTGGAATGTGTGCTGGGCTTGCGCAAATTCGACCGCGGCGAAGTGCGGCTGCTGCACCAGAGTCCCGCCAATCTGTATGCGGCCAGGGGGCGCATTGTTGCGATCTTCGATACCCCCAGCCTCAATCCCAATCTCACCGTAAGACAGTGCCTGCAACAGGCGGCCTTACTGCTTGACCACCCCATCCAGGATTTTTCCCGGGTGGAGGCCCTACTGGGCTTAGAGCAATACACAGACTTCAGGATCAAGCAACTGTCGCTGGGGAACAAGCGCCGGGCATCCATCGCCCAGGCCTTGCTGGCTGATCCTGAACTAATATTGCTTGACGAACCTTTCAATGGGCTCGATGCCGGCGGCGTCGATGACATCCTGCAGCTCATCAAGACACTGAACGCCGAAAGCGGCACGACTTTCATGTTGTCCAGTCACCAGCTCCCCTATCTGGAGAAAATCTGCAGCCATATCGCCATACTGCATGGCGGCCGCATCGCTGTGAATGGCGCCATCGATGAATTGTTAGGTTCCAGGCAGGTGATCAAGCTGCTGTCTCCCGACCAGGGGGCAGTAAAAACACTGCTCGCCAGCATGGAAGGCATTACTATCCTCGCGGAACAGGATGGCTACCTGAGCCTGGAATGCCGGTCTATGGATTCGGCGGAACTCAATACCCGACTGGTCAATCACAGTATCGCTGTAGCTGAACTGATTCGGGAGAAGGCCAGCCTCGAAACCTTGTTCCGCAAGATCACGGGAGCGCGCTGAGCATGCACGGATTCCTCGCTGCCCTGCGTTCCGAACTCTTCGTGGCTCGCCACACCCTGGGAGCACGACTGGTTGTGCTGCTACCCATCAGCCTCGTGCTCCTGCAATACCTGTTCACCAGGCTGGGCGAGGCCGGTGAATCCGCCAGGGACAGCCTGCTCGGCGGCAATGGCTTCGACGCGCAGTTGGCCAGCAACGCCTGGGGCTATTTCGTGGATGGCCTGACTACCGGCCTGACCGTCCTCGGCCTCTTGCTGGTCGCCCAGGCCGCCTATAGCTTTAGCGCAGACCGGGATACCGGTGCAATTCGTCACCTGGTCATAAGGCGCAGCAGCCGCCCGGCCATCGTGCTGGCAAAACTGGCCTACCTGCACCTGTTGGCACTGTGTTCCGTGCTTGTGCTGGTCATCGGCAGCTATCTGCTCAGCGCGCAATTCTGGGAATTCGGTGCAGTGGTCGAAGATGGCTTCGAACTCATCGGCGAGGCTGAGATCAGGGAGGAGATCCGTCTTGGATTGCGGCTGGCGCTGACCCCGCTGCCGGCCGCCATCGCCTTCGGCCTGCTGGTGTCTGTCAGTGCCACCACATCCACCCAGGCGGTGGTCTCGGCACTGGGCCTCACCCTGGCGCTGGACATCCTCAAGAGCATGCTGGGCACGGTGGCTAACTACCTCTATGTGAGCTACCAGCCTTCCCTGATCGATCAATCCTACCTGCAGGAAGTGAGCCGTCTGGTACGGGGTTACTCTGACGTGCTTATCGATGACCGGCTACTGCAATTGAATACCTGGGTGCCTGTTCCCGCTATGGTCTTGTTTATTGCCGCGAGTCTGGTCATAGTAAATCGACGCAGCCTGTAGGTTGCTTTCTGTTAATCACTACCTGTTAACCACTAACTGCTAACCACTACGTCACGAGCATCCATGTTTGAACCCTGCGGCAAATGCCTGAAGTTGATCCCCGCACTCGCGCTGCTGCAGGCTTGCGTGAGTTACGAGCCGGCAGTGCTGACTCCCGCCGTGACGCTGTCCGCCGAATCGGTCAGCCTGGTGGCTACCGGGGCCCGGGACACAGGCATCAGCTTCGGCATCGAAGTTGCGAGCAATGAATCCGATTCACTGTTTAATGTCGAAGTGCTACCCGGAGTCAGGGTGCGCGAGGTGATCAATGATGGTCCGGCGGCCGCGGCGGGTATCGCGGTCGGCGATATTATCCTCGAGGTAAATGGCACCCCCACCAACAATCCCGATGCCTTCCTCAGCCTGCAGCAATCGCCGGACACGGCGACCCAGCGCTTTCTCGTGCAACGCAACACCACGGTCTTCGAAGCCAGCGTAACGCCCCGCCTGTTGAACAGTGCCACACCGCCCGCTGAACTCTACCGCATCGACCCCTTGGCGACCCGGGCTGGTTATCAATCACAGCTCGTAAACGTAGAGGGCGAGGGAAACCTGGTGGCTGCACGCATAGAGGCCCTGTTCGCGCAGAGCCCCCTGCCCGCGGCTGGCCTAGCCCGGGGCGACCTGATTCTCGCCCTGGATGGTCGCTACCTGAATTCAGCCCAGGACCTGGTGAGCCGACTCACTACCGATCATGAGCTGGGCAGCGAGGCGGTATTTACCCGCTATCGCGATGGAACGATCGACGATATTCGGTTTAATCTGTGGGATCCGGGACGGCGCATCAGCCGTATTAGCCTGGGACCCCTGTTTCGTTTCGAATCCAGTCTCGGCCCGGAAAGCCGCAGTGTAACCTTGCTGGATCTCTGGCTGTTCTCGCTCTACAGCTATTCCCAGGTTGCAGGGGAACGTTCCCACAGCATCCTCGGCCTGATCAATGTGAGCAGTGACTATGGAGAGCTGGTTGAGGAAGACAGCCAGGAGCTACAGCGCTAATGCGAACCAGCCCTGAGAAAATGAAGGTACATCTGCTGCTGGCTTGCCTGTGCACGGCGACCAGCATGGCCGCGTTCGGTCAGGGCAATTACGCCAGCTTCGAACTGCGGCGCGACGAAAACTGGGACCCCATCGTGCTGGAAGACATGAATGGCGATGGTCGCAAGGATATCATCAGCTCTGCCTACGATGCGGCTCTCGGTCGCGAACTGCACATCTATCATCAACAGGACGATGGCACCTTCTCCTCCAATCCGCAGCGTATCGAGGTAAAGACAGAGATCATTGCCATCGGCTTCGCCGATCTGCGACCAACCCCGGGTACAGAACTCATCCTGTTTGCCAACAATGGCGTGTTCAGCCTGTCTTCGACTATCGAAGGCTATCCGGGCAACCTGAAACTGTTGGCGCAATGGCAACTCATCGCCGCCATACCCGATCTGGAGCGGGTACGATTCACCAACATCCCCACCGACATCAACGGGGATGGGCATATCGACCTGTTATTGGCTGGCGATGATCGCTACGGCCTGTTTCTCGGACAAGGGAACGAAGAATTCGTGCTGGCATCCGAGATTCGCACCCTCAATGACGCAATCACCCCCCTCGAACGCGCCCGCAACAACTCCGATCTCGACGCCACTCTGGGCATCAATGCCGAACGCGGCGTGGTGATCGAACTTAACCTGGAGGCGCCGGGCCCTTTTCAGGGCTTCGTAGAAGAATGGGATCAGGCAGACACCACATCCAGGTCCCTGCTCCGCGCTGAACAATGGATGCCAACTGCTGTACTGGCATCGATGAATGATGATGAGCTCCCGGATCTGGTGTACCTCAATGCCGGAGATCAGGGTCTGGGCCGGGTCAATATCCACTACCAGGGACAGGAATCCCTGTTCGCAGAGGCGGCTGACTGGACAGGTGACCTGGATTCCCGCGGACAACTGGAACTGGCGGACCTCAATGGCGATGGCCGGGACGATATCCTGCAGCAAAGTGGCAATGGCAGTGACTGGACCGTGCGCCTGTACCTGAACACCGGCGAGGGTTTCGATTTCCAGAACCCCAGCCAGCTCCTGCGCTTTTCCGGTTACGACCTGCAGTTGAATGCGCTCACAGACAAGACCGGCTCGCCCCTGTTGAGTGCCAGTTACTACACGATCCCGGTGGTGGAGGCGATTCGCAACGCCAGTATCAACCGTGTGCAGCTGCTCTTCGGCAGTGACCAGGCTGAAGCCGGACAGGTCTATAACCGGCGCCCCGACTCCCGACTCGAGGAAAGCTTTTCCGCCGACAATGTACGGGGCCTCTCCGAGCAGATGTCCCTGCGCTATGATGTGGATGGCGACGGCACACGGGACGCACTCTATGTCACCGCGAACGGCACCCTCGCCGCCAGGCGCATCTCCGATGATCTGCAGATTGCCAACGAACCATTCTGGGAATACGTGTCACCCCGCACTGTCTTCGAATTTGAGGTCATGTCACTCAACGACGATCAGGTACCGGACCTGATGCTGAGACATGGCACCAGCACCACTTTCCTGGTGGCCCTGCCATGAACAGAGTGCTGACCCTGCTCATTGCCTGCGCCCTCTCATCCGTTGTCCGCGCCGACCTGGATTACCGCCAGCAATCATTCCTGCTTCCCGGTAATGCCGAGCAACTGGTGGTCGCTGACATCAACGCCGACGGACTGAAGGAACTGATCACGGTAGTCGACCAGGGCCTGCGCATCTATCTGCAGGATGCCAATGGCTTCGATTTCGACTCCGGGTTTACCACGCTCGCCTTTACGGACGAGGCCATCGGTTGGGATGTCGCCTATGGACACAGCCGCGACAACAATGCGGCTATCGTTACCCTGCACAATGGCGCCGAGGCCAGGGCCTGGACCCTGTCGGGCAATGGGGAACTGCAGGAAGAGCTCATTGTCAGCAATCTGCCGGGTTTCATCAGCAAGGGCGTCAATCGACTGCATTTCTCGCGTGACATCAATGCCGACAGTCATGCTGACCTGGTTATTCCCGGTGCGGGCGTCATCAACATCCTGATTAACGATGGCGCCGGGCAGTTCCAGGCACCGTTGACGATTCGCTCCAATATGCGGCTGCGCACACAACTGGATATCAACCGCTTCAATCGTTCGGCTGGCCAGGCGGTACGCATACCCGTACTCGAACTGCGGGACCTCAATGGTGATGGTGCCGACGACCTGGTCTCCCGCACCGAGGAGCTGCTGGCAGTGTTCCTCGCGGACCCCGCTGGCGAGAATTACTTCCTCTCCTCACCCAGTTATGCGCTGGACATCCTGGCCATTGAGGAACAGCTGGGTGAGTTCGACATCGACAACCTGGACTTCAGCAATCTCACCGGCATTCTTGCCCTCACCCACGAAGAGATCCTCGACGACGTCAACAACGATGGCATCGAAGACCTGCTGCTGCGGGAAGCCGGCAAGGTTTCCCTGTTTCGCGGCCTGCCCGATGGCATGGATCTCACCCAGCCCCAGCAAGTACTCCGCTCAGGTGGCAATGTGCTGAGCACCTTCCTCTACGACGAAAACGAGGATGGTTTGAAAGACCTGTGGTTGTGGCGGGTTGAACCCATCTCGGTCGGCGATATCTTCGTCTGGCTGGCCTTGTCCGGCAGCGTTGCCTTGGAAGCCTTCATTTACCCAAACGATGGGGAACGGTTTGCCCGCAGACCCAGTCGCAAGGTGAGCGTCAATCTGCGCTTCCCCTCGGTCATGCGCCTGGCCAATGCCTACCAGGACCTGTCCAGCCAGGCCCGGGAACTGGAAAACTCCCCGCCGCAGCCCGCCCTGGCTGCTCACCTCAACGGGCAGCTGGACCGGCAGGAATTGTTACTGATGGTGAATGACCAGGTACAGGTGTTCCTGGATCGAATCGAACCCGAGAGTCAGGAAACCGAATTTCTCGGCGGCCTCGGCTACACCCGGCAGCGCGACGAATACACCATCGATATTGGCGACATCATCAACGATGTCGCTCGCGCCGATGCCGACTGGCTGCAAGCCATCAGCGGACGCGAGCCGGACAGCCGCGTGCAGTTGGGCGAAGAGAGTGGCCTGGGTGACCTGGTGTCCGCCAGGCTCAATGATGACGATTACGATGACGTCTTCATCTTCACCGGGCACGATGCTAGCCAGATCAGGGGATTGTTGCTACTCTCGAACTGACCTTCCCCCAGAGTGATCACGGTTGGCTGAACCCGGCGCCTGGCGCAGACGCCATTGCCATCGCTTCCGATTCACTGACGAGGCCCTGTTCAGTCAGAAACCAGCCCCATCCTGCGCCGGAAGACCTTACAAACCGAAAGACCAAACAACGCGGAGAACCACAGAGAGCGAGCATGAGAAAAGCAGTCTGGACCAGCTTTGGTATCGCCTTCGTTCTGGTCAATGGCATCGCCGAGATAGGCAATTACTATACCGGCATCGAAATACATATGTTCCTGCGAATCGCCATCATATTTGGCGTCACCATGGGCACCTTCGTGTTCACCGGCAGCTTCGCCCTGATCAACGCCATGGACAGCGAGAAGCCGCTGTCCGGCACGGTCCGCGACACCCTGGGGGCGGATCGCAAGAAGGACCCGGAGCCCTGAGCCCAATTGAGGTTTAGAGAATTTTGTGATTTCATCCTGAGCTGTTGTCAGCCCGGATGCAGCAATGCTGTATACGCCAAGCGAACCACGAACCCAATAACAATAATGCGGTTGCCCCTGTAGTGATTAATTTCCGCAGTTCTCCAAGGACAGGACGCCTTACCCTCTTCCTGCTAGCACTGGCCTGCCTGCTCAATGCCTGCAGCGACGAACTCAATCGCACGCGTCCCTACGTGCTGACCACCGCTACCACGGGCGGTACCTTTTACCCGGTAGGCGTGGCCATCGCCACCATCGCCCACGCCCAGTTGGCCGAATCCCATGGCATCTCCCTCACGGCAATCAGTTCCGCCGGCTCGCTGGAGAACGTCAAGCTGCTCAGGGATAACCAGGTGCAGTTCGCCATCCTGCAGGGACCGTTTGGCGCCTGGTCATGGACCGGTGAAGGCCCTGTCAGCAGCCCGCAGACCCAGATGCGCAGCGTCGGCGCCCTGTGGAAGAACGTCGAACATTTTGTCTTGCTGCGCGAACTCACCACCAATGGTGACATGATGGACCTCGAGAACCTGGACGGTGATCGCTATGTTCTGGGTGCCCGGAATTCAGGCGCCGAACAGACGGGGCGTTTCATCCTGGAAACACTGGGTATCAACTACGAGGAGAAATTTTCCCTTGCCTATATGGGCTACGGGCCCACCTCCAGTGCGATCCAGGACGGCAATATCGTTGGCATGAATATACCGGCCGGGGCACCGGTGAGCGCCATCACCCAGGCCTATGCACTGGTGGGAGAAGACATGACCATCCTGAACTGGACCCAGGAGCAGTTGGACAGGCTCAACTCCCGCTACCCGCTGTGGGACTGGTATGATTTTCCACCAGGCACGTATCCGAACCAGAATGAACACATTCGTACCATCGCCTCACCGAATGTACTGGTCACTCGCATCGACATACCGGAAGAAGTGGTTTACCAGATCACAAAAGTTATATGGGAAAACCTGGCCACCCTGCAGGAAATCCATGGCGCAACAAAAGACATGCGCCCCGAGATCGCCGTGGCTGGGCTGGGTGCACCGCTGCATCCGGGCGCACTGCGCTACTACCGCGAGGTGGGCACACCAATCCCGGATCGCCTGATCCTGGAGGAGCCCAGCACTGCCGGGACTGATGAGAACACTAATATGACGGATGCAGTTGGCCCCTGATGAAGTCTCCTGTTCTTAAATGGGCCGCCTTTTTCTTCGCCCTGTTCCACATATACTGCAATGTGTTCGCCAGCATCTCGGAGCTGTGGTTATCGGCAATCCATTTTGGCGGCTTCTGCGCGATCTGCGCCTTCATTCAGAATGAAACCCACGAGTACGCGAAGACATCCGTGCACTACTGGATCAATGTCGCCCTGGCCGTAACCGCCATCGCCACCTCCACCTACCTGATCCTGTTTGAAAACGCACTCTATGCAAGGGAAACGGAATACATCCTCAGCGATTATGTGTTCTCCATCATAGCCATAGGCCTGGCCATCGAATTCACTCGCCGCACCACCGGCTGGTTCATGCCGATCCTGATCCTGGTCAGCCTCTCCTACATCCTGTTCCTCGGACGCTACATCGGGGGCGTATTTGCCTTCCCCGGACTCAGCCTGGAAACGGTACTGTATCGAAGCTTCTTCACCAGCGAGGGCATGTTTGGACTGACGGCTAATATCTCCGCCAGCTTCGTGTTTATGTTCATCATCTTCGGGTCCTTCCTGCTGAAGTCGGGAGCCGGGGATTTCATCGTGCGTCTGGCCCAGTGCCTGGCGGGCCGCCTCACCGGTGGCGCGGGCCTGGTGGCTGTCGTGGGCTGTGGCCTCATGGGCTCGGTGTCGGGTTCGGCGGTAGCAAACACCGTATCCACGGGCGTGATTACTATCCCCATGATGCAGCGATCTGGCTTTCAGCCTCGCTTCTCCGCCGGGGTGGTGGCGGCGGCATCCACCGGCGGTGCCCTGATGCCGCCGGTCATGGGCGCCGGCGCTTTCGTGCTGGCCAGTTACACCCAGATTTCCTATCTCACTATTATTGCCGCATCAACCCTGCCGGCGATTCTGTATTTCCTCACGGTGTCCTACTTCGTGCGCATCGAGGCCAGGCGCCTCGGCCTGACACCGACTGCTGCTGAAGACAGCGAGAAGGTCTCTGCCGTGCTGAAGGAAGGCTGGCATTTCATTATTCCCATGGCGGTGTTGATCGGTTTCCTCATCGCCGGCCGTACACCGACCACCTCGGCCGCCTTTGCCATCATCAGCGTGATTGCCGCTTCATGGATATCCAGGACCCCGATGAAGCCCGTGGACATCTTCGACGCGATCATCGATGGGGTCCGCACCATGGTATCGACGGCGCTGCTGCTGGTATCCGTGGGCATCATCATCAACGTGGTCACCACGACAGGCGTTGGTAATGCATTTTCCTTGATGATCGTCGAGTGGGCACAGGGATCCCTGTTGATCACGCTCGTGCTGGTGGCGCTGGCCTCCCTGGTTCTGGGCATGGGACTGCCCGTCACGGCGTCCTATATCGTACTGGCCACGCTCTCGGCCCCGCTCATCTTTGACCTCATCAGCCAGTCTGCTCTCCTGACCAGTATTCAGGTCGCCATCGAGAGCGGTACCCTGCCGCAAAATGTGTCCGCCGCACTGGGCCTGTTTGAAGGCAGTACCGCCCAGGCCCTGCAGGAAATGCCGCTAGCCATGAAGCAACTGATTCGCCAGGAAATGTTAGACCCGGCACTGCGTACCGGCATGCTATTGAGCGCACACCTGGTCATCTTCTGGCTGTCCCAGGACAGCAATGTGACACCACCGGTATGCCTGGCCTCTTTCGCGGCAGCCGGGATCGCGGGTACACACCCCATGCGCACGGGACTCACCAGTTGGAAGGTCGCCAAGGGGCTGTACCTGGTACCACTGCTGTTCGCCTACTCCCCGATTATCTATGGTACCTGGCCGGAACGCATTGAAGTCTTTATCTGGTCCTGCATGGGCCTCTACGCCATGGCCGGTCTCCTGCAATGGCATCTAGAAAGAACCATCAATCCGCTTATCGCGGGACTATTATTACTCAGTGCCGCGTTGCTGATGTGGACACCCTTCCCGATCTACCTGCATCTGTTGGGCGGCGCCATCCTGGCCACTATAGTGATCTACCAGCGCCGGCTACCCCCCAAGCCACAGACTGTCACACCCGGATAAGCAATGAGCAATCGTACCGCCCGTCAGTTTCACCTGGTCAATCGACCTCAAGCCATGCCCCAACACAGCGACTTCGCCCTGGTTGAAGTCGAACTTCCCGAACTAAAAGCCGGCGAAGCCCTGGTAAAGAATCTCTACATGTCCGTTGACCCCTACATGCGAGGTCGTATGCGTGCGCAGGGAGTCTACGCGGCACCCTATGAACTGAATAAACCCATGTACGGGGGCGCCATTGGTGAGGTACTGGAGAGTACCGACGATTCCCTGCAAGCCGGGGACATCGTCCTCAATCAGGCCGCCTGGCAGGACAGCTTTGTTGCCGCCGCAGAGCAGCTGCAAAAGCTTGAGCCCTTCGACAGGGATCGGCTTTCACTCTACCTGGGCACCCTGGGCATGCCTGGCATGACAGCCTATGTCGGCTTACTGCGCTTCGGCGAACCGAAGCCGGGCGAAACGGTATTCGTCTCCGCCGCATCCGGCGCGGTAGGTGCCAATGTGTGCCAGATTGCCAAACTCAAAGGCTGCCGTGTGGTGGGCAGTGTCGGCAGCGATGCGAAGGCCAGGTGGCTGCAAGAGGAATGCGGCGTCGATGCCGTGATCAACTACAAGACCTGCGGCGACCTCAGTGCCGCGCTCGAAGCGGCGGCGCCCGCTGGCGTCGATGTATATTTCGAAAACGTCGGGGGCGAACACCTGCAGGCCGCACTGCACTGCATGAATCCCTTCGGCCGCATTGCCGCCTGCGGCATGATCGGCGGCTATAACACCCCGCAACCGGGTCCGAACAACCTGATGCTGATTGTCGGCAAGAAGATACGCATCAATGGCTTCATTGTCTGGGATCATCGTGACATGCAGGCGGATTTTCTTCGGGACATGACGAGCTGGATCAAGGAAGGCAAGGTGCAAAGCCGGGAAACTGTGGTGGAGGGCCTGGAAAACGCCGTGGATGCCTTCCTCGCCCTGTTCAGCGGCGAAAACTTTGGCAAAATGATTGTCAAAATGTAGAGTGTAGGCTGGGAATCGGGTGTGCAAGCTGCCGAACTGAGCTCTGGCAGACGCCCTGACAGACACCACGTAATACACAATTCATGCTGATATCTATCCTGTTAATGGCCGTCGGGCTGCTTGTTCTGGGGCTTGGCGCCGAACTGCTGGTTGGCGGAAGCAGTCGCCTCGCCCTGCGGCTGGGAATATCCTCGCTCGTTATCGGACTCACCATCGTCGCCTTCGGCACCAGCGCCCCCGAACTGGCGGTCAGCATCCTCTCTGCCCTTGGCGATCATTCCGAACTGGCGCTGGGCAATGTCATCGGCTCCAACATCGCCAATATCGGACTGATTCTCGGTATTTCCGCAATTCTCTGCCCCCTCAAGGTCGAGATTGGCCTCATCAAGGAGGAAATTCCCTTCCTCATCGCGGTCAGCATCGCCCTCGGCGTCATGCTCCTGGATGCGCGTATCGGGGTAATCGACGGGGTCTTGCTGATTAGTGGATTGATCGCCTATCTGGCCTTCAGTTACTGGCAGGGGCAAAAAGAAGATGTGCAGGAAGTGGGCGACCTGGCACTGCAGCCTGTGGTTCCCAGGGAATCCACGAGCAGGCTGTATGTTCACCTCATCATGATCGCGGCGGGACTGGCCCTGTTGGTGTTCGGCAGCGACTTCTTCGTGGACAATGCCGTGGAACTCGCCCGTCTGCTGGGGGTCAGCGAGGCCGTGATCGGGCTAACCCTGGTGGCCGTCGGTACCAGCGTTCCTGAACTCGCCACATCGGCACTCGCCGCGGTACGCGGCAAGACCGACATCGCCGTGGGCAACGTCATCGGTTCAAACCTGTTCAACATATTGAGCGTTCTGGGAATCACAGCCGTAATCAGCCCCATCACCAGCAGCCCGTATTTTATCAGTGACTATGTGGTGATGATCGTGTTTACCTTGCTGCTTCTTCCCCTTGCGAAAAGCGATCTCACCCTGAGTCGCCGGGAAGGTGTGTTTCTGATAGCCGCCTATACGGGCTACTTCGGCTATGTCGGCTTTACTGCCTGAATTTGCCCTCGGAGATATTGGATCTTAGCCGGCGACTGAGCGAATCTGCCAGGCCTGAAAAGCAGACCAGAGACATCTGACATCTCCATTGATGGATCCAAACTATTAAAAAGCATCATAACAACTCGTGCCGCGAACGCTTGCGCCGACCTGCCAGGTGAGCGCATTTTACACAGCCGAATACACAGGCCTCACTCAACAGCAGCACCAGCATAGCAATGGCTGCCCCCCATTGTAAGGCAAGCGCGTCCAGCGGAACGGTATAAGTGTACTGCGCCCGGGTTTCATCGAGCAGCTCTGCATCGGCTGCCACCAACACGTGCCAGGCCGCCTCTGTCAGGCTGCCCTGCATGATTTGTTGTTCGGTGCGGAAACGCTGGTAGCGATCCACGATAGCCTGCAGGCTCGCCGCGTCGCTCTGAAACACCCGGTCACTACTCTCCCGATAGTAGCTCACCAGGGCATCGAGATCGCCGCCGAACATGGCATCGGCGGTGTACTGGAATCCTGCGATATTGGCACTGACTTCACGGTAGTGTGCATCCACCCGCAGCCGGTACTGATCCACGAAGGCGGGCACCTGTATGCCCAGCAACAGGCCCAGTCCGAAAACCAGAAATCGCGAGGATGTCCTGAAAAATGCAATAATCATCAGCAAATTAGACCACAGATACTGAACAACAGTTCAGTCGCCTGCTGGAGAAACAGCACTCAGGCCTTAGCCCTGGGCAAGCAGGTTCCTGAGATCAATGATGGCGGCATTGGCCCGGGAAACATAGTTGGCCATGGTGAGCGAATGGTTGGCAAATATTCCAAAGCCGGAACCATTAAGAATTATGGGGAAGAACACGGTGCGCTGGCTTGCCTCCAGCTCGCGAATAATCTGGCGCAGGCTCGCCGTTGCGTTCTTGTCCTCCAGCACCTGGTCGAAATCAATTTCCACGGCGCGCAGAAAATGCATCAATGCCCAGGTAGCGCCACGTGCCTCATAAAACACATCATCGATCTGTAGCCAGGGGGTGCGCACCGCCATCTCGGATGCAACCGGCGTGGACTGGGCAGCACCGCCGCTCCCTGCTGTATCGGTATTGATGCGCTGTTGACCGACACTGGCGCTAAGGCGCTGGGACAGGCTACCGAGTCGCGACTCGACATTCACCAGCCATGCCGCCAGGTTGTCGGCCCGGGCAAAGAACTGGGCATCGGAGTTCTGCGGATCGGCAATTCGAAGCAGATAGGAATCTACTCGACTGATCGCTTCGCGGTACTCTGACTCCGTGGGCGGGAACAACCAGCTGTCGTTATTGAAATGGAAATTCGGCTCGGCAATGATCAGATCCGGATCCTCGGTGGATTGGGATTGGGACCGGCTAAAGCTTTCCCGGAACGCCCTGGACAGATCACGCAGCTGTACCAGCGCACCGAACTCCCAGTTGGGAATATTGTCCAGGTAGACTCCGGGTGGTAGTACATCGTTGGTGAGATATCCGCCCGGCTTTTCCAGCAGGGTTTCCGCCACTCGAATCAGCGCAGCGGTCGTGACACTTCCCACCACATAGCCGTGGCCAGATGCCGAGAGTTTTTCTGTGGCATTGACCCGCACATCGAACGCTTCGGGTTCGGCGCTCCAATAGAGCCCAATGACAACAATGAAGATCAGTACTATACCCAGCGCCGTGAGTATCACACGGCGCCACAGAGAGCCGTCGTAATCTTCCACCCCGGCGGCATCAGAAGATTCGGGATCAGCCTCATCTTGCTTGCCGAAGGCGGACATTAACACTCCTGCTCGGGCAGACGAAGACGCACGCTGCCCCTGTTGGCCAGCTCGATATTGCCCCGCAATCGATAGCCATCGACCGCCTCACGCATCACACTGAACATCCAGCGCGCCAGCTCATCGTTGGGAGCCGTGATCAGGAAGAAGGCATTGTGTTCCCGGGCCTGCTCGGCGATGGATGCCAACTGCGACTGGGCTGTTTCACTGCGACCCGCCAGTTCCCGTGCGTCAAAATTGAAGAACAGATCGCCGGAGTCCTTTTCCGTGTGCAGCAGCTCTGCAGCCGCGGCGATGCGGGGGTGGTCCTCGTCAACGAAGCGGGCCCTTCCCAACAGAGTCTCCGCCTCATCAAACAGGCCCTGGCGAGTCGCTTCCTCGGCCAGTTCAATATAGCGAAGGACGATGTCTTCCAGACCCTGCAAGGCGATCTCATTGTCCGGATCATAGGCCAGGGCACGCATGAAGCGGGAATGCGCATTGTCATCCACCGGGGAGAGCAGGCGGTCTGCATCCAGCGCCTGCAAGGCCGCAAACAGCAGGTCGGCCAGTTCCCGCTGGGTAATTGAGGAACCGGAAGGCGAATACACCTGCGCAGTGGAAAGCGTACGAATCTGGATGCCAGTCTCCGTGGCGGGAGCCGGCTCGGATACCGGTTGCTCGCTGGCGCAGGCGACCAGTAATAGGGGAGCTATGATTGACAATCGTCGCATGGGTGCCGGGGGCAAGAAGCCTAGTTAATGAGCGCCGAAAACATCAGGAACTCAAGGGAATCACCACGATTAACCGCAGTATGAGGGGGAATTATGGCAAGTCCGTCGGCGTGGCTCAAGGAAGCCCCGGCCCCTGAACTCTGATTGTCGTAAGGATAGAGCAAGGGCATACCCCGCTCATCCTTGCGCAGGCGCACCCGAATGTATTCCTGGCGCTCTCCGGATTCATCGGCATCGAAGCCTACGGGGATCGGCAAGGACTGCGGAAATACCTCGGTACAGCCCTGCATGGTGAGCAAGGCCGGCTTCACCAGCAAGAGGAAGGTGACGAAGGCTGACACCGGGTTACCGGGTAGCCCAAAGAACTGTACGTCGCCCACCTTGCCGCTGGCAAAGGGTTTGCCTGGTTTGATGGCGAGTTTCCACAGGTCGAGATGACCGATGCTCTCGATTGCCGCCTTGACGTGATCCTCTTCCCCTACCGATACACCGCCGGTACTGATAATTACATCGGCATTGGCCGCGGCGGTTTTCAGTGCAGACTGTGTACCGGCAAAGTCGTCACCGACAATAGCATGCGTGACCACTTCGGCCTGGATATTCTGCAACAGTGCAGACAGGGCATAGTGATTGGAATTGTAAATCTGACCTGCCCCCAATTCAGTGCCAGGTGCCACTAATTCATCACCGGTGATGAAGAGTGCGACCCGCAGTTTTCTAACCACAGCCAACTCGGCGATTCCCACGGAGGCCAGCACCCCGATGTCCTGCGCCGTGAGCCTGTGGCCCGCGAGGAACAGGTCCTGCCCATGTTCGATGTCCTCACCAGCCGCCCGGGTGTTCTCTCCCGCCCCGACAGCCTGCAATATGCTCACCTGCTCGCCATCCAGCGCAGCATTCTCCTGCATCACCACCGCATCGGCCCCCGCAGGCAATGGCGCACCGGTAAAAATCCTGGCCGCGGTGCCTGCCTCCAGCGGGGAACCCACGCTGCCAGCCACTATGCGCTGTGAAACCGCAAGACTGACCGGCACCCGCTGAACATCGGCAGCGCGCACGGCATAGCCGTCCATCGCACTGTTACTGGTGGGAGGCACGTTAAGCGGGGAGACACAACCGGTCGCCAGCACCCGACCATTAGCCTGTTCCAGCGCCAGCATCTCCACCTCGGACACAGTAGGAATGGATTCCAGGACAGCGGCAATGGCTTCCGCCATGGGAGTCAGGGGACGACGGTTCATCTCAGACTGGTCCGGTCATCAGGCGGCATCACTGGCGGCCCTGTCTTCCGGGCCGCGACCTTCCTCGCCGACATCCGCGGTTTTATCTGCCCGCGGCCTGCCCCCGTACAGGCGCTTGACCACTTCCTGCAGATGACCACGCCAGGATTTCTGCTTGATTCCAAAGGTGTCGAATATCTTCTTGCTCGAGAGCGTGGAATTCCGAATCTCCGGAGGCCGGGATTCCCGTTGCACGAACTTCATGCTGTCCAGTAACTGGTAGATGTCCTCATCATAGTTGGCGGCGCATTTGAGGGTGAGCTCAGCGAACTCCGCCTCCTCACGCGATTCCAGGCCACAATAGTGGTAAGTACCCCAGACATTGGCATCGCAATCGATCTGCTGGCACACAGCGACAACCGCGGCCGCCATATCCCCGGTATAGGTAGGGCTGAAGCGCCGCCTGGTCACCTCAACCACACCATCGTTGCGCTTGGCCGCCCGTATCCATGACTTGATCAGACCCCGCTTCCATTTACCAAACAACCAGCCCGGACGCAGGATCATGTGTGCGTTGTGCTGCCGAATGGCCTGCTCCCCGGCCAAGGATGACAGACCATACACTCCCTGGGGGTTGGGCGTGTCATTCTCGTTGTAACCGAGGCGCTTCTCCCCATCGAACACATAGGCGTTGGAGAGATGAATAATGGGGATATTCAGGTGATCGGCAATCTCCGACAGAGTCGTCGGCAAACCGGCATTGATCCCGTAACAACGATCCGCCGTGGTCTCCGCCCGTCGCAGGGCACTGTGGTTGCCCGAAATAAAATCCGACAGGTTGATCAACTGGGTCGGCTCGTAGTCCGTCACCATCTTGGCGATTTCCACGCCATTATCCGGATCGAAGTACTTTTCTGGCGGCGCAAGAAAGCGAATCTTGCGTTTCCGCAAGATCTCAATCAGATCCTTACCCGTAGGACTACGCGCCCCCGCAATAAACAACCGCAACCTGGTTTCCGCCTTTAAATCAGTAACCTAGCAAACAAGACCCCTAAACTTCAGGCAAACGCAGTCCCAAGTCAAGAGCGGCGCCAGATTGAGAGAAAAAACAAGCACCAGGAAGAAGCAAATTACGGGATACTAATCGAAGGGAGCGATGCTGAGGAGCGTCGCAAGGGTGCTAATGACGAGGCAAAAAGCCCTCAACAAGCGGAGCGTACTTGTCAGTACGTGAGCATTGTTGAGGGCTTCAACGAAGGCAGAAGTGCCCGCAGCAGCTCCGTTACGCTGCTGACCGGCAGAGATGCTCTCTAGAATGGGATGTCATCGTCAAAGTTGTCAAAATTCTGGGGAGGCGCACTCGCCGCCTGCTGGCCACTCCCACCACCCTGCTGGGAAGCAGGCTGTGACGGAGCCCGATCACCAAAGTCCGCGCCAGCCCCACCACGGGAATCCAGCATCTGCATCTCATTGGCGACAATCTCCGTGGTATAGCGCTTCACCCCATCCTGTTCCCAGGAACGGGTCTGCAGCCGCCCTTCGATATAGAGCTTCGAGCCCTTCTTCACATACTGCTCGACAATCTCAGCCAGTCGATTAAAGAAAACAACGCGGTGCCATTCCGTCTTTTCCTGCTGCTCGCCGGTATTCTTGTCCTTCCAGGTCTCACTGGTAGCCAGCGAAACATTCGCCACGGCATTCCCATTGGGCATATACCTGACTTCCGGGTCATTACCCAGATTACCAACGAGAATTACCTTGTTTACACCACGACTTGCCACGCTGTTCTCCCAAACTGAAGTGAAATTTGTTTCCACCGCAAGTCTATACCATCGCTCTTTATAAGTGGAAATTTCCAGCGAAATGAAAACCGATTTAAGTCGACCCTGGACCCTGGACCCCGGCAGGGATGCCTCTCTGGGTCAGAGTAGCCGGAGTGGGAGGCATGGATGCCGAGCCCGAGCCCCCATGAATGGGTTCACGGCGTCTACTAAACTGGACTACCGGACCGCTCGCTGCGAAAAAATACATCAAGCAGACTCAAATCAAAATCCAACCCACCTTTACTCACGTAAACATAATCTTCGATAATGATCAGTTTGTTTCCTCGCCCGAGATCCTCATGGACAAGATCGTAGTTCGGGGTGCCCGCACCCACAACCTCAAGAACATCAACCTGACCATCCCCAGAGACAAGCTGGTGGTAATCACAGGACTATCGGGTTCCGGGAAGTCATCCCTGGCATTCGACACCCTCTACGCCGAGGGCCAGCGTCGCTACGTGGAATCGCTGTCCACCTATGCCCGCCAGTTCCTGTCCATGATGGAAAAGCCGGACATCGATCACATCGAGGGCCTGAGCCCGGCCATCTCAATTGAGCAAAAATCAACCAGCCACAACCCGCGCTCCACGGTAGGCACGATCACCGAGATCTACGACTATCTCCGCCTGCTGTTCGCCAGGGTAGGCGAACCCTATTGCCCCGACCACAAGATCAAACTGGAGGCCCAGACCGTCAGCCAGATGGTGGACAAGGTCATGGAACTGCCAGAGGGCACACGCATCATGGTGCTGGCCCCCATTATCCGCGAGCGCAAGGGCGAACACCTGCATGTATTCAATGAGTTGCGTACCAGCGGCTTCATCCGGGCACGGGTCAATGGCCTGGTGTGTGAGATCGAGTACCCGCCGGAGCTGGAGAAGAACAAGAAACACTCCATCGACGTCGTGATCGACCGCCTGAAGATCAAGGATGGCCTGCAACAACGACTGGCAGAGAGTTTCGAGACGGCGATCCAGTTGGCAGACGGGCTCGCCATGGTGGCCAACATGGACGATGAGTCCGGGGAAGACATGGTGTTCTCCTCCCTGTTCGCCTGTCCGAAGTGTGGTCACAGCATCACCGAACTGGAACCGCGGCTGTTCTCCTTTAATAACCCGGCCGGAGCCTGTGCCAGTTGCGACGGCCTGGGCCTGAAGCAGTTCTTCGATGAGAAGCGCATCATCGTGGATGAGAGCCTGGCACTGGCGGAGGGCGCCATTCGAGGCTGGGATCGCCGGAACATCTATTACTTCCAGATGCTCACATCCCTGGCAGAGCATTTCGGCTTCGAGATCGACAAGCCGTTCAACAAGCTGTCGAAGAAGCACCGGGAAATTATCCTGCGCGGTAGTGGCAAGGAAGTGGTGGACTTCTATTATGTGAATGACCGTGGCGATACGGTCACCCGCTCCTACCCCTTCGAGGGCATCTTGCCCAACATGGAACGGCGCTACCGGGAAACCGAATCCAACATGGTGCGGGAAGAACTGGCCAAATACCTGGCATCCCAGCCCTGCCCCGATTGCCATGGCACGCGCCTGCGCCGTGATGCGCGGCACGTCTATATCAAGGGGACGAACCTGCCCAGCGTCACCGAGATGACAGTCGCCCAGGCGGCCGAGTATTTTTCGGCCCTCAAGCTTGCCGGCAAGCGGGCTGCGATAGCCGAGAAGATATTGAAGGAACTCCAGGATCGCCTGAAATTCCTGGTGGATGTGGGCCTGAACTACCTGACCCTGAGCCGCAGTGCCGACACCCTGTCCGGCGGCGAGGCCCAGCGCATTCGACTGGCCAGCCAGATAGGCGCAGGACTGGTGGGCGTGATGTACATCCTGGACGAACCCTCTATCGGTCTGCACCAGCGGGACAATAGTCGCCTGCTGAACACCCTGTTCCACCTGCGCGACCTCGGCAACACCGTGATCGTGGTGGAACACGATGAGGAAGCCATTCGGAGTGCCGACCATGTGATCGATATCGGGCCTGGCGCCGGTGTTCACGGTGGCGAGATAGTCGCAGAAGGGCCGGTAGAAAAAATTGAAACGTCGAAAAAATCCCTGACCGGCAAATACCTCTCCGGCAAGGAGACCATTGCCATACCGAAGCAACGCATTGCGCGTGATGAAGACAGGATATTAAGCCTAAAAGGCGCCAGTGGTAACAATTTGCAGGGCGTCAACCTGAACATTCCCATAGGCCTGTTTACCTGTGTGACTGGCGTGTCCGGCTCAGGCAAGTCCACCCTGATCAACAACACGCTCTACCCCATCGCTGCGTCCAAACTGAACAAGGCGACAACCCTCAATCCGGCACCCTACGAAGAGATAACAGGCCTCAAGCACCTCGACAAGGTGGTGGATATCGACCAGAGCCCGATCGGCCGCACACCGCGTTCCAATCCCGCGACCTATACCGGCATTTTCACCCCGGTACGGGAGCTGTTTGCCGGCACCCAGGAGGCGCGCAGTCGCGGCTACAAACCAGGACGCTTCAGCTTCAACGTCAAAGGAGGCCGCTGTGAAGCCTGCCAGGGCGATGGCGTGGTGAAGGTGGAGATGCACTTCCTGCCTGACGTCTATGTGGCCTGCGATGTCTGTCGGGGCAAACGCTACAACCGGGAGACCCTTGAGGTGAAGTACAAGGGCAAGAATATCAACGAGGTGCTGGAGATGACCATCGAAGACGCCCGCGAATTCTTCGATGCCGTGCCAGCCATCGCCCGCAAGTTACAAACCCTGATGGATGTCGGACTCTCCTATATTTGCCTGGGCCAGTCGGCCACCACGCTGTCTGGCGGGGAAGCCCAGCGAGTGAAGCTGTCCCGGGAACTCTCCAAGCGGGATACGGGCAACACGCTCTATATACTTGATGAGCCCACCACCGGCCTGCACTTCCATGATATCAAGCAATTGCTGGCAGTGCTTCATCACCTGCGGGACCATGGCAATACCATCGTGGTCATTGAGCACAATCTTGACGTCATCAAGACCGCTGACTGGATCGTCGATCTCGGACCCGAGGGCGGCAGCGGCGGCGGCAGGATTATCGCCGAGGGTACACCCGAGCAGGTGGCGAAAAAGCGTGGTTCGCACACAGGAAAATTCATCAAGAGCACCCTGGCCGCTTGAAGGACCTGACAAATTTCTTAATTTAGAACAATATGCCCAGGTGGATTCCGGATTAGTCTGGGCGTCTACATTCTCGACAACAGGATCCAGACCATGCTGCGACGTCGCTTCTTGCAGAATACCGCCGTGCTGGGAGGTGGCCTCGCCATCCCTCTGACTACCACGGGGCAAGCAGGTTCCACCGACACCAATGCGCTGCGCATACCGCCGCTGCTCACCGGAACAATGGAGCGGGGACGACGCCGCTACGCCCTCACCATGCAATCGGGTAACAGTGAGTTCTTCAGCGGCGTCACCACACCGACCCTGGGTCTGAACGGGGATTTTCTCGGCCCGACACTACGCTTGCGCCGAAACGAACAAGTCACCCTGTCCGTTAACAATACCCTGAATGAACCCAGCACCCTGCACTGGCACGGCTTACACGTGCCTGCCGTGGCAGATGGCGGCCCACACCAGGTTATCGAGGCCGGCACCCAGTGGGACGCCAACTTCCTGGTGGATCAGGATGCCGGCACGTTCTGGTATCACTCTCACCTGGAGCGTCACACCGGCGAACAGGTCTACCGCGGTCTCGCCGGCATGCTGCAGATCGAGGATGAGAACAGCAGCAGTCTGGAATTACCCGCCGAATACGGCGTCGACGACATCCCGGTCATTCTCCAGGATCGAAATTTCAATGCCGACGGCAGTTTTCGCTATACCGCCTCGCGCATGGATTCCATGCTGGGCCTGTTCGGCAACACGATCATGGTGAACGGCACGATCAACCCTCACTTCATCCCCACTACGCGTAGAGTCCGATTCAGGGTGCTCAATGGCTCCAATGCCCGCACCTACAACCTGAGCTTCAGTGACAACCGGGAGATGCAGCAGATCGCCTGCGATGGCAGTTTCCTGGAATCACCCATCGCCATGCGCCGCCTCGAACTGGCACCGGGAGAACGCTGTGAGATCGTGGCAGACTTCTCCGATGGCCGCCCCGTGGACCTGATGAGCCTGCCCATCGATGCCGACTCACCCTTCCGCACCATCGGCATGATGGCCAACATGCATACCATGAACCAGCAACGCTTTCACATCATGGCCATTCGACCACAGTCCAATCTCGCCGCGTCCCCCACTGTGCCATCCCTGCTCACCAGTCTGCCCCCGCTCGAACCGGATTCGGCCGACCGCCTGCGTCAGTTCACCCTGACCATGTCGATGGGAATGGGGCGCATGGGTAGAGGGGGTGGCGGCGGAGGTCGCGGCATGGGTGGCATGGGTGGCATGGGCTCCATGTTCGCCATCAATGGCAAGGCCATGGATATGAACAGAATTGACGAGCGTGTACCGGTCGGCTCAACCGAAATCTGGGAAATCAGTAACGAGTCCATGATGATGCACCCCTTCCACATTCATCATGGCCAGTTTCGCATCATCAGCAACAACAACCGGGCTTGGCCCGCGCACGAAAATGCCTACAAGGACACCGTGAAGGTTGGCCCCGGCCAGACCGTGCGAGTACTGATGAAGTTCGAAGATTATGCCGACCCCGAACGACCCTATATGTATCATTGCCACATCCTCGAGCATGAGGATGCGGGAATGATGGGTCAGTTCGTCGTTGAGTAGAGGCCCGGCTGCCTGGGCCATCCTTCTGTAGGCGGCCAAACATGCGGGCGCCTCAGCTGAGGTGTCCGCCCTCTTGATCAAATATTCACCAATGTCTGCGCAATTTTTGCGCATTATCTGACTCAGCCTTTCCCAAATTCCCAAAATAACAAAAAAACCTTGGGTGCCGCTTTTTGACTATGACAGAATTGCGACAACCGATTGACGTTCTCCTGCATGGATACTGGAAGAATCAGCCCAAACCCGGCTTGGCCCCTGCGTTTCAAACTGCACAGTGCGTGCGCCGTAATCCTCAGTGTCACGAAAATGAAACCACTGGCCGCATAAAATTACGCCGTTTTACATGGAATTGCCGGAACAAAGGCGCAGTGACGCGCTCCATAAAAACAATACGCGTTCGGTCGGTTACTAAACAACAATCTATCCCTTTCTATCTATCAGGAGGAGCACATGCGCTTACCACGTAGTGCAAAAAAACTGCTGTGTACTTCTGTATTGTTGGCACTTGGAGCGACATCCACTGAGCTGGCAGCACAGGACACATCATCCGCGATCCGCGGTCGTCTCGTAGACGGCTCTGGCAACCCACTCGTAAATGCCACTGTCGTTGTAGAAGACACACGGACTGGCGCAAGCCGTACCCTGCAGTCCAACAACACCGGCACATTCTATGCGACCAACCTGCCTGTTGGCGGCCCCTACACCGTTACGATCAATGGCAACAAGACTGTCACCGTGGACTCCATCCAGCTGGGTGATGTGTACAACCTGACCGTAGACATGTCCGCCCCCAGCAACATCGAAGAGATTATCGTCTTCGGCGAAGGCAACACGTTTGTGGATGTGGCCGCCGGCCCCGCTGCCACTTTCGGCCAGTTTGACCTGGACACCATGGTGGCCTATAACCGGGATATCCGTGATGTGTACTCCCTGGACCCACGTTTCAACATCGACGGC